>Ga0307312_10000022_pt1 | contig 47656 bp, 45 predicted proteins | sample ER_DNA_202_FD_194489 | JGI IMG/M metagenome (GOLD analysis project Ga0307312, IMG submission 194489) | Bulk soil microbial communities from the East River watershed near Crested Butte, Colorado, United States - ER_DNA_202 | ecosystem: Environmental > Terrestrial > Soil > Floodplain | place... | reverse complement strand
GTGCGATGACAGGCGAGCCGTTCAAATTAAACGATCGCCAGCGAGATGAGATCAAGTGGAGTTGCAGTGCCGGACCTGGATTACTAACGCGCTATGCGCCCGGTAAATTTACAGTTCAAATGCGGCTGCAGACTGAAAGCAGCAAGAGCGACCGGCTCGATCTCGGTTTTTTGCGAAAACCGCAGGGCGATTCTGGCATTGGTCTTGAGACCTGGGTGCCGTTGATTAAGAACGTTAGCAGCCTCCAAATCCAGTACTTTGATCCTCAGTTAAACAGTTGGGCAGACCGATGGACAAATGCGCTCCGGCTCCCTCGGCTTGTGAAGGTAACCGTGGGACGCACTGATGCGGCGGTGCCTTGGGAAGCGATCATTCCGTTAGGACGGACACCGTATTGACTATGCTGATCCGTCCAATTCCGCTCAGGCCGAAATTATGAAAATGTCGATCCTACTCACCCGATCGCGTGGGGCAGCACTTATGTTATCGCTTTGGGCACTGTTTTTACTCAGTGCGATAGTAATTTCCTGGGCCCTCGACATTGATTCTCGGCTCACGCTTTCCGGTAATGCAAACCGCGCGCTCGCAGCGGAGGCGATGGCGGCTTCTGGCGCGGAAGTTGCCTTGCATCCAAGCGTGAGGCCCAGCTCGCCAAATCTGCATCGAAAAATCGGCGACCGGGAAGGTTATGAAGTCCACATTACCGGCGAAGGTGGCCGTTTGAACTTAAACTGGCTCACCGTTGGCGAAGATCCGATTCGCGTCGAAATTCTGCGAAGATATCTTCAGCTTAAGGGAGTCGATCTCAATGAGCGTGATCGGATGATGGATGCTCTGCTGGATTGGGTGGAACCGAACACCGGACTTCATCGTTTAAACGCACCGCCGGAAACGGCCGACTATCGTCCGGCGCACGCGCCGCTGACCTCGGTAGATGAACTCGGGAAAATCGTTGGCTGGGGTGAATTCACTTCAAAGTTGGGTTGGGACGATGATTTTACGATCAACAGTTCCGGCCCGATCGATCTCGCCTGGGCCTCGCGTGATGTGTTGCGCGCGCTGCCCGGGATGAGAGATGATTTGGTGGATCGGTTTTTACAACTGCGCCGCGGTCAGGACGGAGTCGATGGAACTGCCGATGATATTCCATTCAAGAACTTGGCTGACATTCAATATGCCCTTGGCTTTTCACCGGAACAATTTCAGCAGCTTGCTGGATTGGTTGGATTCAACGACCAAGTATTCCGTATCATGAGCGTGGGAAAATCAGGCGATAGCACGCGGGCTGTGCAGATGGTGGTGCGCAAAGCGGGCAATAATCCTCAAGTGATCGCCTGGAAGGAGCTTTGACATCGAGACCAGGTCGACATCTGTCTTTATAATTCCGACCGCGCACGGCTGGAAATTTCTGCGCTCAGCGGAGCGAAACGGCTCCTGGGACGTACGCAAGCTTGAGAGTTTAGATGAAGCGGTGCCGCTGCTGAAGGCGACCGACGATTTGGTGCTTGGCCTGCCGCTTGCCGCCGTGCTTGCCCAGCGATTTCGTTTGCCCACCGTCGATCCGGCGGAGTTTCCAGAAATGATTCGAATCCAGATTGAGAAGGCGCTGCCGTTCTCGGCTGATGAAGTGACAACTGACTTTGAGGTGATCGAGCAAACCGAGAGCGGAAGCGTGGTATCCGCCGTCGCGATTAGAAACGAACAGCTTGCCGAGATCGCGGCGCCCCTGCTAGAGCGCGGTTATATCCCGCGGCAAGTCACGGTATACGCCGCGCAACGCGCGAGCACTTATGCGCCGCAAGGAAATGCTCTCCTTATTTATCCAGAAGGCGAGACGCTTGTTTCCGCCGTAACTGAGAACGGCAAGCTCAGCTTTACCCGAACTTTTGAAAGCGCGAAGGGGGAAGAATTGCAACTGGAATTGCCACAATTAAGATTGGGCGCTGAACTGCAAGGCATTAACGCGTCGTTTCCGAACGTGTTGCTGGACGAAACCTGCTATCAACTGCGTGACACCGTCGAGGGAATTCTGGCGAGCCCGACGGAGCTAGTTGGCATTGAGCTGCCGCCAGCTCCGGTGAAGCTAAACCTGCTGCCAGAAAGCTGGCGTTATCGCCGCTCACAAATCGCCAGACAAGTGGAATGGCGGAAGCGACTCATGTGGGCAGGAGGCGCTTACGCGGGATTTCTCTTGATCTTGCTCGCGTATCTCACCTATATGCGTCTGGAAATTGGACGGCTTGATGGGCGTATCGCCAAGGATGCGCCTCAAACCGAGTTTGTCCGAACGGCAGAAGCGAACTGGAAGGCGCTCGCACCGGCGGTTGATTCACGTTATTACCCAGTCGAAATCTTGCTGCATCTGTTCGAAAGTTTGCCGTCCTCCGATGTGCGCATTACTGGATATAATCAATCCGCACGCCAAATCTCGGTAGACGGAGAAGCCAATACCGCGGGGCTCGCTTATCAATTCATCGACAAGGTAAAGAAGAGTCCGGAGCTGCGAATCTTTCAATTCGAGATGGCTGCTCCCCGCATTTTGGCGAACGATCACGCGCAGTTTCGATTGGAAGGAAGGCCGCGATGATTCCAGCTTGGTATAAAAGAATGAATCCACGCGAGCGTGTGCTTGCGTGGATCGTCGCGGGCACAGCAATCGTGTTGCTCAACGTCGTGATCTTGAGCTGGCTCTTTAGCGCGCTGGGTCGCGCACGCACTGAGCTGGCCGCACGCAAAACGGCGCGCGCGGAGCAGGCCGTTTACGTAAAAGAGCGGGATCTCTGGATAAAACGTGACCAATGGATCCAGCAGCACCAACCAATGCTCAAGAATCCTGCGGAAGCGTCCCTCCTACTCGATCAGTTGAAACAAGTCGCCGCTAAATACAATGTCTTGATCCAGAACCCCGCGATTGGTTCAGGCGAGACAACGCCCAATCATCAAACGGTTTTCGCATCAATTGAAACCAAAAGCCCATGGCCGCCGCTGGTTCATTTTCTTTACGACGTGCAACAACCGGACGCCTTTGTGGTATTTGAAAATGTCAATCTAGCAATCGATAGCAGCGACCCGACGATGATGGTTGGCAAGTTCAAGATCGCGCACTGGTTTGCACCCGCTCAGCGGGCAAAATAATGATTAGGAATTACTCGTTCACGCTAATTTCGATGTTCGCCTTGTTCGGCGCGATCAGTGGCCAGGCGGACGACGTTCTTCCGCCGCGTTTCAATTTCGATCGCTACGCAGCGATGATGAATCACTCGCCGTTCGCAATTGCCACCGCGGTCGCGTTGCCTTCGGCGACACCCGATTTTGCGAGAGACCTTTACGTGGCCAATGCCGCGCGTTCGCCGGACGGCGACATGGTTACCATTGCTTCGAGTTCGGATCAGAATTTCAAAAAATATGTTAGCACCAGGGAGCCGGTGGATGGCTATAGCATCGCCAGCATTGAATGGTCAGATCGTGTGGGCGCGACGAAAGTAACCATTAGCAAGGACGGAAAATTTGCGACGATCACTTTTAATGAGGCGCTTCTGTCGCAGCCTCCGCCGAATGCGGCGCCTGCTCCGGCCGTACCCACAACAGCCGTCCCAGCCATACCCTCCCCGTTCGTGCCGCCTGCAGTTCCTCGGCAGGCGCCTCGACCTCATGTGCGTGGGATGATTCAGCGAAATCCAAAGGCAGTGCCCGTGCCCACGCCAAGTCTCCAGCCGCCGCAAGGAGAACAATAGAGCCCGATCAATCGCCGCCCCAATCGTCGTCCGTTGTCTCTGGTTTCCGATCGGGTCCTGCGGAAAACAGGTCGTAACCATTGGGGTTTTTGAGACCCGGATTGCGGTAAATGTAATCATTCTGCCAGGAATCTTTCGGCAGCCCCTTATACAATTGATACCAGCGCGTCGGCCTCGGATCGGTATCTGGTTGGGTTACGAGCGCCTGCAAACCTTGTTCGGTCGTCGGATAAAAACCGTTCATGCTTTCATAAAGCTTAAGCTGGGTGTTGATTCCTTGGAGGTCAGCGGCAACTCGAACATGCCGCGAATATTCCACGTTGCCCGCTAGTTTGTAGATCGCAGTGCCAAGCAAGAGAGCGATGATTGTCACCACAAGCATGATCTCGAGAAGCGTGAAGCCCTGTTGATTCTCTTTCATTGTTTTTCGAGTTGGAGGAGGAATCTCTCATCTCGTCTCTCGTTACGCCAGCGGCGTGTTGAGAATTTTCTAGTGGCCGGTTTGCAGAAGATAATCCGATTTATCCCAAAGATACTTTAATTGGATCTGCGTGGCCCGGATTGCGGAAGGTCCACTGCCAGTCCCGTTCACGATAGTCAGATCATTTGTTCCCACTTTCAGGTTCGTGACCGGCACAATTTTCTGCGCCCGCAACCATCCGGTATATTGAAAATGCATTTGCCTAACCAGCGACTCCATTTCGCCGCGGTAACCCGGGTCGGCCAATTCCGGCAATGCCAGAGAAACTGGCCCAATATCCTGGCCATTAAGATAAACCTCCGGGGGAGCGTCAATGCGCGGATTCGCGACCTCGAAAGTGAGTAATGCCGCCAGGGGTTGCGTCTCAACTCCAAATTGGAACGCCGCACTTTCTTGAATGTTCCCGCTGATCCGGATTGTCTCTGCAGCAAGTGTTGCCGTGATAGTTCCGAAGTGCTCTTCGTCCTGAGTGGGCGAATGCAACGGCGGCATCGAGGAAAAGGGCTCTGGAATCACGTCACGGCGTTCGGCGCCTAACGGATGAACCACATTGCTGCTCGTCATCCAATCGAGATACGCCGCCCGCACGGTTTTTCCATCTCCCGCAACTTCGATATCGATGGACAAAGCACCGGTCATCGGGATCATCACCGAATCTGAGCTTGGCAGATTAATTCCGGAGCCGAGTGCGCCTGAGCGCAAAACGTGAGTGCCAGATTCGTCCCACGCGATCAACTCCGGTAGCTGACCTGGTTTGTCATCAAAGAACAGGCGGAAAAAGAGAACCTGATAATTTGCGCTCGGCTGCGCCACCCGAATACGAAAGACGCTCTTTGAACTCATGTCGCCTGTCGATTGCGCGGGCAATAGTGTAACTGCCTCCACCCATACCGGTGCGTTTTGGGTTCTCGAATTGCGAGACGTGCTTTGACGCAAATCCAGCCATGCGCTTTCCGGCGTTGCCTGTCCCGGCTTGGCATCACTCCAGGTCGGCAAGGCGTCGCTGAAAGCTTCCTGTGCATAAACACGAGAAGTCGCACTGAATAACAGCGTAAGAACGGCGACGCGAAGAAACATCTGGCCGACGAGATTATTTTAATGCGGCCGGAATTGCAAGCTATGCGTCATCTCAAATACCGCCGAAAGAATGCTATAAACGACAAATCCAACCAGAACCGCGATCACCACGATAATGACCGGCGGAATCAGTTGCGAGATCACTGCAACCGTACGGTCAAGTTCGCGTTCATAAACATCCGCGATGGCTTGCATCGTCTCGGCGAAGTGTCCCGTCTGTTCTCCTACCGCCATCATATCAGTAAGCAAATCTGGAAATAATCTTTGTTCCTGTAATGCGGCGGACAATGTCGCTCCGTCGATTACGGCTCGACGGACCTCAACTAGCTTCAGTTCGAGAAATCGGTTGCCCGCAATTTCCGTTACGAGATCTAGGGAACGAAGCAGGGGGATTCCGTTTTCCATCAGTGTTCCCAGCGTGCGCGAGAACTGTGCATAATGACGATGCCGAATGACGCGCCCGTAGCCAGGGATCACGAGACGAAAACGATCCCACGCGATTCGCCCTTCATCGCTGCGGACAAAGGCGCGGAAACCAATAATCGCGCCAACCGCGAGGAGCGCACCGATCCACCAATAACCCGTGATTGCATGATGAATATGCACCAGGATGCGAGTGGGTAATGGCAGGGCACCGCCGGTTTGGGACATAAAGCCGGTCAGTTGCGGCACCATGAACGTGATGAAGATTGTAATTAGGATGGCGCCAGCGAGCGCGAGAAATGCCGGATAAATCAGTGCTTGCTGCACGCGATCTCGCAGATCTTTTGCCTGCATCAAATGTTTCACCACACGCAGCAGAATTTGCGGCAGCGCGCCGCTCGCCTCACCAGCTGCCACCATGTTTGTGTAGAGCGGAGGGAAAATTCGGGGAAACTCGCTTAGCGCCTGCGAGAAACTTCGGCCATCGATCAATGCCTGGTGCAGCGCGTGTGTCATTTGTTGGACGCGCGGCTGCTTCAACCGTTTTTCCAGGATCGACAATCCCTCGTCTAGCGTCATTCCCGCTTGCAGCAAATGGGCGAGCTGCTCGGTAAAAACGAGCAACTGACCGTGCGGAATCTTCAAGGACTGTCTGGCTGGTGCGGGCGCTGCAACATCTCGACTGCTGATCTTCCGTTCCGCGCCAACGACATCGATCCGAATCGGAATGCATTGTTGCAATTCGATTTGGCGAATAACGACCGCGCGATCCGGACAATCGAGCACTCCCTCAACGAGGCTGCCTTGTGCGTTACGCGCACGATAAGCAAACTGTGGCATCGCAGTTGCATATTAACTCGAAATTGGAAATTCCAAATTCGAGTTCTGACTTCTGATCGGGAAAATCACCAGGCGCGTTCGTCCGCCGCTTTTATCCATCATATAGTGATGACTGGTGCGCGACCCACAAATTGTAGTTACAATTTACTTGCCAAGGCCTGATTGGTTCTGCTACCAGCCAGGAACATGAAATGTGCAGCAGTCTTGATATTCGTTTCCCTTGCCTTTACGTCGCAGACGTTAGCGGTTTTGCGCCCGCGCTTTCCAGCCAAACCAATGCCACCATTTCGCGGCGACGTGATTGTCGTGGGAGATGGGATACTTCAAGATTCCCTAAAAGAGACCAGGCCGCAGCGTCTGAGATAACGGCCGGGAAAGCGGCGAAACGCAGGCTTATCGCTTGCGTGAACGAGAGAGACCTCGTCTTGGGCCAGGTTTAGTCAGTCAGTGCAACTCCGCTCGTCGCACAGATTCCAAGTCGACGATTTAAATACGTGCTGCCAAACTCGAGTAACGAAGAACATATGCTCGGTCGCGGCCTTTATAATAAGCATTCACACAAACAGGGCAAACAGTCCGGGCCGAAAAATGCTGTTCCCGCGACAAATATTTTGATGGCCGACAAGAGAGCCCTGATATTCTCGGCGTCCGCAGGCGGAGATGTAAGTTATGCCCAACGAAAACAGCCAGCCTGAGTCAACGGAAAAGAAAAAACGAGAAGTTGAACTTCGTGATCTGAAACCGAAGACCGACGCGAAAGGCGGCACGACAGACGCGAAGAAAGATGACAAGCGCGCTTCCGGTCGAACGGGTGAGGTGGACTTCATGAAGGGCCTGAATTAGAACGAGGCCGTTGCTCCCGCGCGTTCACTAACAATCCGACAGGTCACGTCAAGACACCCGTTCGGAACCGGAATACGGAATGTCTGGGCGTTGTTTATGGTCGTGATGAAATAGTACTTCTTCCAAGTTTCTGCGGTCGAACATTTCCCCGCACAACAAACACTTCATGAAATGCTCTTTTTCTTCTGAGGGAAGTTTGTCGTATTCGTCTTTTGTCATTTGCGAGGAAACGGCATGAAGTATTGGGAAATAATCGCCGACAATCTCAGCAAAGCCGGTTGGAGTTGGGGCTGCGTCTCAGGCGTGGATTCTCGTGGGCGAACGATCTTCGTGCCGACGCGTATAGCGGCGAAAATCGGTAAACGCACACGAGCTAGCGGCAACGATACTTTAGTACCATGAAAACATTCTTTTCGATCATTCTCGCCGTCGCCGTCTCCATTAGCACTGTTCAGGCGGGACACGGCGGACATGGCGGACGCAGCGGATATCATGGCGGACAAGGCGGATATCATGGCGGACAAGGCGGATATCATGGCGGACACGGCGGATATCATGGCAGACACGGCGGACATTTTAGCTCGATATCGCCGCGAGGCGGACACAAGTTCAGCCGAAGCGGGTCGACATTCAGCCGCGGCACATCGGGAACATATCGCAAATGGAGCGGCGGCAAATGGAGCGGCCGCAACTGGAGCGGCCGCAACTGGAGCGGCGGTAACTGGAGCGGCGGTGACCGATTCATCTTCAGCGGTGGATTTGGTTATCCGTACTACTGGGATTGGTACCCCACTTGGGGCCGGGGCATTCCTTACGCGTTTAACTACGGCTATTATTCTTATGGGTATTATCCTTCGTATGGGTACGGATTTGGTTATCCGTACTACTGGGATTGGTACCCCTCTTGGGGTTGGGGCATTCCTTACGCGTTTAACTACGGCTACTATTCTTATGGGTATAATCCTTCGTACGGGTACGATTATGATTACTATAGCGACCCCGCTTACGGTAACGGCTACGCCGATCGATCTTCGATTGCGCAGTTGCAACGCCGGCTCGCTCGAGCGGGTTACTACTATGGCGCCATTGATGGAATCATGGGGTCGCAAACTCGTCGTGCGATTCGCGTCTATGAACGGGCGTACGGGGCACTGAGTATGCGCTAATTGCGATTTTGATTGTCAATCTTTCGGTTGGTTGACCGGCGGACTCGCAGGGTGAAACGGCGGACCCGTCGGGTATCCTATTTAGGCGCCACCCAAAAAGAATCAAAAGGATGTCTCTCAGGGCAAAACATGGCCGAGCCGCCTAACGAGAATTGTGCCCACTTATTCGGCATTTTAGGAAGCGGGATCATCCGATCTAATCCGCTTGCCTTCCCTCGTGCGGCCGGAGGATTTCTTCCTCGCGCCCCCGTCGTTGTCACCTACGAGGCCGCTAGAACGCTCGCAGTCCGTCAGCCGCTTTCCTTGACCCGCTCCGAGCCTCAGACGCTTTGTGTGCGCGTTTCTCGCGCTGCGGCGCAGACTAAAGTTCGGGTTTGCTGCCGAGAACCTCGCCGACGGTCATTGGGTAACGGGTTTCGATAGCCTTCATGAAGTGTTAGCGCCTGTTCTTGACGTACGCTCAACGTTAGAAGCAAAAGAACGCGGTCTGCTCAGTCCCCGAGAGATTGCTGCAGCAAGAAAATCGTGAATCAGCGGCGAATGATTGATAAATAACGCGCGTCCCTTGGGACGAACCGCTCCGAGCTGAGGACTGATTCAGTTCGACTTAAACTGAAACAAAGATACGATCTCCACAGCTGGATATTCCTGCGCGACGGGTAGGGCTTGGTGCAACAAGAGCCCGAAACAACCGCCTGGTTCGGCATTCGACTTGGCCCAGCCACCTTCGCCATCTTCGACGCATTTCCGGATGATGCCGGACGCGACGCGCACCTGTCGGGAAAAGTTGCCAAGGCGCTGATGGAGAAAGCGCCCGAGCTACTGGCGGAGCCGCCGAAGATTGAGAAGGCAGACGTATTGGCAGACAGGTTACTGGGTTAATCGGCCTAAATATTGGCGGCAAATGCAAGGTTGCTGGGCATTTTTCGGACGATAGAGAATCCACAATCCTCTCTCGCCAGGAGCAAGGAAACCAATTCTCTCGCGCCTCGAGACGATCGGCAGATGGCGTTCTACTGTTGCGCCTGCTTCGACAATTGACTTTCGAGTTCGAGAAACGCTGTCAGCTTTTCGTCGGCACTAACAATGGATCATCCGGCGATTTCGCCGATTCCCTTACCGTCTTTGCGGCTCCTAAACGCATTGGACTAAAGTCCAATATACGGCTGTCGGGAGTGCTGGTAAAATCGTCTTCGGTTACGTTATCCGACGTCTCAACGCACTTTCGGCCGGGCCGAAAAGCCGGTTGGGGGGCTTAACCTTCGCTGAGGCACCGCTTAGCGCGATCTCCAGATTCAACTGGAGCCCCGAGTCAGCCGAAATGAGGCCGCTGTTCAAAGCGCTTCGTGAGGATGATTCCTCGTTCCGCGCGGATTTGGAGCGGTCAACCCCAAATAGAAAGCCGTTTATGAAATTCGTTAGTCTCAGAACACAGCGCACTCATCGACGAGGTACGTTAGGCAAGCCGTCCCGCGCCGCACTTGAATCTTTCACCAAGCCAATTGCCGTGTCTCACCCGATCCACACCTACGCCGAGTTCCAGCAACAGATTCACGACCACCCGTCACTGTGGACACGGGATGTAATCTCTCAACGCCCTCCGTTCCTCTTCACTCATGCCAAGCAACTGGCAGCTATCATCGCAGCGCTGGGCTGCCTCCTCGTCGGGCTATGGTTCGGCGTTTCAACGTACCACACACCACGGCCAAGCTACCCGTACTACGATACGCAAAAGCCCGTGCCGCCGTGGAGCGAGCCCACGCTACTTGAAGGCAATCGCGATAGAGGAGGAGAGTACAGATGAACATTGCAAATCAGCCAATTGCCATGTCTCACCAAATCCACACCTACACCGAGCTTCGGCAACAGATTCACGACGACCTGCGGATCCAACCTCCCGAATGGGTCCAGCCAAATGGCGAATGCCCCCTGTGTGATTCTTACGAGGCGCGCCTCTTGGAACTCCTCGGCACATTGACGCGAAGGGCATCCAACGAGTCTATCGCTGCTCCTCATCGCGCCTCGAACAGGGACTAAACTGAATCGACACTCGGCCCATCCTAAAGCTGACAAGATGCAGGGTCTTGGTTGCGATTTGCTTCGGGATAGCGCTTGACTCGATAAACACCCGCTTCCTTTATGAACAAGGAAGCATACGATGAAAGCAATATCGATCCTGTCGATCGGTGCGCTGGCAGCGATTATCGCGGGCTGTTTAAACACTGAGCACAGTGCCTCAGCCACAGGAGAGCGCTATCCGTGGAAGAAAAATATTGTGACCACTGTCTTTTGGATCGGCGAGCAGCCGAGCAGAAACAATCCGGTGCCGAACCGCGTAAGCTCATGGGACAAAGATTGGAGCAGAAGTTACGGCGGATTTGACGATCCAAATCCCGCGCATCGCAGCAATTACATTCCGGTAAAGTTCACGCCTCGACAGAACCCGTTTTACTGCGCCCTCCCATACAACGACAAGGCAGCCACTGGTCACCGGCCGGAAGCGCCCCGCGTCGTTCCGTGGTTCAAGGAAGCGTACCAAGGCCCCGGCGTTTCCACCTGCAAGGATCGATGGGTCGCGATTCGCAAAGGGAATCGAACGGCTTATGCGCAATGGGAAGACGCAGGACCTTTCCGCACCGATTACTGGCAATATGTCTTTGGCAACGAACGTCCGAAGCCCAATCTGAACAAAGGCGCGGGTCTCGATGTCTCTCCCGCTGTGCGTGACTATCTCGGATTAAACGAAACGGATGTGACCGACTGGCGCTTCGTGGAGTTTAGCGAAGTATCGCGCGGGCCGTGGTCGACGCTCGGAGAAAACAACACATTTGTGATTAGCGATCGCAAAACAGGCAGGGAATTGGCCGAGGCGTCAAGGCGCTGAAGGCCGTGCGATTGCGCCCGCTTCGCAGAGAAGCTTGACGACCGTGTTAATCGCAACATCTGTGAGACGTGCAGTCGCCCGGATTGAATTTCTCTCGCAAAGACAATGGAGGATTCGCGACAGCGGATTGAATGGTCAGGCAATGAGATGTTTCAACGTTCCCTTTATTTTACCCGCTGCTGCGGTGGTGGCCGTGAAGTGTGTGGCCGCGCAAACTGCCATCCCGCTCGTCGATATTAAATCGGTTGATCCGACTATCGTCATCGAATTGCGTTATGCTGGCGCAAATAATCTCGCGGGGCAGGCATTATATCCGCCGGGGGCTCGGGCCTTGGTGCGTCCCGAAGTGGCGTCGCGCTTAGTCGCAGCACAGGCATTTCTGCGGCATTACCAGTACCAACTAAAAATCTGGGATGCGTATCGCCCTAAATCCGTGCAAATGCAGCTGTGGCAGGCCGCGCATTACAATGATTATGTCGCCGATCCTCATGCTGGCGCTGGCTCGCTGCACAGCTGGGGGGTTGCTGTCGACGCCACGCTGATCGATACGTCGAACCGCCCCGTCCTGATGCCCACCGACTTTGATGATTTTACGCCGGCCGCAATGTGGCATTACTGGGGCCCTGACCCAGCGATTCGCTCGCATTTGCATTTGCTCCAGATCGCAATGCAAGATGCTGGTTTTTACGGGCTGCACACTGAGTGGTGGCATTTCGTGATCGCAGGTTGGCAAAAATATTTGCCACCGGAGGAGTCGAAGCGTGCCCTGCAAGCGTTCGGAATGCGGTGGCAAGGCAAATTATGATCGAGACTTTTCTTCGAGATTTGCGGCAGCCCGAGTACATCCACGTATTCATCAATAGTTTCGGTCATTCCCGTTGCCGCTCACGCGCGAGAAACGTATTCGCCACGCCGTCGCGCTTTCGTGCCCAAAGTCGAAAAAACCGATTGAGCAACAGTACTGGACATCTCTGAAATCGCCGGACTTGTTCTGACTCCTGTTCTGATCTGGCGAATTTTTCTCCAGTGATCAGTTGTAAGTGTCTCTGCACGAACTAGAAGAGGCGGGGGCGGGAATCGAACCCGCGAATAGCGGTTTTGCAGACCGCGACCTTACCACTTGGCTACCCCGCCGCTGCGCAGAACTGAGACTAATGCGGCAGCCTAGCGTGTCAAAAGTGTGCAATTCGGCGTTGGACGTTCGGCGTTGGACGTTCGACGTTTTATTTCTTTGAGCTCTCGTTCTTCACAATTGTTTCGTGCCGCGCAAAAACGCATCCCGGGCGGGGTAAACTCCCCAGTGCGCGCGTTTCGTCATGTGGGAGGTGAGCCGTTTTTTGTTGAGCGCGCGGAAGGGGCGAAGATTTGGGATGTCGACGGCAACGAATACGTCGATTACGTCGGTAGTTGGGGCCCGGCGATTTTGGGACATGCCCCCAAGGTAATTGTCGATGCAGTGCGAGAAGCGGCCGCGCGCGGCCTGACTTTTGGTATACCAAATCCGCTCGAAGTGGAAATGGCGGAATTAATCTGCGAGTGGATGCCTTCGATCGAAAAAGTGCGCATGGTCAATAGCGGCACGGAAGCGACCATGTCATGCATTCGGCTGGCGCGTGGATTCACGGGACACAACAAAATCATTAAGTTCGATGGCTGTTATCACGGGCATGTCGATGCCCTTCTCGTGAAATCGGGAAGCGGCGCCCTCACACATGGGCGGACTGATAGCGCCGGCGTCCCGGAAGCCTTTGTCGATCTAACGATTTCGCTCCCGTTCAACAATTCCGATCTTGTGCGACAAGCGTTTCATGAAAATAGAGATCAAATCGCGGCTATAATCCTTGAACCGATCCCCGCGAATGCGGGGGTTTATTTTCCGAGAAAGGATTTCTTGTCCATCTTGCGCGAGGAATGCACGAAGCATGGTGCCCTCTTGATTTTTGATGAAGTAATTACCGGGTTTCGTCTCGCGCGCGGCGGGGCGCAGGAAATCTATGGAATCAAACCCGACCTAAGTGCACTTGGAAAAGTGATCGGCGGCGGATTACCTGTCGGCGCATTTGGTGGACGTGCCGAGATTATGGACCAGCTCTCACCTGGTGGCCCTGTTTATCAAGCGGGAACGTTGTCCGGAAATCCGCTTGCGATGGCGGCTGGGCTCACGCAACTGCGCGAGCTGGAACGAATTGACGGTTGGAAGTTGCTCGAGGACCTCGGCCGGCGATTTGAAACATTAGTGAGAGACGCGATCACAAAGGCAAAAATGGATATCACATTTCACCGGATCGGCTCAATGTTTTGCTTGTTCTTTGCCTCAGGACCAGTTGTCGATCTTACCAGCGCTCAGCGAAGTGACTTGAAAATGTTCGCGAAGTTTTTCCACGCCTGTTTGAAACGCGGTGTTTACTTTGCGCCATCGCAATTTGAGACGGGATTCATTTCGACGGCGCACGCATCGGAAGACATCGAGCGGACGGCCGCCGTCATGCGCCAAGCACTTCGTGAACTGTAATTTTTAAGGTGATTGACCTCAATCGCCTCGACCCAGGATATTGCCACGCACAGATCAACGCGGTTCTTGTGAACAGCCGCTACCTTAAAACCTTTGCGTCGGTGCGGTGCTTGGACTAGGGAGTTGCCGCTGTGAACGCAAACTCGCGAATTCGTGCGGTCGCGAAATTCTTTTTCGAAGGCGACCGGAAGTTTTTTGTTAAAGGCGTCACTTACGGACCATTCAAGCCGGACGCGGACGGAAGTTATCTTGGACGGCCCGATCAGGTCGATGTCGATCTTGCACTGATGCGCGAGGTAGGCCTGAACCTCATGCGAATTTATCATGCTCCGCCGCGTTGGTTTCTCGATCGCTGCGCAAGCGCGGGGATGCGCGTAATTGTTACGTTGCCATGGGCGAAGCACATTGAATTTTTACGCGATAGAAAGGCACGCCGTCAGATTGCTGAATCGGTTCGGGTAGCGGTAAACGCGTATGCCGGTCATCCGGCGATATTCGGGTATCTCGTTGGCAACGAAATCTCGAGCACGATGGTTCGCTGGCTCGGGGTGCGCCGGGTCGCGGAGTTTATCGAGGGATTGATTCGGATCGGGCGTGCAATCGATTCAAACACTCTTTTTTCGTATGCCACTTATCCGCCAACCGAATATCTCTTGCCGCAGAATGTCGATTTTTGCTGCTTCAACGTCTACTTGCACGATCAACGCGATTTCGAGCATTACCTTCTGCGCCTTCAAAATTTAACTGGAGAACGCCCGCTCATCCTTGGCGAATTCGGCATAGACACGATCCGCCATTCCCAGGAAGAGCAGGCGGAAATGCTCAGTTGGCACGTTGATAGCGTAGTGAAATGCGGTCTCGCCGGAACCATCTTTTTTACATGGACGGACGAATGGTTTACTGGCGGGCAGGATATTAGCGATTGGGCGTTTGGGATCGTCACGCGCCAGCGCGCGCCGAAGAAATCGTTCTACACGCTGAAAGGAAGGCTTGGTCAGGAGAATTCCGCATTACCGCATCGCCCGTTGCCGCGCGCGCCGTTTGTTTCCGTAATTGTTTGTTCTTACAACGGCGGCCGGACGCTCGCGACCTGCCTGGATTCTTTAGGCAAGCTAAACTATCCCGATTACGAAATTATTCTGGTCGATGATGGTTCGACCGACGATACGCGCGACATCGCTGAGCAATTCCCGCACGTTCGCTATATCTATCAGGAAAATCACGGCTTGAGTCATGCGCGGAACACCGGCGCGGCGGCCGCGAAGGGAGAGGTTTTCGCCTACACCGATTCGGACTGCATGGCGGATGTTGATTGGCTTTATTATTTAATCGGCACGCTTTTGAGCGGCGATTATGCTGGAGTGGGCGGGCCAAACGTGACCCCGCCGGCACAGAACTGGATCCAGGCCTGTGTGGCAGCAGCGCCGGGCGGGCCCAGCCATGTTCTGCTCACAGACATAATCGCCGAGCACGTTCCCGGTTGTAACATGGCGTTCTATCGGTGGGCATTTGAAAACATTGGCGGTTTCGATGCCGAATACCACAAGGCCGGCGACGATGTCGATTTTTGCTGGCGCCTTCAACAGGCTGGTTGTGTCATTGCTTTCAGCGCGACCGCGATCGTGTGGCATCATCGCCGTTTCACGCTGCGGGCTTTTTTGAAACAACAGGATGGCTACGGCGAAGCGGAATCGCTGCTGCGCTTTAAGCATTTAATCTTTTTCGGCCCAACTGGGACTGCGAAATGGCGCGGTCAGATATATGGAACGCCACGTTTCAGTTGGTTCATTAATCGGCCGGTTATCTATCACGGAATTTTCGGCGAAGGATTTTTTCAATCGATTTATCCTACGCCGCAATCGGAGGTCGCCGCTTATCTCAGCAGCATTGAATGGTTCGCGCTTACGATTTTTCTTTTTGGTCTCGGGATTTTCTTGCCCGCACTGCGCATCGTGCCGTACCTCATGTGTGGCGGCACTCTCTGCGTGGCGCTCTCGTACATGGTGCGCGCGGCGATCGAGCCAAAATTCGACACGGTCCATGCGCGGCTGCTCGTCATGTTTTTGGCCCTAGTTCAACCTCTGGTGCGAGGTTGGTCACGATACTTCACCTGGCTACATTTTAAACGGACGCCGCGGAGTGTAATTCGAGCGCACGAATATTTGCCCACGGACGGCAATGTTACCGGCAGTCTGAGTCGACAGATTTTTTGGAGTGAAGAGGGCAGGGATCGCCATTACTTGCTGGGTGCTATCTTCCAGCTGCTCGAGGAAGAAGGCTGGCGCTATTCCACTGATACCGGTTGGAATGAATGGGATATTCAAATTTACGGAAATTTTTGGTGGAGCATTGCGCTCCAGACCGTCACCGAATATCACGGCAGCGGAAAATGCCTGACGCGCGTTCGGCTTCGTAGCCGCCTGGTCACGACGACGGTGATCCTTAACCTCGTTGTGTTAGCCCTCTTAGTATATCGACAGCTCAACATTTCTCACGTCGACCTCTGGTTCATCATCCCATATCTGCTTTTCGTCATTTTTCTTGCGACGCGAGCGCGTGCCCTGAAATCGCGCGTAGCCGAGCTGGTCGATCTTGCGGCCCGCCGCGCGGGTTTGGAGCGGATCGTACGCCGAGACAAAAAGGCCAAGCTCGAATCGACCCCGGAGGTTCAAGTACCGATGGATGTAATTGATTTTGTGTCGTCTGGTCGGCCGTGAAAATCTGACATACTCACCTTTAAGCAACACAACTCCCGAGCGATCTTCGCGTTGTCATCCGAGTTACAGAGGCGCGCCTGTCTCCTCCCAAAAATTAATGGGAATGACGGAGCATGTCCCTCCATCAGAAAACCAAATAAGCCTTGCCTGCGCCGCGTGCAATGCAGCCGATTTGTTTTCCGCGTAGGATCGACATCGTCCGCTTTGCATCGCGCTCCGACACAATCGCCACCATGCCGATGCCCATGTTGAAAACCTGATACATTTCCGCAAGATCGACATCTCCATTTCGCTGCAAGATTTGGAAGATGCGCGGAACACGCCAACTCCTTGTCTCGATAATGGTGTCGCAATTTTTCGGAAGGATGCGCGGCAGATTATCAATCAAACCGCCGCCCGTGATGTGGGCGAGGCCTTTGATCATGCCGCTGGGAACTTTTGCGAGCAATGGCTGATAATTTTTGTGCACGCGCAAAAGTTCTTCCCCAATCGTGCCAGGTAGACTGTCGATTTTCGATGAAGGCTTGAGCTGCATCTTTTCGAACAAAATTTTTCGCGCGAGCGAATAACCGTTCGTGTGCAGACCATTTGACGCGAGGCCGAGAATCACGTCGCCCGGTCTGATTTTGCTGCCGTCGATAATTTTTGCACGATCAACCACGCCGACCATGCAACCGGCGAGATCGTATTCGCCTTTCCGATACAGTCCGGGCATTTGTGCGGTTTCGCCACCAATCAGTGCGCAACCGGCAGCTCGGCACGCGCGGGAAAAACCGCGGATGAGCTGATCGAAAACGCGCAGCTCAAGTTTTTCGCAGCCAATGTAATCGAGAAAAAAAAGCGGGCGCGCGCCCAGCACTGCGATATCGTTTACGCAATGGTTGACGAGATCGGCGCTGATCGTGTCATGCCGATCTAAGGCAAAGGCTATTTTCAATTTCGTGCCGACGCCATCGATGCTCGCGACCAGGATCGGATCGCGCATCCCAGAAAATTGTGCTCGAAAGAGTCCGCCGAAGCCGCCGATTTTTCCGAGCACTTGCGGTCCGTGCGTTTGTGTAACGAGTTGCTGAATCCGGCGCTTAAGCCGGTTGCCAAGATCGATATCTACGCCCGCGCATGCGTAGGCCTTTTGTTTCTTCATCGATGGAGGGACGCGCGCTGTCGCGTCCAAAAGATTAATGGGACATGACAGAGCATGTCCCTCCAATCATTTCAAATCTGCGAACAATGTCGGATGTCTTTCCTGATCGGCGAGCGCTTTGGAGCGGTTCTCTCGTTTTTCCATGATGAATTTATCGAGCGCCGGATCGACGGGCAGGGGATAATCGCCGGTGAAACAAGCCAGGCAAAATTTGTTCATCGGTTGCCCGGTTGCCCGTACCATTCCTTCGACATCGAGATAACCGAGACTGTCCACGCCGAGATATTTGCAGATTTCTTCCATCGACATTCTGTTTGCGATCAACTTTTCCGGATCGGGAAAATCGATGCCGTAATGGCAGGCGAAGCGATGCGGCGGACAACTCACGCGCATGTGCACCTCTTTCGTGCCGGCTTCCCGTAAATTCACCACGCGCGCGCGCGCAGTCGTGCCCCGCACGATTGAATCGTCGACTACCACCACCCGTTTACCCGCGACCATTTCCTTGATCAGGTTCAATTTCACACGCACATCGAAATCGCGGATGAGCTGGCTCGGCTGCAAAAACGTACGGCCAATGTAGTGATTGCGCACGAAGGCGTGCGAGTAGGGAATATTCAATTCTTGGGCGAAACCAAGCGCAGCGTAATTGCCCGAGTCCGGCACCGGGATGACGATGTCTGCTTCGACCGGAAATTTGCGCGCCAGCTCACGTCCCATTTCGGTGCGCACTTTGCCAACGTTCACACCGCCGATGATGCTGTCAGGTCGCGCGAAATATACATACTCGAACATGCAGAAGGCCGGTTGTTGCGGCAGAAATGGCCGCTCCGATCGCAATCCGTTTTCATCGATAATCAAAACTTCGCCGGGTTCGATTTCGCGAATGAATTCCGCGTGAATGAGATCGAAAGCGCAGGTTTCGGAGGCGAGCACATAAGCGCCATCGAGTTTGCCGAGCGAGAGCGGCCGCCAGCCGAACGGATCGCGCACGGCTATGAGCTCGCGCTCACTCATGATGATAAGCGAAAATGCGCCTTCGATTCTGCGTAACGCTGACAACACGCTGGCGCCGTTGTCGGCCGGTCGCGCGAGCAGATGCAAAATGATCTCGCTATCGGCGGTCGTTTGAAAAATTGAGCCTTTGCGTTCCAGCTCGTCGCGCAAAAGATCGGCGTTGATCAAGTTGCCGTTGTGCGCGATCGCCATTTGGCCGCGCACGCAATCGACCACAAAGGGTTGCGCGTTTTTGATCGTGCTCGTGCCGGTGGTCGAGTAGCGCGTGTGTCCGAGTGCACGCGTGCCTTTCAATTTTTCTAGCTCAGCCTGACCAAAGACCTGCGAGACCAGGCCCATGTCTTTGTGCAGAACGAACGACGTGCCTGGACCGTTACTCGTGACAATGCCGGCGCTTTCCTGGCCGCGATGTTGCAAAGCGAAAAGCCCATAGTAAGTCAGGCCGGCCGCGTTCGGATGCCCGAAAACACCGAAAAGCCCGCACTCATGCTGTGGGTAAGCGTCGGCTTCGCCCGGCTCGACGATGTCGGTGCTGTCTGGAGAGATCACACTAAATAATCCACTAAATGAAGCAGCGTTCAAATGTTGCGTTCTAACGTCGCTTTCACAAGCTGGGAATTCTTTCCGTTTCACCTTCAACAGCGCGGCGGATGGCGTTAAACCAATCGTCGTAAAGATCGACAATCGGCCAACGGAAAGTTTCCTCGTTTATGGCGATGCGCAGTTCATCGCCGCCGACTTTGCCTAATTGCTGAGAGGGGACGCCGCACGTCCGCAAGATCGACATCGTTTTTTCCGCATTCGCGGGCGCGGTGGAAATTACAATCCGCGATTGCGACTCGTTAAAGAGAAATTTTGCTGTTGTCGCGTCCTTGTGGGACGCGGCGGCACGGTCGTCGCTAAAATCAAGATCGACATCCACGCCCAAGAGACCAGACGGATTGAAGCAGCATTCCGCGAGGGCAACAGCGAGCCCGCCTTCGGAGCAATCGTGCGCGCTATTCACCAGGCCTTCGCGAATTAAATCGCGAACTGCGCTTTGCACTTTAATTTCAAGTTCAAGATCGATATGGGGTGGGGGACCTTGCTTGCGTCCGTGACAAACTTTCAGGAACTGCGATCCGCCCAATTCGTTGCCGGCCAAGCCGGCAAGAATGACCACGTCATCGGTGCTTTTGAACCATTGCGTGGTAATATGCCGCTCGTCGTCAATCAAACCGACCATTCCAATGGTCGGCGTCGGATCGACAACTCCCGCCGGGCTCTCATTATATAAAGAGACATTTCCCCCGGTAACAGGTGTCCGGAAGGCGCGACAGGCTTCGGCGATGCCTTCCACCGCTTCACGTAGTTGCCAGAAATTTTCCGGTTTGTAAGGATTGCCGAAATTCAAGTTATCGGTCACGGCGAGTGGTCTTGCGCCGGAGCAAGTCAAATTCCGCGCCGCTTCCGCGACAGCGATTTTGGCGCCTTCCCGCGGGTCGAGTGCACAATAGAGCGAATTACAATCGCTCGTGGCAGCCAGAATTTTGTTTGCGTAGCGGACGAAAAACACGGCGGCGTCTGATCCCGGTTTTACGACCGTCCCGATCCGCACAGTATGATCGTACTGGCGATATACCCAGTTCTTCGATGCGATCGTCGGATCGCTGAGCAGCCGGCGAAGCGCCTGATGATTGTCGATCTTGGGAAGATCATCGATTCGACGGTCATAGATCGCCGCTACAGTGGGCGCTTTCGCTTGGCGCGAGTAAAGCGGCGCTTCTTCAGCAAGGGGTTTGGCTGGAATTTCAGCGGTAACCGAGCCGTTGTCGCGGACTCGCATCATGCCATCATCCGTCACGTGTCCAATCTCGGCGCAGGAAACATCCCATTTTTCAAAAACTTCTCGCACGACATTTTCGCAACCGCGCTTGGCGATGATCAGCATGCGTTCCTGCGATTCGCTTAGCAGAATTTCGTACGGCGTCATGCCCGGCTCGCGTTTCGGCACCTTGGTCAAATCGATTTCAATTCCGCTGCTGGCGCGACTCGCCGTTTCACACGTCGAACAAGTAAGACCCGCGGCGCCCATGTCCTGAATTCCGGCAACGGCACTGCGGGCGAGTAGTTCGAGACACGCTTCGAGCAATAATTTTTCCTTGAACGGATCGCCAACCTGAACCGCGGGACGATCTTCGCGCGATTGATCTGTTAGCTCGCGCGACGCGAACGCTGCGCCAGCCAGACCGTCACGCCCGGTCTCCGCGCCGGCGTAAAAGACTGGATTGCCCACGCCGCGCGCGGCGCCGCGCGCGAGCTGTTCATGTCGCAACACGCCGAGGCAAAAAACATTTACGAGCGGATTACCTTCGAAGCTTTCGTCAAAATAAATCTCGCCGCCGATCGTTGGGATTCCGACGCAATTGCCGTAATGCGCGATGCCGCTTACGACTCCGGTAAACAAACGCCGGTTTGACGCGATCTTGGATGATTTCATTAGCTCGATCCGAGCCGGACTGGCATTTGAGTCTGGCCCTACCGGCTCTGTTATCGGCCCGAAGCGCAGCGAATTCAGGCAAAACTCGGGACGCGCGCCCATAGTGAAAATGTCGCGAATGATTCCGCCAACCCCCGTAGCCGCGCCTTGAAAGGGTTCAATCGCGCTTGGATGGTTGTGGCTTTCCATCTTAAATGCGATCGCCCAGCCGTCGCCGATATCGACAACGCCAGCATTTTCTTCTCCGGCGCGCACGAGAATGTTGGATCCAGTGGTCGGGAATTTTTTCAGCTCTTTTCGCGAATTTTTGTACGAGCAATGCTCGCTCCACATGACGGAAAAGATTCCAAGCTCGGTGAAATTGGGCTCACGCCCGAGGATTTTCTTGATGCGCTCGAATTCTTCGGGGATGAGGCCGTGTTCCGCCACGACGTCCGGTGTGACAACCGGATCGAGAGTCGGTTTGGCGTTAGTCATCAGCATCGCACATTAACGAATCTGAAGGCCTGCTCAATCGCCCAACTCATATATTGCTTCGAATAGCGTCGTGATTGCCCGTCCGTCGAATCAGTGAGCCACGAAGCATGAATAGAACATCAACAGCGTAAAAGGGAGGGTCATCGTGAAGAAAACAATTATCGTTCTCGCTTGCGCACTCACCGCGCCAGTGGCGTTTGCGCAAACAAGCACGACCACAACGAGTTCACAAGGCACAGTAACTACCTACGAGCCTGGGAAAAGAATCGTTGTCCGCTCTGAAAGGGAAGACAATCCGATTAGTTACGCGCTCGGCAAGACAGCCCATTATGTCAACAAAGCCGGCAGGAAAATCGACGAACATCTGATCAGGCCTGGAAGTCGCGTCATTGTTTACACTTCGAGAGGCCATATGCACGCTGCCAAGCGCGTGGTGCTTGACGAAGATTAAGCGAAATAAATTCGCAAATTTAGAGCCGCAGGGTCCAGTGTGGATCCTGCGACTTTTCATTTTTCTGCGCCTGGCGGAGAATACAGATGTGGATCTCAGTACGATTGCGAATGTGGCCACCGCGCTCACGGTTATCACGGGGGTCGCTTTCGGGCTGATTGAAGCGCAGCGATCGCGACGAGCGCGGCAAGAGCGTGCGGCTTACGCTGCCGTACAGACACTTTTATCGCCGGAGTGGATGAAGTCGATGATTACGGTACACAGTATCCCGGATGGTTCGAGCGCTTCGGCAATCGAAGCGGATGCCCGGGTGCTGGAGGCAGCCCACTCCGTTGGCGTGATTCTGGAGGGGCTCGGGTATTCTGTTTATGCACGGATCGTTCCGCTGCGTGTTGTCGCGGACCTGGTCGGCGGCACGGTTCGCCTTGCGTGGCGGAAGCTGCGGCCCTACGTCGAAGAAGAGCGCCGCCGGAGCGGTTCACGTAAAACCTTTGAATGGTTCCAATGGCTCGCCACACAGTTAGAGCGACATTCGCCAGGAAAAACTAATCTGCAGGTGGGCGCGCACGAAGCGTATCAAGATTGGGAGCCATAACCGGAGCGTCGCGGTTGCGTTTCGGACGCAAATCATAGAGCGTTGCACCATGGCGTTTGACTTGAAGGAAATCATCGCAGCCCGGCGGGGCGAGAATTATCAGCTGCACGAACGGCACGTGAACCGCACGTTGGTGGCAGCGCAGCGCGTTATCGGTTTCGACAAGGTCTATGCGCGGGCGGAGAGCGCGTATCTCTATGACATGGATAATGCCGCCTATCTCGATTTTCTGAGCGGCTATAGCGTTTTTAACATCGGGCGAAATCATCCCATCGTGAAGCAAGCGATTCGCGATGTGCTCGATCTCGACTTGCCGAACATGGTGCAGATGGATTGCTCGCTTTTAAGCGGATTGCTGGCTGAGGCGTTAACGAAACGAACGCCTCCGCATCTGGATGCAGTTTTCTTTTGCAACTCCGGCACCGAGGCAATGGAAGGGGCGTTGAAGTTTGCGCGCGCCGCGACGGGTCGCAAACGAGTTATCTCGGTGGAAAGTGCGTTTCATGGGCTCAGCCTCGGTTCGCTTTCATTGATGGGCTGCGAAAGTTTTACCGAAGGATTCGGGCCACTGATGGAAGGCTTCGACGCGCGCGTACCCCTCGATGATACCGAGGCCTTGGATCGACAATTACGTTCATGCGACGTGGCAGCGTTTGTAATTGAGACTGTTCAGGGGAAGGGCTGTAAATCACCGAAAACTGATTTTTTTGTGCGCGCGCAGGAGCTTTGTCGGAAATACGGTACGCTGTTGATTTCCGATGAAGTGCAGACCGGGCTCGGTCGCACAGGAAAGATGTTCGGCTTTCAACATTGGAATTTGGAGCCGGATATGATCACCTTGGCGAAAACGTTGAGCGGCGGTTATGTCCCGTGCGGTGCGATCATTACGCGGCGCGAAATTTATCAGAAGACTTTCAGTCGCATGGACCGCTGCGTCGTTCATTCGACCACATTCGGTCGCAATAATCTGGCAATGGCGTGCGGGCTGGCCGCGCTGGAAGTGATTGATGCAGAAAATTTGATCGAGAATTGCGCGCGCATGGGCGGGTTGTTGATGGAAAAGATCGACCAGTTGCGCGCGAAACATTCTTTCATCAAGGAAGTGCGCGGCAAAGGCCTCATGATCGGCATTGAGTTTCATGAGCCGCAGGAATTGAGACTCAAGATGGCGTGGAAGCTCCTGCACAAGATCGACAAGGTTCTGTTCGCGCAAATGGTCGTGACGCAGATGCTGAGCAAGCATCGCATTCTCACCCAGGTGGCTGGGCATGCCATGGACGTGGTGAAAATTCTGCCACCGCTCATCATCGGTGAGCGCGAAGTCGACATGTTCGTAAACGCGCTCGACGACGTGCTGACGGAGTGCCGGAAATTCCCGGGCCCGATGTGGGAACTGGGCAATAATTTCGTCAAAGCCGCGCTCGGCTCGAAACGCACCGTCGAAACGCGCCCCACAGTTTCGGCTTAAACCTTCCCCGATCTTGCCGACCATTTTCGATTGTCGATCTTGCTTTGCGGGCTTACGCTGAAGATGCGTCGAGCGGTAAGCGCTCGACCATTACGGAGGAGCAAAAATCATGAGCACCGCCATTGCCGAAGAGAAAAAAGCTGAAACCAAGCTGAACCAGCTCGAGCAGCTGAAGAAATTGACGAAAGTCGTCGCTGACACGGGTGATTTCGAATCAATTAAGGATTTCAAACCGCAAGACGCGACCACCAATCCAAGCCTCATCTATGCCGCCACGCAAAAGCCGCAATATGTCCATCTATTGGACGAGATAATCGCCGATCGAAAAAAATCAGGACTCACCGGCGCCGCGCAGATCGAAGACATCATCGAACATCTGCTCGTTAAATTCGGCTGCGAAATGTTGAAGATCGTGCCGGGCCGCGTTTCGACCGAAACGGATGCACGCTACTCCTTTGATTTCGAGGGTTCGATTCAAAAAGCGAGACAGCTAATAAAGCTTTATGCCGAGCGAGGAATCGAGCGGGAACGCGTGTTGATCAAGATTGCGTCTACCTGGGAAGGCATTAACGCAGCCGAACAACTTCAGAAAGAGGGGATCAGGTGCAATTTGACGCTGATGTTTTCGCTCCCGCAAGCAGTGCGCTGCGCGGAAGCCAAAGTGCAATTGATCTCGCCGTTTGTCGGACGGATCTACGATTGGTACAAAAAAGAAAACAAACGCGATTATTCCGGGTCTGAGGATCCGGGTGTGCAATCGGTCCAGGAAATTTACACCTATTACAAAAAGTTCGGTTATGCGACGGAAGTGATGGGGGCGAGTTTCCGGAATGTCGGCCAAATCATCGAGCTCGCCGGTTGCGATGCGCTTACCATTAGTCCGGAGTTGATGAAAGAACTCTCCGAATCGTTTGAGCCGGTCGAGCGCAAGCTTACTCCGGAAAAAGCGAGGAGCGCTAAGATCGACAAGCTCGAGCTCGACGAAAAGAAGTTTCGATATCTGGTGAACGACAACGCGATGGCGACTGAGAAAACGGCGGAAGGCATTCGCAAATTCGCCGCTGATGTGGTCAAGCTCGAGAAATTCGTGGTGAACAAGTTAGGCTGAAGGATTCAGGTTTCAGGGTTCAGTCGCTGCGTTCGCTGAATGCGATCTGTTCTGGATCCTGCACGTTGAAGCCTGTTCACTTTTCTTTTGTTTAACGTTGTCTTAGTAGAGCCAGAGATTCCACCGAACACAGGCAACATCGGACGGCTTTGTCTGGCAACCGGTTCGAGATTGCATTTGGTCAAGCCGCTCGGCTTTTCGTTGGAAGATCGGCAATTAAAACGCGCCGGTCTCGATTATTGGAACGAAGTGGACCTGCAATTGTGGGATTCGTTCGCCCAACTTCATGCGAAACAAGGCTCAAGCGCGCGCTATTTTTTTCTGACTACGAAATCCGGTCGCGCTTATTATGATGTGAAATTCCATCAACGGGATTTCCTCATTTTTGGACGGGAAACGAAGGGGCTGCCGAAGAGTTTACTGGCGAGCAACATCGACACGTGCATTACCATTCCGATGCAGAAGACTCGAAGCCTCAACCTCGCCAACGCAGTTGCAATTGTGCTATTCGAAGCAGTGCGACAACAGCAGCGCTGACGGTACAGAAACGGGGTCAACCTCTGGGTTGGTGGCGAGACAAGGCATCCAAAAAGTAACGGCGGAACGTTGAATAAATAAGGACACGGGGGTGTCCAACAACCCAGAAGGAAAAGCTTATGAGAATATTTCTTGTTTTAATTTGCAGTCTTGCGCTCGCGTCCGTCGCACCTGGCGCGGAACAAGGGAAAAAGAAGGAGAAGGAACAACCGCAGAAAAAAGGTGCCCAAGCTGGGCAAGTTGCGCAACCATCCGGAAAAGCAGTTGGCAAACCGGCGGGAGCGGGCAAACCGACAGGAAAAAAGATGGAACAGACGCAAGGTGGACAGATTTCGGCTGTTGGTAAGTCAGCAGAAGTCGGTAAGCCCAAAGGAGCAGGCAAACCGACGGGGAAAAAGATGGAACAGACGCAAGGTGGACAGATTTCGGCTGTTGGTAAGTCAGCAGAAGTCGGTAAACCAACGGAGGTAGGCAAACCGGCGGGGAAAGGAAAAGGTAAGCCAACAGGAGCGGGCAAGCCAGCGGAAGTCGGAAAAGCAACTGGGGCGGGCAAGCCTGTGACAGCGGGCGGCCCAGGAGGCAAGAAGTTCCAAGCTCAGCAGTTCAACCTGCCAAATAAGGTGAATCCGGCAATTGCGAGTACGACGTTTCAAGCGAACCGTCGCATCGAAGGGAGCCAAAATTGGCAAGGTTCGAATTACGCGGCGTTTCGAAATTATAACTCCGAGTGGCACGATCAGGGTTGGTGGAGACAGCGTTACAACCGTGTCGGACTCTTCGGTGGGGGATGGTATTATTGGAACGCCGGATTTTGGTTCCCGGCCTGGGGCTACGATCAAGCCAATTCCTATTATCCGTATGACGGACCGATCTATGGCTATAACAATTTGCCACCCGATCAGGTAATCGCCAATGTGCAGACCGCCTTGCAACAGCAGGGTTATTACCAGGGCGAAGTCGATGGTCTGCTTGGGCCGCTCACGCGTGCGGCGGTCGCGGATTACCAACGCGCCAACGGGCTGGCAGAAACAGCCGCAATCGACCAGCCAACGCTGGAATTATTGGGAATGGCGTAAAGAAATTCCTATTAACCAAGAAGTCGCCGCGGAGCGATTTCGACGGCGGCTTTTTGCGTACCGAAAAGATATGGATACGCCGCTCGCGTTCAACGTTGTCCTAATTTGAGCCGGAGATTCTGCCGAACATTTGGTCATTTGTGTTTTGCGTCGGGCTAAGCGTCCAAAAGGCATCGCTCCAACGTTGAATAAATAGGGACAGCGAAATGTCTAACAACCCAGAAGGAAAAAACTTATGAGAATATTTCTTGTTTTAATTTGCAGTCTGGCGCTCGCGTGTGCCGCAGGCGGTGCGCAAAAGGAAGACAAATCAAAGAAACCAGCACCGAAGAAAAAGCAGGCCCAATCAGCGCAGCACGCAGCCGCGCCGAGCGGCGGACCACAGAAAACAAAAGGCCCGCAGCAGGTGACCACGGCGGGTGCTGGAACACAGAAAACGAAAAAGGCAAAAGGCCCGCAGCAGGTGACTACGGCGGGGGGACGCCCGGTGGGCGCTGGAACACAGAAGACGAAAGAGAAGACGAAAGGATCACAACAGATCGCCGCACAAGGTGGACAGACAGCGGGCGGGGCAGCGCATGGCCAGAAGATAAAGAAATCGAAAGGGAGCGCGACCAACGCCGCCGCGGTTCAGTCGAGCACTAAGACGTTCAAGGCGCAGCATTTCAATCTGCCAACGAAGACGCCTCCGACAAAAGTCGCAGCCGTAAACTTCCAGCAAAGCAGACACATCCAAGGGAGCCAAAACTGGCAAGGCTCAAATTATACGGTTTTTCGCAACTATTCATCACAATGGCACGAGAGGAACTGGTGGAGGAACCATTACAACCGCGTCGTTTTCGTATACGGTGGATGGTATGCCTGGAATGCGGGATACTGGATCCCGGCTTGGGGCTACGCTCCAAATGCATATTACGCCTACGATGGCCCGATCTACGGCTATAATAGCTTGCCGCCCGATCAGGTGATCGCAAACGTGCAGTCCGCGCTGCAACAGCAAGGTTATTATCGTGGTGAAGTCGATGGCCTGCTCGGGCCGCTTACGCGTGCCGCGGTTGCAGATTACCAACGCGCCAACGGGCTGTACATGACGTCCACAATCGATCGGCCGACGTTGGCATCCCTGGGAATGACATAGCAAGTATCTGGTCTTACCGAGAAGCCGCCGTGAAGTAATTTCGACGGCGGCTTTTTGCGTACGGGAAAGATGTTAATACCCGCCGCCATCGTCAAAGACAGGCTCTTGTGCTCGCATCGCGTTTGCGGCAGATAAGAAGCTAGAAATATTCAACGATGAAGACGAGAACCCCCCAATTGATTGCGCGCGATCTTTTCCAATCTTTCCGGATGGGCTCGCGTCGCATTGAAGTCTTGCGAGGTATCTCGATGGAAATTTCCCATGGCGAAGCGGTCTTTCTCTCGGGTGCATCCGGCGCCGGCAAGACAACGCTGCTTTACACTCTTGCCGGCTTGGAACGGCCAGAATCGGGAACCGTTGAATTCGAAGGACGACGGCTCTACAACGGCAGCTCGACTGTGCAGGCGCGTCTGCGGAATGCAAAAATGGGTTTTGTTTTCCAAGGTTACTTTTTGTTACCTGAGCTCACCGCCTTGGAAAATGTGCTGCTGCCGGGAATGATCGGGCGCAAAGCGCCAAAAACAGACGCTGAAGAGAGTTTGACCGCGGTCGGCTTAAGCGACCGCATGCATCATTTGCCGGCGGAACTTTCCGGGGGCGAACAGCAGCGTGTTGCCATTGCCCGCGCGCTGACGAACAACCCGGACATCGTTTTCGCCGACGAACCGACCGGCAATCTCGATTCCAAAACTGGAGATGAAATTATCGATCTTCTCTTGAATCTGGTGCACGAGCGAAACAAAACATTGCTTGTCGTGACCCATGATGCCCGGCTGGCTGCGCGCGGCGACCGCCAATTGCACATTAAGGACGGTGTGCTGCAAAGAAGGAGTAATGGGATGATGTGAATCTGTGCAGACCATTACTCCAATACCCATTCTTCTATTTCTCCGCTTGAATTGCGGGATGAAACACCGAGATTTTTTCATAATATGAAAACCAGTGACGCGTTGGTGATAGACGAACCGAAAACTCACGAGTCCACTGCTGAGGCAGTAGTAGAACCGGCGGTTGAAACTCGCCCCCGCGCGACCACGGGCGTTAAGGAAGCGAAAATCTACATCGACGGAAAATTTTATACAGAAGCGAACGCCAAGGTTTCTGTCTTGGATCATGGTCTGCTTTACGGCGATGGAATTTTTGAGGGCATTCGCTTTTACCACGGGCGTGTCTTTCGGCTCGAGGAACATCTCGCGCGACTTTGGGATTCAGCGCACTCGATCTGTCTCGAGATTCCGATGTCGATGCGGGATATGACGGAGGCGGTACTCGAAACCATCCGCCAAAATCATTTGCGCGACGGCTACATCCGGCTCTTGGTCACACGGGGGATTGGCAACCTGGGTTTGAATCCAACGCAATGTAAATACCCAAGCGTGATTATCATTGCAGCGACGATTGTCCTTTATCACGAGAATTTTTATCGAAAGGGATTAACGATCGTGACGTGCGCAACGCGCCGCAGTAATCCGGCTGCGCTTAATCCCGCGGTCAAATCCCTTAATTATTTGAACAACGTGATGGCGAGAATTGAGGCGAATCTGGCTGGCGCGGATGAAGCGCTCATGTTGAACGATGCAGGAAACGTCGCCGAATGCACCGCCGACAACGTTTTCATCATCAAGCGCGGTCAGATTTTTACGCCGCCGATTACGGCTGGCGCGTTGCGAGGGATTACACGCTCGATTGTGTTTGAGATCGCGGCCGAACTCGGCATCAAGGTCATGGAGACCGATATCACCCGCCATGATGTTTTCGTCGCGGACGAATGCTTCCTCACGGGGACGGCTGCGGAAATCATTCCGGTTGTCAAAGCTGACGGACGATTGATCGGAAACGGAAAGCCGGGACCGATCACTGCACGCACGATCGCACGATTCCGCGAAATGACGCGAGAGACGGGTACGCCGATTTTCGTTTAAATTGAGCGGATCCAGCTCGGCGCAGAAGGTGGCTCAGGAAAGATTCCGGGTTGAATTTTTCCAATAATTCAGGGTCTAATTAAAAGAAATGTTGTGCGACGTTTGCAAATGCAATGATGCGACAGTCTTCCTGACTCAAATACTGGAAGGCAAAATGCAGAAGGTGAATCTTTGCGATGCTTGCTCGAAAGAAAAAGGCGTGCAGGATCCCACGGGTTTCGCACTCGCCGATTTGCTTCTTGGCATCGGCGCCGCGGAGGAAATCGAAAAGGGAGCACCGACACAGAAGTGTCCGGTGTGCGGATTTAGCCAGGCGGATTTTAAGAAAACCGGCCGACTCGGCTGCAGCGCGTGCTATATTACATTCGCAGAAGGATTGAACGCGCTGTTGAAAGCAATGCACAAAGGCACGGAGCACGTGGGCAAATTTCCGCAACGCGCGCATCGTGCCATGGAGCTTAACCACCGAATGCGCGCTTTGACTGAGAACTTGCAGAAAGCAGTCGCGGCAGAAAATTATGAAACGGCCGCTTCGTTGCGCGATCAGATCAAACAACTCGAAAGCGAGCTCGCAAGTTAGCCATGAAATTTTCCAACGTCATGGCCACTGCTGGAGAATGGCTGCGCGGTGAGGGGCCTCATCACCAAATCGTAATCAGCAGCCGGGTGCGGCTCGCGCGCAACTTGCGCAACCGCGCTTTTCCCGGTTGGGCCAAGAAAGCGGAACGCACATCTATCCTCGATCTGATCAGACCGCGCGTGGAAGAGCTGACCGAGATGCAAGATTCATTTTCCGAAAGTCTACAGGAACTTTCCGCGCTCGAGCGACAAGTCCTTGTCGAGCGCCATCTGATCAGCCGGGAGCACGCTGCCAAGGGCGTTGGCAGCGCGGTGGTGATGAATCGGCGGCAAACACTCAGTATCATGATCAATGAAGAGGATCATTTGCGCATGCAATCAATTCGCTCCGGTTTGCAGTTGAAACAGGCATTCAAACTGGTCGATAAGATCGACAGCGCGCTCGAGGGCAAACTGGAATTTGCCTACGATCAGCGCCTCGGATATCTGACCGCGTGCCCTACGAATGTAGGCACTGGCATGCGCGCGTCCGCCATGTTGCATTTGCCGGGCCTTGTGCTGAGTGAACTGATTAACCAGGTCATTCAGGCTGTGAGCAAAATCGGTCTCGCCGTCCGCGGTCTTTACGGCGAAGGAACCGAGGCAATGGGCAACCTTTTCCAGATTTCAAATCAGACAACCCTCGGCGAAAAGGAAGACGAGATCATCAATCGTCTAAGCAAAGTGATTGAGACGATCATTGAGAAAGAACACGATGCGCGCCAGGTTTTGCTCCAGAAAAAATCAAATACGCTTTGGGACCAGATCGGCCGCGCCTACGGCGTCTTGACCTACGCTCACGCGATGGCTTCAAAGGAAGCGCTCAATTTATTGTCCATCATCAAACTTGGCGTGGATCTGGGCGCATTTCCGGAAGATCGACGTCTGCCAATCGATGAATTGTTCATCGACATACAGCCCGCGCATTTACAGAAAAGCTCTGAGCAGAAATTAAATGCGGAGGAGCGTGATCACTTGCGTGCCCAAATTATTCGGGAACGTTTGAAACTCTTCCCCAAACCTGATATTAGTAAGATGGCGAGGAAATCGGGCAATGGCTCGACTGCCGGGCCACCGAATAATGAATAATTTCACGCCGCGCGCTCAACAAGTTCTGGCGCTTGCTCGCAAGGAGGCCGACCGCTTTAATCACAACTACGTCGGCACCGAACACCTCCTGTTGGGACTCATTAAACTGGGGCAGGGGGTGGCCGTGAACGTTTTGCAAAAGATGGGTCTCGATCTCGAGACCGTGCGCATGGAGGTGGAGAAACAGGTCGGCTCTGGCCCGGAAACCAAGATGGTCGGCAATGTTCCTTATACGCCGCGTGTCAAAAAAGTGCTGGCGCTCGCCGGCAAGGAAGCCAAAGCCCTCAACCATTCCTACGTCGGCACGGAACACATTTTACTCGGCCTTTTGCGGGAAGGGGAGGGCGTCGCGGCGCGCGTGCTCAAGAGCCTTGAAGTCGATATCGAACGCACCCGCAACGAAATTCTTAAAGAGCTCGATCCAAATTTTACGCCGCCCGAATCAGACCAGGAAAGCGGAGAGCCGACAAAAAAAGACGTCAAGACTCCCGCGCTCCGCGCATTTGGGCGCGATCTCACCGATCTTGCAAAAAAAGATGAACTTGATCCGGTGATTGGTCGCCGCAATGAGATTGAGCGCGTCATTCAAGTGCTTTGCCGAAGAACGAAAAACAATCCCGTGTTAATTGGTGAGGCGGGCGTTGGCAAAACAGCCATCGCCGAAGGTCTGGCGCAAGAGATCGCAAATGGGAACGTACCTGAACTGTTGCGCGACAAGAGAGTGGTCACTCTCGACTTGGCCCTGATGGTTGCGGGAACAAAATATCGCGGCCAATTCGAGGAACGCATCAAAGCGGTAATGGACGAAATCCGCCGCTCCAAAAACGTGATCCTGTTTATCGATGAGCTGCACACGATCGTCGGCGCCGGCTCAGCCGAAGGCGCCATGGACGCCTCGAACATCATTAAACCGGCTTTGAGTCGTGGGGAATTGCAATGCGTCGGTGCAACGACAATGAACGAATACCGTAAGTACATCGAGAAAGACGCCGCGCTCGAACGCCGGTTCCAAACGGTGAAAGTCGATGCGCCAACGGTCGATGAGGCGATTCAAATCCTGAAAGGTTTGCGCCCGAAATACGAGGCCCATCACAAAGCGAAACTCACCGACGAAGCGCTCGAGACTGCGGTCAGATTTTCTGACCGTTATATCACGGGGCGCTTTCTGCCCGATAAAGCAATCGACGTCATGGATGAAGCCGGCGCGCGCGCGCGCATCAGCGCCATGACTCGTCCGCCTGACGTTAAGGAGATCGAGAAGGAAATTGAAAATATCCGCCTTGAAAAAGAAGCGGCCATCAAAGCGCAGGATTTTGAAAAAGCCGCCGCGCTTCGCGATAGCGAGAAGCAAACAAAAGAGAAGCTCGATGCCATTCTGAACAAGTGGCGCGAGGAGCGCGAAGAGAAAGAGGTGGTCGTAACGGCAGACGACATGATGCATATCATCTCCAAAGTCACGGGTGTTCCTCTGCAACGGATAGAACAGGAGGAAACCCAAAAACTATTAATGATGGAAGCGGAGCTGAAGCAGCGGGTCATCGGCCAGGACGAAGCCGTGACCGCCATCAGCAAAGCATTACGCCGTTCGCGTGCCGATTTGAAAGATCCAAAACGACCGATTGGTTCATTTGTCTTCCTCGGCCCGACCGGCGTCGGCAAAACCTATCTCGCTCGCACTCTGGCCGAGTTCATGTTTGGCGATCCCGACGCGCTCATTCAGATCGACATGTCTGAATACATGGAAAAATTCACCGCCTCGCGGTTGATCGGCTCGCCGCCGGGCTATGTCGGCTATGAGGAAGGTGGGCAACTTTCCGAAGCGGTGCGTCGACGGCCATATTCAGTGGTCCTGTTTGACGAAATCGAGAAAGCGCATCCAGATGTGATGCACTTGCTTTTGCAGATTCTTGAGGAAGGCAAAATCACTGACTCGTTAGGCCGTAAAATCGATTTCCGGAACACGATCATTATCATGACGTCGAATGTCGGCGCCGAGCTGCTTAAAAAACAAACCGTCATGGGCTTCGGTGCGCCACGCGAGGGGCATGATTACGAATCAATGCGCGACAAAATCATGGAAGAAACCAAGCGCGTCTTTAAGCCAGAATTTCTCAATCGACTCGACGAAACCATTGTCTTCCACTCGCTCGACAAACCGCACCTGATGCGCATTGTCGATCTGGAAGTGGCAAAGGTGAAGGCGCGCATCAAAATGAAAGAGATCGAAATCGCCCTCGACACCGCGGCGCATGAGTTCGTGATCGAGAAGGGTTACGACCCTAATTACGGTGCGCGACCAATGCGGCGCGCGGTTGAGCGTTATCTCGAAGACCCGCTTGCCGAAGAATTACTCAGAGGCAACCTCAAAGCGGGCGACCGTGTCGAGGTCACGGCCGCGGATGGAAAACTAACATTCCATGTCGCTGAGCCGCATGGCGCGGCCGCAAGCGCGAGCTAATTTTCGGCTCTGGGTAGGGCGGCTCACCTACGCTTCAACCCTGCCAGCTACGCCCGCGGATGCGCATCCGCGTAGGCTTTCTTCAGCCGTTCAATCGTCACATGCGTATAAATTTGCGTGGTCGAAAGACTGGCATGGCCGAGCAACGCTTGCACGCTGCGCAAATCGGCGCCGCGATCGAGCATGTGTGTCGCGAAACTATGCCGAAGTTTGTGCGGGCTGATCGAGATCGGAATCGACGTGTGCCGCAAGTAACGTTTTAGGACAAGCCAGATTGAGCGGGTGGACATTCGCTTGCGTAGCTTGTTTATGAAGAGCGGTCCCGAATGCACGTTGGCTGTTGCGCGATAGCGCGAGATCGCTTCCAGCGCGGGAAGGCCGACGGGACAAATGCGTTCCTTGCGGCCTTTGCCGAACACACGCACCGATTCAGTGTAAGGATCGAAATGAGAAACATCGAGAGCGGCGAGCTCGCTTAAACGCAACCCGCTGCTGTAAAAAAGTTCCATGATTGCGATATCGCGCAGCGGCATCCAAGCGGGCGCGGCTCGATTCTTCGCCACCTGCGCTGGTGCGACAAGCAGCTCCTCAATCTGCTGACGCGTGAGCACGATTGGAAGTTTTTTGTCGATTTTTGGCAATTGCAGTTCACGCAGGGGATCACGCCGTAATTTTTTTCGCTCCATCAAAAAATGATAGAACGTGCGCAAGGCGGAAAATTGCAATCGCACGTAAGAACGCGCTTGCCCGCGCTTCATGATCGTAAAAAGGTGATCGCGGAAATCGTTCGTCGTACATTTCTTCCACGACGTCGAGTTTTCCGAGCGAAATATTGCCAGTGCCTTCCGATATGCCTTGAGCGTGCGGGGCGAGGCGTTTTTCTCGATCGCCAGATGGCGCAGGAATTCCTCAGCAAGAGGATCCACCGTTACAACACGCCCAGAGCTTATGTCATGTCGAGCAGGGTCGAGACCTCTCTTGCAGTTTGAATCAGATGGTCGATCGGAAGTAACAGTGAGAGATTCCTCGACTTCGCTCGGAATGACAACAGCAAATTTTACTCGGGCTTCTCGACTAGGTAACGCAGGTCCGCCGCTGTGGCTTTGCCACGAAATTGGCTCTTAAAAATCGGCGACGGATTCATGGAAATTAATTCGTAACCTTTCAAGACGAACTCCGGATACATGCCATTGCTGGCTGGTTCGTAAACAGTGTCGCCGCTAAAGCTGCCGTAAAGCTTGTATTCGTAATTATTGTCGCTCCCGAAGCTAAGCTGCTCGCGGTCCGGTGCGAGCTTTTGCTTTTCATTTAACATCACCAACTGCGCTGCGCTCCACGGCTGACCCGGCCGTCGCACGTAACCCCAGAATTTGAAATCGGGTTTATAATAACGGCGGCCGATAAAATAATCCCCTGCCGGTTCGGCAGCGATGCGTTGCGCCATCTCGATCTTTGCCTGCTGAATTCCTTGAGGCACGGTTTCGCAGCCGCCGAAAAACAAGGTGCCGAACAAAAGATTGCTCGCGAGCAGAAATGGGACGGCGCGACTCATTCGTTAGACGACACTTCTTATCGCAGCTTTGCGCGGCGCGCAAATAGTCCGACCGTCTGAACGGTTAAAGCGTTGCATCGTTGCAATGCGCTCGTAAATTCCGAGAGATGATCGAACTGGAAGTTTATGCGGCTGGATTGCGCGACCTGAACAAAATATTGGAACTGGACCACCAGTTCGAAGCGATTGCGGGCCTGCGCTATAAAGTCGATAGCAATCACGATCTGGTTTATCTCGAGCTCGATGAACCCACGATCCGTGTCCATGAAATTCGCGCCATTTTCCTTAAGCTCGGCCTCGATCCACGTTTTATCGGCGCCATCCCGGCGGAACTTCGGCCGAAAACAAAAACGGAGCCGTTAAGAGCTTAAAAGAGCGCGACACCTATTGTCGTGTGCTTGCTTGATGATCGCTCGATTATTTGACGCGCTCGGAGGAACCTTTCTCGCGTTCTTCCAATATTTGGGCGAGGTCGTGTTGCTGGCGGCGGACACATTTCGTTCCATTTTTACGCACAAGCTCCGCTGGAAATTATTTCTTAATCAAATCGTCGAGATTGGTTTGCTTTCGCAACTTGTCGTCGTGATCACGGGTGCGTTTACCGGGGCGGTCTTCTCAGCCCAGACATTCTTTCAATTTAATAAAATTGGAATGGGATCGGCCACCGGCGCAGTGGTATCGGTCGCGATCTGTCGCGAACTTGGCCCGGTGCTCACGGCATTGATGGTGGCGGGTCGCGTCGGCGCGGCTATGTCGGCCGAAATCGGCACAATGAAAGTAACCGAGCAAATCGATGCGTTACGCGCGCTCGCGGTTTATCCGACCGATTATCTGGTCGTGCCGCGCGCGCTCGCCATGATGGTGTCAATGCCTCTGCTGGTGGCAGAGTGCATCGCCGTCGGCATCGCCGCCGGCTATTTCGTTGCGATTTTCATGCTCGACATTAACGGCACGTACTACATGGCGAACATGGTGCGCTGGACGCGTAATCGCGATATCATCATGGGTCTGTCGAAAGCGTTCTGTTTCGGGATTCTGATTGTGTTCATCAGTTGCCAGAAAGGATTGAGCGCGCGCGAAGGCGCGGTCGGTGTCGGTCGCGCGACGACTGAAGCGGTAGTGAACGCCTCGCTCGCAGTTCTGATTTGCAATTTTTTTCTCACCATGTTGCTCAACATCATTTACCCGGCGGGATATCAGTAACGCTAGTAAGTTGAGAATTGAAAGTTAAGAGTTGAAAATCTGAACGTCGAAATGATCGAAGCGCCGTCATCTCCAAAATCGTCTCTCGACCCTCAATTAGCATCGAGCAAACCTGCGCCAATGATCACAGTGCGATCATTGGCGAAGAAAATTGGGCAGCAGGAAATTTTGCGTGGTGTCGATCTTGAGGTCGCGACTGGTGAAACGCTTGCCATCATTGGACGGAGCGGCGGCGGTAAAAGCGTTTTGCTTAAACATCTCGTGGGATTGATGGAACCGGACGCTGGAGAAATTTGGATCGAAGGGAAAAACATCACTGGAATGAATGAGCGCCAGCTCGGGGCGATCCGGCGGAAGGTTGGCATTCTTTTTCAAGGCGGCGCGCTTTTTGATTCGATGACCGTAGAAGAAAATATAGCTTTCCCATTACGCGAGGCCGGGGAACGCAATCCGAATGTTTTGCGCGCGAAGGTGGATGAGATGCTTGAAGTGATGGAGATGGAGGGAGAGCAAACGAAGATGCCCGTGAGCTTGAGCGGTGGAATGAAGAAACGCGTCGGTCTCGCGCGTTCGATTATTCGGCGACCTTCGTGCGTGTTGTACGACGAGCCAACATCGGGGCTTGATCCCGTGGTCGCGGACAGCATCAATCGGTTAATTCGCCGATTACAGCAACGCTTTGGAATGACCAGCATTGTCGTGACCCACGATATGAAGAGCGCGTTCGACGTGGCCGACAGAATCGCATACCTGCACGAGGGCCGAATTTATTTTCATGGAACTTCGGCCGAGCTCCAGGAGTCGAGCAATCCACTCATTCGGGACTTCCTGCTCGGACGCTCCGATGGGCAGCGCGGGACCCAAGTTGAGAGTTGAGGTTTAAAAGGTGAGAGTTGAAGACTGATGAATAGGCACGAGCGAGGTTTGGAGTTCAAGGTAGGCGCATTTGTCTTCATTGGATTAGCGATGCTCGGTGCGCTGGTTGTGCAATTCGGCCGTCTCGGCGAAGGCCTTAGAACTTATTATCCGCTCACCGTTCGCTTCAACGACGCGAGCGGGCTGTTGAAAGGCTCCGATGTTTTGCTCGCGGGCGCGAAAATTGGAAAAGTCTCGGGCGGTCCGCGAATGGTTCGCGAAGGCCAGGGCGTGGACGTACCGCTGAAGATCTATGATTACATTAAGGTCCCCGAAGGAAGCAAATTCACCGTCGGAAGTTCCGGTTTGCTTGGCGATCGGTTCGTGAACGTGACGATGCCACCCGGGCAGCCGAAGGCTTTTCTGGCCCCTAACACCTACATCAGCGGTGCGCGTGAAACTGGCATCGATGATCTCACGCGCGAAGGCGGAGCCCTCGTGAACGATCTCCGTGGGACTGTGCAGAAGATCGACGTGGCTGCAACGCGGTTGAGTCAAGACACACTTTCGTCTGCGAACATGGAAAATCTGAAGTCGAGTATGGCGCATTTAAACGAGGCGACCAGTGCGCTCGCAGAATCTTCAAAGAAGCTGGACGGCGTAATCGAGCAAGCCGATTCAACGATGGATTCGGCGAAAAAAGCGGCAGACGATTTGCAGAACGCGATCGCCGATACCCGGAAGGTGCTCCGCACCGCGACGGAAGGAAAAGGCCTGCTTGCCGCGCTTTTGACCAATCAGGAGTTGGCCAACGATTTGCACGCGTTGATCAGCAATTTGCGGGCACATGGCGTTCTGTTTTACCGGGATAGCGCGGCGAAAATCCAGGCGAAGGCGCCCGAGCAAACCAAACCGGCCCGCCAAAGTCGGGGCCGCTAAGACCAAGAACCACCATAATAGCCCAGCGTGGCTACATCATGTCGACCATTTTCGGCAGTCATGGACCGCCGCTACAAGCCAACCGCATTGCGGACGCGCTGCATCACTTGATTGGCGATTTCGTTTGCGCGTTTTGCGCCGCGCACGAGCACGTTGTCGATGTACGTTTTGTCGGCGAGGATTTCTTCGCGGCGTTTTCGCATCGGCGCGAAGTATTCCCAGAGTTTTTCAAAAAGTTGTTTTTTGGAGTCGCCATAGCCGGTGCCGCCTTTTCGAAATCGTTCTCGCATTTCCGCAATTTCGTTTTTCGATGCGAAGAGTGAGTAGAGTTGAAAGATTGTCGATCTTGACGGGTCTTTCGGCGCTTCCACCGGTATTGAATCGGTCACGATGCTCATAACCCGTTTCCGCATCTCTTTTTCATCGCCGAAGATGTCGATGTTATTTCCGTAGCTTTTGCTCATCTTCTGCCCGTCGATTCCCGGAACGACTTCGGTTGCCGTATGAATCCGCGGCTCGGGCAACTTGAAGATTTGCCCGAAAGTTTCGTTCATCTTTACCGCCAGATCGCGCGCGATTTCGATGTGCTGCTTTTGATCTTTGCCGACCGGCACGACGTCGCTGTCATAAATTAAAATGTCGGCCGCCATCAGCACCGGATAACCGAACAGCCCGACAGTCGCGGCCAGGCCGCGCGCGAGTTTGTCTTTATAAGAATGAGCTCGCTCGAGCAAACCCATCGGCGCGATGGTCGATAGAATCCACGCCAGCTCCGTTACCTGTGGAACATCCGACTGTCGAAACAGCGCGCCGCGTTCCGGATCGAGACCGCAAGCGAGGAAATCAAGCACGACGCGACGGCTGTTTTCACGTAGCGCCTTCGGATCATGCAGACTGGTGAGCGCGTGATAATCGGCAATAAAATAAAACGCTTCTCCCTGCGCCTGCAGCGCGATCGCCGGCTGCATCATTCCGAAGTAGTTGCCGATATGCAGTACGCCGCTCGGTTGAATGCCGGATAAAATACGCATCAGATTTCGGATTCAGGATTCAGTGAAATCTGCAATCTGCAATCTGCAATCTACAATTACACCCGTTTCTTGCTCGCTGGAATGGAACTGGTTGTCAGTGTTTCCATCCAATTCAGCGCAGCGGCTGCGGCAGATTGCATTGCGAGATACGATTCCCCATTCACGGTTTTCAGGCCTGCCTCCGTCCGGAATACCGGTCCCTTTCCATGCCCTACATGGTGGCGGGCTACATATAAATTTTGAAGGTGCGGCCAGTGCTGCGGTTGTTCTGTAGAGAAATCCCGCCTGAAGGCTGTTTGAGCATTACGACTTAAATGCTTTAGAAGATCGTTGTCATTAAACGGAGCCTCTAATCTGGGGCCTCGGCCTTGCACAAACTTCGCTGGGTGGAGCCGAGAAAAATTTAGATCACGGCAAGACTCTAGAGACATCGCAAAGTTCTCAATTGCGCGAGAGTAGTCGTTAGTCGCGGCCGCATTCATCGCATCGAAGAATAAGTTCGAGTGGACAGGCACCTCTTGCCCCGACGCAGCAAGTTCAAAAGACTGCTGCCAGATCGCGTCAGTTACAAAGCGAAACTGGGTCCTTACCATTTCACTTAACGGATACACTTGGTCAGTTGCTGCACCGAGATTATCAATTGGAAATGTTCGCTTTAAGGTAGATCGAGAGTGCCAGTCGACATCACTGATCCCACGGCTGACCTGATAGGTGACGGAGCCAACGCATAAACGATAACACGAATGGCGAAAGGCATTCTTGCGTGTCGGGCCCCCATATATCCACCCGCAAGCCGTCATACCATATAGCGAGTCCAGACTCGTTTTCATACCGTATCTCCACTGGAGCTATTGGTTTCCCACCAGTCTCAGGAATCGAGTCGTGCCACCTGAAGTTGGGCCACAGATTAGGTGGCACATCGCCCGTTAGCGGTGATGCTTGGCGCCTTAAGAGGAAAGGCGGGTGTATTCGGTAACGAAAGCCACCGACCACAGATTCATGTTGGAAGAGTTCTTCTTGAGCGTTGATGCGGTACGGAAAGTGAAATATTCCCGACCAGCCCGTGTGCTTGAGCATTCATGACCATCGATTAGTTTGGTAGGGTGACGCAAGCACTCGCGACCATGTGGATTTCGGATTGAAAGCGAATCATTACGCTCAAATCTGCAATCTGAGATCTGCAATCTGCAATTTGAATTGTTTCTTGCTCGCTAATTTTCAGCGCACCCGCTAGATAAGCGCGCGATGCCCGCTCGTTCGCAGCCGATTTCCGTCGTTACCGGCGCCGCCGGTTTTTTGGGATCGCATTTGACGGATCGTCTATTGGCGCAAGATCATCGCGTCATCGCGATCGATAATCTGATCACGGGCAATGCGGCCAACATTGGGCATCTGGCCGGAAACGACAATTACCATTTCATTAAGCACAACGTTTCCAATTTCATTTTCCTCCCTGAAGAAAAAATCGATTACGTTTTTCATTTTGCCTCGCCCGCGAGTCCGATCGATTATCTCGAATTGCCGATTCCAACATTGAAAGTCGGCGCGCTTGGCACGCACAATGCCCTCGGGCTGGCCAAGGCTAAAAGGGCCTCCTTCATTCTTGCATCGACTTCAGAAACTTACGGCGACCCGCTCGTGCATCCACAAAAGGAAGACTATTGGGGGAACGTCAACCCGATAGGGCCGCGGGGCGTTTACGATGAGGCGAAGCGGTTCGCCGAAGCGATGACGATGGCCTACCACCGTTATCACAAGATCGACACAAAAATTCTCCGCATCTTTAACACGTATGGTCCCCGGATGCGGCTGCAGGACGGGCGTGTTGTTCCTGCGTTTATTAGCCAGGCGCTGGCGGGAAGGCCGCTCACTGTCTTTGGTAATGGTTCACAGACGCGCTCGTTTTGCTACGTTTCCGACCTGATCGATGGGATTTTCAAACTGGCAATGAGCGATTTTCACGAGCCGGTCAACCTCGGCAATCCGCGCGAGATGACAATCAAACAATTCGCCGACGAGATCATTCGCATTACCGGGACAAAATCGACTATTGAATATAAGCCCCTGCCCGAGGATGATCCGAAAGTGCGCCAGCCGGATATCTCGCGCGCGAAAAACGTTCTTGGCTGGGAACCGCGAGTCAGTTTCGAAGAGGGAATCACCCGAACGATCAAGTATTTTCGCGAATCGCTCAAGCGCGACTGAACTGATGCGAAGATACACTGGAAAGCATTGAGCGGAAGGTCGAACAACAAAGGGAGGATTTACGAGACAGCCGCGGGCCAAACCGGACGCGATGTCCCGACCTCGCCCGGCACGGCATGCCCAGTGTGCGGAGCAATCGCGGTGGAGGAGAAATGCAAGCTAGTTTGCCACAGCGATATTTGCCGAGGCCGCGTGATTATGAATTGTTCCGAATTTTAGAACTGGAACGCGGGTGGATTTTGAACGAAGAATCCCCCGAACATTTTCACGTATCCCGCTGCGAAACTGAATGTTTCAATATTAAGCAAGTATCATGAAAGCTAATTCTTTGCTGGGCCTTTTTACTTTTTCGCTGCTCATCGCTTGTGCACAGATAGGCGCGGCGGCCGACTTCCAGATCACGAAAATCACCAAAAACCTGATTTCGGCACCGGATTTCAACTACGGAGGCGGGGGACAATATCGAATCAATCAGCGTGATCGTTGGCTGGAAGTGGAGGTCGAATTTAGCGCGGCGCCAGACTGGACCGATGAGCTGACATTCAAGTATTACATTCTCTTTAATGGAAACGTTCTGACCGGTGAAGTGACACACGTAAACATTCCCGCGGGCCGCGAGAACCGCTCAGTCATGTACGTCTCGCCACGAGCGCTTACACGATTCGGGAACAATCGACCGATCGCGGCAAACTCATTTCAAAACATCGCGGTGCAAATCGTGCAGGAAGGCGCGGTGAAAGATGAGGTCAGCCTTGCGCGTGCGCAGGCGCAATGGTTCGCGGCCTTACCGCAGATTTCCGGTTTTGTTCTGAACAAGAACGAAACACCGTTCGCTCCCCTTTACTGGGATCGGTACGAGCAAATTAAAGCGTCGCGCCGCTGATTCTCGATCGAATGGCCAGATCGACACGCCTCATCAGTCTCAACCTTGGATCTCAGACCATCGGCTTGGCTGAATTTCGCGTCCAGGCGCACGGGGGCTTGGTATTGGTGGATTATCGTTTTCGGGACATTCCCGCCGATCCAACGGGAGAGGAAATGGCACGCGCGCAAATGCCCATTGCTTTGCGCCAAATGATGGACGAGCTGCAGATCAAACGCGGCCGCATCAACTACGCGGTCCCCGGACAATCAGTTTTCGCGCGTTTTGTGAAACTTCCGTCGGTTGACGAAGAAAAGATCGAGAGAATCATTTCTTTCGAGGCGCAGCAAAATGTTCCTTTCCCAATCGACGAGGTCGTTTGGGATTACCAGCTCGTCGGAGGCGGGGGCGGCGAGCCAATTCAGGTCGTACTGGTGGCGATTAAAGTTGACTTGCTCGATGAGATCAACAGCGCGGTTGAAGAGACGGGACTGCGCACATCGATCGTCGATATCGCGCCCATGGCGCTCTATAACGCGTTCCGCTACAGTTACAGCGACCTGAGTGACTGTTCCTTGCTGGTGGATATCGGAGCGCGCACGACAAATCTTCTCTTTATCGAGCCGGCAAAAGTTTTCTCGCGGAGCATTCCAATTGGCGGCAGCTCGATCACCGCCGCAATTGCCAGGGAATTTGGTGAGCCATTCGCGGCGGCGGAATCTCGCAAGAAGCGTGACGGCTTTGTGAGCCTCGGAGGTGCGTATGCCGAACCAACGGACCCTGACGTTGCTCGCGTCTCGAAGGTGGTACGCAGTACAATGACGCGATTGCACGGGGAAGTGATGCGTTCCATCAGCCATTATCGTGGGCAGCAGCAGGGAAACCCGCCCGAGCGCATTTTCCTATGCGGTGGCAGCGCGGGAATGCCTTACATGCGCGAGTTTTTTAACGAAAAGCTGCAGGTGCCGATCGAGTTTTTTAATCCGCTCCGCAATGTGGCCGCAGCCAAACCAGCGCCGGTGGCTGAGCTTGCGCGGTCCGCGCATTTGTTGGGTGAAGTGGTTGGACTGGCGCTTCGAAGCATAAGCAGCTGTCCAATGGAATTGAACCTGCTTCCGCGAAGTGTAGTTCGGAGGCAGGAATTAGACAGACGCGGGCCGTTCTTCATCATGGCGGTGACTTGCTTCATTCTCGCGTTGCTCGGCTGGGCAGCTTACTACACGCGCGCAGCCCAAGTGATGCGGCAGAGCACGCAGGTACTTCAACAAAAGATCGACAACATGAGGATCGCCGAAACGCGGCTTGATAAACTCAAAAAGCAAGTCGCCTCACTGGACAGTGTCGCGACGCCGCTCATAACAGCAATTAACGATCGCAAGTTCTGGCCGGAAATTCTGGAAGACCTTAATGCGCGCCTGCCGGAAGCAGACATCTGGATTACCGAACTTGCCGCCACTTCCGGTGAAAAACTGCTGGGAACTGGTGAAAAACGCGCCGCGGAAAGGGCGGCCACTCCCGTCGCAGCGAGTTTGCCATCTCCAGCGGCTGGATCGAAGACAAAACCAGAGAGCGCGGGCGGACCGGCAATCGATGGCATTTTTATACGTGGTCTCTACTTGGTTAATCCGAAACAGCAGGAAATCGTCGTCGATTACTTTCGCAACTTGGTGGGTTCACCATTTTTCAGTATCGAGGCAAAAAATCCGGAGCGCGCGATCAAATCGAACTCGGTGCAGAACGACACGGAGTGGGCGTTTCCTTATGAGCTCCGTCTCGATCTTCGCAAGCCGGTGAAATTGCCATGAACTGGTTGCGACAAAACCAATGGCTCGGCATTTTTCTGATTGTTTTTGGAATTTGCACATTAATTGCCGGAATCCTTTTCTTCCTGGCGAGGAGCAACTGGAGTAATGCCAAAGGGCAACTCGATGCTGCTGTAGCGGAGCTGAACCGGCTTCAGCGTCTCGATCCATTCCCAAGCGATGCCAATGAACGAAAACTGAAAGTCCTCATCGAGAATTACAGCGCCGCACTCGATAAGCTGAAAGAAGAACTGAAAACACAGATGGCTCCAGCGCCGCTGCTTGCGCCTAATGAATTTCAGTCGCGTTTGCGCCAGACGACGATTGCCATACTGAGCAGAGCACGGTCAAATAATGTGAAGCTCCCGGACAATTTTCATCTCGGCTTTGACGAATTTGCCACCGCCTTGCCGAAAACAGAGACGGCGCCGCTGCTTGGACAGGAGCTCTCCCAAGTACAGATGCTTATAAATATCCTGGTGGATGCCAAGGTGGACGGCGTGACCTCTTTTCGCCGGACGCCATTGCCTGAAGAACGCGGAATTGCGCCTACGCCAACGCCGACTCCGGTCCCCGCGGGCCGAAAGGGCGGCTCAGTCCGCGGACCAAAGCCGGCCGGCACGAGCGCGGCCCCTCCCAAGTTGCTGGAGCGCAACATTGTCGATCTTACGTTTAAAGCGACGCCAGCTGCGGCGCGCAAAGTCTTGAATCAGATCTCGAGCTCGAGCGGACAATTCTACATCATTCGTACTTTATACGTGCGGAATGAGAAGGACAAAGGTCCGCCGCGCGAAAAGACCGCTGAAGCAAATCCGCCTGCAAATCAACCGGCAGCTCTAGATCAGCCGGGCAGCGCCGCGCTGAATTTCATCGTTGGCAACGAGCACATCGAAATCTTGGCCAGGATCGAGATGCTGAGGTTTACATTTTAGCAAATGGATTGGATTCGGACACATCATGATCGTGTCGTGCTTATCGTGGCGGGCGTCTTTCTTTTTATTTCCGCGGTTTCCATTTGGTGGAGCGCCGTGCAATTCGGGAACAAGTTGGCTGCGCACCAGACTGCGCCTCCGCCGAAAAGTGCCTCGCCGCCGGCTAAGGCTGTTGAGCTTGATCGTACGGCCGAGCAGGTCCAGCACCCGGCGCAGTGGAAGTCCAGCGGCCGCTCTGGGCTTTTCGTCCCGGAAAAACATTTTATCGGCGCCGACGGTCTGCCGGCAACGTTACAAAATACACAGGTACACCCACCGGTGCCGAATGACTGGTTTGAGCAATTTGGTTTGCAAATCGTGGATGCGGATGTTCTCGATCAAGATCCCGACGGAGACGGTTTCACGAATCTCGACGAGTGGCAGGGAGGCACCAATCCAACGGACAAAGATTCGCACCCTTATTATCTCACAAAATTGCATTTGGTATCGGCCACCGAAGAACCCTTCCGATTCATATTTTCATCGTGGGTTGGGGGCACATTTGGGCTTAACACAATCGATCAGAGCGAGCCGACGCAATTTTTAAAGATGGGAGACACGATCCACGGCACACCTTTTAAGATCGTTAAATTTGTCGAAAAACACGCCCGCAACCAGTATGGCACCAATCTCGATGTTTCGGAGTTGGTCCTCGAACATAAAGAGACCAAAGAACAGCTCACCCTCGTGAAAGAAAAGGTCGCGATGTCGCCCCAGTCAGTCGCGACCTTTGCCTATGCCTGGGGCGGACGCCGCGAATTTGAAGTTAGAAAAGATCAAGAATTTTCATTGAAACCGTTGGAAGAGATCAAGTATAAGCTCGTGGATGTGCAGTCGACCAAGGCAGTGATCGTGAACACTCAAAAACCAAATGAGCCCATCGAGATCGGCTTTGCCGCGCCATAAATCTTACTTATGAAAAAAATCTCAGCCCTCCGCAGCTTGCTTCTCCCCGGTTTTATCGCTCTTTCGCAAAGCCTTATTTGCCTGAGCGGCTTTGGCCAGAATTTCCAAGGAGTCGCCGATCGGGAAATTCAGCGGCGCCAGACCGCGATACCGCAGGGTGAAGCAGCCCTCGCGCGCGGTAAAGCCGCGATGCAAGCAAAGAATTTCACGCTGGCGCATGAAGAGTTTAGGACGGCGGTCACGTATCTCCCTGACGCAGTGGTCTCGGGAAAAGCACACGACAAGGCCGTCGAGGGCTTTTGCAAGAGCGGAGTAACCCTGGCGGAACAGCGCATCGCGGAGGGCAAGTATGCTCAGGCTGAGGCGATCCTCAGCGAGATTTTAAGTGATCGTTACGATCCAAATTGTCGTCCGGCGATGGAGCTGCTCACCCACTTGCAGCAGCCCGGCTATTTCAACAAGACAATGGGCCCGAAGTTCATCGCGAAAGTCGAGGAAGTAAAAGCGCTGCTGACAGAGGCCGACGGCTATTACAACTCCGGCCGTTACGATCTTGCGTTTAAGAAATATGACCAGGTCCTCAATCTCGATCCCTACAACGTGGCGGCGCGGCGAGGACAGGAAAAAATCGATAACGCGAAATATCGTTACGGCGAGGAAGCCTACAATGAGACGCGATCGCGCAGTCTTTGGGAGGTGGAGAAAGGCTGGGAAGAACCGGTGCGCCAGTACGGCCAGGCCGTCACTCCCTTTGCAGACGCGTTCGCAAGAGATGCAAGCGGCACGGCCCGGATCACGACCAAGCTGAACACAATCATCATTCCGCGGGTTGAGTTTCGTGATGCCAGCGTTCGTGAGGCAATCGATTTTCTCCGGCAACAGGCAGTGGAGAATGATCCCGCCACAGAGGGAAAGAAGGGTGTCGATATTGTCCTGCGCTTAGCGCCCCTTGGCCAGATTGCTCCTCCGCCAGTTCCGGTTCAGCCGGCGCAACCGCCGGTCACTGCCGCGCCGGCCGGTGCCGCTGCACCGGTCACTGCCCCGGCAACAGGTGCGGCGCCTGTTGCCGCGCGTCC
>Ga0307312_10000021_pt1 | contig 48090 bp, 33 predicted proteins | sample ER_DNA_202_FD_194489 | JGI IMG/M metagenome (GOLD analysis project Ga0307312, IMG submission 194489) | Bulk soil microbial communities from the East River watershed near Crested Butte, Colorado, United States - ER_DNA_202 | ecosystem: Environmental > Terrestrial > Soil > Floodplain | place... | reverse complement strand
ACGTCTGCTCCGCCAAGACCTGGCGCATTGACTGCGCTCGTGTGGCCGACGCTGAAGATGAACGCGCCGCGCGAAGGGTGGGTGTCGGCGGCGATCACAGTCCAGATGACCTCGTAGGAGCCATCGGTATCGCCGCTCAGCTGCACTGAGAGGCGGCTGCCATCAGCCATCGCAGGCCCATTCGAAGCCAGCCGCCCGTCCGGCGCGTAGACGCTGATCCCGCGTCCGGCGCGAGTGATCGGTTCAGAGAAGAAGAGGTCAATGGTGGCGGGAAGCTTGTCGAGAATGGCGCCGGCCGTCGGGTTTGAACCGATCAGCTGCGCATGGGCTGACACTGCGACCGGCAGCAGCGCCAGGACGATCCCGGCGCTCCCGGCGAGGACGGTGCGCCTCAGTAAGAGGGCGCGGGCAGCGGCGCCGCCTCCACCTCCTTGCGCGGCTCGCGGCCGATCCGGATGACGAGCCCGGCGGCGAGGAGGCAAAGCAGGCCCGAGGTCATGAAGGCGAGCTGGTAGTCCCCGAAATATGTCCGCACCGCGCCCGCCGCGAAGGCGGCCGAAGCCGCCCCGAGCTGATGGGAAGCGAAGATCCAGCCGTAGACGACGCCCAGGTTCCGCTTTCCGAATGTGTCCGCGGTGAGCGCGACCGTCGGCGGCACGGTCGCCACCCAGTCGAGGCCGTAGAAGACGATGAAGAGGATCAAGCCGAAGTACTGCAGCCCGAAGGCATATGGCAGGAAGAGCAGCGACAGACCGCGCAGACCGTAGTACCAGAAGAGCAGCCAGCGCGAATCCATGCGGTCGGTCAGCCATCCCGAGATCATGGTCCCCGCGACGTCGAAGATCCCGATCACCGCGAGAAGGCTGGCCGCTGTTACCTCAGGCAACCCATGGTCCATTGACGCAGGGATCATGTGGGTCCCGATCAGGCCGTTGGTGCTGGCTCCGCAGATGAAGAAGCTGACGGCCAGCAGCCAGAAGGTGCGATTGCGTACTCCCATCGCAAGGCCGCTGAGGGTGGCTCGCACAGGGTTCTGCAGCGGCGGTGCCGGCTCGTCGGCCTGGGTAGCGCCGTACGCGCGCAGGCCGACATCCGCGGGCCGTTCGCGCATGAAGAGCGCCACGAGCGGCACGCCGAGCAGGGAGGCCCCCGCGACCACCAGAGCTGAGGCCCGCCAGCCGACGTTCACCGCGAGCCAGGCCAGCGCAGGCAGAAAGATGAGCTGGCCGGTGGCGCCGGCAGCCGTCATCGCACCCAGGACCAGGCCGCGCCGCTGCACGAACCAGCGGTTGGCGACGATGGCGGCCAGGACGCTGGCCATCGAGCCCGTTCCGACTCCCACCACCAGGCCCCAAAGCACGTCGAGCTGCCAGGGCTCGTGCATAAACACTGTGAGACCGGATCCCGCAGACACTGTCAGCAGCGCACCCAGCACTACGCGGCGCACTCCGAAACGCTCCATCAGCCCCCCGGCGAAAGGGGCGAAGAGGCCAAAGAGCAGGAGGTTGATCGAGACCGCCAGGGAGATGGTCGCCCGCGACCAGCCGAATTCGTGCTCGAGAGGGACGATCAGGGTGCCGGGCGTTGACCTGAATCCGGCGGCGGCCAGCAGCGTCAACCATGTGACCGCAGCCACCACCCACGCGTAATGGATGCGTCTCACGAAAACCTCGAACACAAGCCCTGGCAGGCCCTATTCCAGCGATTCAGCGTTGCGCTTCTTCTAGGAGACCTCGTCAGTCTGTTCGCCTACCAGGTCTTTCTCGCCTCCGATGAGCTCGTCCTCGTCGCTGGCCGAATAGCGATCGCGGACCTCGGCTCCACTCGCTTCAGAGTCGCCTAGGCCTTCATCCGAGTCAACCTCGACCAGCTCTCCCGCTTGCCGATCCTCCCCGAGCAGCTGGGCGTAGGCTCGCTCCGCCTCGTCCCACGTCGGGTAATCCCAGAACTCCGTTCCAGGGGGCACCTCGGCCCCTTCGGTTTCGTCAAGGCCGTGTTGAAAGACATAGGACCGCCCGTTATCGGGATCCTGGATGAGCGATATGAATCGTTCGCCGGTGAGCTCGGCCCGCTGCGCCGACTGGCCACTGTTCTCCAGGTCGAACAGGCGGCTGATCACCTGCTCTTCGCTTCTTTCTTCCACGCCCTCTCATTCTGGATTAACAGGCACGTTTGGCGTCGACCAGATCAGGGGCAGTTTCCGAGTTAACGGCGGGCGGGTTTCTGAGGGTAGACGGTCTCGCCGCGCGCGAGCATGGAGACAAATCGTTCGATCCGTCGGGCGCGTGTTTCCGCCAGCTTGGCGGTCGCGAGCCGATGCAGGATGGCGTACCGATTCTGGCTGTTGAGGGTAGCGAACACCGCCTGTGCTTTAGGTTCAGCGGCCAGCGCGGCTCGAAGCTCGGGCGGGACCTCGATGGTGGCTGGCCCGGCATACGCGGCCGCCCAGCGCCCATCCGCCTTTGCGCGCTCCATCTCGGCGAGTCCCGCCGCGTGCATCCTCCCCTCGGCCACGAGGCGCTCGGCAATGCCGGTATTTCGTTTCGACCAGACGCTGCGTCGCCGGCGTGGAGTGAACTTTTGGAAAGTGGTTTCCTGGTCCCGCCGTCGGGCCTGGCCGTCGATCCAACCGTGGCAAAGCGCTTCTTCGAGCGCCAGCTCGTGGGTGAGGGTGGTCGGCTTCGTGGTGCCTTTCTTGGCGAGGACCAACCACACGCCGGCCTGGTCGGAGTGATTCTTACGCAGCCACGCCCGCCACGCGGCGGCATTGCTCACGGTAAGTTCAGGGATTTCCCGAGCCATCAGCAGATGAAGTCCATGCTGGGAAATTCTGGCGATTATCCTGCGGCAGTGAAGTCGCGCTCATGGGCGCTGCGAGCCTGCGCCGTGCTGCTCCTGATTTACAGCGCCGCATGGGGGTACATCGCGGTAAGCGCGTTCATCGCCATCCAACGCGCGCCCACCATCTCCCCGAACCCGGGTGCCATCGGGATCTTCTATGCGGCGATCGTGATCGGGGCCACGATGTGCCCCTGGCTGCTTACAGCCGCTGTGCTTGTCTGGCGCGCTTCACCGGTGGGCGTGGTCTTCGCGGTCCTAACCAGCTTGTGTGTCGCCTTGCCTCTGGTCCTGATGCTCGGGACCGAGCTTCTCTATATCTACACCCATCCTGGTCTGTTCGATTGGAAGCTCACCCTCGGAGATGTCGCGCTTCTGATCTTGGGCCCCGGCCTCGTAATCGGGCTCCTCTTTGTTCCCGATTCCTACAGGGCGTGGGCCCGCCGGCCGACCTAGAGCGAATCGTCTGCGGACGGCGTCATGGTGGGGGCTGCGCCATGGCGACGGCTACGACCCCTGGCCAACGACGCTTGCAAAAGCTCCCAGGGTGGAGTTGAATCTTGTAGGTCGGCGTGTCGGTTGTTGGGGGGAGACGATGGGAATACTGCTTACTTTTCATCAGTCCTACGAGCCGGTGCTCGGCAACGTGCTGTTATCGGCGTTGGTCGCCGGCCTACCTCTCTATGTCCTGTTCATCATGCTCGCGGTCCTTCGCCTGCCGGCCTGGATCTGCGCGATTTCCGCGATGCTCACGGCCTTTGTCCTCGGTTGGCTGGTGTGGGGCATGCCGCTTGACGTCACTGTCGGGACGGCCACAGAGGGCATGGCATTCGGTCTTTGGCCCATCAGCTGGATCGTCCTCAACGCAGTCTTCTTCCACAACCTGACTGTCGCCAGCGGCGATTTCGACGTGATCAAGCGCGCCCTGACCCGGCTGACGGAGGACCGCCGGCTGCAGGCTCTGTTGATCGCCTTCAGCTTCGGCGCGCTGCTGGAGGGGATTGCAGGATTCGGCGCCCCGGTGGCGATAACGGCTTCGATTCTGGCCAGTCTTGGCTTCGAGCCGGTGACAGCCGCCGTCCTCGCACTGTTGGCGAACACCGCTCCTGTGGCATTTGGCTCAATCGGCATTCCGGTCGTCACACTGGGTGCCCTCGTCGCTCCGATCCTCCACAAGGACGTGACGTCGACAACACTGGCGCTCTCGGCAATGGTCGGCCGCCAGCTGCCGCTGTTCTCGATCCTCATCCCGGGATATCTCATAGTTGTTCTCGCCGGCTGGCGGAAGATGCGCGAGATTCTGCCGGCTGTCCTGGTCACGGGCATCTCGTTCGCCGTGATGCAATTTCTCGTTTCGAACTTCGTCGGCCCAGAGCTGACCGACATCATCGCGGCGCTTGTCTCAATGGGCTGCCTGGCCCTGTTGCTTCGATTCTGGCGACCCGCCAACGTGTACCGTTTCGCGACCGAAGGTAGTCCTGCCGCTCCGCGGCGCGTGATGGGTGGTTCCGGGCCGCCCGCTACCGCCGACGTTCGAGGTGATTCACCCGGACGAGTCCTGCGGGCCTTTTCGATGTACATCCTCTTGACCGTCGTCATCCTCGTCGGCCAGATGGGAAACCTGCCCTTCTTCTCAGGGCACCCGGTCGGAGATCCCAAAACGGCGTTGGCCACGCCCGCCAACGTCACGGCCGACCTGAAGTGCGGAACCCCAGGCTTCAAGCTCTGTCCGCAGCCCTGGTTCGGGCCCGACCCGGCCAAGGACCGCCAGGCCTTCAAGTTCCCCGACTGGAACTTCTACTGGCCCCTTACTTATGAGATCAAGGGCGGCAAGCCTGTCTCATTGATTTTCCGCGAACCTCCGATCGCCTCGCCTGCCGCCGAATACCCGCTGACCTTCGATTGGAATTTCTTGGCAGCGGCCGGCTCTCTCGTCCTCTACGCGGGGCTGCTCGCATTTGCTTGGATGAGAATCAGAGGCGCTCCGGTCAACTTCTTCACCGTCTATGGACGAACCGTTCGCCAGCTCGCGTTGCCGATCGTGACTATCGCTTTCATCTTGGCGATCGCCCAGCTCATGAACTACTCGGGGATGACCTCGAGCATGGCTATCACGCTCTCCAAGACGGGATTCATCTTTCCGTTCGTGGCAGCTTTCCTTGGCTGGCTTGGGGTCTTCCTCACCGGCAGCGACACCTCCTCTAACACGCTGTTTGGGCCGCTTCAGGCACAGACCGCTCAGCAGCTTGGCAACGTGAGTCCGATCCTCACCGCAGGCACCAACTCGTCAGGTGGCGTGATGGGCAAGATGATCAGCCCGCAGAACCTGTCGGTGGGAGCCGCCGGCGTCAACAAGGTAGGCGCCGAGGGCGCGATCTTTCGGCGGGTGATCGGTTACAGCCTGATCCTTACAAGCCTCGTTGGCATCGTGGCGATGATCCAGGCATATGTGATTCCAGGCATCGTCCCGACGCCGTAGCCATCTGGCGGGACGGCTCCGCACCGAGATACCAGGAAGGGATGCTCACGGTGTAGGCAAACGGCGGGCAGCCGGCGGGACGGGATGCCTGATATTCCGGCGTCCTGGCCTGCTTGTAGTTCCCCCAGATCCGGGTCACACAAACCGGGACAAACGCCTAGGCGCATGGCCATTACAACCCATTGCTTACGGCGCCCACCCACTGGTCCAATTACGGCGCCGCATAGCGCCCGGTCCTGCCACGCCGGAATCGCACACATATAAGAAGGAAGAGGGAAAGGCCTTGGGCGCTGGATGACGATCGACCGACTGAAGAAGGCTGCGCTCCGGGGAGCGATCACGCTGGGTGCGGCCTTTGGTCTTGCCATTTCAGTCTTGGCGACGGGTTCCGATGGGACCCCGGCAGTCGCGTCGGGTGGCGCCTGTCAGGCCAGCGGACCTACGACCGGCGCTTACACCGCGACCGTCTGCATAACCGATCCGGCCGACGGCTCGGCCATCATTGGCAACGCAACGATTGCGGCCACCGTCTCTTTCACAGGTACCGGCCCTGGCGTACGGCGCGTCGTCTTCTACATAGACGGCGCCTACCTGTTGACCGACTACACAACGCCATACACGTTCGTCCTGCCCACCGCCAAGCTGGTTGACGGAGTTCACCTGATCGAGGCCGAGTCGCTTCTCCGGGACAACTTCACGACCGACCGAGCTGCTGTCAGCCTCACGTTCAACAACGGAGTCACACAGCCGCCCGTCAACACCAACACGTTCACGCCCTCCGTCGGTACGACCCCGGCTCCCGGCAAGGCGTTCGTGGTAGGGGCGGTCGGCGACGGGGCAGGAGGCGATCCGTCCGCGGACAACGTCACCAACCTTGTCAGCTCCTGGAACCCGAACCTTTTCCTTTATCTAGGCGACGTGTACGAGAAAGGCTCGATGGCCGAGTTCTACAACTGGTACGGAACCACCAACGACTTCAGCCGCTTCAGGGCGATCACTGATCCGACGATCGGCAACCACGAGTACACCGCCGGTCTCGCGCCGGGGTACTTCGACAACTGGGACAACGTCCCGCATTACTACAGCTACAACGCAGGCGGGTGGCACTTCATCAGCCTGGACTCGAACAACAACCCCGGCTTCAACGGTCAGGACCCGACCAGCGCGCAGTACAAGTGGCTGCAGAGCGACCTGCAAGCCAACCATCTGCAGTGCACGATCGCCTACTTTCATCATCCGCTGTACAACATCGGCAACGAGCCCCCCTCCGTAGGCATGGCGGCGATATGGTCGCTCCTCGAGCAGAAGGGTGTCGACGCCGTCGTCAACGGCCACGACCACACGTACCAGCGCTGGACGCCGATGGACGCATCCGGGAACCCGGACCCACACGGGATGCCAGAGTTCATCGACGGTACAGGCGGCCACGCACTTGGCACGCTGCCAGGCACTGACAGCCGCATGCTTGCGGGATTCACTCAGTTCGGGGCCTTCCGCCTCGAGCTCAACCAGTCGGGCGCCGCCTACCAGTACGTCACCACCAACGGCGATGTTCTCGATTACGGCTCGTTCCCGTGCCGCGGAACCGCCGCGGACGTCACAGCCCCGACGGTTCCGACAGGCTTGACCACCAGCACCCCATGGCGCGGCGAGATCGACCTTAACTGGACCGAGTCGACCGACAACGTCGGCGTAACCGGATACGACATCTACCGAAACGGAGTCCTGTTGACCACCGCCGGTCCGCAGACGACCTACCAGGACCTGGCAGTTTCACCCTCGACCACCTACACGTATCAGGTCCGTGCGAGGGACAACGCGGGCAACACCTCCGCCCTTAGCACATCCGCCAGCGCAACCACGCCGGAGCTCGCGGTCCTCTTCAGCGACGGCTTCGAGAACGGTCTCGGCCAGTGGATCAACAATGGGCTCACGCTCCAGCAGCAGGATGTGCTCACCGGATCCTGGGCAGCCGAGATGACAAGCACGGGTGTGGGGGCGGCCTATGCCGACCACGTCCTCTCGAGCCCGGTTACGGACCTTTATTACGAGACGCGATTCAAGATCCTGAGCCAGGGGCCCAACTCGGTCACCTTGCTTCGACTCCGTTCCACGACTACATCGATCCTGACTGTCTTTGTCTCTACCACGGACAAGCTGGGCTATCGCAACGACGCCGTCACCCCCGGGGTCGCCACGACCAGCGCCACTGCCAGCGTCAGCCTGAACACGTGGCACACGGCGCAGGTGCACGTAACCGTCAATGACACCTCCAGCCTGGTCGAGGTTTGGCTCGACGGAATCCCGGTCGCCGACCTAAGCCGCGCGGATTCGCTCGGCACCGTTCCCATCGCGCGCATCGGCCTGGGTGATAACTCGGCCAGCAGCAAGACCTACGACATCGCGCTTGACGACGTGGAGATGGACCCTGCCTTCATCCCGGACACGGCCGCGCCGACAACCCCACTCTCGCTGCACGCAAGTGCCCCTTCGGGCATCGAAGTCGACCTGTCCTGGACGGCCTCAACCGACGATGTCGGAGTCACCGGCTATGACGTTTTCCGCGACGGTGCGCTGCTCGCCGCCATCGGCGCCGCGCCCGCCTTCGCAGATACGACCGTCTCGCCCCACACCTCGTACTACTACCAGGTGCGCGCCAGGGACGCTGCAGGCAATGCCTCAGCGGAGTCCAGCCTTGTCACCCTGGTGACGCCGGCGGTCTTCACAGACGACTTCGAGAGTGGCGACCTGTCGCGTTGGCCCGGCGTCTCCGGCTTGACTGTGCAACAGGAGGTGGTGGCAAACGGCACGTCAGCAGCTCGAGCGATCAGCAGCGGCACGGGTGCTTCTGCCTATCGACAGCTTGTAAGCGGCCAGTCCGACCTCTACTACCGCCTTCGCTTCGATGTTGTGAGCCAGGGGGCGAACTCGGTGAACCTGGCCCGTGTTCGAACCAGCACCGGCGGCGCCGTCACGACGATGCTGGTGACGTCGACGGGCAAGCTCGGGTATCGCAACGACGTGACCGGGCTGAGCTACACGAGCACTGTCGGAGTCTCCTCAGGCTGGCATGAGCTGCAGTTCCATGTCTTCGTCAACGACACAGCAAGCGAGGTCGAAGTTTGGCTGGATGGTGTCCCTGTGAGCGGGCTCACCCGCCAGGATTCGCTTGGAACCTCGCCGATCGGCAGAGTGGAGCTCGGCGACACATCAACTGGCCGCACTTTCGACGTGGCGTTTGACGACGTGCTGGTCGACACAGACTTCATTGGCGACTCCATCCCCCCGAGCATCCCCACTGACCTGGCAGTGAGCTCAGTCACGGCGACCAGAGTCAGCCTCACCTGGACGGCCTCCACCGACACTCAGGGCGTTGCAGGTTACGAGATTCGGCGCAACGGCGCCCTGGTTGGCGACGTTGGACCGGTCACTTCGTACGACGACCTATCGGTGAGTCTTGGCGCCACGTACACGTACACGGTCCGGGCGTTCGACAACGGAGGAAATATCTCGCAGGCGAGCGCGCCCGTGAACGTAACCGTCATCGACACAGTTCCGCCGACACCCGCGACATTGGGGGGCACCGCCTCCTCCGACACGGAGATCGACCTTACCTGGAGTGGCGCGACAGACGACGTCAAAGTCACTGGCTACCAGCTGCTGCGCGACGGCTCATTGATCGCCACGCTTGGGGTGGTCACTTCCTATCAGGACACGGGGCTGGTCCAGTCAAGCACCCACACCTACGCCGTCTACGCACTGGATGCGGCAGGCAACATCTCGGAATCCAGCAACCTCTTGACGATCACCTGCAAGGATGTGACCCCGCCGACTGCCCCGACCGCTCCTGCCGCCACCGCGGTCAGCGCGACCGAGATCGACGTCAGCTGGACGGCGTCCACCGACAACTCTGGCGTGGCCGGCTACACAGTCTTCCGCGGTGGAGTGCAGATCGGCACGGTTGCCGCTCCCGCCACTGCGTACATCGACCTGACCGTCCTCCCGCTGACCTCCTACACCTACACGATCCAGGCCACCGACGCTGCGGGCAACATCTCGCCCGCGAGTGCCGGCGCTTTGGCGACCACGCCTTCCGACACCACGCCACCCACGGCTCCCACCGTGATCGCGACGCCCATCTCAGGCACGCAGGTCGGATTAACCTGGTCCGGCGCGACCGACAACGTCGGGATCACCCGCTACACGGTGTTCCGAGATGGAAAGAAGGTGATCTTCCTGGGTGGCGGCATCGCGAGCTACACGGACTTTGGCCTGGTTTCAGCGACCACGTACGTGTATACCATCAGAGCTTCCGATGCTGCCGGCAATCAATCGGTGGCGAGCGTGCCGGTCTCAGCCACGACACTCGACTCTGTCCCGCCGAGCGCGCCAACCGGTCTGACGGCCGCTCTAGTTGTAGGACCGGGAGCCAGCCTCGCCTGGACGGCCTCCAACGACAATGTGGGCGTAACCGGCTACGTGGTCTTCCGCAACGCTGTCCAGATCGCGTCGGTTGGTCCGTCGCCCACCACCTACACCGACAGCCCGCTTCCTGGCGCCGGCACGTTCACGTACACCGTCAAGGCGACCGATGCGGCGGGCAACATGTCGGCGGCCAGCAACCCGCGGTCAGTCAGCATCACCGATATGACGCCGCCGACCGCGCCCAGCGGCCTCGCGGCCACCCCGTCCGCGGCGACTGAGATCGACCTCACCTGGAGCGCATCGACAGACGATGTCGGGGTTGCACGGTATCTGGTGTACCGCGGCGCAAGCCAGATCGGAACGGTGACTGCTCCCACAACGAGATACAACGACACCTCCGCAGTGCCGACTACCACTTACACCTACACGGTCAAGGCAGCCGATGCCGCCGGCAACGTTTCGCCTCCCAGCCCAGACGCCTCGGCGACCACACCTGCTGACACCACGGCCCCGACGGTTCCGGCCGGAGTAACCGCGACGATCAAGAATTCGTCGTCTGTGCTCGTGTCGTGGAGTTCGTCAACCGACGATGTCGGAGTCACCGCTTACACAGTCAAACGCGATGGAAACGTGATCGCCACGACCGGTGTGGTGACCAGCTATACGGACAACACCGCCACAGGCGGCACCGCCTACAGCTACACGCTGGCAGCGAGCGATGCGGCAGCGAACACGTCAGCGGCCAGCGCAGCCGCCAACGTGACGACCCCGCTGTTCGCTGACAACTTTGAGACCGGCAACCTGTCGCTGTGGGCGGCGCAGCAGCAGATGAACGTCCAGGGCCAGCAGATTCACGCCGGCACTTACGCGGCACGGGGAACCAGCACAGGGTCGCCGGCCTACGCAGTGGCGCAGCTTTCGAGCAGCCAGACCTCGATCTACTGGAGCAGCTACATCAGGATCCTCAGCAACAAGACGGCTGCAGGGTTACTTGAGGTGCAGACCGCGGGTGGCGTTCCGGTCGTGACCTTCTACGTCACCGACAAGGGCAAGCTTAGCTTCACCAATGACGTGCTCAGCACCACGTTCTCGAGTCCAGCCAACTTCGGCAATGGATGGCACCAGTTGAAGGTCCACGTAAGTGTGAACGGAGCTTCGAGCCAGGTCCAGGTCTGGCTGGATGGCGGCCTCGTGAACCAGCTCAATGTCACCACCAACCTGGGGAGTGCAGCGATAGGCAAGGTGTTGATCGGTGACACCGCCGCGGGTCGCACCTACGACATCGCATTCGATGACGTCATCGCCGACACCAGGCCATGATGTGCGCGCGGAGTAGTTCACGATGCCGGCTCAATGTGCTGCAGTGCTTGTGCGGTGCGCGGTACATAGGCTATCCTCGGCGCGCACGACGCGTTGAAAACAGTTGTCGCGGCAGCGTGCTGTGCAGTCGGCCGTGACTTCTCAATGACGCCGGTCCCTTAAAAAAGGCACATCCGACAAGACCAGAAGCAACTCGGAGAGGAAGAGAAGCGATATGAGCGATCGCGCCGAGGCCGGCGTGTGACGCAGCTCAAAGGGTTTCGCTTATCACTCCTGTTGGGAGTGGGCAGCGCACTCCTTGTTTTGACGCTGGGATTCGATTCACCGCTTCACGTTGCGGCAGACTCGGATCCCGTGATCGCCACCGCCGGCGACATAGCTTGCGATCCCACCAATTCGAATTTCAACAACCTCAACGGTTCGTCCGGCTCGTGCCGGATGAAGTACACGGCGAACCTCCTTGCAGCCGGTGGCTACGCAGCCGTGCTGCCACTTGGTGACAACCAGTACTACTGCGGGGGTTTCCTGGGGTTCCAACAGTCGTATGACCCCACCTGGGGACAGGTCAAATCGATCACGCATCCAGCAGTCGGCAACCACGAATACCTGACCTCGGGAGGCACCGATTGCGATGCCGCCGGCAAAGCGGCCGGCTACTACAGCTACTTCGGCGCTGCAGCCGGAAATCCGGCGCAGGGTTACTACAGCTACGACATAGGCACCTGGCACCTTATCGCGTTGAACACCAATTGCGGCTCAGCGGGTGGATGCGGCACGACGAGCCCGCAAGGAAAGTGGCTGCAAGCCGACCTGGCGGCTCACACCAATTTCTGCACTCTTGCCTACTTCCACATCCCCCTTTACAGCTCTGGAGGCCGCGCCAACAGCAACTCCAAGTCGATGTGGCAGACCCTGTACAACGCCAACGCGGACCTCATTCTCACCGCGCATGACCACACATACGAGCGCTTTGCGCCGCAGGATGCAAATGGCAACCTCGACGTCGCTCGTGGAATGCGCGAGTTTGTGGTCGGCACCGGTGGCGCCAACCACACATCCTTCACGACCATCGCAACGAACAGCGAGATTCGCAACTCGGACACCTTCGGGATTCTTCAGCTCACGCTGCACCCCACCAGCTACGACTGGGTCTTCGTGCACGAGGCTGGAAAGACATTCACCGATTCCGGCACCACCGGATGTCATGGCCCAGTGGTCGATACGACGCCACCGACTGCACCCAGCTCCCTCACTGCCACTGCAGTCAGCCCTGCGAAGGTCAACCTCAGCTGGGCCGCCAGCACCGATAACGTCGGCGTCGCGAGCTACCGCGTCCTTCGCGACGGCATCCAGATCGGAAGCTCAGCGACGACCATTTACTCGGATCCAACCGCAGTTGGCGGGACAACGTACACATACACCGTCACCGCCGTGGACGCGGCCGGCAACGTTTCAGCCCCTTCCAATTCGGCATCAGTGACGACGCCGGTGGATCGCACTCCTCCGACCGCTCCGACCAACCTGATGGCAACGCCAACCGGTAACGCCGCGGTGAGCCTTAGCTGGAGTGCGAGCACCGACGACAGCGGCGTTGCGCCAACCTACCGCGTGTTCCGCGATGGCGCGCAGGTTGGAGTGACGTCGAGCGCGTCGTACATGGACCAGGGTCTGGTGGCCGGTTCCACGTACAGCTACTACGTGAGCGCAGTCGATTCAAGCGGCAATGTTTCTGCGCCATCGGGAACGGTTTCAGTGACGTTGTCGCCGACCATAGTCATCACTCCTTCCGGCGACGCCCAGATTCAACAGGCCAATCCGAACACCAACTATGGCAACAGCTCCCAGATCGGAGCCGACTTCAGTCCCGTCACCGACTCCCTCATCAAGTTCACGGTCTCGGGTGTCGGCACCAAGCACGTGATCAGCGCCAAAATCCGCCTCTACTGCGTGAACGGCTCGAAGACAGGTGCTGTATTCCACGCCGTGGCCGACAACAGCTGGACCGAATCAACTGTCACGTGGAGCACCGCGCCCGTCGCTGACTCCGCGACCCTCGCAACCCTAGGAACCGTGGTCGCGGGAACCACGTATGAGGTTGATTTGACGCCCTACATCACTGGAGACGGCACGTACAGCTTGAGAATCAATTCCACCAATAGCGACGGCGCCTTTTATTCATCCAAGGAAGCCACGACAGGGACCCCTCCCCAGCTCGTGGTCACCTTGGGTTAGAAAGTGATTTTGCTTCTCGCAATCGACGCGCGACACATGTTGTCGGAAGCTCGATGAGGACGCCGCCCGTTTACGCGATGCGACAACGTGCTGTTGTCTATCGGCCCCGAAAACGGGTGAGCTTTGCCGGCGTTGTCGCTGACCGGATCCTCAGCGTCATCGAAGATGGGCTGGCGCTGGCGCAGCGCGCGTTTGCGAAACAGCCGAAGCAATCCGCAAGCAGATTCAAGGCCGCGTTCGCAATTGTTGCCCTTGTGCTCATGGTTGCAGGGAGCATCGCCGGCCAACCTGCGATCCCGGCATCTGCGGCCGCTATGCCCACCTTCGACCACATTTTCCTGATCGTGATGGAGAACCACGCCTACTCACAGATCATCGGCAGCACTGCTGCGCCTTACACCAACGGCCTGGCCAAAGAGTACGGACTGGCCACGAATTACACCGCCATCACCCATCCGAGCCTGCCCAACTATCTGGCCATGGCCGCGGGGTCGACCCTGGGCATCACTGGCGACTGTGACCCGACCGGATCCGGTTGTAGCGTCCCGGTTCCGATAAACGCGCCCCACATAGGCGACGCCATTGACGCTGTCGGTAAGAGCTGGAAGGCATACCAGGAGTCGATGGTGGTGCCTTCGACGGGATGCCCGGGGCTGAGTGGGAACTCCGGTTATGCCCCCCGCCACAATCCGTTTGTCTACTTCACCGATGTCCAGACCAACATTGCGCGCTGTCGCAGCCACATCGTCCCCTACACCCAGCTGTCGACCGACCTCGCTGCCGGAGCGGCGCCGAATTTCGCCTTCATCACGCCGAATTTGTGCAACGACACGCATGACTGTTCGATCGGAACTGGGGACAGCTGGCTGAAGGCGGAGGTGCCAAAGCTCTTCGGCAGCACTGCGTTCACCCGCCAGAAGTCGCTGCTTGTCCTTACGTGGGACGAGGACGACTTCACGTCGGTGAACAAGGTGGCGACTGTATTCGTGTCCCCATACGCCAGGCCGTCGTTCTCGTCCGCGGCGGCATACAACCATTACTCGCTGCTCAAGTCGATCGAGCAGGGGCTCGGGACTGGAACCGTGGGCGCGTCCACCAACGATGCCGCGGCTACTCCGATGGGCGATTTCTTCGGGCCGCCGATTTCGCACGCCGCGCTTCAATTCCCGATCCGCAGTGCTTTCTACTACCCGTGGTTCCCGGAAACCTTCGGCGGGGTCAGTCCCTCATCGCTTTACACGCCGACGCTCGGCTACTACAGCTCCGACGATCCTGTCGCACTCTCTAACCACATTCGCGCCATGCAGTACGGAGGCATCGGACTGGGCATTTCGTCCTGGTGGGGACCCAATGGGCAGAACTCGAGCAAGACCGACTACCGGCTGCCATTGCTGTTGCAAATGGCCCAGATGCGCGACATCCAATGGTCGATCTATTACGAGAATGAAAGCCTTGCAACTCCGCCGACGACCGCTAAGATCACCGCCGACCTTCAGTATCTCCAGGCCAACTACGCGACAGACCCGGCCTGGCTGAAGTTCGGTGGGCGCTTTGTCGTTTTCGTGTACAACACCGAAGCTGATCCTTGCGCCGTCTCCCAGAAGTGGCACGACGCAAATGTCGCGGCCGGAAACATCGCGTATGTCGTCCTGAAGGCGGCAACCGGCTCCGCCGGCTGCGCTTTCCAGCCTGACGACTGGCATCAGTACAACCCTGAGGTGCACGACAGCCAGGTCGGGAACTCCAGCTTCAGCGTGAGTGCCGGATTCTGGAAAGCAGGTGAGAGCGCACCAAGGCTGACCCGGGACACGACAAGGTACGCCGCCGACGTGTCGGCGATGGTCGCGTCCACCGAGACTCGTTGGCACCTGGTGACCACGTTCAACGAGTGGGGTGAGGGCACCTCGGTCGAAAGCGCGACGGTACCTACCGTCGCCTGCCTTGCGGTCGTTCCTGCCCAGCAGTGCTCGTGGAGCAGCGCGTCCGGCTACGGCCAGTACCTCGACATATTGCACACGAATCCGGAGGGAGCACCTCCGCCACCATCTCCGAGCCCATCGCCGACGCCCGGCCCATCCCCTTCGCCGTCGCCCAGCCCGTCGCCGTCGCCCAGCCCGTCGCCGTCGCCCAGCCCGTCGCCGTCGCCTAGCCCTTCGCCATCGCCGGACCCATCGCCGTCTCCTGACCCGTCGCCGTCCCCCGATCCATCTCCTTCGCCGTCCCCCGATCCATCTCCTTCGCCGTCTCCTGACCCGTCGCCTTCGCCGTCTCCTGACCCGTCGCCTTCTCCCGACTCATCCCCTTCGCCGTCTCCTGACCCATCGCCGTCTCCGGATCCATCGCCATCGCCCAGCCCTTCGCCGTCTCCTGACCCATCGCCGTCTCCGGATCCATCGCCATCGCCCAGCCCTTCGCCGTCTCCTGACCCATCGCCGTCTCCTGACCCATCGCCGTCGCCGAGCCCGTCACCATCTCCGATTCCATCTCCCTCTCCGGACCCGTCGCCTTCGCCCAGCCCTTCGCCGTCTCCGGACCCGACACCGTCTCCGGACCCGACGCCGTCTCCCAGCCCATCGCCGTCTCCTGATCCATCGCCATCCCCGAGCCCGTCGCCGTCGCCCGGCCCATCACCGTCGCCTGACCCATCGCCATCCCCGAGCCCGTCGCCGTCGCCCGGCCCATCACCGTCGCCAAGCCCATCGCCTTCAACATCCCCCAGCCCATCGCCGTCTCCAAGCCCGTCATCGAACAATGGCCATCACAATCCGCACCCGACGCCTCATGGCAATCCTCACGCCCCTGTGGCGTCGCCCAGCCCGTCGCCGTCGCCTAGCCCTTCGCCATCGCCCAGCCCGTCGCCGTCGCCGGTGCCGGCCGTGTCTTCAAGCGATGGAAACCAACCAGGGGGTCAGTCCCAGTCTTTCGGAGGGCCCCTCGTGACGCTCACTGTCGGGATTGTCCTGGCGGTCATCGCTTCCCTGTGGATGGTCTCTCGCAGGCCCTCGAGTCCATTGAGGCGCCGTATCTGACTCCTTAAGAGGAGTTATGGAGAGCGTCGAGGTAGGCGCCGAAACCCGAACCTGACTGCCATGCGACTGAGTCTTCGACCGCGGTTCCTTCGCCCCATTCGTTGAATGTCGTTATGAGCTGCCATGACGCCTTGGAGGCCACCATGTCAGCTATCGACTTCGACCAGCGGGGGAGATCGCGTGCCAAACGGGGGGCCGGCTCCGATGCTTTCCAGAAAGCTGGGCTGATCGTGAAGCTGAAACCCGCTTGGGCGTCCTCTGCGCTGGCTGGAGCGTACTGGTGCCAGCTGTCGGGTTGGTTCGCGCATGCTCGGTAACCAGGGAAGACCTTCAGCACCACGTAGAAGTCAAGCGTGTCGGCCTGCTTCCAACGGTCGGCCATCCCGCAGCGATCATCGCCGGCTGCATATGCAAACAAGACAGGCCGGCCACCCACACGCAGGTAGCCTGTTTGCCGCGAGTACCGCTCCTTGATGTATTTGAGGTCAGCTGCGATTTGTGACGGGGGAGGGTCGGCCGCCTGTCCCTCCGGCTCGTAGTAGAGGGCCCACTCGAAGCCTGTAAGAGCAGCCGCATCGAGAAGGATTGGAATGCGTTCATCAGTTGATGAGCCCTGACCCCACCAAGACGCAATTCCGGCACGGATGTTGCCGTACTTCATTGCCTGGATATGCTGACTCACCGTCGCTGTGTCGACCGAGTAATAACCGAGTGAGGGCTTGTAGCGGCTGAAAGGGTCCATGCCTTGCTGACGCCAGGCCTCTGGAAACCACGGGTAGTAGAAGGCGGCCCGGATCGGAAGAGTCAAGCTGGGCAGACTGTGGGACGGCGACGGTTGCGCGCCTTGGCGCAAGCCCAGCGGTGCCCATAGGAGCCCTACCAGTAGGCCGGCGGCCGCCCCCAATGCCACCACCAGTGCGGTCACCCGCAGCCGGCCAGGTCGCATCCAACCATGTTTGGCGGATGCCGGTCTGTCGTCATTTGGTCTCACGACCCGTGAATTATCGTCGCCGCCTCCTTGCAAAACGGAGGCAGTATGTCCTGTGTTGGCTAGACGAAGGTCCCATTGACCGGCGGGCCGGTCGTAGTGCTAAATCGGGTGGCTGGACCGATGTCAGGCGACCTGGCGATCTGATCGAGTGCGACCCACGTGACCGGAATGTCGGGATCGCGGAGCTCCCCGTATTCGAGAACTCGATTTTTGAACCGCGTCCGAATCTGACGCGTCGACTAGAGGGCTCGTGTTTGATTCACCCATCACCGCCCGCTGGAAACCCAACCCAAGGAAGAAGCGGCCTTACCGACTGAGCGCACTTTTCGATTAGCGCCTGGGTCGCTGGCGGCGGCGTCATAGATCGGCGGATGTCCCGGGTGGCTAGGCGAACTTCCCATTGATCAGGCCGGCTATCTGCAAGTTAAATCGGGGTTAAGTCGCGGGTTGGAGCGAGCGGGTGTTGGCCCGCGGGCGCTTGCCTCCGCCCGAATGCAACCAGGACAGCGCGGCTTGCCTCCGGTGCAGGCTTCGCGGCATTTCATCGCGCGGGCTGCTGCCCGCGCTCAGTGCTCATGGAACCGGGATTCAAAGGAAAGAGGGACGGCCAGTGCGAGCGGTTTTCGAGACGACACACACATCGCGCGTGAAGCTGAGTCAGACCGACCCCATCGTCCCGATTGTTGGAAGACGGGGTCGTGAGCTGTCGGTGGTGGTTCCCACCCGCAATGAGGCAGGCAATGTTGTCGCCCTGCACGACGCGCTCTGGAGCACGCTCGCCGACTACGACTACGAAGTGATCGTGGTGGACGACAGCGACGACGGCGAAACCCGCCGGCTGCTAAGAGCGGCGTGCGATGCAGACCGGCGCTGGACTGTCATCGAGCGAACAGTCGAGGAGCAGACGGGCCTGGGCACCGCGGTTGCAACCGGAATCACCGTGTCGCAGGGCGACGCGGTCTGCGTCATGGACGGAGATCTGCAGCATCCGCCTGAGATCATCCCGAGGCTTCTGGCCAAGATCCAGGCGGGCGCAGACCTCGCCGTCGCCTCGCGATATATGAAAGGAGGGAGCCGGGCCGGCCTCGCGGGTCCATCCCGGCTTTGGGTGAGCCGAGCTTGCACGTGGCTCGCTCATTTGATTTTCCCCGAGACCAACCGGACAAGCGATCCGCTGACAGGCTTCTTCTGCTGCAAGAGGCAGCACGTTAGCGGTCTCGAGCTACGACCGATGGGCTTCAAGATCCTGCTCGAGCTGCTGGTCTGCACCCCCGAGCTAAAGGTCGCCGACGTGCCGTTTGTCTTCGCGGCACGCCAGGCCGGCGAGAGCAAAGCCAGCACTCGCCAGGGGGTTCTCTTCCTGAGGCACCTCTTCTCACTTTTTGTCTATGTGCCCGGCAGCGCTCGTTGGGTCAAGCTCTCGATCGTCACCGGCGGCGGGCTGGCGGTTTTCTCGGCGCTCATGTACACATTGGTTCGCGGCGGTCTGCCCCCGGTGCCATCCTGGATCATCGCGGCGGCCGCCACCCTGGGTTGCGGGATCGCTTTTCAGCAGCTCGTCACCGTCCGTAATATGGCGACGAATCGAGACCCAGGCGGTAAGAAATTCCACTATCCGTTTGCGATAGTCGCCGCACTCGGCTCCTTTACTCTCCTCTCTCTGCTGACCCTGCAGGGCCGTCATGCACTTCTCGCGTTGGCAGTCCTGGCACAGAGCTTCGGTGTGCTGCTGACCGCGGCCCTCGACCACCCATGGGTCACCTCGCTGGTTCGCTCGCGCCTTCCCCTGCCGATGCTCGACCTCCCGCGCTTGGCCCAGCGACTCGATGCTCAGCGCGCGTTCTGGGTGCCGGTCGGGGAGACGCCAGACACAGAGCAGCTACGCGGCCTCGGCAAGCTCGTTACGGCGGACTTGATTGCGGCAGTCAGCCGGAGCGGTCAGCCACTGCTTGTAGTTGACAGGCCCTCGCCGCGCCCGCAGCCACGCGTCAACATCGAAAGCAACAGCGCCCTGATCGTCCCCCGGCTGGATGAGCGGGGCGAAATCGCGGCAGTTGCGGTGCTCGCTCGGCGCGGCCGTCATCCCTTCGGCCAACGTCAGCTCGACGAGGCGATGGCATGGATCGGATCCACCAACCGATGGTCAGACTCGGGGATCACGTCGGTGGCCGTCCAGTGATGACGGCTGAGCACACGCTTGCCGGCGCCACCGGTTTTATCGCTCGGGTTTGGGCGCGAGTGGCGCATTTCTCCCGCTTCACGATGGTTGGCGCCGCCGGCATTGTGGTCAACCAGGGCTTGCTCTGGCTGCTGGTTTCCGGAGCGGGTATGCATAACGTGCTTGGTGCTGCTGCCCTCGCGACGGTGGGATCCAGCACTTTCAATTTCGCAGGCACCGAGTCCTGGGTCTTCCGCGGCCGCAGCCGGCCTGGCGTTGGAGGGCTGGCTCGCCGCTTTGCCGCTTATGGCGCGGTCAACGGTGCAGCCCTGCTCGTGAGGCTGCCTCTGTTGTACGTGCTCACCTCGGGTCTTCACATCCACTATCTGTGGGCCAACCTGATCAGCATCGGGGCCCTGACAGTTGCGCGGTTCGTCCTTTCTGACCGTCTGATCTGGCCGGGTAGGCACAACATCCCAGCGGAGGCTCAATGATCCCAACCAGACTTCGCCATCACTACGACATCGACGGCATAGTGAAAATCGCCTCGGCGGTTGCGCTGCCAGAGCTGAAGTTCTTCAAGGTCGCGCAAGTCGAATCACCCGACCTCGTCATCGAAGTCGCGCCAGTGGGTGGGCTGCGGCCGCGTGTCAGGTCAGCGCTCGTGGCCAAGGGATCAGGGCTCGTCTACCGCGAGCATCTGGGGGGCCTGTTCGCGAACTTCGGAATCGAAATGGGAAATCCGATGAGCGTCAAAGCCGGTCCTCTGCTCGCGCTCTCACCGCACGTGCTGTACACGAACATTGTCGAGCCGCTGCTGAGATTCCTCCTGGTCAAGCGGGGATTCATGCTCCTACACGCCGCGTGCATTTCGATCGAAGGCCGGTCGATCATGTTGTCGGCACAGACCGACACGGGCAAGACCAGCACCATCCTTTCCCTCCTCAGGCGCCATGGGGGTACCTTCTATTCCGACGATATGGTTGTCGTCAGCGACCAGGGGACCGTGAGCCGCTACCCCAAGCCGCTCACGATCAGCGCCCACACCCTGCGCTCGGTGCCCTCACATCGGCTGGCCCCTGTACAGAGGTTGTCGCTTGCCTGGCAAAGCAGGCTCCACTCGCGTGGTGGTCGTGCAACAGGCAAGCGGATGAGCCAGTTCAATCTGCCGATGATGGCGATGAACGCGGGAGTTCAGATGCTGATTCCGCCGCCGAAGTACATGATCACCGACCTTGTCGATTGCGAGATCGGCGGACGGATTGATATCCGCCACGTATTTCTGATCGAGCGCGGCAGCCCGGCACTTGTCGCAGGGGTCCAACCGGCGGATGCTCTCACTGAGCTGCTCGCCAACACCGAGGATGCCTACGGCTTCCCGCCGTATGCGCAGCTCGCACCCAGGCTCGTGATCGAAGGTGAGGGTTATGACGATCTCCGCCTGAAAGAGAGGGCGATCTTGAGCTCTGCGCTGCGGTCTGCGGAGGTCACGCGGCTTCGCGTGGACGATTTCAGCTGGCCGGAGATGATCCGCGCCCGCTCCGACAAGATGGACGAGGTGGAGATAGTTCCGATCGGTGGTCAGCGGGTGCTGAATCCGGCGCGCGTCCCAATCGCCAGCGGGCCACGTTGAGCGCATCCTTGGCCGCATCCATTCGCCGCGCGGCAGGCGAACGAGACAAGCGCGGGCCTGCCATCACTCGACTGCTGGCACGCCGTGAGACCTTCCTTGCGGTCGCAGGGCTGATTCTCGTGCTCGCAACGGCCATTCGGCTGTTCAATCTTGAGCGATTCGGCTTCAACTCTGATGAGGCCGTGTATTCCGGCCAGGCAGCGGCGCTGGCCGGCCACCAGGACTACGCCCAATTGTTTGGAGTTTTTCGTGCCCACCCCCTGCTCGTGCATTTCATCGTTTCCCTTGTTTACAGGATCACGGGGGTGAATGATGTCGCTCCGCGCGTAGTGAGTGTTGTCTTCGGCCTGGGCCTGGTGGCGGTGGGCGGAGCTATCGGAACGGTGGTGCGCGGACGGCTCGTCGGACTCCTCACCATGCTCTTCATCGCCATCTCCGCCTACCCGGTGATGGTTTCGCGACAGATGTTGCTTGACGGGCCCATGGCGTTCTTCTTCGCCCTCACCCTCCTCTTCCTTGCCCTGTATGTGCGTCGCCCACGCGCGCTAACGCTCTACGCGGCCGCGTGCTCGGCGGGCCTCGCCTTCCTTTCGAAAGAGACAGCGATTCTGATGGTGCCCGCCGTGCTCGTGTTCTTCATGCTCGCGCGTGATGTGCCGCTCAAGATCCGTGAGTTAGGGATTGCCTCGCTCGTATACGTGCTGACAATTGCGCCGTTTCCGCTTGCGCTATACCTGACTGGCGGCAGCAAGCTCGCTCAGGAGTTCTTCATCTGGCAGGTGCTTCGCCGGCCCAACCACGACTTTAGCTTCTATCTGTCGGTGATACCAAGCGTTGGCATTCCGCTGATGGCGCTTGCGCTTGTGGGACTTGTGATTGCCCTGCGCCGTCGACGAGGCCTCGACCTCCTCATCATTTCGCTGACCGTTGTTGTGGTGGCCTTCTTCGAGGCCTGGCCGGTCAAGGGATTCCAGTACCTCGTTCCGCTCATCACCCCGGTGGCTCTGCTGGCGGCAGACGGCGTGGTATGGCTCAGCCTCCGGCTGGCCCGCGCCCTGGATCGGTTCAGCATCCCGTACGCGTCTGCATCAACCTGGTCACGGCTGGCTCTCGTCGCCACGTGTTCCATCGTGCTCGGGATCGGGTCAGTCGGCGCTGTCGCCATGCCGGCCACTGCGATCCTGGCCAGCGACAGCGAGGACACCCCGACAACAGGCAACCTTCCGCCCGCGGTTGGCTTCACCGCCGGGACGGGTGGGCTCGAGGCAAGTCGCCCGGTTGGCAACTGGGTCAGCAGGAACACGCTGCCTGACGCGCACTTCCTCACGATTGGGCCGTCCTTCGCGAACATCATTCAGTTCTACGGCCACAGGCGCGCGTTGGCGCTCAGCGTAAGCCCCAACCCTCTCCACCGGAACCCAACTTACATCCCAGTTGAAAATCCGGACCTTGCCATACGAATGAACGCCGTCCAGTACCTCGTGTATGACTCCTACTCGGCCTCTCGTACGCCCTTCTTCGCGCACAACCTGATGATGTTCGTGCACAAGTACAACGGCATCCTGGTTTACGCCGACTATCAGCCGGCTTCGCTGTCCGACGGCAGCTCCGGCCAGATTCCGATGGTCCTCATCTACGAGGTCCACCCCTGATGGGGGCGAAGCTTGCGATCGCGCTTTGCGCGAGCCTGATCATGGCTTTGGCGGGCTCCGTCTCTGCAACGGCGACCGTGTCCCAGGCTGCGCCTTCGGCCCCAGTGCTGTACACGGTGAAACCGGGAGATTCGCTTTCCAGCATCGCCAAGGCTTATTTCCACGACGTGGAGAAATGGCGTCAGCTGTATGCGCTGAACCGGTCGGTCGTCGGCAACGATCCCAACCGTCTGGTTGTTGGCGAGGTGCTGGTGTTGGTGCCGGGCGTCGCACGTCAGCGGCCGAAGTCCACGCTCGCGGGCCCTCGCATTTCGCGCGGCAGTCCAGTGGTGATCAACGCGCAGGCTGCCGAGAAGATCAAGCACGTGTTCGTGATCATGCAAGAGAACCACACCTTCGATAACTACTTCGGCACATTCCCAGGTGCTGACGGACTTTCGGCCGGCATGAGCGTTCCAGTCAACCCCCTGGTCAAAGCAGGAACGGTCGTGGCGCCGTACCACCTTTCCAACCTCAGGACCCAGGACCTCGACCACAGTGAGATCACAGCGCGCAATGCATTCAACAACGGTCGCATGGACGGATTTGTGGCCGCGCAGCAGGATCGCAACCTTCCAGGGTCGTTGGCGCTCGGCTACTACGACGGCGCCGACATTCCGTTCTACTGGGACCTGGCCAAGGAATACGTCCTGGCCGACCGCTTCTTCTCGTCGGCGATGGGTGGAAGCCTTTCCAACCACCAGTATTGGGTTGCGGGGATGGATTCCGGCAGGGGGGAGAGCATCCCAGCACAAGGAATCCAGCTGACGACAATATTCGATCGTCTGCAGGACGCCGGGTTCAGCTGGAAGTTCTACGTCAAGAACTACGACCCCACGCTCAACTTCCGGCACATCGATTCAACAAACCCGCACAACTCAGAGATCGCGTGGGTGCCGCTGCTGACCATCCCGTCGTTTGTCGACGATCCCTCCAAGATGGCGAGGATCCAGGATCTCGGCAGCCTGTATCACGATCTGGCCGACGGCACCGCGCCGTCAGTGAGCTACATCATCCAGGGCGGCACCTCCGAGCACCCGCCCGGCCACGTGGGCAACGGTCAAAACGCGACTGTTGGAATCATCACTGCGATCATGCGAAGCCAGGAATGGAAGGACTCGGCAATCGTGCTCACCTGGGACGACTGGGGCGGGTGGTACGACCATGTCGCCCCACCACAGGTTGACGCTGACGGGTATGGCTTTCGAGTTCCAACGCTGATCATCTCGCCGTACGCGAAGCAGGGTTACATCCTCAACGAGACAGCCGACTTCACCTCGATTCTCAAGTTCATCGAGACGCTGCACGGGCTGGCCCCGCTGACGAGCAGGGACGAGGCGGCGACCAACCTCATGTCGGCCTTTGATTTCGGGCAGGCGCCCAGGGTGCCGAGCCAGCCCCAGCCCCCGGCCGGTTCTGGCGGCTTTCCCCTGCTGGCTGCCCGCGGTCCGTCTCCGGTCACTCTCCTCGGGATGTACGGAGTCATCGGCGGGCTTGCCCTTCTCCTTCTCACGCTAGCCGCGCTGTCGGGGCGGAGGCGGAGGCAGGCGCGATGAGGCGTCTCGTTCTGGCTCTCGCGTTGGTTTGTGCCGGGGCGACACTAGCGGTGCCGGCGACGGCGCTAGCGCGGAATCCAGCAGCCGACCCCGCCCCTGCGCCCGGGCCCAGGCCGACATCGCTGCCCGACGGCATCACGCTCCGCGGCCCGTCTGTGGTCAAGGCGGGCCAGATGATCGAAGTGGATGCCATCCTCGCCAGTGGCGGATTGCTGCGGCCGGACGCCAGCCTCCACTTCATCATCGACGATGTCGAGCGTCGGGTCGAGCGAACAGACGCCGAGGGGGTAGCCCACTTCCGGCTGCGAGGCGTTCTCGCCTCGGGATCCCATCACCTCCTTGTGAGGTACGGCGGGACCACCCAAAGTTACTGGTCGGGACCTGCTGCCGCATCGGCCAGTTTTGTGGTTGCTCCACTCATCATCACAGTCCAGACGGTGCCCTCCATGCCTGGGATCACCCTCTCTCTCGACGGCCACGGTGGAGTCGTGTCAAATGCCGACGGCGAGGCAATCATCGCCGTGGCAAGAGCCGGTATTCACACCCTTGCTGTGAAGGTACCTCCCGCCGATTCAGGAAGTCTCGTCACCTTCACCCGGTGGTCCGACGACAGCTGGAAGCCATCCCGACTCATCAGGGTCGTTAAGGACCTTTCGATCTCAGTCGGATTGAGGGCGGCCTACCTGACGCAGATTCAGTTCGAGGGTCTCGACCACAATCGTCTCGATCCTGCTCAGGTGTCAGATGTCGTTATCTCAGGGCCCAACGCGGAGGTGATCCAGCTCCAATATCCGTACGAACCGGTCTGGCTTCAGACGCCGATGCCTGCCAAGCATTCCGGGGAGGGCGGACTGCACGTCACCCCAGCCCCGTACTCGTTGAGCTTTGCAAGGTACGCGAAACTCAATGTGGCAAGCACCGGCCAGTTCCGGTACACACCCGAGCGCGGGGGAACGTGGTCGATTCCCCTGCTTCTGTTTACTCTGCGCCTGGGCGCCAAGGATGCGATCTTCGGAACCACCCTCGGTGATCCGATAAAGCTGATCAATCCAACCGGTCGCGCCCAAACCCTCAAGCTCGACAACCAGGGCAGGACCACCCTCATCCTCGGCCGCGGGAACTACGCCGCTCAGGTTCAGGCGGCCGGCGTGACCCCCACCGCAACCATTGCTCTTTCACGCAGCCAGGAAGTGATAGTACCGGTCATCACACCCGCGGACCTTTTCGTAATTGCACTTGCCATGCTAGTGATCGGAGGCGGCGTGTTTGTTATCGGCAGAGGTCGGCTCTGGACATTCGGCCGCCTCACGGCTGTCCGCGTGCGATACGAGGATCCGATCATCCAGCGCTGGGCGAGGACCTCCCCACAGAGGCAGGCTGTCCAGTCGGCAACCGTAGGCCTTGTCGGATCGTTGACAAGGCGTGGTCAGCCCGTCCCCTCGCCCCAGCTCGAAACCGCCACTGGCCAGAATGGTGTCGAATGCGCGCCCGCCGTGTTGAGCCCGCCGATCCTCGCCGGCGGCGCCGACGGCGAACCAGCTGGCATGGATATTGCAGCCGAGGGCTGGGCGCTTCAGCCGCTGCGTGCCTCGATTGCCTCGCGCGCCGTCTCAACGTTCCCGCGCAGCTACCTGCTCGCGGACGATGCCTCGCTCGGCCAGGCGATTGAGGTCGGCCTGATCATTCGGGGCCTCATGAACGCAGGCAAGGCCGAGCGGTTCCTGCTGTTGGTCCACCAAGCGGTGATGGGGCAGTGGCAGCTGGAGCTGAAGGACAAGTTCGGTCTTCGTGTTCCAAGGTTTGAGCGCGGCACCTTTTATGACCACCGCGAACGAGAATTGGCCTGGTCGGGCAACCCGTGGAGCGCGTTTCCGATCGTGCTCGCAAGCTCGCATCTCGCCCGGCGGCGCGATCGCCGAAATGAGTTGCTGGCGGCTGCGCCTTGGGATGTCGTCTTTGTCGATGAGGCGCATGAAGCTCACAGGTCGGGTTCCAAGCCCACGGGGACCCCTAACAAACTGTTGGCGGTTCTTCAGGTTTTGAAATCGAGCGAATCCTGGAAGGCCCTTTACCTGGCCTCGGCCACCCGAAGGCAGATGCACCTCCACGAGGCATGGGATCTGATGGAGCTGCTTGAACTGACCAAAATGCCTGCCGACGTCGCAAACGACTTCGCTCGCTACTTCACTATTCCTTGGGCCGACCGGCCAGACGGCGATTGGGAATTCCTCCGACAGCTGTGCGCCGACTACTTCGAAGTCCCTGGCGCGAAAGAGTCGGATGCGCCGCTGCGCACCGGGGGCCGGAAGCCACGTGCGACCCGTAACCGGTCTGATCGCCGTCGTGCGTCCCAGGGCTTTGTGGCCGGCGTGACCATGGAACCTGCCCAGGAGGCGCCGGCGCCGCGGTGAGGTCACCCAGAACGCGAGGCGTATCGATAGTTTTGGGGATAGTCATAGCCGCACTGGTCACCGGGGCCGGGCTTGGCTTCGCGTACGCTCGCGCCAACGACGCGCAGCCGCCCGCCCTGCAGCGGGCAGCGTCAAGCAAGGTATTCCTTCGCGTGCCCTACCTGCTTCAGCCGCGGACCAACTCGATCATCGTCGCCTGGCTCACGCCTGAGGGCATGATGGATGGGAGCGTGGCCTACGGCCTCGGTGGAAAAGAGGACCTCACCGCGCAGGTCAGGAGGCACCCACAGGAGGACGGGGTACTTCAAAGCGCTGTCCTTACTGGCCTTCGGCCGGGCAGTTCCTACACATATTCGGTGCGCTCAGGTGGCGAGGTCGCCCACGGCCACTTCCGAAGCCTGCCCGACAGCGGACGCATCCGCTTCACCACCACAGGTGACTTTGGAGGCGGGACCGCAGCCGAGGTCGCCGTGGTGAACTTGATGGACCAGCAGGACCCTGACCTCTTCATAACGCTCGGGGACAACACCTACGAGAGAGGCACTCTCGCGGAGATGGACACGAACGTCTTTCCCCAGTACGCAGACTTCCTCGATTCGCACGGAGTCATCTGGGTTCTCGGCAACCACGATCACACCACCCAGCAGGGGAACCCCAGCATCGTCAACTTTTTCATGCCCGACCGGAACTACTCCTTCGATGCCGGCGAGGCCCATTTCATCGTGCTGGAGGGCGATGGCTCGCGAGGCTATGCACCCGGTGGAGACCATTACGAATTCCTGCAAAGTGATCTTGCCGCCCACGCGAACGCGCGCTGGAAGTTCGTCTTCTTCCATTACCCGGCCTACTCATGTGGTCAACACGGGTCGACGCAGTGGGTTGACCGGTACTGGGTTCCGCTGTTCGACAAATACCATGTGGATGCTGTATTCAACGGCCACGATCACGACTACGAGAGGATCCGGCCTTCAGGGGCAGGCGTCCATTACTTTGTGGCGGGGATCGGGGGCAAGAGCGCCGACGCAATCCGCCACAACTGTGACTTCCAACAGTTTGGAGCGGCAGGTGTGTTTGGCGATCTCATCGTCAGCGTTGACCACTCAACCATCCGCGTCGATGCGGTTCTGACCACGGGCCAGCTGCTGGATACTGTCACGTGGGGCAAGGACGGATGATCGCCGGCCGGCACCCGGCCGATTGATGTCGCGGGCCCGGCCGGTCGCCTCAGTGGTCTTGCTTCTCCTCCTCCTGCTGACAACATCGGGACACGGAGCATTGGCCGACGCACCCCCGTGCAGCACGACCACCACCGCGACGTACAGCCTTCAGGTGTGCCTGACCAAGCCCACGCCTGACTCGACCGTGAGCGGAGGGGTCGGCGTTTCGGCTACGGCCGCGATCCTCAGCGGCAGCCTGAGGGTAGTGCGGGTGGTCTTCACAGTTGACGCGGGCTACACCCTTACCGACTATCAAAGCCCGTACTCCTTCGTGCTGCCCACTGCGCACTGGGTCGACGGACTGCACACGCTGTCCGTTTCAGCCGTGATGAGCGACACGACCAATACAAGTGCGGTGAGCGAGTCCCTCGCCTTCTCCAACGGGCTGAATGTGGTGCCACCCAACACGAACCCGCCCACCGTCACGACCGGCACAGCACCCGCACCAGGAGCAAACCTTGTGGTCGCGGCGGTCGGAGATGGCGCCGGCGGTGACCTCGCAGCCACCTCGGTGGTGAACATGATCACCTCGTGGTCGCCCAACCTCTTCCTCTACTTGGGCGACGTCTACGAAAAGGGTTCCTATCCGGAGTTTGCAAACTGGTACGACGGCACTTTTGGGGTGCTCAGGCCCATCACGAACCCTGTCATCGGCAACCACGAGTACGGAACCCGCAGAGCGGCTGGCTACTACGACTACTGGAACAATGAACCCAACTACTACAGCTTCGACGCGGGCGGCTGGCACTTCATTGCGCTCAACTCGACGTCCCAATATCAGGCCATCAACTGGAGCGGAGAGCTCGCCTGGCTCCAGAGCGACCTAGCTGCACACGCGGGTGCATGCACGGTTGCCTTCTGGCACCATCCGCTCTACAACATCGGCCCCGAGCAGGCAACCGGCCGAGTACAGGACTTCTGGACCCCGCTGGCCAATGCCCGAGCCACCCTTGTGTTGAATGGTCATGACCACGATTACCAGCGCTGGCAATCGCTGGACGCCGACGGCAACCCGTCGACCGGCGGCCTCACTGAGATCGTAGCTGGCACGGGCGGGCATTCGGGGCAATACATAGCCGGCAGCGATCCGCGGGTCGTCGCCTCAAAGAGCGCCGTTTTCGGCGCGCTCCAACTTCAGCTCTCGCCGACCGTGGCCCAATTCAAGTTCTTTACTGTCTCAGGCAGCACCTCGACACTCTTCGACTCCGGCAGCATCCCGTGCCGCGGCTACGGCGCGCTGGCGGGTACTGTCAATGACGCCTTGACGGGCAATCCGGTCGCCGGCGCGACGATCTCGTATCAAGGCGCGAGCACCCTCACCAACAGCTCCGGCACCTACTCGCTGTTGAAGGCCCCACTTGGTAGTTACCAGTTGACAGTCGACGCACCGGGCTACAGCAGCCGAAGCCAGGCAGTGACTGTGAACCCCGCCGCAACAACCAACACGGTGTTCAACATGACACCCTTGCCCGGCACCCTGACCGGTGTTGTATCCGACGCCGGGACCGGCTTGCCCCTGGCTGAGGCCACGGTGTCGTACTCAGGCGGCCAGGCGGTGACCGACTCCGCAGGCGCCTACAGCCTCGGGGATATGGCTGAGGGTACCTACCTTGTCGGTGCCAGCGCCTCTGGATACGCGGCCACGACGCAGACGGTGACAATTGGTCCTGGCCAGGCAGCAGTTCAAAACTTCGTTCTCGCGCAGGCCGGCGTCGGAACCGTTGACGGGAAGGTGACGGATGCGGCAACCGGCTTGGCAGTCGCAGGCGTCAAGGTCAGCTATACGGGTGGCACCACGACCACTGACTCGGACGGGATGTACCACCTCACCTCGCTTCCGGACGGCAATACAACGCTTGCTGCCACCAGCGCTGGGTACACAGATCAGACCGCGGTCGTGGTCATCACCGCCGGAAGCACAACCCAGCAAGACTTCGCCCTGGCCCCGCTCCCAGGCAGTATTGGAGGCGTGGTTACGGACTCGGTGACCGGCCGGCCGATAGCAGGTGCGCAGGTGACGTATTCGGACGGAGGCACCAGAACCAACGCGGCTGGGGCCTACTCGCTCACCGGAGTCACTGAAGGGACCTACGCGGTGAGCGTAAGCGCGGCCGGTTATGTGCCTCAGGTCAAGCCGGTGTCGGTTGGAGCGGGGGCGGACGTCGTTCAGGGCTTCGCGCTGGTGCCTGTTCCCGGAGCAGTGGCTGGCACCGTTGTCGACGTCGCCACTGGGATACCACTGGCTGGGGCTACCGTCTCGTACTCTGGCGGTCAAACAAGCACCGACGGATCGGGTCGATACTCGTTCCCGACGGTAATTGAGGGCAGTTATGAGTTCACGGCCAGTGCGGCTGGATATAGTCCCCAGGCGCAGACCGTGAGCGTCGGCCCGGGTGCAACGGTGAGCCTCAACCTGAGCCTTGTCAAACGCGTCTTCGCCGATGGCTTCGAGTCGGGCTCGATGTCTGCATGGACTACCAACCAGGGTCTCGTCGTCCAGAGCACCGCTGTGCACAGTGGGTCCCACGCTGCAGAGGCCAACTCCGCAGGCGCTGCGACCTATGCTCGTGACACGTTAGGTAGCACCTATTCGGGCCTTTATCTCCGCACGTATTTCCTAGTCAAGGCGCCACCGTCCAGCACCGTCAACCTGGTCGGCTACAGGACCTCAACAGGCACCTCGCTCGCCAGGTTGTACGTCGACAGCCAGGGCCGCCTTGCCCTTCGCAACGACGTGGCGTCAACGAGCACGACAGGTCCTGCCCTGAGTGCAGGTTCGTGGCACAGCCTCGAATTTCACCTGATAGTCAACGGTGCCGCGAGTACGATCGAGGTCTGGCTGGACGGGAACCCTGTAAGCGCGCTCACGACTCAAACGGCCAGTCTGGGCGCAGCCTTGATCGGCCAGGTTCAGCTCGGCGAGAGCCAGATCGGACGCTCGTACGACATTGCCTTCGACGACCTGGTCGTTCAGACTGCTCGTGTCGGGCCCTGACCCGCTCGAGCGTCCCGCTACGGGCGGAATGGTGCTGATCAAGGCACTCGTGCCGGAGGTCCTATTAGAGGAGTACGCCGGGCCCTCGAGCTCGTAAAGGGCGCCCGTCGGCGAGCACGCTCAACCGCCTCGATTGCCTGTTCGAACTGCGGCGAGCCGGCAATCGAGGGACTTGGCGATCCAGACGTCGAGAGGGTCTGCGTGGCGTGCGCTGTCATGCTGCAGGTCCGCTGCACCGATGGGGACGAGGCAGCCTGCGCACGCCTCGAAGCGCTTAACGCTGCTGCCAGGCGATCTCAACCCGACCGAGCGTGCTGAATCAACGGACATTAACCGGCGCTTTGTTGAGCCTGCGCGGCCAGTGTTGCGCTCGCCGGCATCACGAGCGGGACAAGCGGGATATTTATCCCATGTGGCGGGACTTCAACATGGCACCTCAAGGACGTTGTCTTGCACTCATCGTGCCGATCAGCGTTTCACCTAAGGACGGGCTCACTGTCAGACACGAGTCCAGGTCTGGCCTGAGATGTGGACGGCGGTCGCCGCGGGCTCAGCCTAGTCTGCACCGCGGGTGGAACGCGCCGGGAATGCGGGACATTTGTCCCGGTTTGCGGGACTTTGCCGTTCCGACTTGGTGGGCGCACGCGGAATTCGCTTGCAGACTTGTGCGCAAGACTGCCGTACCCCTCCGAGAAACCAAGGTCAGCGCTAATACTTTTACAAGCTACTGCGAATTAAATAGATATAGAATTGCAATTGCCCCTCGGGAAATCCGGAGCCCCACGGGAAACCGCGACCTCGAGACTGGATTCATGGAGGTGGCGTGCGTCGGTTGTTGGCTGTGTCTCGTATTTAGTTATTAAGTAATAAGAGGGGAGCAAGAGGGTTGGGCGAACAAGCCGGGTTAACGCGCGCCATTGAACACGTCCGGCCCGACACCGCCGTGATTCTCAAGCTCGATAGGGGCGACCTTAAGGATCCCCGTGGGGATGTCCGGGACGACATGGCACGGGAGCTACACGACCAGGTCTTACAGACGTTGTACGCGATGAAGGTAGAGCTCGAAAACTTCCGTTCCAGCCAATATGGCCGGGAGACGGTCCTCAGGGAGGTCGACCTGCTCGAAAAGCTGACGCTGGAGGTACTGAGCAACTTGCGGCAACTCGTGCGCGACCTCCGTGACGATCCCGCTTTGCAAGACGGGCTCATTTCAGGAATCCGAAATCACCTGATACCGCGCTTCCAACGGCTGAGCGGTCAGGCGGTCGACCTTCGAGTCTCCAGGTCATGGCCCGCCCGCATGAACGAGCAAGCTGACGTCAACGTTTACAGGATCATCCAGGAAGCGCTGAACAACACATGGCGCCACGCGCGAGGACGTTCAGTAACTATCAATTTGGAGCTCACTGGGCCCAGGGCGGTCGTCTGGGTGGGCGACCTCGGGGACCCGTTGGCCGACTCGACGACGTCACGGGTACACGGCAACGGGGTACTTGGAATGCGAGAGCGAGCGGCCCTGCTGGGCGGCCGCCTGACGATGAACGCCGGCCAGGCCGGAACCATGGTGCGTGCAAGCTTCCCACTGGCGAACCTGTTGCCTTGACGGAAAACAACGTGGCATCCGTCCTGATCGCAGACGACCAGAACCTTTTCAGGTCAGGCTTGGCCGCCCTCTTGGACAAGGATCCCCGGGTGACTGTGGTTGGTCAGGCCGCCAACGGCGAGGAAGCTGTCCGCATGGTCGATGAACTGAAACCCAACCTCGTCTTGATGGACCTCAAGATGCCGGTGATGGAGGGAGTCGAGGCCACCCGGCTGATCCGTGAACAGCATCCCGAGATCGCGGTCCTCATTCTCAGCAGCTTCGGCGGCGACAGTCATCTTGTCGAGGCGCTGGAAGCGGGAGCGAGTGGCTACGTGCTGAAAGACACGAATGTGGCAACCATCGTCAACAGCATGCTTGCCATAAGTGGCGGCGCTACTGTCATCTCGGGCGCAATTGCGGACCGGCTGCTCGGGATGCTTTCCACTAAACCGAAGGAATCGTTCGACGGCCTCACTCCTCGCGAGGTCGAGATCCTCAAGCTTGTGGCGATTGGCCTGGCCAACAAGCAAATCGCCTATCGACTGAAGGTCAGCGAGAAGACGGTACGCAACCACATCAGCAATGTGTACGAGAAGCTCGGCATCCAGGGCCGCTCGCACGCGGTGATCTACGCCGCGCGAAAGGGACTTATCGAGCTTTAGCTGGGTCCCGGCCCGGGGATGACTTTCGCCGGGTGGTTTCTAGCTGCCTCGAGTGCGATCGGGCGCCGGGGCTCCTCCTGACGGGGATCGCGACCAGATCGTCCCTCCGATCCTGACGTTCCGAAACACTTCTTCGCTGACCAGGAAGCCGCCAAAGATCAGCAGCACTCCGAGCAGCTCGCCGAGGAAGAAGGACCATGTCACGCCAAAGCGGTTGAGGCCGCTCGTCACTCCAGGAATGAACGCGCCCACCGCGATCAACAGGGTCGCGGGCACGCGCGAGTTGAGCTTGCCGTTCAACAGCGCTTTCGTGGCGGCGGGCAACGACACAACAAAGTTCACTGCCACCGCGGCGGCGCCGTAAAGCTGAGCGAGAACTGGAACATTCACCTTGGCTCGCAGCAACTTTCGCTTGGGCATGTAGACATATGCGGAGAAGATCGCGCCGAAGACCAGGCAGAGGGCGCCAGCGACGTTGAACGCGGGCGTCAGCACTCGTACGTACCCGGGGAACGCCGAGCCGACGGGGACATGAGTATTTGGGTCGACGACCCAGCCCGGAGCATCGAGTCCAGCGGTGAGGATCAGGTAGGCACCGATAACCGAGCCGGCGATCAGCACGCCCATCGCGATGTGTGCGGCCAGTCGGCGGTGCACCGCCGTCGCGGTTATCACGGCGATGGCTCCAAGCACCGCGACTGAGCCGGTCGCGATACCCGCGGTTGTGGACCCGGGGTACTTGGCTGTCGCGGCCAGTGACAGCGCCCCGCCGATCAGGAAAGTCACTCCGACGAAATAGCCGAACCGCGTCTTCGAAAGCAGGTAGACGGTGCCCGCGCCGAGGTATGCGGCAACGAAGAGAGCTCCAATCAGGTACCACGTGCGGTAGAGCGGCTCGCTCCAACCGAATGCGCTGCCCACGAACTCGCAGCCGGCGCCGATGCCGTACCAGATCAGGCCGATCGCCCACACCAGCTGGAAGGCGTGGCGGCGCTGCCACCACTGGTCGAACACCATCGCGGCGAAGGCAAGGCTCAGCACAGTCGAGCCCAGTGGCAGCGCGATATTGAGCGCGCTCATTTCACCGCCCCTGTGTACGACTCCACCATCGCCACGCGAACCTCGTTTAGGAACCACGCGACGTGGCGCTCGAAATCCGCCATCCCGCCGGCCTGCACCGCCGACAGCTGCTTCATGCTCGAATGGACGAGGCCTTCGAAGAGATGGAAGGCGCGCATCGCGTCACCCAGCGATAGGTTGACGTCGTGCGCGAGCCTCGCGTACCGCTCGCCCAAAGCTCCGACCTCGCTTTTCCACTCCCTGTCGGTGTCGCCCAGATATGCGACAAGCAGGCGCATCAAGTCGTGCCCCAGCTCTCGCTGCCGCTCTTTGGCGGCTTCATCGAATCGCGAGTACCAGGACTCCGTTGCGAGTTGGCCGGCAGTGGTGGCGAGACGGGCCTGGCCGACGAGCGCGCTCATGAAGAGCGCCAGCTCGGGCGCCGCATCAGCCGCTAGCGCGTCGACATCCTCCACGCTGAAGCGCCGATGTCCGCCTGGCGTGCGAAAGGTCCGAATCCTTCCTCGATCCGCCCACTCCCTCAGGGTCGTGGGGTGGACCTTGAGCCGCTTGGACGCCTCGGTGAGGCTTAGCCAGCTCGCGGTCAAGGGAGCAGGACTGGACACCGCAGTAGCTTAGGGAATCTATGGCGTCGCTCGCAAGTTCCTCCGGTTTCTATAGGTTTGCTCGCCGGTCCGCAGCTTCTCGAGCTGCAGCGCCCGGATCTCGTCGCTGTTAGTTGGCGACTGCCCGGTCGCCGATCCCAAGCGCTCCATCGAGGATCTCGAAGCCCTCGTCAAGCTCCGCCTCGGTGATGCAAAGAGGCGGGTTGGTCATGATCGTGTTCCAACGAATAAAGGTGTGCATGCCTGCATCCAGCAGCGCCTGACCAATCGCCTTCATCTCCTGCGACGTCCCATTGAAGGACGCCATCGGCTCAAGTGTCTTTCGATCTCTCACCAGCTCCAATGCCCCGAACAGACCGATCGAACGCACAGCGCCCACGCAGGGGTGGCGCTCCTGGAGGCGGCGGTGATGCTTGGCAAGGACTTCGCCCATGCGCTGCGAGTTCCCGACCATGTCGTCCTCCTCGTAAGCCTGGATCGCGCCCAGCGCCGCGGCGCACCCGAGCGGGTGGCTGTTGTAGGTCAGCCCTCCGTAGAACACGTGATCGTCGTAATAAGCAGCCACCTTCGGGCGCATGCCAACGGCGCCCAGCGGTACGTAGCTGCTGGTGAGTCCCTTTGCCAGGGTGATCAGGTCGGGCACCACATTCCAATGGTCGACGCCGAACCACTTGCCGGTCCGTCCGAAGCCCGTCATGACCTCGTCGCAGATGAGAAGGATGCCGTGACGGTCGCAGATGTCGCGGACTCCCTGGAGGTAGCCGTCGGGTGGAATCAGAATCCCGTTGGTGCCGGTGATCGGCTCGATGATGAAAGCAGCGATGGTTCCCGGACCTTCGAGCTGAATCGTTTCCTCGAGCATCGCGAGCGCCACCTCGGCGCTGTCGGTGCCGCGCTGGACGCCGTGGTACGGATCGAGAACGTGAACGACGCCCGTCGCGTGCTCGTTAGGCCAACGCCGCGGGTCTCCGGTGGCCTGGACAGCAGTGCCGGTCGCGCCGTGGTACGACCGGTAGCGGGCGAGGATCTTCGAGCGGCCGGTGACGGTCCTGGCGATCTTGATCGCGTTCTCGTTCGCGTCGTTGCCCCCGAGAGTGAACAGCACCTTGTCGATATCACCCGGCAGGAGCTCCGCAAGCTTGCGTCCGAGCCGTGCCCGGACCTCGGTCGCCATGAACGGGCTGATGTAGGGGAGCAGCTCCGCCTGGCGCTTGATCGCGTCGATGATCCGCCGGTCGCCGTGGCCTGCGTTGACGCACATGAGCTGGCTGTTGAAGTCGATGAAGCGGCGGCCGTCGACTGTCTGGAAGTGGACTCCCTTGGCGCTTGCGACGGCAAGCGGCTTCAGTCCCGCCTGTGTGGACCAGTCATAAAGCGTGTGGCGGAGACAGAGCTCTGAGATCTCTTCCGCGCTGAGGGCCTTGACGGCCTCCACAACCATGCGGAAATCGTACGCGTGCCGTGTGTGGTGGGCTCCCTACACCCGTGTTTGAATTCACGAGGCGGCGCAATTGGATCGCGGACCCTCTGGTTCGCGGCCAAATGTGCCCCAAAGGCGCTAGCGCTGGCACCGGATACGACCATTCGTGCCCAAATGGCCCGATCGCCGGGTCAGTTACGGCGCGTGCGTTAGGCGCGCCGCGCGGCGCTGGGCCAAAATCGGGAGGCGAGCTCGCGCCTCACTGAGCCGCTCGTGCGAGATGTCCGCGATGGCGACTCCCTCACCCTCGCCCAGCCCCGCGATCTGCACTCCGAGCGGATCGACGATCGCGCTGCGCCCTGTGTAACCGGCGCCGGAATGTCCTCCGACTGCGACATACATCGTGTTGTCGAGCGCCCGCGCTCGGGTGACGATGCTCAAGTGTTCCTCCTTGAGCGGGCCCGCCACCCATGCGGCCGGCGCAAGTAGAAGGTCTGCGCCCTGATCCGCGGCGCGCTCGATGAAGCTGGCGAAACGCATGTCGTAGCAGATGACGACCGCCGCCCGATAGCCATCGACCTCAATCTGCAGGGGATCTTCATGGCCGGCTCGAAACCGCTCGGATTCGACCTCTCCGAACGCATCGAACAGGTGACGCTTGTGGAACGTGCCGATAAGGCCCTTGATCGGGTCCACGGCGATCGCAGCATTGTGGATGAGCCGCTCACCGGGGATCGACTCGAACATCCCCGCCACCACAGTCGTCCGGTGCCGCGCCGCGAGCTCTAACAACGTCGTGACAAACCGCCCGTCGAGCGGCTCCGCAACGCTGTAAAGGTCGTCTGTCTTCACACCGAAATCGCACATCGCGCCCTCTGGGAAAACGACAAGCCGCGCACCCGAGTCGCCAGCCTGCGCGGTGAGCCTGGCGATTCTCTCAAGGTTGGCGGGCTTGCTCATCCCGGCGCTGAACTGCGCCACCGCGACTCTCATTTCTAAACGCTCCTTTCGTAACGATTTCGTTCCCAGTCGGTCACCGTTTCCTGGAACGCTTTGAGCTCCCACCTGCGGGAGGTGGCGTAGTAGTCGCTGAAGTTGTCCCCGAGGCCCTGGCGAAACACCGAGTCGGACTCGAAGGCCGCAAGTGCTGCCTCCAACGAACCTGGCAGCATCGCGAGGTCAGATCGCGAGTAGGCATCTCCCTTGACCGGCTCTGGTGGCTTCGCTCCTCGGCGCAGGCCGTCCGCTGCGGAGACCACCAAGGCGGCAAGCGCCAGGTAAGGATTGGCGTCCGCGCCGGGCCGCCTGCACTCGATCCTGCACAGCTCCGGGCGCTTTGACCTGATCGCCCTTACGGCTGCCGAGCGATTCTCGAGCCCCCAGCTGACGTTTGTAGGCGCGAAGAATCCCGGCACGAGCCGCTTGTAAGAGTTGATCGTCGGGTTCATTAGCAGTGACGCCGCGGGCAGGTGCTCGAGCACTCCGGCGATCGCGGACTCCATCGCAGGCGGCAGAGCCCTGGATCCGGAGCTCGCGAAAGTGTTGCCACCGTCTCGCCAGCAGGACATGTGGAGATGGCCGCTCGAACCCTCTTCGCCGGGCGCGGTCTTGGCCAGGAAGGTCGCCTGCATTCCCATCGAGGCGGCGACGCCTTTGACAGCAAACTTTGTGAAGGCAGCGTCGTCGGCGGCTTGAAGCGCGGGTCGAGCCGCCAGGTTGAGCTCGAGCAAACCTGGCGCACCCTCCGTGTGAGCTGCATTGAGCTCGACCCCAAGCCCGTCCAGTGCCGGTCGAAGCGCATTCAGGAAGCCGTCCAGGGCGCTGACTTCCAACAGGCTGTAGCTGACGCCGCTAAATGGGAACTGTCCGGCTGCGTCGCGGACGCGAAGCTCGTACTCCACGGCGGCGGTGACCTCGTAGCCGATCTCTGACATCCGCTCGAGCGCTCCCCGCAGCACCTCGCGCGACGCGAGCTCGCACCTCGTGTCGTCGGGCCAGTTCGGGGTACCGACGCATACGCGCCAGCCAGGCCGCCAGCTGACGTCGTGAAGTGTGCTCAGATCTGGATGCACAATCAGGTCCGCAGCACCGGAGCGGATCCCCAAGCGTTCGTAATCAGCGATGGGCATGTCGAGAGTGTCGAGGGCGAGGAGCAGGTCAGTCATTGCCGCCCCGTGCCGGACGGCTGCCTCGAACGCTTCGGGGCGCATCGCCTTACCGCGCAGGGTCCCATTCATGTCCGGAAATCCCAGCAGCACAAACTCGACATCGTCCAGGTTAGGCGGCACGGTCTGAGGAGCGGCTTTAGGCGCCGTGCGTGATGGACTCTCCACGCGGCTCATTGTCGGCTTGCGGCGGCGCCGGCTCCGCTCAGCATCTTCTCGATCTTGTGGGTCATGTGGGCCACCGTCTCGGAGAAGCGCTCGATCATCAAAGCCAGCTCCTCGTCTGTGCTGGTGAAAGCCGGAGCCAGCAGGATCTCGTCGCCGGCGTAGCCGTCGGCCGTCGAGTGGGTGGAGCTGACCAGGAGCCCGTGCTCGATTGCATGGTCCTCGACGCGCAGCCCGGCCTGAAGCTCATCCGGAAGGAATGATTTGCCGTCGCGCGGGTCGACCAGCTCGACCCCGAGCAGAAATCCGCGTCCACGAACGTCATGAACCATCGGGTTGCCTTTGAGCGCCGACTCCAGCTCATCGCGAAGTCTCGGCCCGCGTTCCATGACGCGCTCCACCAATCGGCGTGAAATGAGGCTGTCGACCACGGCGAGGCCGATCGCGCAGGACTGCGGAGCGCCGTCCCATGTGTGGCCGAGGTCGAAGGCGCGTGACCCGCTCGCGATCGCGTCATAGACGTGCTGTTTGCAGAGCACCGCGCTGATTGGGGCGTAGCCGGCGCCGAGTCCTTTGCCAACGGTGACGATGTCCGGCTCGACGGGCAGCTGCTGGTAAGCGAACCAGGAGCCGACCCGGCCCATCCCGGTGACGACCTCGTCGAAAACGATCAGAAAACCGTGCCTCTCGCGTCTCTCGGCCAGGCCATGCCAGAACCGATCGGGTGGTGAGTAGCCAGGCAGAGCGGCGGCGCTTATTGGCTCGCAGAAGAACGTGGCCAATGAATGCGCGCCCGCTTCTTCGATTCGCTTGTCGAGCGCTTCCAGCGCCGCCTGACCGGACGGGTCGAATCGCCAGGTGGAAGGCGGGATGTGAAGGTGGGGCGACAGGTAGGCCGAGTAGGGCTCATGGATCGTGTGCTTGCGGCCGGTTAGCGCAATCGTCGCCATGGTTGAGCCGTGATACGCCTGGGCCGGCGAGATCACCTGCCACCGATCGGGCTCGCCTCGATCGACGTGGTACTGGCGGGCCAGGCGCAGCGCCGTCTCGTTGGCTTCAGAACCGCTGGAGGCAAATCTGACGCGCGCCATCTCCGGCGCCAATCCGATGAGGCGATCGGCCAGCTGCTCCATCGGCTCGTTGGTGAAGTGGTCCATGTAGAAGTAGGCAATCCGCTCGGCCTGCTTGGCGCCGGCGTCGACGATCTCGCTCGCGCCATTTCCCAGTGAGGACACCATCGCGCCGCCTGAGCACGCGTCGAGGATCTTCTCGCCGCCAGTCGTGTACAGCCACACTCCCTCGCCACGCTCGACGCTTGGGTAAGCGAGATCGAGGAATCGCGGAAACGTGCTGGTCTGGTCGGCGGCTACGCGCTCCGGGCTCACCGGGCACGTTCCTTGAGCGCGACCCGATTCCGAAACGCGTCCAGCAAGCGCCACGTCGTTTGCTTTGCCTGGGCCGCCCGCTGCCTGGTTTCCGCCAACAGGCCCTGGGGGTCCACCCCTTCGGCCTCCAGCTCGTGTGGGTACGCGCGCACCCACTCGTCCATGATCTCGGGCGTCACCTCCGGGTGAAACTGCAGCCCCAGGTTACGGCCCGAAACGAAAGCCTGTGGCGCGGCGTCGGTCTCGGCGATCAGCTTCGCGCCCGGTGGCGCCGAGAAGCTGTCGAAATGCCACTGGAACCACGGGCCTGTGCTGACGAGCTCGGGATCATGCGTTCTCACCGGCAGCCAGCCGATCTCCGCCTCCTCCGCTCGGAACAGCCGGCTGCCGAGCACGCGCGCGAGCATCTGTCCGCCGAAGCACAGGCCGAGGATCGGCACGTCCGCCTCAATGGCCTGCTGGTACAGCTTCACCTCGCGCTGCACGAAGGGGACGGCGTCGTCGAAGGCGGCGAACTCCGAGCCGAGCGACACGATGAGGTCGTAGTCACGGGGATCCACCTCGTCGTCCTTTTCGTCCTTTTTATCTATGCGAAACACCTCGACCTGTGCACCCTGCTCAGCCAGCCAATTCGTCATATGGCCGGGCGGGGTCGGTTCCTCGTGCTGGAGGATGAGCGTCCGCGGACGCCACAAGGAGCTCATTTGAGCTCCGCTTCGATTGATTTCGCAACGTTGCGCACGGTATTGGTGAACCGCTCCACCATCTGGGTGAGCTCGGTGTCGGTGGTGGTGAACGGCGGCGCGAAAAGCGTCTGGTCGCCGGCGTATCCGTCGCGCGTCGGCATCGTCGAGTACACGATGAGGCCAAGGTCCATCGCGGTGAGGTCCACGCGCCGCGCGGTTCCGAGCTCGGGCGGCAGGAAAGACTTCCCGTCGCGCGGGTCGACATACTCGACGCCCAACAGGAAACCGTGCCCTCGCACCTCGCGAACCATGGGGATGTCCGCGAGCGCCGCGGCCAGCTCGTCCCGCAGCTTCGGGCCCTTTGTCCGCATGCGTTCGATCAGCCCTTCCTCTCGCAGCACCTCGATCACGCGGAGGCCGACGGCGCACGTCACGGGCGCGCCATCCCACGTGTGCCCGTGGGTGAGCTTGCGCGAGCCGTTCGCGAACGCTTGGTAAACGTGGTCGCGGCAGATGACGCCTCCGATGGCTGCGTAGCCGGCACCAAGACCCTTGGCCGTGGCGATGATGTCGGGCACGAGGGGCAGCTTGTCGGCGGCGAACCAATGGCCGGTCCGGCCCATGCCGGTGACCACCTCGTCGTAAAGGACGAGGAATCCGTGCTTGTCCCGGCGCTCAGCGAGACCTTTCCAGAAGAGCTCAGGCGGAGAATACGCAGGCAGCGCCGCGGCGGTTACCGGCTCGCAGAAATACGCCGAGACGTTCTCGGGCCCAACTTCCTCCAGCACCCGGTCGAGAGCATCGAGCGCGGCCTGGCCGGTGGGGTCGAATCGCCAGGTGCTCGGCGGGATGTGATGGTGCATCGACAGGTAGGGACCAAACGGGCGCTGCAGGCCGGGCCTTCCGGTGAGCGCAAGGGTCGCCATCGTTGGCCCGTGATAGGCCTGCGCAGGGGAGATCACGTGCCAGCGCTTCGTGTCACCCCTCTCGACGTGGTAGCTGCGCGCCATCTGCAGAGCAGCCTCGTTGGACTCGGCTCCACCGGTGGTGAAGCGTACGCGGGTCATGCCGGCGGGCGCGACCTCAACCAGCTCCGCGGCGAGCCGTTCCCTCGCGGGGTTGGTGAGGCGCTCGTTGTGGACATAAGAAAGCTGTAGCGCCTGGTCTCTAGCGGCCGCAATGATGTCGCGCCGTCCATGCCCGAGCGTTGCGGCCATCGAGCCTCCGCTCATCGCGTCCAGGTATCGCTTGCCGGCCGAGTCCTCCACCCACACGCCGTCGCCGCGCACGACGACCGGGTACAGGCGATCCAGCTCCAGCGGGAAGACGCGCGTCCGGTCGCTGGCGATCGACGCCTCAGCCATCAGGCTCGCTCGAAAACAGGCTTGAGCGCGAAGTACACATCGCGGTATCGAGCGTAGGCCTCGTTGTAGATTTCTTGACGCTCGGGGTCGGGGCGGTGCTCGTCAGGGCGGTAGGAGACGAATGCCCCGGCTGCGCTTGCGACATCCTTATATAGTCCCGCGCCGACCGCGGCCAGAGTGGCCGCTCCGGTTGCGGTTGTCTCTACGCTTACTGGGACCCGTGCTGGAAGACCGGTCACGTCTGCTTTGATCTGCCGCCACAGCGCGCCCTTGGCGCCGCCGCCAACGAGTGTGAGACGCCGGACTTCAAGGCCTGCGTTGCGCATCGCGTCCAGGATGTCGCGGAGCGCAAAGGCGCTGCCTTCGAGCACCGCGCGGGTTAAATGCGCCTTGGTATGCGCCAGGCTCAGCCCGTAAAACACGCCACGCGCCGCGCCGTTCCATTCCGGTGCCATCGCCCCCTGCATGCAGGGCAGGAAGACCAGGCCTTCGGCGCCTGGTGCCACATCTGCGGCAGGCGCCGTCAAGGCGTCGTACGCATCCCCCTCGCCACGCGACTCGGCCGCCCGCTCCTCCAGGCAGAACTGGTCCCTCCACCATCTCAGGTTGCCGCCGGAGACAAACCCGGGGTTCTCGAGCAGCCAGGTGGCCGGATCGGCGTGCGGATGGCATTCGACGAGCATCGTCGGATCCTCTCGCGGTCCAGCCGACACTGCGCAAACCGGTTCGGCGGTGCCCGCCACGTCGCACACCTCGCCGGGCGCGAAAACGCCGGCGCCGAGCGTTGCAGCCATTTCGTCACCGCACCCGACCACCACCATCGTGTCGGGCGAAAGGCCGGTGGCGGCGGCGAACGACGCGGTCACACGCCCTACCGTCTGCGTCCCCGCGGCCAGCTCGGGCAGCATCCCTGAGTCGATCCCGGTGGCATCGAGCATCGGCTCCGACCACGACCGAGTGCGCGGATCGAGGAGCGCAAGCGACGAGGCGTTGGAGTAGTCGACGGCGACGACTCCTGAGGCTTCGTACAGCACGTACGACCCCGGTGACATGAGCTTGACCGCGCTGGCGAAAACCTTGGGCTCCTCGTCGCGGATCCACATCGCTTTGAAGACGGCGTGCGACGAATCAAGGTTCGCGCCGACATGGTGATAGAAGTCCTTGCGCGACACGCTTTCAGCGAGCGCAGCCGCCTGCGATTCGGCCCGGCGGTCCATCCAGATCATGGCGGCCCTCAGCGGCTGTCCTTTCGCGTCGCACGCGACCATCCCATCGAGCTGCGATCCGAACGAGAGACCTTTCACTCCAGACGGCCCCTCAGGCACTGAGGCGAGGACTCGCGCAATGGTGGCGTGAAGTGCGCGCGTCCATTCCCGCGGATCCTGTTCCGCCCAACCTGGCTGCGGAAAGGAGACGTCGTAGCCCTCGTAGGCGGAAGCGACGAGCTGACCATCGACCGAGTAAAGCGCGGTATTGGTTCCCTGGCTGCCGACGTCGCAGCCGATCACGTACGGTCCCGTCAAGGAACGACGACCATCTTCAAGCCGGTGCCTGATCTGATCGTCTCGAACGCCTCGCCGATCTTCTCCAGCGGGAACCGGTGCGTCACAACGGCTGCCAGCTCATCGCGCCGCCGCTCGAGGTAGTCCATGGTGAGCCGGTACTGCCTGTGCGTGGCTCCATACGCGCCCAGGATCGCGAGCTCTTTGTAGTGCAGCTGGTTCATGTCGAGCGGGCTGACCGGGTCGTGCTTCGGCAGCCCTGCGAAATAAACGATGCGCGCCCGCTTCGCCGCCATCTCCAGGGCGGCCTGTTGCGCTTGCTTCGAGGGGGCCGCAACGAGTATCCGCTCAGGTCCTTTGCCACCGGTGTGCTCGAGGGCTTGCGCCACGCCGTTGTCGTCGCCGGCGACCCATGCGTCGTCCACAAAGCTTCCAACCGCCGACAGCGCAATGTCGAGCCGCCCGCGGTTCACGTCGGACAGGAAAACCTTGCCGGCTCCGCAGTCGCGCGCCATCACGGCCTGCCAGCAGCCGATCGGACCCGAGCCAAGGATCAGCACGGTGTCCCCGATCCGGATGTCGAGCACCTCCACTCCGTTCAGCGCACACGCGAACGGGTCGGCGACAGTCGCCAGGTCTGACGGAAGGTCCGGAGGAAGCGGAATCAGGTTCTTCATGGCGATGGGTGGCACCGCCGCGTACTCGGCGTAAGCGCCCGGGTATGGGTCGTACCCGTAAAGCAGATGCTGATCGCAGAGGTTCTGGTACCCGTCCATGCACCAGTTGCACCGACCACAGGTGAGGATCGATCCGAGGAAGACCCGATCGCCCTTCTTCATTCCAGGCGGAAGCTCGGCCTGTGGCCCCACCTCCTCGAGAACTCCGACCGGCTCGTGGCCGAGGATCCAGGGCGATGGGGCTTTCGGATCTCCGTTGAAAAACGTGCGAGCGTCGGTGCCGCAGATGCCGCAGGCTTCGACCTTCAACAGCGCCCCGCGCGGGTCGACCTCGGGAACTGACGTCTTGCGGACCTCGACCGCGTCGACCGCGGTCATGAACGCAGCTCTCATCTCGCGGTGCCTGCGCCGAGCGCCTTGTGCAGCTCCTCCAGCGCCTTGTCCGCCTTCCAGCGGTCCCTGATCACTCGAGACAGCGCTCGGGTGATCGCCTCGGGCGACCTGTGCATGAAGATGTTGCGGCCCACTGAGCAGCCGATTGCGCCCGCGGCCATTGCGTACTCCATGCGCTGCAGAAGCTCATCGTCCTCGAGGCGGGACCCGCCGGCCAGCACCACGGGAAGGCCGTTCGCGGCTTGCACCAATTTGCCGAAGGACTCCTCGTCGCCCGGCCAGTTCGTCTTGATGATGTCCGCGCCGAGCTCCCCGCACAGCCTCACGTTGCGGCGCAGGTATTCGAAGCCGTACTGGTCGCGCAGGTCCTTCACCGATGCGTAAGTCGTCGGGAACTCGGCCTCGGCGATAAAAGGAATACCGTGCACGGCGCACTCCCTGCCGACGCCCGCCAGGGTGCGGATCATGCCCGCCTCGGTCTCGCCGGCCAGCGCAGTGAAGAGCACCACCGCGTCAGCCCCTAGCCGCGCGGCTTCCTCGACCTCGGCGATCTGGATCACCTGGGGTTGGCCTTGCTCCGGGTTGGCGGAAGCCGACAGCAGAAGCGCGAGCGACGTGGTTGGAGAAAAGGCGGGCTCGGCAATCCGGATCATCCCCTTCGACATCATGATCACGTTCGCGCCACCGGCCACCGCCTCTGCTGTCCGCGTGGCGATGTCCGCGAGCGGCTCGAGAAAAGTGGGCGACGTCATTCCATGATCCAGAGCGCAGATCACCGACACTCCCGCCTGATCGATCACCCGCTTCATCCGCATCGACTTGCCAACCTGTGAGCTCACTGCACTCTCCTTCCAGGTCCCCGCCTATGCACCGTGAAATCGAATGCGTCGGCGAGGTGATATTCATGCGAGGACACGATCGCAACGCCCTCCTCGTCGTAGTCCACCTGCCAGATGGCCAGGAGGAGCTCACCGCGAGGTATGTCCAGCTGACGAGCGACGGTGACGTCGGCCCGGACTGGTCGAAAGGTGGCGACCCCGTGGTGGATGGCAATGCCCAGATCCCGCTCCAGCACGTCATACATGGATCGCTGCAGCATCAGATCCGCCAGCTCGGCTCGGTCAGCGAGGAAGCGGGCGGGGAGGATGTCGCGAGACAGCACGACTGGTTTGCGGTCGGCGGTGCGGACCCGCTCGACCACGAGCACGTCCTGGCCTGGTTCCAGGTTGAGCTGGCCGGCCTCGGCTGCTGAGGCGGGCTCGAACCAGTAGCGCCCCTGCTCCGTTCCCGCCTCCATTCCGGCTGCCCGGATTGCGTCGGTCACCCCGAAGTTCATGTCGAGGCTGTTGGCCACCCGATGGCCTTGTGCGACGTAGGTGCCGGAGCCCCACATCCGGCGCACCAGGCCTTCACCCTCCAGGGTCCGAAGCGCCTCGCGGAGTGTGGCGCGGGACACCCCGAGCTCGGTGGCAAGGGCAGGTTCGGAAGGTAGCCGCGTGCCTGCGGTCAACAGCCCCCTGTCGATCCTATCGGTGAGCTCGTCTCGCACCGACACGCTGCGGGGCCGGGCACGGGTCTTCGTCAATCGGCCGTGGCCAGTCATTGCGTTAGTAGTATTTGTCAGACAACTTTCCTCGTCAAGCCGATTTTTTGAGTCTCGCGCCGGTATTGGTATACCGCTCGGCAGAAACGCGATTTCACGGGCGATTTGCCCACCTTGACTTGCCCCGAACGCTCGCTTAGCATACCGGCAAGCGACCGGCGGTCAGACAACTTTCGGACCACTGGGGACGCCATCGGCAACTCGGAAAGGGGGAAATTGCCTTGGCTCAGGATCGACGTAAGGTCGGGTCGGTTGCTTACCAGGAAGCTGGGGTTGGATATTTCGCCAAGCGAAGCCTGAAGCGGCACGCCGCCTTCTGGTCGCTCTGGTCGCTGGGCGTCGCCGCCGTCATCTCAGGCGACTTCTACGGCTGGAACCTCGGCCTGAGCGTCGGCGGCTTCGGCGGGCTCTTGATAGCGAACATCGTCATCGTGATCATGTATTACGGCCTGTGCTTCAGCATCGCCGAGATGTCTCCGGCGCTGCCGCACACGGGCGGCGCATATTCATTCGCTCGGTCAGCCATGGGCCCGTGGGGCGGGTTCGTCACAGGCCTGGCCGAGAACATGGAGTACGTCATCACCCCTGCGGTGGTGGTTGGCGCCATGGGCCTGTTGATGCAGGCAGTCGTGAAGGAGCTTTTCAACGTGGCGGGCGACCCGTTTTGGAACAGTCCTGTCACCTGGTTCATCGTCTTCTACATCATCTTCGTGGCCATCAACGTGCGCGGCATCGTGGCCACGATGCGTTTCACGGTCGTCATCAACATCCTCGCGCTCGGCATTCTTGCCTTCTTCTTCATCTCCGTCCTGGTGTCTGGGAAGTTCAACCCCAGCCTGCTGGTCAACATCGAGCCGACCAGCGGCAATACAAGCTTCCTGCCGTTCGGCATCGCGGGCATCTTCCCCGCGATCCCATTTGCCATCTGGTTCTACCTCGCGATCGAGGAGCTGCCGCTGGCGGCCGAGGAGTCACACGACCCCAAACGTGACATTCCTCGGGCGACACTGTGGGGCCTCACAACTTTGGTTATCACTGGAATCGGCACGTTCCTGCTCAACGGTGGAGTCGATGGTGGGGCGAAGGTCATCGGGCTTTCGGCAACGCCGCTCTTCGACGGCTTCAAGGCGGTCTTCGGCGACAACACAGGAGCCGCCATCCTCGCTCTGATCGGCCTGATCGGGCTGATCGCCAGCTTCTTCACCATCATCTACGCGTACGGCCGCAACACCTACTCGCTTTCTCGCGCGGGCTACTTCCCGCACTTCCTCTCTCTGACCCACCCCACCCTCAAGACCCCACACATCGCGCTGATCGCGGGCGGCGTCGTCGGTCTCGCGCTCGCGATCCTGGTCTACGAGCTGGGCCTGGCGGGCGGCCTGGTGGCAGGCCAGATCGTCGGCGCCCTCCTCTACATGGCGGTGTTCGGGGCCGTCATCTCGTACGCGATGCAGTGCCTTTCCTTCATCCTCCTGCGCCGCAGGCTGCCGAACATCACGCGGCCATATCGGAGCCCGGTCGGCCAGTGGGGAGCGGGCATCGCCGGCGTCATCGCTGTGGTCGCTCTGATATCGCTCTACTTCAACGAGGCATACCGCCCAGGAGTGGTCGGCACCCTGGTCTACTTCGCAGTCGGCATCGTGTACTTCGCCGTGGTTGGCCGCCACCGACTGGTTCTGTCACCCGAAGAGGAGTTCGCGCTCACCCTTGGCGAGCACGGCCATCCGGAGACGGAGGGCTACGGCACCACGAGCGTGGCCGAGATCAAAGCCTGACGAGGCGAGCAACTGCTGGTTCGGTCCATCATGGTCAAGAAGCCGTGA
>Ga0307312_10000016_pt1 | contig 51247 bp, 47 predicted proteins | sample ER_DNA_202_FD_194489 | JGI IMG/M metagenome (GOLD analysis project Ga0307312, IMG submission 194489) | Bulk soil microbial communities from the East River watershed near Crested Butte, Colorado, United States - ER_DNA_202 | ecosystem: Environmental > Terrestrial > Soil > Floodplain | place... | reverse complement strand
ACCTAATTCGCCGAAGTCCGTAAAGTTCTCTTCAAAAAGTGGAGCGATTCGTCTTTTCAACTCGTCGGCGTCCAATTTCATCCTCGAACTTTTTGAGGGACGACCTCCGCGTCGTCCGACTTTTATTACAGCAGAAGCGCTTCTAGCTCGTCCAAACGTCGCTCAAACAATCGGAGCGTGCTCTGGATCGGTGCAGACGTTGCCATATCCACACCCGCGGCTTTGAGGGCTTCGAGCGGGAACCTAGAGCCGCCGGAGCGCAGGAAATTTAGATACGCGTCCACGCTGCCACGCTCTTCTGAGAGAACCCGTTCCGAAAGCGCAACGGCGGCAGAAATACCAGTCGCATATTTATAAACATAGAATGCGCTGTAGAAATGCGGAATGCGCAAGCATTCCAGATCGAGCTGCAGATCGAGAACGAAATTTTCCGCGAAGTAGCCCTCGAGAAGTTTGCGATACTGCGATTTGACAACGTCGAGCGTGAGCGCGTCGCCGCTTTCCTCGACCGCGTGGATGATCTTCTCAAACTCGGCAAACATCGTCTGTCGAAAGAGCGTGCCGCGAAGATCGTCGATCTGTCGATTGATGATATAAGCGCGCATCTTCGGATCGCTTGTTTGCTCGAGGAAATGATGGGTGAGCAACTCTTCGTTGAATGTCGATGCAACCTCGGCCAAAAAAATCGGGTACTCATAATCCTGAAAGCTCTGCGATTTTTGAGAAAACCAAGTGTGCATCGAGTGGCCGGCTTCGTGCGCCAGCGTGTAAACGTCGGCGAAGACGTCGTCTTGGTAATTCAAGAGAATATAGGGCGGCGCGCCATAACTTCCGGATGAAAACGCGCCGCTACGTTTGCCTTTTGTTTCATAGCGGTCGCACCAACGGCCGCGCAAACCTTTGGCCAAAACATCGACATATTCTTTTCCAAGCGGAGCAAGCGCGACGAGAACATGTTCGACGGCTTGATCAAAAGTGACGCGTGTTTCAACTTCCGGAACGAGCGGCACGTAAGTGTCGTAATGATGCAACTCGGGCAAACCGAGTACGCGCCGGCGCAATTCGAAGTACCGAAAAAGCGGTTTCAGGTTTGCGCGGACAGAGATGATCAATCCGTCATAAACGGAAACCGGCACGTCGTCAGGGAAGAGTGCCGCTTCGAGAGCGGATGAGTAACGCCGGGCGCGCGCGCGAAAGATGTCGGCCTTCACCGAATAAGCCAATGCTGCGGCGAGCGTGTACTGATGGTCTTGGAACTCGGCGTAGAATTGATGAAAAGCGCGTTTGCGCAATTTGGGATCGCGTTTTACCAAAAACGAACTAAAAGAACTTTGCGTCAGCGGCTTCTCGCGTCCGGTTTCATCGGTTAACACGCCGAACTTCATGTCCACATCCGTGAGCTGCGAGAACGTGTCGTCATAGCCGCTGAGGGCGACCCTTCCTAACGCGAGAATGCGTTCCTCCGGTTCGGAAAGCACGTGCGGCTTCATTCTCCGAATTTTGTGGAGCTTGATCCGCCAATCCGCCAGCGCCGGATCGTCGACGAAGTTTGCAAAAATCTCGTCGCCGATGGCCTGGATTTCCGGAACAACGAATGCACCCGTTTCCCCGATCTTCGTCATCAGATTTTGGATCTGCCCGATCCGCGCGAGGTGTTCATTGTTCGCACTGTCCTCGGCCAGTCGAAGGGATGCGAAGTGATAAAGGCGCTCGAGTTTCAGCTCGAGCGCTTTTTCAAATTCAAGACAATCAACAAGGCTTTGGGGCGACGCACTGAGCTTGCCCTTCCATTCCTTCAGCCCCGGATACGTTGTTTGGACCCAAATAAAAGCTTCCTGCCACTTCCCCACGTCAGTAAAAAGACCCGTTAGGTCCCATTTATCCGATTCGGAAATTTCGGAGCGTGTTGCTATTTTTGATTCGTCCATCAAGAAACTGCGTACTAAGGCGAGCGCGTGATTGAGGTCAATTTCGGCGCGCCCGGCGGTCGCGATCTACCAGGTCGACAATCGCGGGGTGCAGGGCGATTTTGCGCATCGCGCGTTCAGTCAGTTGCTTGCCCGGCGGAATCTTGTGCCACGGAGATGCGCCCGAAGGATGCGGCAACGGGATCAGGTCAAATCGGTGTTGCACGCGTTCAACACGGAATTTGCGGCCGATGACTTCGTCCAGCTTGGCGCAATTGATGAATCGCGCGATGGCGAGACGGCCGACCGGAATTATGAGACGCGGTCGCAAGATTTTGATCTCTTCATCCATCCAGGAAGAGCAATTGCGAATTTCATCCGGTGCAGGAACACGATCACCGCCGCTCGGAGTTTTCCCGGGAAAACATCGGCACACCGCCGCGAAGTAAATTGTCGATCTAACGGTTGATTCGCTCATACCGCAAAATTTCTCGAACCACTGAAAGAGTGTACGCCCCGCGGTATGCGCGAACGGGCGTTGCAAAACCGGCTCTCTTGGTCCCGGCGCCTGGCCAATTAGCATGACATCGCTGACAACCGCGCCGCCTGAAACCGGTGTCGATTGCATGCGCGGGCAGCGTCGACATTGCACGAGATGAGTGACGTGATCTCCGAGACGAGCCTGAATGCGCGAACGGGCGACCATTTCAAAGAACGGTCAGCGCCGGAAGATCGACAATAACAAACTCAGTAGAATGCTGAGAATGATGCAGGTGACGATGGGAAAATAAAACGCCGAGTTGCCGCGTTCGATCCGGATGTCGCCAGGCAACCGTCCCAACCATTTCGGCGCAAAGCCGCCCCAGAAAATCAACCCGATTAGCGCGATCACGACGCCAATAATCACCAAAAACTTTCCCATTTCCCGCATCGCCAGATTGTCTTCGAGAATTTAATTCAGGGCAAATGGAAGCGGATAGTTGCGTCGCGCGAGCCGTGCGAAGAGATTCAAGGCGATGGCGGTGCAGTTTAGAGATTATTACGAAACACTCGGCGTCAAAAAAACGGCGAGCGAAGATGAGATTCGCACCGCCTTTCGCAAGCTAGCGCGGAAACATCATCCCGATGTCGCGAAGGACAAAGCGGCCGCCGAGGAAAAGTTCAAACAAATCAATGAGGCGTACGAAGTCCTGAGCGATCCGGAAAAGCGAAAAAAATATGATCAGCTTGGCGCAGATTGGAATCAGCCAGGTGGATTTCAGCCGCCTCCAGGATGGGGCGCGCAGCAACCTGGCGGCGGATTTTATCAATACGGAAGCGGCGACGGCGGGGTCGAATTCGAATTTGGCGGAACCGGGTTCAGCGATTTTTTCGAGGCGTTTTTCGGCGGTGGCCGCGGACGTTCAGCTTTTGGTGGGTTCGGCGGACGTCAGGCAACAGCCGAGCGCGGGAGTGATGTCGAGGCGGACATCATGGTTACGCTCGAGGAGGCGCTCCATGGATCGACAAGAACAGTTTCGTTGCGCCGCGCGGGTTCAAACAAAGCGGAGAGTTATCAAGTCAAGATCCCGCGCGGAGTTCATGAAGGCCAACGTATCCGGCTCGCCGGTCAGGGGGGAGCGGGAGCGCGCGGCGGCAAAAGCGGCGATCTCTTCTTACGTGTTCGGCTGGCGCGACATCCCGATTTCACGGTTGAAGGAAGCGATTTAATCCACGAGGTAAAGATCGCACCGTGGCAGGCAGTGCTTGGAACGGAACTTAAGGTGCCAACGCTCGAAAGAAGCGTCCGCTTGAAAGTTCCGCCTGGAACGCAAGGCGGACAACGCTTCCGCTTGCGTGAACAAGGTCTTCCCGGAATTTCCGGCAAACGCGGAGACCTTTACGTGGTCGTGCAAATGAATGTGCCGAAAAAACTAACCGAGCGGGAACGGGAAATCTGGAGCGAATTGGCCAAATTGCACGGGGGTTAAGCTCGACATCTTGTTCTCGACAGCGCTCGACCCCGTGATCTAACAAAGACGTCGAATGAAAATTTCCCTCGGGACGGATCACGCCGGTTTTCGTTACAAAGAGAAAGTGAAAGAGTTGCTCGGCACGCTCGGACATGAGGTGAAAGACTTCGGCACGTTCAACGAGGAACCGGTCGATTATCCGCTTTTCATCCGGCCGGCGGCGGAAGCCGTCGCGCGCGGCGAGTGTGAACGCGGGATTGTATTCGGGGGTTCGGGCAACGGCGAAGCGATGGTGGCAAACAAAGTGCACGGCGTGCGTTGCGCACTGTGCTGGAATGAAGAATCGGCACGCCTTTCGCGTGAACACAACGACGCCAACGTTCTTTCCATCGGTGAGCGCATGATCCCCGAAGATTTGGCACTGAAGATTGTGCGGATCTGGCTAGAAACACCTTTCGACGGCGGCCGACACAAGAGACGTGTGGCGCAGTTGAACGCGATGTGATCGGTTAAACCCATCGATCCACACAGACTGCGACCAGGAAAACGGCGCTTACAAATGCGTTGCTTTGGAAAAAGGCGCGATTGATCCCGGCCAGATCAAGCTTGCTCGCGTTTCTGTGTTCGTAAAAAAGTGCCGCGGCAACAAGAGGCATTCCACCGTAATAAATTAGTCCGAGCTGCGCGGTGATACCGAACACAATCAGCGCGGCAAACATTGCGAGGTGCAGGAATTGCGCCACGCGGAGACTGTGTGCGATGCCAAGTTTCACGACAAGCGACCGAATACCTTCGCGCCGATCGAAATCATAATCCTGCGTTGCATAAATCAGATCAAAGCCGGCGACCCAGCAGATCACGCCGAGTCCGAGCACAAGTGGCGCAAGATCGATACCTCCTGTCTGTGCAATCCAAGCACCAACCGGAGCGACGGCGAGCGCCAGTCCGAGAAAGAAGTGCGTCGCGCTCGTGAACCGCTTCGTGAGCGAATAGAAAAAAACCACGGCGAGAGCGATCGGCGCGAGCATGAACGTCAACCGATTGATCGTCGCCGCCGTGAAAAGAAAGGCTGCTGAACTAATCGTAAACAGAATAATTGCCGCCGATTTCGAAACGAGCAGATGACGCGAGGCGGTCCGTGGATTGCGCTGATCGAGCGACCAATCAATCAAGCGATTAAAAAGCATCGCTGCCGTTCGCGCAAAAACCATGCAGGTCACAACCAGTAACAATGTTCGTAACGAGGGCCTGCCATTCGCGGCCACGACAAGTGCGCCAAGAGCAAATGGAAGCGCAAAAACTGTGTGGGAAAACCGAATCAGACGGAAAAACCGCGCCAGCGGCCCGCCGGATCCGATCTTTGCCTCACCTTGTCGATCTTTGGAGTCCACAAGCAGCACGATCAAAGATCGCCGTCCAGCAGTTGACGCAATCTGTCGCTCGCCTTCGAGAGAATCGGCGGGCCGTGCGAGAAGAGCATCCGTTCAGTTTTGTAGGTCAGAAGTTTTCGCAATGACCGCCGCATTTCCTTTTCATTCGAGCAGTACTTCCCAGGAAGAAAAGTGAAACCGTACGGCTGGAAGTTGATCAGTGCGTCGCCCATGATAAGCGTTCCGTCGCCTGACGCGTAATGAAGGGCAATCTCGCCTGGGGCTGCGCCATCGATGCCAACCACATGCAGTTCATCGCAAATCTTCTCACCATCGGCGAGCTCGCTGAATTGCCGCGGCATCGTATCAGGAAATGCCGCGCGATGCGCAAAGATCGGAACCGAGAACTGCTCGGCAAATTGACCGGACGCCCGCAGATGATTGGCGTTGGTAATGACGACGCCCGCAATCACTCCTTGCCGGTGGAGCTGAGCAAATGGAGCTTCCCTCAGCGGAATTGGGTCAACAACAAAAATTCTATTCCGAGTAACAATCGCGCTAGAAAACAGGTCCGCCTTCGCCGCCTGATCGTACGCCTGCCAGATAAATAGATCGGCCGCGATTTTATCGAGATCAGTGGCAGCAGTCATCACGTCCAACGCGGATAGTCAACGGCCAGATTATGATTCGAACGCGCTCCGGTTCGCCCCAAAGATCTTGGAGATCTGAGACAATCGCCGCGGTTGGGTCTTTATGATTTTCGGCGATGAACCGCTGGGTCGCCGACCATGTTCGCAGATAACCCAGCAGGCGCTCGAGCGACCAATACGCTTCCATTCGGAATTGGGGTGGGTGCATTTCAGCAAACGGAAACGCAAGATGTGCATAACCTTTCTCGATAACTCTTCGCTCCGGTGGCCAGTACGGCCCGACGATCTCTTCGTAAAAACGGTTGATCACGTTGTCGATGTTTGGCACGATTTGCAGTAGGTTATAGCCCAAAACGGCGAGCACGCCTTGCGGCTTCAGCACGCGTTTCGCTTCGGCGTAAAACAAATCCAGGTCGAACCAATGCAGAGCTTGCGCGACAGTAATAATGTCGATCTTATCGGAATTTATCCCGCTCTTTTCCGCTGTCGCCACGCGGTAATCGATACGCTCGTGTCGTGCCGCATTCTTAATCTGCTTCTCACTCGCATCTGTAGCGATCACGTGTCTGAATTTTGAAGCGAGCGCGACTGCAGCCTGTCCGTTTCCGGTGGCGCAATCCCACGCAATCTCATTGTCGGGCGCGATGTCGCTCAGATAATCAAATATTTCAGTCGGATAATGCGGCCGGAATTTTGCGTAATCCGCCGCATGCATCGAAAAATGATCCCTGAAGTTCATATTGTTAGCTCGTGGCGCTGGTCACATTCGCCACCCGTGCGAACATTTCATGATAAATGCGCTCGATCGCCATGCTCGGATCTTCGAGCATCATCGATTCCTTGATCACACTCGCATAGATCGGGAATGCAAATGGTGAGACTGTGGCGAGCTCTCGTAGCTTCCAATCAAAATTCGAGACTGCTTCGAGGAAATCGTACGCTGCTTCGGCGTCAAGAAAGGTGTGCGCGGCCTGTCGATAAGCTTCGAGAAGAAGCGGATGCTCCGGCTCATGTTGTTGCAGAACCCGAAAAAGCACTTCGGCGCTCCAGCTTAACTGTCTGACCTCGCGCTGTCTTCCCCGCGAGTTGCGCGGGACCATCAAGCCGGTTTGCGCGACCCCGCGAAATTGCCATTTCACCAGTTGCGATCCTTGGAGCGCAGAGTTCAGATCTTCCTCTGCCCGATCACCTAGAAAGCAAAGCCGCCACTCCTCTAGCGCCATCTCTTGAAATCGCCGGAGCGTCAGCAGAAACCCGTAGTCATCTATCGTTACCAGCGCGTTGCCGCCGATCCGTTCCTTCACGCGCCAGGCGACGATGCGCGAGAGGGCATCATTTGCGCTGCGGCCAATCAGCGAATGGAAAAAATAATGCGAATAATCGGGTCCGCGATAAAGCTCGATGAGCATTTTCTGATCAACTGGAATTTCCGAGATGCTCATCTGCGCTCGGAACTGCTCGACGATCGCTTGTGCGTTCGCGATTGAGAGATCGTAATTCTCGACCAGCCAATCAACCGACTCCTCTTGTCGATCTTTTCGCACAAGGTGCGCAGCTAATTCCGTGCGCAATTTCCTCACCGCTCGCGCCACGCCGGAAGTGAGCGGCATTTTCGCGGCGTTCCACCGCGGCACGGTCGGGAGCTGGCCATCGGCGCGTTCAACAAACGCTTCGTTCGCACCGGTGTCGATCAACCGAACAACGCGCCCGGCCAAGACAAAGAAATCGCCGATATTGAGTTGTTTGATGAAATTTTCCTCCACCGAGCCTAAACGGCGTCGTTTGAGCAGAACATCGACATATCCTTCTGAAACAATCGTGCCGATATTGACGAGCAAATCGCGCACAATGCGCGGATGCGCCAGCGACACCATCTCGTTGTCGATCTTGATTTTGCCGAAGAGACCAGAATAACGCGCCGCCAGCGATTCACCGCCTCCTTCGAGATACAGCAAAATCCGATCGAACTCTTCGCGTCTCAGCTCACGAAACGGGTAAGCGCGGCGGATCAGGGCGAATGCATCATCAATCTTGATCGGCGCAAGCGCAGCAATTCCGACAATCTGTTGCGCTACGACATCAAACGGTTTTTCCTCAATCCGGATCGGATCGAGCGCGCGTTCTCGGACCAGTTTTGCGGTGACGGTTGCCTCGACCAGATCGTTCACATTCGTCGCGACGAGCACACCGTGACTGCTCCGATTCAACGAATGACCAGAACGCCCAATCCGTTGAATCGCGCGCGAAACTCCTTTCGGCGTCGCAACCATTACGACAAGGTCGACAGCGCCGATATCGATGCCGAGCTCAAGGCTGGTCGAGCAAACTACCGCGCGCAGCTCGCCATTTTTCAAGCGATCTTCGACTTCGAGCCGCACGCTGCGGTCAAGGGACGCATGATGGGTTTCGATTTGATCGGACAACTCTGGCAGGAGTTCCTTTAGTCTCAGACCGATTTGCTCGGCGGCGGAGCGGACATTCGTAAAGACGAGCACGGACTGTTGTCGTCGGATCAAGTCAGCCAGTTCAGCATAAAGACGCACGCCGGTGTAGCCTGCCGGTGGATACGGATCGCGGCGGATCGGTGAAAAGACTTCGACGATCGATTTCTTTTCAATCCGCGCTTCTGCGACGAGGCATGGTCGATCCTCCCCGGCAAGGAACCGCGCAAGTACATCAAGCGGCGCGGCAGTGGCGGAAAGGCCAATGCGACAAAGTGGTGAAGCACACTTTTCTCGGAGACGTTCGAGACGTTCGACCGAAATCGTTAGATCGGCGCCACGCTTATTTCCCGCGAATGAGTGCAGTTCATCGACAATGACGAACTGGCAGTTGCGAAAGTGCGCTGCGTAATCTTCCTGCGCGAGCATGACGGCCAAACTCTCCGGTGTCGTGACAAGGAAATGCGAGCCCTCTCTACGGAACTTGGCCCGGCTCGCTTGTGTCGTGTCGCCCGTACGCAAATGGATCGACAATTTCTTATCGAGACCCATGCCGGCAATCGGGGCACGCAAGTTTTTCTCGATGTCGTAAGCAAGTGCTCGCAACGGCGAGACGTAAATGCATTGGACTCCATCGAACGGATCGTGACTATCGATCTTGCGCAGGAGAAAATCGAACACACCCAGGAAGCCGGCCAGCGTTTTGCCGCTCCCTGTCGGCGAGGTCAGCAGAATCGATTGTCGATCTAAGACCGCCGGGACGCAGAGCAATTGGGCATGCGTGAATGCCGCGAAAGCTTCGCCGAACCAACGCGCCAAATGCGGATGCAAGCGCGCAAGTAACTTGTGATCGGAAATAGCGATGGCTGGTCGCGTTTCGATCTTCCGGCCGAATGCGCTCCCTCGCCTACCGCTGGAATTCTCGTTGTTTTTCATCGGCGCGCCCGGTTCGTCGCACGAATCCGTCCGGCGGCGGACGCTCGCGCCCTACCGCTCCGGATTTACCGGAAAATGTTTGTTCTTGAGATGCTCGGGAACGCGCGTCGTTCGTTCCGATTCGATCTCTTCAGTCGCGGCGTTGAGCGCGTCGTAAGCTTCGCGGCTCTTTTTTGCGCGGCACATGTAAGCGGTCGCATGCGCGAGCGGAATGCGCGCTTCGGGCATGCCGACAAATTCGACGGCTTGTTGCGTCGCAATTGCCAGCGGTAATGCTTCGGGATCGGCGAGGCCTACGTCCTCGCTCGCGAAAATGACAATCCGCCGCGCGATGAAGCGAAAATCCTCACCGGCACGTAACATTTTAGCGAGCCAATACATGGCGCCTTCTTCATCCGACGCACGCATGCTTTTGATAAACGCGCTAATCGTGTCGTAATGCGCGTCACCAGCGCGATCGTAAACGATTGCCTTTTGCTGAATGCTTTCCTCGGCAATCGCGAGCGTGAAATGAACGACGGCATTGGAACCCGGCTGAGTCGTCAGGGCGCCGATCTCGAGCGCATTCAAACATTTGCGCGCATCGCCGTCGCTTAGCTTCGCGAGATGCTGGCGGGCATCCTTGTCGATCTTAACTTTGTAATTTCCGAGGCCACGTTCTTTGTCGGTGAGCGCGCGATCGATCAACTCCTCCAATTGCTCGACGCGGAGCGGTTCGAGTTGAAAAACTTGGGAACGCGAAACGAGCGGACTGTTTACATAAAAGAACGGGTTGTAAGTGGTCGCTCCGATCAGCCGGAGATTTCCGCTTTCGACGTCGGGGAGGAGAATATCCTGCTGCGCTTTGTTGAAGTGATGAATCTCGTCGATGAACAGGATCGTCTTTTGACCTGATGTGCGAAGCCGATTTGCCGCAGCAGCGATGACGCGCCGCATTTCGGCGACGTTGCTTTCCACGCCGCTCAGCCGCACGAACTTCGCGTACGTCATGTCCGCAATTATGTGCGCGAGCGTGGTTTTTCCGCTGCCGGGCGGACCGGAAAAGATTAAGGAAGGTAAACGATCGGCTTCAATCGCTCGGCGTAAAAGTTTTCCTGGCGCGAGAATATGTTCCTGACCGACGAATTCCTCGAGGAAACGTGGGCGCATACGCGTAGCGAGCGGCGCCGCGCTGTTTGCGCTCACAAGATCGACATCCTCCTGTTCGTCGAAAAGATCGGGCACGAGAAAAAATACGGTGCGCAGGCGATCTTCGCATCTCATTTCGGCCTAAGCACGCAGCGGATTTACTCTCGCCAGCGTATCGGGTGATTGATAACTTCGATTACGGACATGAAACGCATTCTTGTTCCGATTGATTTCTCGGATGCGACACTGCGAGTCATCGATCTAGCGCAACAACTCGCGAAAGCGCTCGATGCAGAAATTCATCTCATTCACGTCAAAGAACTCACTGCGGCGGCAGCGCCCGGTACGCTTGGCTACGGCTTGGCGAGCATGCCGGAGCTCGCGCCGATGTCTGGCATTCCGGTCCCGGTATTTGACCCGATGCCAGAGACAGTGCCGGTCGACGAAGGGGAGCAATCAAAGCTGACTCACTGGCAAGAACAAATCACTCGATCCGGTGTCAAGGTGACCTTGCGTGAGCCGACCGGAGTAGTGGTTGAAGAAATTTTGAATGAGGCAGATGTCGTCAATGCCGATTTAATTGTGATGGGCACGCATGGACACGGCGCGATGTATAACTTGCTGGTGGGAGGCGTGACCAAGGGTGTCCTCAAACACAGCGCTCGTCCGGTTTTACTTGTGCCCGGTCCTCGACGTTAGCTTCGCGCCTGCGGGATTGTTCGAGGAGCTTGCGTTGTCACCGCGAAATCAACGAAAAGCGGGACGATGAAGTTGTTGAGCTCCCCGCGCCAGCCATTCGTCGGCTTGGTGGTAGCGGCCGCGACGGGAGTTATTTTCGCGGATTTCTTTCCCTTCTCTCCTTCGACCCTCCTCGCAATTTCGATGGTCGTCGCAATCTGCGCTTTCCTCGTCCTGCGTTGGCCGAGCTTGATCGCGACGTATGCAATCGTCGGGGCGGGTTTTTTCTTGCTGCATAATTTACAAAGCAGCAACACCGAAGGTCAGCAGCTTGCTGCTCAAATTGGTAACCTGCCACGAGTTCTCACAGCGACGGGATTCGTGATCAGCGAGCCGAAGATCGCGCCGAGCGGATTTGCGACATTCTTGCTAAAGCTTGAGTCGATCGAACTCGAAGGTAGGAAGCAGCAAACGCACGCGAGCTGGCTCGTCCGCTGGCGCGGTACTCCGGAATATGGCGATGAGTTGAGGCTTTTCGGAATCGCCGAGGTGACCGCACCGCCGCGAAATCCTGGTGAATTCGACATGGGCTCGTATCTCGCGCGCCGCGACGTTCGCCGAACTTTCTTTGTTCGCTACCCGGAAGACGGCGCGCTGATTCAACATGGTGCCGGAAATCCGATCTTACGCGCAGCGCAGAAATCGCGCGGATGGATGCAATACGCACTTTGTCGCGGACTGGAGGGCTCACCGGACGTGCAAAATTTCCTCAGTGGAATCGTGCTTGGCCTCAGACACCAAACACCCGAAGACATTGAAGAACCATTTCAGCAAACTGGCACGCTTCACCTCTTCGCTGTCGCTGGTCTGCACGTAGGAATCGTCGCGGCACTCTTATGGATGCTGGCAACAGTCGCGCGACTGTCGCGCAAATGGGCGACAGCGCTCATCATTCCTTCGATCCTTTTTTATGCCGCCGTGACGGGACTGCACGTTTCGAGTGTGCGCGCCGCGGTAATGACTTCGATCTTGCTCGGCGGTTTCTTTTTCGAACGAAAAGTCTTCGTTCTCAATAGCCTCGCCGCCGCAGCGTTCTTTCTTCTCTGCTGGAATACGAACGAACTCTTTTCTACCGGTTTTCAACTCTCCTTCTCGGTGGTGGGCGCAATCATTCTGTTTGCCGATCCGCTGTTTGGGGTTTTGCGACGCTGGGGCGCTCCCGACCCTTTTTTGCCGCGGAGTTTGGTACGTGGCCCGCGTCATCTCATGCATGCTGGTTTTGAATGGTTATGCCGTGGCGCTTCCGTTTCGCTTGCGGCTTGGCTCGGTTCGCTGCCATTCGTGCTCTGGTACTTTTACATCGTCACGCCGATTTCCTTGTTCGCGAACTTGGTAGTTGTTCCTATTGCCTTCTTTATTCTGGCAATCGCGCTGCTCTCGCTCCTGGTGACGCCATTACTGCCGTGGCCGGCTGTCATTTTCAACAATGCCAACTGGTTTCTGGCACAGCTTGTTTTCGGGATCGTACACTTATTTGCGCAAGTTCCCGGCGGCCATTTTTATGTCGAACGCCCGCATTGGCCCCAACACGACATTGCGAAAATCACGGTGCTGGACCTCGGCGCGGGGGCGGCTGTTCATTTGCGGACGCGAGGCGCAGATTGGCTGTTCGATTGCGGCAGCGATCGAACCTACAAGCGGGTAGTTCGCGAATACTTGCACGCCGCGGGGGTGAACCGGCTCGATGGCTTGCTGCTCACTCATGGCGATTCGCTCCATATCGGCGGCGCGGCAGAATTATTGCACGATTTTCCTGGCGTTCGATTGATCGACAATCCGGCGCCCGATCGCTCCGCCATTCACCAACGATTGCAGCGCCTGTTTCAACAACGCAAAATTAAGCCGGATGATCTGGTCGCGGGAGACAGTTTCCGTTTGTCGCGTGAGGTCACCGCGCAGATTCTTTTTCCGCCACGCGTCGTTCCCGTATCCATGGCGGACGATCAGACGTATATCGTCCAACTCTTCATTGCGCCGTCGACCTCGATTTTGTTCATGTCCGATAGCGGGCTGGAGACCGAACGCGCGCTGTTGGCGTACGGCTTGGATTTGCACAGCGACATTGTCGTTAAGGGGCAGCACCATTCCGGGCAGTCCGGCTCCGACGCGTTTCTCGACGCCGTGCGGCCGCGGTTGATTATTGCCAGTTCGCGCGATTTTCCTGAGTACGAGCGAATCAGCGACGAATGGGCTGAACGTGCGCGAGCCCGCGGCATCAAGCTCTTTCGCCAGGATAAGACCGGTGCGGTGACGCTGCGCTTTGATCGCAGCGGCTGGAAAGCGCGAAGCTATCTCACCGGCGAAACTTTTCGGAGTTCGAGCCAGTGAATCGGCGCGCCTCGCTGTTGAAAAACACGCGCGAATCTGCTTGGCGGAAGATCGACACTCGCCGGATCGACAATCGCGAAATCGAGATTTGCCCGCGCGACCTCTTTGATCTTTTCAAAGTAACTAAGGTGATCGGTTGCGATGAGAAGGATCCCGCCCTGAACCAACGCCTGACTGATCGCCTTTAACAACTCCGGGGTGACAATTCGTCGGCGCCAATGACGCCGTTTCGGCCAGGGATCGGGAAACAAGAGATAAAACCTGTCCACGGATCGGGGCGACAATAAATACCGGACCACATAGGAACTCTCCATCCGCAGCACGCGCACGTTGCGAATCTTGGCGGCCTTGCGCGCGGCGGTGCGGACCCGACCAGCCAAGCGCTCGATCCCGAGAAAATTTTTCTCTGGCATCCGCTGCGCCAGCACGCAAAGAAACCAGCCATCGCCGCAGCCCAGGTCGACATGCAGCGGTGCCCGACGTCCGAAGATTTTTTTCAGATCGAGGCGTTCGATCAACAAATCGACTTCGATTAGCGGAGAACCCCGAAAGCTTTCGGGGTGGTGAGCTGATTGAATCTCGCCCGCAGGCACGCTGAGTAGAAAACTAAGCAGTGGCCGTCTCAACAAGCCCAAAAAGCGGAACGAACGGCGAGCAGCATTGTCTAAGATCGACACCTATGAAAAGAATTCCAGCTCTTGCTTTGCTCTTGAGCGCCCTCGTTGCGCTTCCGGTCGATTCTAGTCGCGCCCAAACTTCGTCCTCTTTGCCGACGAAGACTGCGATCTTCGCCGGCGGCTGCTTTTGGTGCATCCAACCGGCATTCGATAAAGCGAACGGCGTGATCAAAACCGTGGTTGGTTATTCTGGCGGAACGCAACCGAATCCCACTTATGAACTGGTCTCCTCGGAAAAAACCGGCTACCGCGAATCAATCGAAATCACATACGATCCTGCTAAGGTCTCATTCGATCAGTTGCTCGATATTTATTGGCGACAAATCGATCCGACACAGGCCGATGGCCAGTTCACCGACATCGGGTCGAGTTATCGCGCCGCGATCTTTTACAGCAATAACGAGGAAAAAGGGATTGCGCAAGCTTCAAAAGAGAAGCTCGCGCGCTCGAGAAAGTTCGACAAACCAATCGTCACTGAAATTCTACCCGCAATGAGATTTTATCCGGCCGAGGCACACCACCAGAAATATTACCAGCAGAACCCGGAGCACTTCGAGGCATTCGAGAAAGGATCGGGTCGCGTTTCCTTCGAAAAGAAAACGTGGGGAGAGGATCGGTAAGCTCATACATTTTGAACCTCTGCGAAGGGCAGGCGAGTCTCGACTGCGATCACTCCTCTTGACGAGGGGAAATGTTCCAGAGTAAAACGGTTCCCGTTGGTTGCGGACAGATTTGCCTCTGCGTTTCGATTTCCATAATATTGCACGAGAAATTGTGCCAAAGTTGTCTCGATCCCGGTGCCATGGGCTGTTGGTTCTCACAGCGATAGCAGGCGCAAGCGGCCTGACTTTGATTTCGCTTCATAATTTTCACCGCGAAGCGCAGCCGCCGGAGAATCGTCCCATCAAATCGCAGGTCGCCGGTTATGTCAGCTCGAACGCGTGCCGCTCATGTCATTCCGGAAATTACGAGACCTGGCACGCGTCGTATCACCGGACGATGACCCAAGTGGCAACGCCAGACAGTTTGCCGCAGAACATAGACCAACTTCAACTCGCATTGAATGGGAGCGAATACAAAGTCGAACGCCGCGGCGACGCGTTCTTTGTCCACAAGCGACGGGCAGGCGCCAGCTACGGTGACGGGCAACAGATCGTGCTCGTGACTGGCTCGCACACTTTGCAAATCCCCTGGCTCGAGACCGGCCAGGGACGCACGCTCGAGCAATTTCCCTTCGCCTATATCGTCGCCGAAAAAATGTGGGCGCCAGTCAGTCAGACATTCCTGATTCCGCCGGACATAAAGGAATATTATTTAACCGGAGCCTGGAATGGTGCGTGCATGGACTGCCATGTTACGCAAGGCCAGTCGCGTTTTGTGGAAGGCAACCGGTGGGACTCGCGGGTCGCGGAGTTCGGGATTGCGTGTGAGGCGTGCCACAGTGAAGGGGCCGAGCACATCGCGCTCAATCGCGATCCCATCCGGCGTTTCAAGATTCATCTCACGACGAAATCTGACCCAACCATGACGAACCCTTCGCGCCTGAAGGCGCCTGACTCAGCGCTCGATTGCGGCCAATGCCACAGCGTTTGGGCTTTCAACAACATGACGGACAAAATCGATTTCAATCGGCAAGGCTCCGGCTTCCGTCCCGGGCAACACGATCTGGCCCAGCGTTTCGTTGTTCAACCGAATGCGCAAGATCACGGCGAGCAGAAGGATTTCATCCGCCGGACCGAGCCCAATTTTTTCAGCAATCGGTTTTGGGGCGATGGAATGGTTCGGGTCACGGGCCGGGAATTCAACGGCGTGCAAGCTTCCCCTTGTTTTCGCGGCGGCAAATTTTCCTGCATTAGTTGTCATGAAATGCATCTCTATCCAGGCGAAAGGGCCGCGTTGAAAAACTGGGCGCGGAACGGACAATTAAAACCGGGGATGGAATCCGATCAGGCGTGTTTGCAATGCCACACCGACATGACGGCAAGACTCGTCGCGCACACGCATCACGCTGCTGATTCCTCCGGCAGCCGCTGTTACAACTGTCACATGCCAAACACGACATTTGGCTTACTCCACGCCATGCGCAGCCATCAGGTTTCCTCGCCTACAGTGCACGAAAGCCTCGCCTACGGACGTCCGAATGCCTGCAATCTTTGCCATCTCGACCGGACGTTATCGTGGACTGCGGAAAAGCTTCACGAGTGGTATAACCAGCCCGTGCCGAACTTGTCGCAAGATGACCAAACCATCGCCGCGGCGGTGCAATGGCTCGTGAAGGGCGACGCCGGTCAGCGCGCGCTCATCGCCTGGGGTCTCGGCTGGGAACCTGCGCAAAAAATCGCAGGCCGCGATTGGTTTTATCCCTATCTCATTTACACCCTCAACGATCCGTATGCCGCGGTCCGTTTCGACGCGTGGAAATCGCTGCAAACGCTGCCCGGTTTCGCGAATTTTTCTTTTGAGTACACTGCGGCCGAAAGCCTTCTCAAAGAAGCGGCCGCGCACGCTCATGAAAAATGGTTGCGCGACGTGCGTTCCCCGAGCGCAAGTTACCGGCCTGAGACGCTGCTCGACTCGGATGGACGTTTACAAAAAGATATTTTTCAACGGCTCCAAATCGAGCGCGACGATAAGCGGATCATCCTGTCGGAATAATGCAAGCACCTGCCCGCTCGCAAACTACCCAAAAGAAAGCTGACCGAAATTTACGGTTCGGCTGGTGGTCGCTTCTTATTTTCCTCTTGTTCGGCGGTGCGCTCGAAACATTGCACGGCTTTAAGATTGGCTGGTATCTCGATGTCGGCAACGAGGTGCGGCGATTGATGTTCACTCTCGCGCACGCACACGGCACACTCCTGGCGCTGGTCAACATCGCCGCCGGACTCACCGCGCGAAGTGTTGCGCGCTTCGACCTCCGGCCGTCGATTTCATCCGTCTTAATTTGGGCGGCGATCCTTCTTCCCGCCGGATTTTTTCTCGGAGGAGTTGTCACATACGGCGGCGACCCCGGACTCGGCGTATGGCTCGTGCCCGTTGGCGCGATTCTACTCTTCTACAGTGTCGCCCGCATTGCGCTGGACCTCTCGAAGCTTAAGTAGGGAAGTGACAACCGATATGAAATATCTTCTCTGTGCGGTCATCTGGCTTTGCACCTTCACCATTTACGCCAAATTGCCCGCGCTCATTCCACGCGAAATTCTTTTCGGTAATCCGGAGCGCTCGCATCCAGAAGTCTCACCCGATGGCGCACAGATCGCCTGGCTGGCGCCGGACAAAAATGAAGTGCTCAACGTGTGGGCGAGCGCGATCGACGGTAAGAACCCGCACCCGATCACGAACGAACCGCATCGGCCGATCGCCTGGTATGCCTGGGGAGGCGATGCGAAGCACATCCTTTATCTGCAGGACAACGCCGGCGACGAAAACGAGCATCTTTTTTCGACTGACCTAACGAATGGCAATGTGCGGGATCTGACGCCATTCCGGGGCGTTCGTGCGCAGAATGTTTTGACCGATCTGCAACATCCGCGCTTCGTCCTCGTCGCGCTCAATCTGCGCGACCGCCACGCCTTCGACATGTATCGCGTCGATCTCGAAACCGGCGCGGTCACGCTCGAGGCGACCAATCCCGGTGATGTGCTCACTTGGACGACGGACAATGATTTCGTCATCCGCGCGGCGACGGCTTTTGATGGAAAGACCGCCGCGTCGATCGTGCGGGTGCGCGACGCAGCCGACAAACCGTGGCGCGACTTAGTCGTAATGCCCTTCGAGCGAGCGCTCTTTGCCGGCGAAGTCTTCATCGGCTCGCTCGTCGCGGGATTCGATCCGGACGGGAAGAGTTTGGTGATTCATTCCGCGCTCCACTCCGACAAAGGCCGGCTCGTTAGGGTCGATCTGCGCAGCGGCGAGGAACTCGGCGTGGTTGCACAGGACCCGCAGTCCGACGTGGCAGACCAGGACGAAATGGTGGCACCGAAGATCCTGACGAATCCAACGACGAATGCGGTCGAGGCCGTGCTCTTCGATTACACCAAACCGCACTGGGTTTTTCTCGATCCGAAAATGGAAGCTGATTTTGCCACGATCAGCCATGAAGCAGCGGGCTTTATCGATCTGGCCAGCCGCGACCGTGCCGATCGCAGATGGATCATCGCCGCGCGCCGAAGCGATCGACCTGCATCCTATTACACGTTCGATCGCGAAACGAAGAAAGTAGCGCTGCTCTATGACGAAAACCCGCCTTTGCAGCGTTACACCCTCGCGCCGAAAAAACCGGCGATTATCAAGGCGCGCGATGGGCTCGAGTTAGTCAGCTACCTAACGACTCCGCCAGACGTGGAAGCGAAGAATCTTCCACTCGTGCTCCTGATTCACGGCGGCCCGTGGGATCGTGATCATGATAACTACGAGCCGGAAGTTCAATTCTTGACCAACCGCGGTTACGCTGTCCTCCAGGTAAACTATCGCGGCTCGACCGGCTTCGGACTGAAGTTCTTCAACGCCGGGAATAACGAATACGGTCGCGGCATGCAGCAGGATCTCTATGATGCGGTGCAGTGGGCGATTGATCAAAAAATTGTCGATCCGAAGCGCATCGCCACCATGGGTGGGTCCGGCGGAGGCTTCGCCACGCTCTGCGCGCTGGAGATGCGCCCTGATCTATTCGCGTGCGGGGTGGATGTCGTCGGCCCATCCGATCAAGCGGCAAACTTTCGCTCCTTTCCCAGTTACTGGTCTATCGTAATGCCGCGTTGGCGACGGCGGGGCGGCGATTTCGACCATGATGAGGAACTCAATCGGAAAGTGTCGCCGCTCTATCACGTCGACAAGATTCGCGCACCGCTCCTTATCGGACAGGGAAAGAACGATCCCCGGGTGGCGATTGCCACCAGCGACGCCATGGTGGCTGCTCTGCGCAAGGCGAAACGCGAAGTCGCCTACGTCGTGTACTCCGACGAGGGGCACGGTTTCGCACGACCCGAAAATCAACTCGATTTCTACGGACGCGTCGAGGAATTCCTCGCCAAGCATCTCGGGGGTCGCGCGGAACCGTGGAAGAAAATCAGCGGTTCGACGGCTGAGTTACGATGAGACCGGCGTGCAAACGGGTCTGCTTCCAAGATAGGAGTTTTCACTTCACAACCAAAGTTGGTTGAGCTTCAATATTTTTCGAACTGATGCATCACCATTCGCAAATGGCAACTCGTTTCACGTCGCGGGGACATGGGTTACTTCACCTTGCGCATGGCGTCCTCGACCATTGCGAGATGTTCCTGGAGCGTTGGGAGGGTTTTGGCCGCCCAAGCTTTCACGTCACGATCATTCCCGCTCTTTGCCTCTTTTTGGAACTCAGCAATGTCATTTTTGTGGTCCATCTCAAGCAGTTTCAAATACTGCCTGTCGAAGTCCGCGGCTCCGATGTTTTGGGCCCTAACACCCCGGGTGTCGAACTTGACGCCTTTTCGGTTGGCCAGTTCCGTCAGTTCCTTGTTCGCTTTGGTGTGGTCGGCTACCATGCGTGCGCCGATCCTTTTTACATCCGCGCTTTTTCCTTGTTTCTCGGCCATTTTCCCATTCTCAACTTCCTGCTGGCCACCGCCTCCCGCTTTTTGGATAAAGCTCACGTCCTTCTGGCTTAGTTTTACGACCACGCTAGGGCCTGGAGTTGGCGACGTCGGGCGTAAATGGGGATTGGAGGCGGTGCCGGTGGACGATTCCTGCGCGCACACCATGCCAATCACGCAAAGATTAGTAGCCGCGGTCACAATAACGGTGAACTGCGAGAGTGATATGAATTTTGGTTTCATAGGCTTGTTTCCCTTCGATACTATATATGACCATCGGAACTTTGGCGTGTAAAGTTCGAAAGTTGGACTGGGCGCAGCCCGGTGCGTGTTTGACTCGCTCCTTCCCAATTGGACATTTCCGCCAGTTCTTCGTTTGGCTTAATGGACCGCCGAATGGCTGGCGGAAAGGATCGTAACTCTCGATACCCTGCGTCGAGAGCATTTCCTGAACCCGGACAGCGAGCTTGGGTTAGAAATAAGAGCCTGCCGTTCGGTATTAAGCGGATCAAGACAATTTTATCTGGTCCTCTAGTGGCTGCGTAGGCGCGATTTCGCTGAACGAATAGCTACCCGCCCATCGCGCCAGCCGAGGTATCAGGATTGTTGAGTAAGTCGAACGACGAAAACTTCTCCAGGACCTTTGTCGATCCCGATCCGGCAGTCACGGTCGTCCCTTGCGACTTCTTAATTACTCTACAACTTCGACGCCTTCGATAGCGGTGCGCTGGGCGTAGAGACCGCTCAAACGTTTTGTCATTAGACCAACCCTGCCGTCGCCTATGATACGATCGTCAACTTTGATGACTCCCGCGAGTTCGCCCATTGTCCCCGTGCAAAACATTTCATCACCGCCATAAACATCGACAAGCGACAAGTCGGTTTCCATGCACGGGATTTTTTCGGCAGCGCAGATCTCGAGGACGGTTGCCCGCGTGATTCCTTCCGGACAGGCGACGACGCGGCTCGTGGCCAGCTCGTTGTTGCACACGATGAATACATGTGTCGCATTCGTCTCGGCGACGAAGCCATGCATGTCGAGCATGAGTGCGTCGTCGACACCAGCGTTGTTCGCCTCGATCTTCGCCAAAATCGAGGTCAACAAATTAGCGTGATGAATTTTCGGATCGAGAATCTCCGGCGGTGATCTGCGAATCTTACTCGTGATCAAAGTCAGCCCGGTTTTGGCGTAGACCGGCGCTTTGTGTTCGGCGAGCACGATTAAGGTGGGTCCACTCTGATTGAGTCGCGGGTCCATTCCCGACGTGATTTTTACCCCGCGCGTTAGAGTCAAACGGATGTGCGCGCCATCACGCATTTTGTTCGCAGCGAGTGTACGCTTGATTTCATCGACAATCTTTTCGGTCGATGGAATCTCGGGGAATGACAGCGCGGTCGCAGAGCGATGCAACCGGTCGAGATGCTCGTAGAGCTTGAAAATCCGACCATTATACAAACGCAAGCCTTCCCAGACTGCGTCGCCGCCTTGCACGGCCGAATCAAATGGATTGATTCCGGCCTCGTCACGATGCACGAGCTGGCCGTTGATATTTACGATCAGATCGCGGTTCTTCTCGTTAAATCGCTGCAGCATAAAAAGAAGGAAGGATTAATCAGGAAGACAGGAAAGCAGGAAAAGAAATAAAATGAAATTGCTGCGGTAGCCTGAGTTCTTGCTTTCCTAATTCAATTTTCTGTTTCAGTGCAGGCGGTATTTATAAAGCCGTTTATAGCACTCACGGCACCGCTCATAAATTTGGCGCAAACGCTCCGGCACGGGCCCGGCTTTCGGCTGATGCGGCCGGAACGATGTCGATCTTGCAACTTCGCCGTACCAATGCTGGGCCCAAATGCCATCGGTCTCGCGGAAACCCGGCGCCCATGAAAGCATCGACTCGCTAAACTCTACACCGACCGCATCACAAAGTCGCCGCAAGACCCGCTCAGGATTCTGCTGAACATCTCCCGCGTCGATAACCGGCGGCACCGAAGCGGTTTTCTGGCGCACCCAATCAAAAATCTCCGCTTGTTGCGCGAAGCCGAGATCTTCCAGCGTCGGGTCGCCTTGCTTCTTAATGTAAGACACGATCACCTCCCGCGGGTCACGAATGAGAAAGCAATTCGTCATCGCCCCAAGCCATTGTCGATCCACGCCCGGCAACAGATGATGCGTCATCTGTTTTTGATAGAGAATGTGGGAAAGACCTTTGTGCCGCGACTCTGGAAGAGGTCCCAGCAGTTGGGCAACCACTCTCCGCCAATCGGTCTCGCCCGACGCCATCACTTCATCAGCGCCGGGATGTCTTTTGGCGGTCGTCTTTAGATAAAACGCATAAAATGGTTCATCGACCACGAATGTGTCCATCCGATTGCCCCAGGCGCGCATCATCGCCGTCGAAATGTTTCGTGGCCCAGACCACATTGCGATCCGGATCGGCTCGTCGTGAACCATCCAGACAGATTCCGGCTCGTCCGTACTTTTTGCCAGCCGGAACTCGATCTTGCCGTCAGAGAACCCCGTCATAGTCGCTGACGGCGACTACCGCATTAAATTAACTGCGGCTACAGCTTACGACTTCGCGTAAACGCCGAGCAACGGCCGGGGCGACGGCACCTTCGATTTAAAATCGCTCACGAACCCGTCCTTCGTGCGAATCTCCACATGACCCGCTGCTTTGCTCGCGCCATAGACCAGCACAGCGCCTACTGGCGCAGCATAGGGATCGGACACCGGGAGTTTCTTGAATCCGTAGCTGCTCACGAGCTCCTGCCCGGCTTGCTTTGCCAACATCGTCGTTGGTCGAGATCTCAACACACCTGCGGCGACGAGCGCTTCTTTTACGAAATGCCAGCAAAGCGAATGCGAGTGTGCATGCGCGCGTTCCTCGGCGATGGTGGCGGCCCGGCACAGCTTCGGATCAATCTTCGGATCAAGCTTCGCAAACGGACGAACGATCTTCTTCGGCTGATATTTATCGATAATCTCAACTGAGTGCCGTTTGCCGGAGGCATCTCTATAACCAAACTTGGGTTTCGGCGACATGGACACGTTTAGCGCCGAGGCTGGGCGCGGCCAAAATGCCATGCAACAGAGACCGATAATCGTAAGGGGGAGAATTTTTCGCATAAAACGCGCGTCCTATCGAGCATGTCGGCTACCTCCGCAAGCGATTTTTAAAGGAAATTGCTGATTTTTTACCCTAGAGGAACGTTTGACCCAGGCACCCGCCCCGCCAGCTTTGTCCGGATCGAAGGCTGAGAAGCCTACAACCCCGCGATAAACTCAACCATTCGCTGACGCATTTTTGCGTCGGGCAGAGGGCCGACTCCTCCTTGCGTGTTGTCTTCGAGATGGCGCGGCTTGTCTGTCGCCGGAATGGCGCAGGTGACAGCGGAATTGGCGACGATCCATTTCAGAAAGAATTGCGCCCAAGATCGACAGTCGAATTCCGTCACCCAGTCGGGCAACTGTTTGGCGCGCGCGCGCGCAAACAAATCACCTCCACCGAAGGGACGATTCACAATGACAGCGACCCCGCGCTCCTGCGCCAGTGGCAGAATACGCTCTTCCGCTTCGCGTTCCATCAGCGAGTAGTTGATCTGCACGAAATCGAGTTTTTCGTTGCGCAGAACTTTCTCCATTTCGGGGAAAGCACTTGCGTTGTAATGCGTCACACCGATGTAGCGAATACGACCTTGTGCTTTCCAATCGCGCATCGTGGCAAGATGCGTCGCAACATCGACAAGATTGTGGACCTGCATCAGGTCGATCCGTTTTGTGCGTAATCGCGCCATCGAGCGCTCCATCGAATCGACCCCGCTAACTTTGCCACGCGTCCAAACTTTGGTCGCGAGAAAAAGCTTCTCACGAATTCCGAGCGCGGCCGTAAGATCGCCGATCACCTGCTCGGCGCGTCCATACATGGGCGACGTATCAATCACGCGTCCACCCAGCTTCACGAATAGGGCCAGCACTTCCTCCAATTGCTTCTGATTGTCCGGCGCAAGATCGACATCGAACGTTTGCCAAGTTCCCAATCCGATCACGGGCAGTTTCTCACCGGACGAAGGAATCGCGCGCATCAACATTGTTGATAATTCGTTCGCCGCTCGCGCACGCGATGCACCGACAGGCAATAACAGACCGGCTACGCTTGCGCCAATCAATCGCGCGGCTTCGCGTCGAGTAAGATTTGCTCTCATTGGCGGACTATTGAACAAAACAATAAACCTGCGTTCGTAAACGCAAACAAATGAACGGAACGACCCGCCGCCATTTCATCAAGCTTTCTGCTGGAGCGGGCGCCGGGCTTGGCTTTGGACTAAGATCGACAAGTGTATTCGCGGAGAAACCGGTGAAACCTTTGCGCATCCTCATTCTCGGTGGCACCGGATTCACCGGGCCGTATCAAGTCAGTTATGCACTCGGCCGTGGGCATAAAGTCACGACTTTCAATCGCGGAAAGACGCATCCCGGCGAATTGCCGAGCGAAGTCGAACAATTGGTTGGAGATCGCAATGGCCAGCTCGACGTCTTGAAAGATCGACAATGGGACGTCGCCATCGATAACCCCACGACGCTTCCAGCATGGGTGCGCGATGCGGCGCGAATTCTCAAAGGAAATGTCGAACGTTACATATTCATCTCAACGATTTCCGTTTACGCCGACACGAGCAAAGACGTCGACGAAACTGCACCGCTCGCAAAATACGACGGTCCCGATCCGTACAAAGAAACGCTCGAAGCAATGAAGGCTTCCGGTTACAACACGTACGGTCCACTCAAGACACTCTCCGAGCAGGAAGCGGAAAAATGGTTTCCCGGAAAAACGTTGATCATTCGGCCGGGACTGATCGTTGGTCCGCGCGATGAAACCGATCGTTTCACCTACTGGCCGGTGCGAATCGACCGCGGGGGCGAAGTGCTCGCACCCGGCACACCGAGCGATCCAGTGCAGTTCATCGATGCACGCGACCTCGCGGAGTGGACGATCCGGATGACCGAGAATCGCGAGACCGGAATTTACAATGCGACCGGACCGGCTAAACCGCTCTGCATCGGCGGCATGCTCGATGGGGTTAAAGGTGCGCTCAATTCAAACGCGAAATTCACCTGGATTTCGACCGACTTTCTCAAAGAGCAAAAGGTCGAAGCGTGGTCGGACGTGCCGGTGTGGACCGGGGAAGAAAGCGGGATGGCGCGAACCAACATCAGTCGCGCGCTGGCGAAAGGCCTCACCTTTCGTCCGCTCGCCGATACCGCCCGCGACGCGCTCGCGTGGTTCAAATCGCAGCCGCAAGATCGACAATCAGAAATGAAAGCCGGACTCGCACCCGAACGCGAAGCGGAAGTGCTCGTTGCATGGCACAATCAACAAAAATAAATCGCGTCTTCTCAAAGATCGTCGACGTAAAACCCGACGAAATCCGCGCGCTTCTCCTAGGGTTCGTTTTTCACTTTCTCATTCTCACGGGCTACTACATCATGCGGCCGATTCGCGACAGCATCGCCGCCAGTAACACGCTGGACACTCTGCCGTGGATGTTCACCGCCACACTCGTGGCAATGTTGATCGCCAATGCCCTCTTCGCTGCGATCGTGGCGCGGATGTCGCGGAGAAAGTTCATTCCGCTCGCGTATGCATTCTTCATTTTCAATCTCGCACTTTTTTTCGTTCTGATGCGGAGTTGTCCACCGGCGCAGCAAGTCTGGATCGGCCGCGCCCTGTATGTCTGGGTCAGTGTCTTCAATCTATTTAATACTGCGATCTTCTGGGCGTTCATGACCGATCTGTTCACCGTCGAGCAGGGCAAGCGGTTATATGGTTTCATCGCCGTCGGTGGATCTCTCGGCGCCATTCTTGGGGCATACATTACCAAGCATTATGTCAAAGATATTGGGCCGGCGAACCTTCTGGTGGTCTCGGCAATAATGTTCGCAGTCGCCGGCGCCCTCGTGCAATTCTTCCCGAGCGGCTTCACCGATGAAAAGAAAACTGCGCGCGTGGGCGAGGAACCAATCGGCGGATCGATCTGGTCAGGCATCACACATATTGCTCGTTCGCCCTACCTTCTTGGACTGGCCACCGCAATGCTCGTTTACACAACGACTTCGACCTGGGCCTACTTTCAACAATCCGACCTGACACGCGAAGCTCTAAAGAGCAGCGCCGAGCGCACAGCTTTCCTGGCAAACCTCGATATCTGGGTAAACACCATCACGGTCGTCATCCAGATCTCTTTGACTGGCCGTTTGCTCAAATGGTTCGGCCTCGGCTTCACCCTTGTAGCCATGCCGGTGGTCAGCATGATCGGGTTCGGCGCCATGGGCGTGGCTCCGAGCCTTGGATTACTTGCGGTCTTTCAGGTCGTGCGCCGCGCCGCTGCCTATGCGCTAATGCGCCCATCACGCGAGGTTCTCTTCACCGTCTTGCGTCGCGAAGATAAATACAAGGTCAAGAGCGTGACGGACACATTGGGATATCGCGTCGGCGATCAATTAGGCGCGTGGTCCTATGGTGGGCTTCACGGAATGGGCTTGGAACTACGCTCTATCAGTTTTGTAGCTGTTCCGATCGTAGCAGGCTGGTGCGGCCTTAGTCTTTGGCTGGCCCGCAAACAGCGCGCCATCGCCAATGCACAGCGTGGCCCAGACGCGAGATCACTCGGCGACATGGCCGCGACGGAACTGGCGTAATTACAGCGCCAGAGTCTCCTGTTTCGGAGACGAGACCGCGGCTGCAATTCCGCCGAACTTCTTCACCAAATCGTCGAGCTTGGCGATGTAATAATCCAAGTTCTCGTCGCGGTTTTGCGGATCGAATGCAGACGCCAGCTTGGCGTTTTCGTACGCAGCGACTTTCTTGCTCGAGCCAGTGATGTAATAGCTGATCTGGTCGCCGGGCCGATAGTTACGGCCACTCGCCAGCGCGAGCTCATAGGCCGCGGCACGATTGCGCGCCGAGCCAGCGATCTTTTGCCGGTATTTCTCTAAGGAATCCTGGAGGGTGTCGGTTTTCATTAACATGTCGATGTTCCATTCGCGGTTGCGAATTTTATTCTCAAACTGATTCCGCAATTCGCCGATCGCTTTCGGTTTTCCTTCCATGAGCAGCTTGATCATTTCCTCGAGGAAAACGCGCTGGAATTTCTCCAATCCGCGCGACTTGAGCGCGCCGCCTTTGATAATGACGTCGCCGTCGCGGGTAAGGAGCGCGTAATTTTTTGCTTTGTAGCTGAACATTGCGTCGAACTGCTCGTCGAATTCCACTTCGATCCCACGTGGCAATTCTTTGGCCAAACCTTTGCGCAATTCGTCGATGTCGATCTCAGACGGCGGGGTGAAGTAAATTCCATCGGTGTCCACCTCGATCACCTGCGCACCGCGCGCGTTTAACCACTCAATCATCTTTTTCAAGAGGTCGCGCCCAATCTGTGTGACCCGCGCCGCAGCATCGAAATCGGCGAAACTTCCCTGGGCGAACCCGAGATAACCATAGAAGCTGTTGATCAGGATTTTGAACGTGTTCTGAAGCGCGTGGAAATGACGCGCCCGCGCTGTGTCGCCGCTTTTCTCAGCTGCACGCATGTCCGCTTTTGCTTCGAGTCTGAAACTCCGCAGATCGGTAAGCAGATGGCGGAAGATTTGCAGCTGGTCGGTTAGCGGGAAGCAGTCAAACTGCAACATGACCGACGGATAAAGCGAGGCGATGTCGCAATGCCAGACGTTGCGGGCGACGCCAGTGAAGAAGATGTCCGTGTAACCTCCCTCGAAGCCGCGCACCATCGGCATCTCCGAAATGGAATAGCGCCGCCGGAAATATTCGCGCAGGAAGAGCGCATTGATGCGCGTGGCGTTGCCCCGCACGATCACGTCTTGGTAATTGTAAGGAAAAATCTGTGCCTGGATGTAGTAGCTCGGGCTGAGCAGATCGGCGACTGCGCGCGTTTCGCGCACCGCGCAAAGCGCGCGCTGCCGAAATCTTTCGTCATTGTCGATGTAAGCGCGCTGCAATTGTTTGCCTGTAAGCGCGGAAAGTTCTTCGCTGCTGCAAAACCCAAAATGCCGAGCCACGTCGACACGCTCAAAACCGGACAGCGTACGCATGCCGACGTCATAGAATTGTGCGAGCAAAAACGTATCGACGAAATGTCGCCCCTCGATCGTAAATTTTGGGTAATCGATTGTTTTCTCAGCGATTTGCAGACGTGAGGGACGGGAGCGGAGAAAACCGCTGCTGCGTCCCCAATCGAGTTTCGTTTTCGTTTTCCTGGCGCGCTGGACCAGGTAGGGCAGATCAAACCGGAAGAGATTGTGCCCCTCAATCACGTCCGGATCGCGCTCTTTGATCAGGCTCGTCAGGTGTTTGAGCGCGGTGCGCTCCGATTCCTCAACATTTTTTGGATCGACAACGATCAACTCTTCCCAGCCAGAATTATCCGAGAGCGCGATGCTCATGATGTGATCGCTGGGACCGGCGTCGGCAACGCCGGCTACAGGCTCTTCGAACGACAGCACTTCAAGCTGTATCCGCTTTAGTTCTTCGAACGGGAGTTCTTTGAACAGCGTACGCCCCGCTGCGGTGAGGTAATGCTGAACGGGATCGGTAAAGGCGAAGAAATCGCGGTTCGCTTTTTTGAGGCCATTGCGAAGAGCAATCAATTCCTTCCAGCTATCAACCGTGACGCGCCACCCGTATTTGAGATCGCCCTCAAGTTTCTCGGCTTCGATGCCAAGATCGACAACGTCACTATCGGCCCAAACGAACGGGTGGAACGGTTCAACTTCGACAACTGTCGAGCCATCCTTTTCGCGTCGATAAACTTTGACCGTGCCAGTCTCGCCCAACTCAATCGCAACGATCCGCGGCGTTGGATCGGCGCCGAAGAGCATGGTGTTCTTCTCAAATTCCATCGTGGATCAAGAGAATCGGAAAAATGAATTAGGAAAGTAGGAAAACAGGAAATTGAGTCTGGAAAGCCAGGAAACCATAAAGATTTCGTTTTGTTTCCTAGCTTCCTGGCTTCCTGATTTATGTATTCGGGTTTTCTGTTATAAATGCAGAATGAAGACTCCTTGTTTGTCGATGTTGTCATTATCGATGTTCGCCGCGGGTTCAATCTTCGCGCAGCCAACGCCACAAAGCATCGCCGATGCCGAGCTGCCGTCGCTACTCACGATTTACAAAGACATTCACAGTCACCCGGAATTGTCGGGACACGAGGAACGAACCGCGGCGCTCATCGCGAAAGAACTACGCGCAGCCGGCTGCCAAGTGACTGAACATTTCGGCAAATACAATAATACAGACCTAAAAGGGTACGGCGTCATCGGGATGGCGAAGAATGGCGATGGTCCGATTGTGCTGGTTCGCACTGACATGGACGCGTTGCCAGTGGAAGAGGAAACGGGTTTGCCTTACGCGAGCAAGGTCGCGACAAAAAGTGACGAGGGCAAAGATGTTCATGTGATGCACGCCTGCGGGCACGATGCGCACATAGCGGCGTTTATCGGTACCGCGCGCGCGTTGCAGAAGTTAAAAGATCAGTGGCGCGGCACGATTGTTTTTGTCGGTCAGCCGGCGGAAGAGCTCGGGACAGGCGCGCGCGCTGCTGAGAGATAACCTTTACACGAGATTTCCAAAGCCGGACTTCGCGCTCGGCTTCCACGACAACGCGTTTCTCGAAACAGGCAAAATCGGGGTCACTGAAGGTTACACCTACGCGAATGTTGACTCGGTGAACATTACCGTTCGCGGCGTGGGCGGGCACGGCGCGTATCCGCACAAAACAAAGGACCCGATTGTGCTCGCGGCGGAAATCATTAACGCACTGCAAACTATTGCCAGCCGTGAAAACAACCCGCTCGATCCAATTGTCGTTACGGTTGGTTCCATTCACGGCGGCACAAAACACAACATCATTCCCGATGACGTGAAAATGCAGTTGACCGTGCGCACTTATAAATCCGAAGTGCGCGATCGCGTACTCGCGGCCATCGATCAGATTGCGAAGGGTTGTGCGATCGCGGTGGGCATCCCGCCGGAACGCGCGCCGATCGTCGATGTGCTAAAAGACGAATTCACGCCCGCGACTTACAACAATCCGGAGTTGACGAAGCGATTGGTCGACGTTTGGAAAAAGTCGTTAGGCGCGGATAACGTCAAATTAGTCGATCCGACGATGGGCGGCGAAGATTTTTCCGAATACAGTTTGCCCGATCATTCGATTCCGGCAGTCGATTTTCACATTGGTGCGGTTGATCCGGTAAAAATCGCCGACAGCAAGAAGAACGGCACGCCCTTACCCAGTTTGCATTCAAGCAAGTTCGCACCCGTGCCTGAGCCGACGATTCGCGTCGGCATCATTGGAATGACGAGCGCCGTGCTGGACTTGATGAAGAAATAAAGCCGAACTTGGCTGACGTGTCCCCGGCGGGCACAATCTGCAGCCGACACAGCTGCGTCGACAGCAGATTTATTTCACCTTGATGTTCTTCCGCAGATAAGTGGGAACATCGAGATCCTCTCCTTCAACGATAGTCGGCTCGCTTTTTTCGAAGCGACCGCGCGTGACCGGCTCGAACTGGAGAACGTCCTGTTTCGCTTGCGCAATCTTCTCAGCCGATGGCTGCTTTTCTTTCGCCTGCACCGATTTCTTCTGTGGCATCGGCGGGTGCCGCTCAGCCTTCTTGATTGCAGGTGCTGGCGGCTGCGATGCAATTTCAGCGGACGCCGGTTGCTCAGGGGGAACCAAATCGGCAGGCGCGGGAGCTTCCACCGATGTTGATTCGGGCTCGATGTCGACGTTGGCAGGAGTCTCCTGAGGTTGTTCCCAGATTGGAGGTATCGCGGGAATGGCGCCTTGCGCTGGTTGAGTCTGCTGTGGAATCAAATCGCCATCAGTCGCGAACGAAGTGATGATTGTAACGCTTACGCGGTTTCCCATTCGCCCGTCCACAGCGGTGCCAAACAGAATCTGCGTCTGATCATTTACGTGACGACCGAGTTCCTGCATTAAGATTTCCACCTCGGATAGCGTCATGCCAGGTCCGCCTGCCACCTGCACTAACACGCGGGCTGCGTCTGCTAGCATGCGGCCGCGATCCATCAGCGGATTTTTGAGCGCCTGCGCGAGGGCGTCGTGTGCGCGGTTGTCCGAATCGGATTCACCGAACCCAAACAAGCAACGGCCATTCGGGCTACGCAACGCCGCGAGCAAATCATCGAAGCCAATACGGATCAGCCCCGGCCGCTGAATTAGATTTACAATGGAACGAACGCTTTGACTGATCGTGATATCCGCCGTCGCAAAAGCCTGATGGATTCCTGCTTTCGGCGCGACCATGTCGCCCATCTGATCGTTCTCGAAGCAGATGACCGCGTTGGCGATCTCGTTGAGGCGAGCAAGCGCCTCCCGGGCTTGCACGCCACGCCGTTTACCCTCGAAAGAAAATGGGAGAGTGGCAAACGTCACAACAAGCGCGCCAGCTTCACGAGCCAGCTGGGCAACGTAGGGGGCGGCGCCCGACCCGGTGCCGCCACCGAGCCCTGCGCAAATAAAAATCATTCGCGCGTCGGCAAGCGCTTCGCGGATCTCGTCGGCGGATTCCACCGCTGCTTCATAGCCGAGCTCCGGGTCGCCGCCCGCTCCCAAACCACGCGTCACACCGCGGCCGAGCTGCACCTTATGCGCTGCCACGGAACTCGCCAGAGACTGCACATCGGTGTTGATCGCCACGACGTCGGCTCGTTCCAAGCCATCGAGCACAATACGATCGAGCGCGTTTAAACCGGCGCCGCCAATACTGACAACCTTGATGGGGATAAATTCCTCTTCCCGTTCGGGCAAACTGTAGTTTTTGCTGAGCTGAATCATTGGGTCGTTTCGATGTTATTTATTGTCGATTTTTATCTCATTCCGCTAAAGAATTTGCCGAAGATTCGTCCAAACCTCCGCCGCGGCCGATCTGTTTGCACAGCTTGAGCGTATTTGATCAAACCGATCGCGGTCGAAAATTGCGGGTTTTCCACCGCGGAAGTCAGTCCCGACGCGGTCTGTGCATGCGCCACGTGCGCAGGCATTTCGAAAATTTCTTGCGCGAGATGATCGATACCGTTGAGAAGGCTACATCCACCCGTGATGAAAATGCCGGCACCGAGGTAATTAATGAATGGTTCTTCTTCGAGTCTGCGTTTGAGGAGTTCAAGATTCTCCTGCAATCGCAAGTGAATGATCGTGTTTAGCGTTTCGCGCTCGATCTCCTTCCCGGCAAAACCGGAATCGTCCTTTAATAAAATTGTTTCGCCGGGAAGACAATTTCCGAGGACGCAGCTGCCTTCCTCGATTTTTAATTTCTCAGCGCGCGCCATTGGAATGCGCAGCCCCATCGAAATGTCATTTGTGATATGGTCGCCGCCCACCGCGAGGCAACCGCTTTGCTTGACCACGCCATCAGCGTATAAAATGTAATCGCTCGTGCCGCCGCCAATATCGATCAACAGCGCGCCAAGATCTTTTTGGTGCTGTGTCAGGACCACTTGCGCAGAAGCAAGCGCGCCGAAGACCACGTCCTCGACGTCGAGCGGCAACTCTTTCACGCACCGGATGGTGTTCTGAATGCGCGTGCGCACGCCGTGGATGATATGAAAATCGGCTTCCAATTTTTGCCCAAGCATCCCGACCGGATTAAGCACGCCGTCTTGTCCTTCGACATGGTAATGCTGGATGATCGAATGCAGAAAGGCATTTTGTGCGGGGATGCTGACCTCGCGTGCACTGATTTTTACATCTTCGATATCCTGCTCATCAATTTCATCGCGGTCTTCGGGCAGCATCACGCAGCCGCGGTTATTGAAGCTTTGAAGGTGCGACCCAGCAACTGCGACGTACACGCTCCGAATCATGACGTCGCTTTTTTGCTCGGCATCAACGACCGCTTCGTGGACACACTTCATCGCCGTTTCAAAGTCAACGATCTCGCCTTTACGCACGCCACGTGACGGCGTCTGGCCGACACCGAGGATTTTGATCGCGCCATCGGGACGGCCTTCACCGACGACCACGCAAATTTTCGAGGTTCCAATCTCAAGGCCAATCATCAAATTGCTGCTTGCCATCGTTATTAGCCTTTCTTTTGCCGCGAGACCGGAACTGCTTTGGGAATCGGCGTCAAACTCTTGCGCGCTTTCGTTGGCGACGGCTCAGTCTTTGCCGGCTGGTGCACTGGAATCGCTTTCAAAATGCGCGGTTCCACAGCGGGTTCGATCGTGTCATTGATGACGGCGGCCGGCGGTTTCGTGAACGTCACGGGGATGTTTCGCTGGACAAGCAAATTCACCGTCTCGAGTTCCTGCTTTGAATCATCACAGTAAACAAGAAATTGTTCGAGACGCTGTAACTGCGCCTCGAGATCATTTAATGCAAATGTGACGCGCGTGTGGTTTTTGTCGCTCACCACCAGACAATAACTTTTGGAAACATCAATCTCGCGGATCTGAAAGCGCATTTGCATAAAGCTGCGCGTGCTCAAACGCAGCAACTCGAGCGCCGTTTTTGCTTCGAGTGAGTCGACGATTTTCCCCGCCTCGAGCGATTCGCTCGAGCATCCTGAAATGAGGGGCAATCCCAGATATTCTGGCAACAACTTCTTTTCTTTCATCAAAACACCTCGCGCGTCCACAAGAAAAGCGACATCTGACACAAATGGATCGGAAATTTGTTTTTCGCCTGTAATCCACGCAACCGGCTTTCGCTCAACCACACGAATATCGATCTCCCCTGGCAGTTTGCGTACCACCTCCACCTCATCGACTTGTGGAAGCCGCTGCAGGCTCTCGCGCACGCGCCCCAGGTTCATACTGAAAATGTTTTCACCTTCGTGCAGATCGGCCACTTTCAGGATCTGCTCGCGCTGCAAGGTACCGTCCGTCTGCAGCTCGATTGTGCGCAACTGATAGTCCTGATTCTCGAAGAAAAAGCGTTTTGCGCCTTCGCGTGCACCGATATAAATGGCAGCGCAGAGCCCGGCCAGGAACGCTAATTTGGAGAAGACAGCCAGAACCCTTCGAGCGCGATGCTGGGTGGCTCTGCGGGAGCGGACCTTAACATCTAACAAATACTGTTGACGTCGTCGCTGGCGCAAATTGGACACGCGCTGATTGCCCGGCCGGCAACGTTTTTGAGCAACTTTCATCTGCGCGCCCTTTCCGTTCTGGCCCGCGAAAGCGCAATGATGCGCGCACAAAGATCGACGTAATTAATGCCCGCGGCCGCGGCGGCTTCGGGCAGCAGACTCGCCTCGGTCATGCCGGGAATGGTGTTGACTTCCAGAACGGTGGCCGCGCCATTTTCGGGCAAGAGAACATCGACGCGCGAGTAAACCTGTAAACCGATGGCGCGATGCGCCTTCAAGGCAAGATCTTGAATCTTCTTGGTTTTGTCATTGTCGATCTTCGCCGGACAAACGTGCTCAGCGCCACCGCCAGCCTGTGGATTCAGAAACGGATACTTGTTTGTGAAATCGTAAAAGCCGCCCTTCGGAATTATCTCAAGAATCGGCAAGGCTTGATCACCGAGGATACCAATCGTCAATTCCCGGCCAGGCACAAATTTTTCTATCAACAATTCTCCGTCGTATTTCGCGGCTTCCACCAAAGCGGAATCGAGCTCGCGCTCGTTCTTGACGATAACAACGCCTACGGTCGAGCCCTGCCGCGGCGGCTTCACCACGATTGGCAACGGAATCGTCGGATGCTGACCCGACTTCACCACTTGCCAATACGGCGTCGTCACATTGTTTTCGCGAAATTTCTCTTTCGAGAGGAGTTTGTCGAAAGCGATGCGGCTTTCTTTTATCCCATCACCGGTGTAAGCGACACCGCGATCCTCGAGAATTTTTTGCAATTGGCCATCTTCGCCGAAAGTGCCGTGAATGGTAAGAAACGCGAGGTCGACATCGTGGGGCAGTTCGAAATTTTCATCCCGTACATCGACATCGACTACTTCGATGCCCAACGAGCGCAAAGCCTTTGAAACGCCGTGCCCGGTCGCGAGCGAAACATCGCGTTCCGAGCCCGGTCCGCCCATAAGCACGGCGATTTTTCTAGGTAGAGCGTCATCCTTTTTCATGCCGGCTCTCCCACAATTTGGACTTCCGTTTCCAGCTCGATCCCGCGTTGCGCTCGCGCCACGGTTTTGATCTTCTCGATCAACTCAAGCATTTCAGCCGCGGTCGCCCCGCCATCATTGACAATGAAATTGCCGTGCACTTCCGAGACGCGCGCCTTGCCAATGCCCGAATTTTTCAAACCCAGTTCTTCAACCAGTTGTCCCGCTGGACAATTCTGCGGATTTTTGAAAATGCATCCGGCGCTTTTCGCGATTGGCTGCGATGTGCGGCGTTTTTCCTGCGATGCGTGCAATTTTCGCGCGATCTGTTCGGCCGGCGCAGGCTGGCCGCGAAAGACCGCGGACACGGCAAAATTGTTTTCAAGCAAAGGGAAGCTCCGGTAATGCACTTCCAGTTCGTCCCGCGCTTTCGTGTGCGGATTTCCTTCCACGTCGAGGTAACGGACACGCACAACGTTCTCAAAAGTTTGTGCGCCCATGGCACCGGCGTTCATCCGCAAACCGCCGCCGACAGCGCCGGGAATCCCCTCCATCCACTCCAGGCCACCAATCCCAGCCGCCTTACCCGCGTAGGCGACCTCCTTTAATTTCGCGCCGACACCCGCGGTGATTTCGTTGCCATCGACCTCAATCTTGTCGAAATCGCCTCCGCGGGGATGGACCACGACGCCCAGAATGCCGCCATCGCGCACTAGCAAATTTGAGCCACGGCCGATGACGAAAAGCGGAAGACCTTCACTCCGGCACGAGCGGATCAATTCCGCAAACGCGTTCTCGTTGCGTGGTTCAACCCAGAATTGCGCCGGACCGCCCACGCGCAAAGTGGTGTGTTTCGAGAGCGGTTCGTAAAGCCGCATCTCACCCTCTTCACCAACAATTGCTTTCAATTTCTCCGCAATCACGAGATCAGCAGCCAGGATCGACAATTGCTCGTGAATATTGCCCGCACCCAAGCTCAAGACGAGATCGCCGGAGTCGAGCATGTTTCCGATATCGCGATGGACCCATTCAAAACGCGGCTGATAACTCACTCCGCGATGTCCATGACGCGCGATTTCGTCAGCGATGGTTTGGCCACTGATGCCAGGGATTGGCGTCTCGCTCGCGGCATAGACATCGGTCACAACAACGCGGTCTGCGTCATCAAAGGCGCCTCCAAATTTATCACACAGCGCTTTGGTTCGCGAAAAACGATGCGGCTGAAACATCGTCAGGACGCGTTTGCGGCGCGTCGATCTTACCGTCTGGAGCGTAGCGCGAATTTCACTGGGATGATGCGCGTAATCATCGACCAGCAGAAAACGATCGCTGGCATATTTTATTTCAAACCGCCGCCGCGCGTGCTCAAATTTGCGAAGGGAAGCCGCAATTTTCTCAAACGGAATCCCAAGCTCATTCGCTAGCGCGATCACACCGATGGCGTTGTGGACATTGTGCTGTCCGGGAACATTCAGCACGGCTTCGCCTAGTTGTTGGCCCCGAAGATAAACACAAAAAACCGATGCAAAATCGCGCAATTCGATGTCGGTGCCGCGATAATCGGCGTTTTCGGAAAAGCCGTATGAGACCGTGGGTTTTCGCTGCGCACACAATCGAGCCGTGTTGGCGTCGTCGGCGCTGTAAAAAAGCGTCCCGGTAGTTTGCTCGATGAGCTGAGCGAAAACTTTTTCGATTGCGGCAAGATCAACATAAAAATCAAGGTGCTCCTCTTCAATGTTCAAAATGAGGGTGTGCTCGGGGTGAAAGCAGCGCAGCGTCCCATCGCTTTCATCACCTTCCGCAACAAAATATTCGCCGAGCGAATCCCAATGCGCGTTGCTTCCGAGAATCGGAATTTCCGCACCGACGTAATGCGACGGATGGAGGCCGGCTTCGCGCAGAACGTGCGCTGTCATCGCAGAGGTAGTCGTTTTTCCATGCATTCCCGCGATGAGGATGGCGCGCTTTGTTCGCATGATGGCGGCAAGCGCCTCCGCCCGCCGCACGGCTGGTTTCGCGAAATCACGCGCGCTCAAAAGGATCGGATTGTTGATCGTGATTGCAGAGGAGAAGACAATGAGGTCGGCGTCCCTGGCGTCGTCCGCATGATGGTTCTCGTGAAAACGCAGACCGAGCCGTTGCAATCGATCCGTTTCCACGGTGCTGGCTTTGTCGGAACCGCTAACCTGGTGCCCAAGCTCGAGCAAAAGTGCCGCGATACCGCTCATCCCGCTGCCCGCCACGCCGACAAGATGAATCTTATGATGCTCACGCGTGAGCAATTTCGGAAGGTCAAGCTCAGAGGCGTGCTTCATGGGTCATACATTTCTCCATGGTTGTGACCATGAGTCCGGCCGCGTTTTTCGGCGCGAGTTGCGAAGAATTCGCCGACATCTTCCGGATTCGCTCCGGGCTCTCGATCAACTCACGGATCTTGCGCGCGAGCAATTCGCCAGAGATCTCTGACTCCTTAACAAGAATCGCCGCCTCAGCCCGCGCATAAATCTCCGCGTTGCGCGTCTGATGATCGTCTGCCGCATAAGGAAACGGAATCAAAATGCCCGGCAGCGAAAAAGCGGCGAACTCGGCAAGACTCGCCGCGCCGGCGCGTGCCACGAGAAGGTCGGCAGCACTGTAAACTTCCTCCATTCGATGATGAAAAGCGGCGATGTAGGCCGGGATTTTTTCGCGGCGATAATTATCCGCGACAAGACGCTCGTCGCGCGCACCGGAAAGGTGGATCACCTGCAGCAGCGCGCCGTGCAAAAACGGCAATGATTTGATGACGGCTTGATTGATTCCGCTGGCCCCTTGGCTGCCACCCATTACGAGCAGCGTTGGCAAATCACCCCGCAGTCCGAGCCTTTGACGCGCAACCTGTCGATCCAAAGGTTTCAGCTCCGTTCGGATCGGCGTGCCGGTGACTTCCGTGCGCGCTTTTGGAAAGAAGGGCGCGCATTCCTTGAAGCCAAGCATGACTGTGCGCACCATCCGTGCGGTTAGTCGATTCGCTTTCCCCGGGATGGCATTTGATTCGTGAATGAAGGTCGAAATGCCGCGCATCCGCCCGGCCAGCACGGGCGCAGTGGAAGTGAACCCGCCCATGCCAAGGACCACCTGCGGTTTGAATTTGCGATAGATGGATCGGCAAAGGGACAGGCTCTCGTAGAAGCGGCGAATGAAACCGAGAATCGCAGGCGAAAATGGTGAGGGTAACCCCACGGTCGGCAATTTCTCGAATTGGAAATTCGTGCGGCCGGAAAGCGCGAGCGCGTCAATTTCTTTTTCGGAAACCAACAGCATGACTTCATGGCCGCGATCGCGCAGCACTTCGGCCACAGCGATGCCGGGGAAAAGATGCCCGCCGGTGCCTCCGCATGCGATCACTGCATTCATAAGTTGATTGTCGATCTTGGTTTTAAATCCGCGGTGTCATCCGAACCTGCACGGTCGTGCGTTTCTTATGCGGTGGTTCAAGAATGCCTTGCCGATAGATATTCAGCAACAAACCGATCCCGAACAAACAAGTGACGAGATTCGAACCTCCGTAACTGATAAAGGGCAGCGGTAGACCTTTGTTTGGCAGAAGCGACGTGGTCACACCAATGTTCACCGCGGCTTGCAAAGCTAGAAGCGAAACAACGCCGCAGCCGAGGAGCAAACCGAAACGGTCTTTGGCATGCAGCGCGATCATGATCCCGCAAACAATGATGGTCACAAACAAAAAGACCACGAGCAAACTGAACCGCAGACCGAGCTCTTCGCCGATAATCGGAAAAATGAAATCTGTGTGCGCGTAAGGCAGATAAAGCATCTTTTGGCGACCATTACCCAAGCCAAGCCCTTCCATTCCACCGCTGCCCCAGGCGATTAGGGCCTGCATCTGCTGCAAACCGGCATCTTCTTTGAAATTTTGCGGATGAAGAAAGGCAGAGAGTCGGCCCATTCGTTCCGACATTTGCGTAGCAACAACTAGAATAGCACCTAGGCCGGCGAACGATATGAGGCCTAGCCACAGGGGATTGGCTCCGGCGACGAACATCACGACAAAGGCGGTTGTTCCGAGTAAAGCCGTGGTTCCAAGATCGACTTCACCGAGAACAAGTCCAGCCAGCAAACTGATGATTGCGATCGGAATGAGGAAACCGTAGGTCACGTTATTGCCTGCTTTTTCGTACCGCGAAAACCAGGCGGCGAGGAAAAAGATCGCGGCAAGCTTTGCCAACTCAGAAGGCTGAAAACTAAGTTGACCCAGTCCCACCCAGCGGCGCGAACCGTTGATTCGCATCCCCAGGGGCGGAAAATAGCAGAGCATCAGCGCGATCAGCGCGAGCGCAAACCAAAGCCACCATGTCCGCTGCCAGAAGTGGTAGTCGATCAGCGCAACGAAGATGCAGACCACAAGTCCAATCCCGAACCAAATCGACTGCCTCTTGATGAAAAAATAAACGTCTCCATGGCTGTCGCGCGCAAATGCACTCGTGCTGAAAAGCATGACGATGCCGATGACGAGCAGTCCCAGCACAGCCAGGAATAGGATATAGGCGCTCTTACGATGCATGATCAATGGAGTGAGCAAACAAGCGCTTTCGGTGGGAAGCGCATTCACAAGTCGAATCGTGCTTCACTCTTTCCTCGCTTTTGCTTTTGCGGTTTTGCTCGGAACCAGCAGCTTTTGTCCGATCTTCAATTTGCGCGGGTCCTCGATCTGATTGAGCGCGAGCAGATCCTCATAAGAAACTTTTAGTTTTTTTGCGATCGTCACCGGATTATCACCTCTCACCACAGTGTAAACTTTTCCCGAGCGCGCGGGCGCCTTCGCCTGGTCGGCTGATTTCACGTGCTCGTCTTTTGCGACCGATTTTGAAGGTGAATATGACGCTTTCGCCTCACGCAGCGTGGTTTCCTTTTGCACCAGCGGGGATCGCCGATTCGAAGCATCCGAGTCGATTGTGGGCGCAGCGCTCGCGGTCGGATTGTTTTCCGTATTCACCGGAGCCCCCGCTATAAAGGAACTCTGCCGCGTTTTGATCGCATTAAAGGCGATGATTCCGGAAACAGCCACCACGTGAAGAAGCAGAACGATCAGCAATGCCCGAGACAGCTTCATGTTTGGCTCCGACATCTCTTCGTAGTCCACGTCGGCGGACGCGCCGACGGAGCGCCGCGCGGTTGCGGCCCGAAGTTTTTTGGGGTTGAGGAACTTTGGTATTTTCATCGTTCCGGTTGAGGCAGAGCTTGCACGAGGGCGCGAAATTGATCGCCGCGATCGGCGTAGCTTTTGAACATGTCGAAGGACGATGTACCCGGGGAAAAAAGGACGACTTCGCCGGGCTTGGCCACTGCATGAGCGCGTTCGACTGCATCGGCGAGGGAGTTCGCGATGTCGGATCTGACCGCGTCGCTCCAGGAGCGCCTGATGCTCTCGGCCATTTCGCCGATCAAGATTGTCGATTTAACCTTTTCTTTCACCAAAGACCGAAGCGGATCAAACGTGAAGCCTTTGTCCTTGCCGCCGGCGATGAGGATGACTGGTTTGGTTTGCGCACGCAGCGCTTTCTCCGCCGCGTCGAGATTTGTCGCCTTGGAATCGTTCACGTACACGACCCCGCCGACTTCGCGCACAAATTCGCAACGGTGTGGACGTGGCTCATAAGCGCAGAGCGGCGGCACCATCTGCCGAAACGACAACCCGCGCGCCATGCCGACAGCGAGCGTCGCCATCAAGTTCTCGATGTTATGCAGGCCGCGCAATTTGGTATCGGACAACCGGAGCGCGGCTTTATTTTCATAAACGATTGCACCTTCGGAGAGTCGAAGATCCGCCTGGTCGACATAAGCACTAAACGTGATTGTTCGTGCGCGAATCGCAGGTAGTGTTTCAACCGCATTAGTAACCGCGACGTCATCGGCTGTTTGATTTTCAAAAATGCGCAGCTTGGCCGCTCGATAATCAGCTACCGAGCGATAACGATCGAGGTGATCGGGAGCGAAGTTGAGCCAGAGGCTGATCGATGGCCGAAACGTTTGGATGGTTTCGAGTTGGAATGAGCTGACTTCAACCGTGAGCACGTCGAATTGGTTCTTCTCACGCGCCACTTCGGAAAGCGGTTTGCCGATATTGCCGCAGGCGATTGTTCGCTGTCCGCACGCGTTCAACATCTGAGCGAGCAATTCAGTCGTCGTCGTCTTGCCGTTCGTGCCCGTGACGGCGATGACTGGAATTTCACAGGATCGCCAACCAAGTTCGAGTTCGCCCATCATGTCGATTTGGCGCGCGGAAAAGCTGCGCGCCAGCCGAGAAGCCGCATCGATGCCCGGACTTAAAACAACCATTTCGTAAGTGGATGAATCTTCATCCGCCGCCGCCCCGCAGATCACGCGAACGCCTTGTGACCGCAGATTATCAATGGTGGACTTGAGTAAATTCTTTTCCTCAGCGTTATCGAGGACAGTCACGTGGGCGCCCTCCAACCTGAGCAAGAGCGCGGCGGCGGTCCCACTTAAGCCTGCCCCGAGAACGGCGATGTTCTGATTTTTGTAGCGCAACTATTACCTCAATTTCAATGTCGCCAAACCGAGTAAGACGAAGATGATCGAGAGAATCCAAAACCGAACGATGACCGTGTTTTCCTTCCAACCCGTCAGTTCGAAATGGTGATGAAGCGGAGACATGACAAAAATCCGTCTGCCCGTCAGTTTGAAACTTATCACCTGCAAAATCACTGAGACCGCTTCGATGACGAACATGCCGCCAACGACGATTAAGAGCAGTTCCTGTTTACAACAGATCGCGACGACGCCGATCATCCCGCCGATGGCGAGCGATCCGGTATCTCCCATGAAAACTTTGGCCGGGTGGCAGTTGAACCAAAGAAAGCCGAGACCCGCGCCGACCAATGCGGAACAAACGACGGTGAGCTCTCCAGCAAAGGGATAAAACGGGACCTGCAAGTATTCCGCGATTCGGAAATTTCCAGCTGCGTAAGAAAGCAGCGCGTACCCGAACGCCACCGTGATTGTGCAACCGATTGCGAGGCCATCGAGCCCGTCAGTCAAGTTGACCGCGTTCGATGAGCCGACAATGACGAGCGCAAAAAAGACAAATGTAAACCAGCTCATATTGGCGATGACTGGTGCCTTGAAAAAAGGCACGTAAAGCGACCGCGCCTGCACTTCGAGCAACGGGCTGCTGAGGAAAACTCCAGTGATAATTCCCGCGAGGGCGATCTGGAAAATCAGTTTGAGTCGGCCGCTGATGCCCTCGGACTTTTTCTTTGTGACCTTTAGGTAATCATCAACGAATCCGAGCGCGCCGAGATAAATCATGCTGAACAAGGCGAGCCAAACGAAACGGTTGTCGGGACGGGCCCAGATGAAGCTCGATATAAACACCGCTCCGATAATGAGCACGCCTCCCATCGTTGGCGTCCCTTGCTTTCCGCCATGCAACTCTGCAAGACGATGAACTTCTGCCGCGGCCCGAATTGGTTGTCCCAGCTTCAGTGCGATCAGCTTTCGAATAATGAAATTTCCGAAAATCAGCGTGACTAGGAAAGCCGTCACCGCCGCCGCAACGGCTCGGAACGTGACATAGAAGAAAACGTTGAACCCGATGAACTGGTCGCTCAGGCGATGGAGGTAGTACATCATGGCGCCACCTCGACGGCGAATGGCCGGTTGCCGAATTCCTCCATCACACGTTCCGTTCGCGCAGCGCGGCTGCCTTTAATCAGCACCAGATCACCTGGCTCTGCGATCTCGACCAAAATTTCCGCGGCTTCACTTGCCGACGTAACCGCTCTGGTCTTTTCCAAACCGGCACGTTCCGCCGCGCGAGCAATCGCAGCTGCCACCTTCCCGATCGCGATCAGGTAATCGACGCGGAGGGCCGCGGCCGTCTCGCCAACTTCCAGGTGACCGCGCTCCGATTCGTCACCCAGCTCTCTCATTTCTCCGAGCACAGCGATCCGTTTTCCATCCGCATCCAGTTCCACTAGCGTGCGCAATGCCGCCTTCATGGAATCCGGATTTGCGTTGTAGCTATCGTCGATAAACTGCACGCCGTGAATTTCCTTGATCTGCAAACGCGCCTTCGTGAGTGGAGCGGCAGCCAAACCGGCGGCGCAATCCTCGAGCGAGAGACCAAAGATGCGACCGGTGGCTACGCCCAGCAGCGCGTTTTGCACCATATGTAAGCCAGGCACCGGCAATTGGGCGCGGCAGCGATGGGCACCCTCAAGGATCGTGAAATCGGTGCCGTTCGCGCTCTGCGTAATTTCGCTGGCGCGAACTGTCCCCTCAGTCGTACCGGCGAGGATCACTTTGGCAGAAGTGCACGGTGCAATGCTTTTACTGAATGGATCGTCCGCATTTAGAATGACCGTTCCCTCAGGGCCAACGGCTTGCGCAAGCGCACCTTTCTCGACTGCAATCGCTTCGCGCGATCCCATGAATTCGATATGGGCAACACCAACGTTCGTAATGATGGCGGCGTCGGGCGCAGCGAGCTTCGCCAATACCGCGACCTCGCCCGGATGATTCATTCCGATCTCCCAAACAGCGACTTCATCCTGTAACGTCGCCTCCAACATTGTCCGAGGAAGCCCGACATGATTGTTGAAATTACCCTGCGTTTTTGTAACGCGGAAACGGCGGCCGAGAACCGCCGCAGTGAAATCTTTCGTGCTTGTCTTGCCGTTGCTTCCTGTAATCGCGACCACCTTAAGCGATAGCGACTTCCTGTAATTGGCCGCCAGGTTTTGGTACGCCTGCAAAGTATCTTCCGTCCGGATGAGCGCGAAATTCTCTGGAATTTTCCCCATCCAATTAGAATTCACAATCGCCCCGGCCGCACCGGCTTTTGCCACGGATTCAACGAAATTGTGCGCATCGAAATTTTCGCCGCGCAAAGCGACGAATAATTCGCCACGTTTCAGCGTGCGCGAATCGGTGCTGATCTTGTCGATCGAAACTTTTCCGTGTCCGGACGAAACCGCAGCGCCGGCAAACTCAGCAATTTGAAAGATCGACAGTCGATTCATGAGAACTCTATTGGATGGTCCTCGATCGCGCGCCGCGCGACTTGAATATCGTCGAACGGGACGGTGTGATCGGCGAACTCCTGATAATTTTCGTGCCCTTTGCCCGCGATCAACACAATGTCGCGCGGCTGCGCCAGCGCAATGGCGCGGCCAATCGCCGCCATTCGATCGACAATTTTTTCGTAATGAGTCGAGCGATAACCTTTTTCGATTTCAGCGATAATGGCGCTCGGATCTTCTTTACGCGGATTATCGGAAGTGATGATCGCATAATCAGCATGCCGATCCACCATTTCGCCCATCAGCGGACGCTTTTGGCGGTCACGATCGCCGCCGCATCCGAAAACGACAACCAACCGATGCGGTTCGAGTTCACGCAAAGTTTTAAGAACATTCCGAAGCGCGTCCGGGGTGTGCGCGTAATCGACGAAAACCTGAAACTGTCGCTTCGCCGGAACTATTTCCAAACGTCCTGGTACTTGCGGCGATTTACCGAGGCTGAGGACTGCGTCGCGTAGATTAATTCCCAGAGCGTTCGCCGCCGCCAGCGCCGCCACTGAGTTTGCAACGTTAAACCGACCGATCAACGGGACACGAACCAGATAACTCTTGCCGCCGGCATCGAGTTGATAGGAAGTACCGCTAAACTCCACGCGATAGTTCGAGGCGCGAAAATCCGCACGCGCTCCCATTCCATAGGTAACGATCGCAACGCGCTTGTCGATCTTGTCGAGCAGTTGTTCGCCATAGCGGTCATTGACGTTCACAACCGCGATGGGCTTCCGTTTTTTTTGTTGGTTCCCGAGTTGTGTGAAGAGCTTCGCTTTGGAATCGAAGTAGCTCTCCATCGTGCCGTGAAAATCGAGATGGTCCTGGGTGAGATTGGTGAAGACAGCGACATTCCATTCAAGACCGCGGGTCCGGTCCTGCGCGAGCGCGTGTGAAGAAACTTCCATCGCCGCAGCTCGACAACCGGCGTTCACGATTTGCGCGAGCAGCTCCTGTAGATCAAGCGATTCAGGCGTCGTCCGAATGGCTGGCAAAACGCGTTCACCGATTTCGTAACGCACCGTTCCGATCAAGCCGCAACGCAGGCCGGCTTTTTCGCAGATGTGCTTGATGAGAAAGGTAGTGGTGGTTTTCCCATTTGTGCCCGTAACCGCCGCCAGTTTTAATCTGTCCCCGGGCCGTCCGTAAAAGACCCTGGAAAGATCAGCGAGTGCAGTTCGCGAGTTCTCCACAACGAGACAGGTGGCGCGCGGATATTTTTCCTCGCGCTCCGCCACGATCACCGAAGCGCCTTTCTCGATGGCTTGGGCAATGAATTGGTGTCCGTCGCTTTTTCCACCCCGCAGTGCCACGAACAGGCCATTCCTTTGCGCCCGCCGCGAGTCATACGCGATGCTTTCCACTGGGCGATCAAGTGTGCCGATGACTTGGCGAACTGGAATCCCGTCGATGAGAGTTTTGAGCTGCATGAGGTTTCAACATGCCGGCCTAGGCGCTCAATGGCGTGAAGCATTGGTTAAGGCAACTCGCTCTACCGGTATGGCTTTGCGAATTTCCTCATGCGGCTCAAGATCGAGGTAGCGGGCAGCCTTTTCCGCGATCCGCGAAAAGATCGGCCCCGCAATAAGCCCGCCGTAATTTAATTCTGGTTTATTCGTCTGCGCGTCATCGAGTACCACGAGACCGACAAACTCCGGCCGCTCGGCCGGCAAATAACCGCTGAAAGAGACGACATATTTGCCTTGTTCATAGCCGCCGTTTGGATCCACCTTTTGGGCTGTTCCGGTCTTTCCAGCAATCGTAAAACCGGGAACGGCCGCGGCAGCCGCAGTCCCGCGGTCGCTCACGACACCACGCAGCGCATCACCAATTTGTCTCGCCGTTTCAGGAGAAGTTACCTGACGCAACACGACTGGAGAAAGTGAGCTGATCGCTTTGCCATCGGCGGTGGTAATCGATTTTACGATGCGCGGCATGACCAGTCTGCCGCCGTTGGCAATCGCCGCCATCGCCACAGTCATTTGTAATGGTGTGACTCCAATTTCGTGTCCCATCGGAATGCGCGTGATCGAGATCTTGCTCCACGATCGCGGGGGGCGAATGACTCCGTTAATCTCACCGGGAAGCTCAATTCCCGTGCGCTCGCCAAATCCGAAGCGACGAATGTACTCATAAAACTTTTGCTCGCCAACGCTGAGCGCAAGCTTTGCGGCGCCGATGTTGCTCGACTTGATGAGAATGTCGCGGACGCTGAGATATGAAAACGCGCGATGATCGTGCAGGGCGACGCCGCCGAAATTCCACAGACCGTTTTCGCAAAAAATCGTGGAATCAGGTCGGAGCTTGTGTTCATTGAGCACCGCGGCCGCTGCCACGATCTTGAAAGTGGAACCCGGTTCCATCATGTCGATGATGGCGCGGTTTTTCATTTCCTCGGGCTTCGCTTCGGAGCGGAGGTTTAAATCGAAATTCGGCCGATTGGCCATCGCCAGGATCTCGCCCGTTTGCGGCCGCATCAGGATAATCGTGGCCTTTTTGGGTCTGTACTCATCTATCGCAGCGTCGATTTCGTTCTCGACAATGTTCTGCAAGTTTAGGTCGACAGTGAGATGGACCTGGTAGCCGTTGCGCGGCGCGCGTTCCTGACCTCGGTAAGGAACGATCTCCTGGCCGACGCGATTGTGTTCGACGTAGCGATATCCGTCCTGCCCATGAAGATATTCCTCCATCGAAGCCTCTACGCCTTGAATGCCATGATGTTCGAAGTCTGTGAATCCGATGACATGACAAAGCATGGAGCCATTCGGATAGATTCGTGTGGCATCATTTTCGAAATAAATCCCGCGCAAATTTCTGGCGCGAAGTTTTGCCCGCAGCGCGGTGGCCAACGACTCCGGCACTTCACGCTTGATCACGATGTATCGGCGCTCACTATTTAATTTTTCCGCGAGCTGCCCAGTCGGAATCCCCAGCTCATTGCCGACAAGATCGACAACGGCCTCCCGATCGTTAAGATGGGTAGCGTCAGCCACTACAGTTTCGACCGGCACATTGTGCGCTAGGACGTCGTTGTTCGCGTCGAGGATGGTGCCGCGTTCTGCATAGATGGTTTGTTTGTAAACGTGCTTTTCAGCAGCAAGCCCGGCGTACTCGTCGTGCTTGATTACCTGAAGATAAATAAGACGAAACGAGAAGGCGCTGAAGAGCGCAATGAAAACGCAGCAAACCAGTGCACAACGACTCCGGCTATTCGGGTTCATCTTGTAGTAGGCTCGTTCACGACGGGCTGAATTGCGTTTTCATCGGCTTGTCGCGCAGGAACGGTAAGTCGGACGATGTCGCGCTCGGAAATTGGAATCATCTTCAAATATCCTTCTTTCAATCGACGCTGTAAGGCCGAGCGTGAGGTCAAGGCCGCAATTTGCACGCTGGCAACGTCATTCTGCGTCCGGAGACTAATGAGCTCGTTCTCGACCGACTTCTTGCGCTCACCAAGATGGTAGAGTTGCAGCGTCAAATAGACGTAGCTCAATCCGGCAAGCGCGAGAAAAGCAGTCACCACAATCCAGCGCGCGAGCGAAGCCGCATTCACCGCATTCCGATTTTTTCGATGGGAACGTTTCATTTAGATCTTCTCAGCCACGCGCAATTTTGCAGCGCGTGAGCGTGGATTGGTGCGTTGCTCGTCTTCACTCGGCTCCACCGGTTTTGGTGTAATTAACTTGAGATCGTAATTGGGGTTGCGCTGCGGCGCCGGCCACTCCGGCCGGTCGAGCCATTCCCGGCTATGATCACGAAAGAGATTTTTAACGATCCGATCCTCCAGAGAATGAAAAGCGATAACAGCGATACGCGCACCGGTTTCGAGTCGTGCCGTCAAAACACGCAGACCTTCTTCGAGTGCGCCGAGCTCGTCATTCACCTCCATGCGTAGCGCTTGAAAAACTTGCGTGGCCGGATGACGCCGACCGTGCCGGCCGACGACCTTCTCGATAGCACGCGCCAGCGGGAGGGTCTCGCGGAACGGGGATATCTTCCGCATCTTTACAATTAAACTCGCGATGCGACGCGCAGCCGGTTCCTCCCCGAGCTCGCGAAACAAGTGGGTCAGTTGTTCTCCGCTGTATTCGTTAACAACAGTGGCAGCAGTCAGTTCATTCCGTGGGTCCATGCGCATATCGAGCGGGCCGTTGCGCATCAAGCTGAAACCGCGCTCCGCATTTTCGAGTTGCCGGGACGAAACGCCAAGGTCGAGAAGCGCACCACCGACCATGCCAAACCCAAGCTTGTCTAGAACTTTATGCGCGTGCCGAAAATTCGTCTGCTGCACGGCGACGCGTCGGCCGAACTGTGCCAGTTGCTCGGTCACATGTTGGACGGCATCGGGATCTTGATCCAATGCCAGGACATCGGCACCAGTTCTTAAAAGCGCTTCCGTGTGCCCACCGCCGCCACAGGTTCCATCGACGACAAGAGAACCTGGTTTTGGTGCGAGCAACTTCACGACTTCCTCCGCGAGCACTGGACGGTGATAGATAAAATCCTCCATTTCCTGCGCCTCCTCTTCGAGAATCAGCGGACCAGTCGCGAACCAGACAGGCCGCTCAAACAGCAGTGTGTTCATAAGGTTTCTACAGGCCGATTACATTCGCGACATGCTGATAAGTCGGCGTTTCCTCCTCGTGCGCCCGTTTCCACCGGTGTAAATTCCAGATCTCAAAACGCCCTCGGCCGCCAACAAGAGCAACTTCGTCCTTCAGTCCGATCTTTCTGCAAAGCTCCTCCGGCAAAACGAGACGGCCCTGCCGATCCGCGATGCCGTGCTGGGCGCGCGAGTGCAGATGCCGCAAGAAAATGCGCCGATCATGCGCGGAAACGGCTTGGTTCGATTCTACCGCTGCGCTCATCCCGGCAAACTCCTCCGGCGACATGACGAGGAGGAACAGATAATTTGCCTCCGGTAAAAGGATAAACTCCTCGGCTTCATCGCGCCGCCAACGGGATGGAACCGTGATGCGATTCTTCTCGTCAATCGAATGGCGAAACTCTCCGGCGTAGAAGTGCTGATGTGGAGAAAGGGAATCCATGCACAAGTGGAGATGATCCATTTTTCCCCACTTGACCCCACTTTTAACCACTTCTCGGCACAGCGGTCAATAAAAAAATAATGCCTGTTTGCAGCCCCTTCCCTCACCCGTAAACTCCTCAAGGTATGAAACTTTCCCCGGTTCGGTCGACGATCGGCTGTGCCCTTCTTCTATGTGCGGCTAAAATCGCATTCAGCCAGTCCGCATTCAGCCAGTCTCCAGAGCGACCTGAGAATGGCGCCGTCCGAGTAACCGTATCGATGAACACGGATGGCTCACGTACTGTTTACGAATTCGATGACGCGCAACATAAAGCCATCGCGACCACCACCGGCGAGGATGGCAAACTCCGCGAGAAGATTCGCTACGACATCGATGAAGCAGGTCGTTTTTCCAGCGGCACGATTTTTGGGCCTGATGGCCACCTTCGTTTTAAGAGCCGTTATAAATACGACAGCTCTGGTCGTCTGCAGGAAGAAACTCAAAGCGCAGAAAACGGGACCCTTCTCCACAAGATTGTCTACAGCTACGATCAGACAGGTAAGCGAACTGGTTATTCGATCTTTGATACAAATGGCAAACTCGTTGGTCGCACAGTCGCGGGCAGCCGAAGTCCGAAGCAAAAAAAATAGCGCGGCGTTTTGTCGCTACGGTTTTCACGCCTTAAAAGGGCGAAGGGCGAGCAAGGCCGGGCTTCCACGATGACTTGCCACCTCCGGCAAAGAGGTCTAGAGAAATTGGCGTGATTGATTATATCCAAAAGGGCGGTTTGCTAATGTGGCCAATTTTGGCCTGTAGCATCATTTCGATCGGCGTTTTTGCCGAACGCCTCTTTTACTTGCATCGGGCGACGATCCACGTCGGCGAATTCCTCAAGGGGCTCTCGAATCTTATCCGCCGCCGAAATTTCGCGGAGGCCCTACATGAATCAGCCGGTACACCGGGCCCGGTCGCGCGCGTGATTCATTCCGCTATCATCCGGCACGATGCACCACGATCGGAATTGCGCGACATTGTGCAGGAAGCGGGCCAACTCGAGGTGCCAAAGCTGGAGCGATTTCTCGGGGTGCTGGCTACGCTCGCTTTCCTCGCGCCGTTGCTCGGTTTACTTGGGACAGTTGCCGGGATGATCGACGCGTTCGGCACCATCGCCTCAAGTGGTGGTTATGCGACGGTGACTGAGCTTTCCAGCGGCATTTACAAGAGTTTATTGACAACCGCAGCGGGCCTCGTCGTGGCCACGCCGACTTTTGTCGCTTATAGCTATCTCTCTTCGCGGGTGAATACCATGCTGCACGACATGGAGCGCGCCGGCATTGAGATCGTCCACATGTTGACGGAGAGTCGGCCGATCAGCGGTATCATCAGTTTCCAACGGCCTGAGGAAACGGCCCAATCCGAGGCTCGTATCGATTCTTGATCGACACTCAGTCGATCTCCAAATACTGCAGCGCCCTCATGAAGCTCGGCCGAACGAAGGAATATAACTTCGGCTGGCTCGTCCTTTTTGCGCTGGTGGACGTCGCTTTCCTCCTGATTTTTTTCCTCCTACTCAGTTCGAATTTTATTTTGCAGCCGGGCATTTCCGTTTCAATGCCGTTCTCACGTTTTACCCTCGGCCCGCAGACTAATCAGCAAATTATCAGCATCACGGGCGGCGCAATCCCGGCGATTTACTTCCGGGAACAAAAAATCACCCTTGAGCAGCTCGGGCCCTTGCTAGATGCGGCCAAGCGTGAGGGCCACTCAATCATCATTAGAGCCGATCGTCTGACTCCATATGAAACGGTGATTGAGGTGACAAACGCCGCTCTTGAACACGGCATCACGTCCGTCGCGCTGGCTACAACTTCGTTGCGATGAATGCCTCCATCGCTGGACCGGCTGTCGAACCGCTTCTTTTCAGTTGGGAGCCACCTCAGCGGCGGCGCGCAGCGATTACCGCTTTTCTGGCGCTTTCCTTAATCGCGCATGCCCTGTGCTTCTATATTTTTCAAATTGTATATCCGACGACAGTCTCATTGTTGCCACCGCCAGCTCGCGTAAGTGTGATTACGTCCAATTCTGAAGAAGGCCGAACGCTGCTCCGCTGGGTCGACGCGGAAGACCCGGCGCTGGCCTTCACAACTCAGCGTCCGGCCGAGGCGAGACAGCGCGAGTTACCCAAGGTTGAGCACATTCCATCTTATCTCGCGGTGGAGCTTTCATTGAAACAGGTTCCGCCACCAGTTGCCGATCTGCGTATCCCAAGTTCGCAGCCAGCGGGCGCCGTGCAGTTTGTCTATCGACAAACTGCACCTGCCAT
>Ga0307312_10000014_pt1 | contig 53596 bp, 49 predicted proteins | sample ER_DNA_202_FD_194489 | JGI IMG/M metagenome (GOLD analysis project Ga0307312, IMG submission 194489) | Bulk soil microbial communities from the East River watershed near Crested Butte, Colorado, United States - ER_DNA_202 | ecosystem: Environmental > Terrestrial > Soil > Floodplain | place... | reverse complement strand
GCCGAAGTCGCTCAACCAGCTTGCCGACGAGCTGAAAACCGGAGAGGACGAGCTCCACAAGGTCGCCGACGACCTCGACAAGGCCAACCCTCCGAAGGACGTCGCCGAGGATACGACGAAGCTCGCGACGGGCCTTCGGAAGCTCGCGAATGAGCTCGAGCTGATGCGAACGGCGGCGGAGAAGGGCGATCCGGCGCTCGTCCAGAAGGCGCTTGGGAGCCTGCGCGGCTCACATGCCCTGGTCGACGCTCAGGCGGCGACGACCGACATGAAGAAGAAGGGCTACTCGCTCGGCACGCTAGGCCAGTAGACCGAGCCTCGCATCCCTAGACTCGGCAGCGTGGCGGATCGGCAAATCGTCGGGCTCGGTGGCGGCGCCGGCTCGGAGGAAGCCACGAGACGGCTGCTCGCGCACGTCATCGGCCTGGCCGGGAAGGCCGCGCCGAAGGTGTGCGTCGTTCCGACCGCCGTCGGCGACGATGCCGAATCCGTCCTCCGGCACTACGACGTGCTGCCCGACGAGGCTGTCCGCTCGCACCTGCCCGTTTTCCCGTGGCCGCCGGCCGAATTGCGGGACTTCGTCCTCGCTCAGGACGTCGTCTTCGTCAGCGGCGGCAACACGGCGAACATGCTCGCGATCTGGCGGGTACACGGTCTCGACACGATCCTGCGCGAGGCGTGGGAGGCCGGGATCGTGCTTACCGGCTGGAGCGCGGGGATGATCTGCTGGTACGAGGCCGGTGTCACTGACTCGTTCGGACCGCAGCTGGAAGGCATGCGCGACGGGCTGGGCTTCCTCGCCGGCAGCGCCTGCCCGCACTACGACGGCGAGGAGCTGCGGCGCCCGGTCTACACCCGCCTGGTCACCGAGGGATTTCCATCCGGGATCGCCGCGGACGACGGCGTCGGCGTCCACTACGTGGGCACGGAGCTGGCAGAGGTTGTGACGGCGCGCGAGGGCGCCCAGGCCTATCGCGTCGGGCCCGACGGCGAGGAGCCGTTGCCGGCGCGGCTGCTCGGCTGAGTCACGGCGCAACCCTGTTCGGGCTCACGCGCAGGCCGAGGACGTCGGGTCGGTGGTAGTGGCCGGCGGGGTCGAAGCGCTGTCGCTCCTCGTCCAGGCGAGCAGGGTCGAGCTCGGCATAGAGAATCCCCTCCTCGTCGTAGAGCGGCCCGGCGAGGTAGGAGCCGTCCGGGTCGAGGATCGCGCTGCCGCCGCGACCGACGAGGTCGACGCCTTCTAGCAGCCGAGCGAGCGGGAAGTCCTTCGGGTATGAGGCCGCGCGCTGGAAGTGGCTGGGGCTGACGACGAAGGCCCGTGCCTCTCGGGCGATGTGGACGAGGGTCGGCTGCCAGCTGTCGCCGTCGTCTGCGGTCGAGGCGATGTAGATCTCGACGCCGGACTCGTAGAGCGAGAAGCGGGCGAGGGGCATGTAGTTCTCCCAGCAGATCAAGCCGCCGATCCGGCCGAGCCCGGTCTCGATCGCGCGCAGGCCCTCGCCGTCGCCCTGGCCCCAGACCAGGCGTTCGTGGTTCGTCGGGACGAGCTTGCGGTGCTTGAGGGCGAGCGTGCCGTCCGGGGAGTGGTAGAGGAGAGTGTTGTAGAGCGTGCCCGGGTGCTCGGGGTCGCGCTCGGTCACGCCGGTCACGAGCCAGGCCTCGTTGGCGCGGGCGATCTCACCCAGCCGGTCGGCCGCTTCGCCGGGCAGCTCGAGCGATTCGCGGGCAAGCAGTGCGAAGGCCTCCTTGGCGCCGGGTTCGGCCCAGCCTGCCAGGGCGCGAGCCCAGACCGATGACGGATAGGCGGGGATGAAAGCCTCCGGGAAGACGACGAGCTGCGCGCCGTTGCCGGCTGCCTCGGCGGTAAGCGAGCCGAGCTTCTCGATCGTGGCGTCCCGGTCAAGGATGACCGGCTCCGCCTGGACGCATGCAACCGTGACAGCGCCGCGCATGCCGCGCATTGTGCGGGAACTCCGGTCGGAGGGCTAGCGGACTCGGAAGCTCGCGAACATGCCGCGCCTCCGGTGGTCGGCGATCGAGCACCAAAGGCGGTAGGTCCCCGGTCGAAGCGTCACGTCGAGCTCAGTTCTGCCGCGTGGTTTCGTCGCCGGCAGGCCGTAGGTCCGGGTTCCGCCGATTCGACGGAGGCGCAGATCGTGGATGTCCTCACCGAAGTTGTCCAGCTCGATCACTGCTGGGCCGCGCTTCACGGCCGTTCGCGAGAGCGAGAACCGAAACTCCTTCGCGGTTACACCGAGGCGTGCGGGCGCAGCTGACTCATGACCGAGCAGGGCCGCCACCGCGGCGCCGACGACGATGAGTTTCGTCACGAGATCAACGCGGGGCGCCCGAACGACCGCGCGTTTGGGATCACGCGCTCGGCCTCGACTCCGAGCCACTGTTCGAGCAGCGAGGAGTAGACGGCCCGAAAGTCCGCCGTCGTCACCAGGTTCCCGTCACGGTCGAGCCCGCTGCCGCCGAGACCTGGGAACTCGCCGATCAGCTGCCCGCGGACGCGCGAGCCGATCAGGAACGCCGATCCCCCGGCGCCGTGGTCGGTTCCAGCGGATCCGTTCTCGGCTGCACGCCGGCCAAACTCCGACCAGACGAGGGTGACCACGCGGGCGGCCACCCCTCGCGCCTCGAGGTCGCGCTGGAAGGCGAGAATGCTCTCTGCTGTCACTTTCAGGCCGCTGGCGAGGTCGTCCGCCTGATTGGCATGGGTGTCGTACTCACCCGGCGCGTTCAACGCTATGCAGCGAAGCGGAAGCCCTGCAGCGAGCATCGCTGCAAGACCCGCCAGTCGCTTTGGAAAATCGCTGTCGGTCTGAGGGTAGGTGACCGTACTGCCGAAGTTCGGTTTTTCCCCGAGGGTCGCGAAGGGGACGAGCTGTCGCCTCAGCGTGTCGGCCTGCGAGGTGACTGCCGCGGCTCGCCGGAGGGTCGGGTCAGGCCGAGAGGGCCGCTTGCCGAGCGAACCGATCGCCTGGAGCATGCGGTTCTCGACGTCGCCCCAGACACCGGGCGCCCAGAAGGAGTAGTCGTCGGCGCCGGCGAGGGCGGCCACGGGCACTTTGGTTGAGGCCAGCGGGGGCTGCAGCGTGTCATCGAGCGAAAGTCCCTGAAGCGGGTTGTCCGCCGTGCCGACGGCGTCGAGGTAGCGGCCCAGCCAGCCGGTCCGTAGGTTCGCCTCGGTGGCGCCGACTTCCCAGAAATGGCGAGAGGTGAAATGCGACTGATCGGGATGCGTGTAGCCGATCGCGGGCGCGACCGCCACCTTGCCCTCGCCGTGGAGGGTCGCCAGTGGGGCAAGCGAGGGATGCCAGTGAAGGCGGTCGTCCTCGGTGAAGACCGGCCCGGCCGCCTCTTCGAGGGCGAGCTTCGGGCGGAGCTTGCGGTAGTTCGGGTCGCCCGTCGGATAGAGAACCGAAAGCGAGTCGGCGCCCCCGGGCAAGAAGATGGAAACGAGCACGGGTTGGGCTGGGGCCGCGGCGGCGTTCGCGATCCCCTCGTCGAGTGCGTTGAGACCGAGCTTCGAAGCCCCGTAGACAGCCAGGGCGACTCCGGCAGAGCGCGCAAGGAAAGCACGCCGATGGAGGCCCGTTCCTGCCGGCAGTGGCATGCCCGGCTCGATCGGGGGAAGCCCGGAGCCTGCTTCGGCCGCCGCTCGTCGCAGGAGCGAGGCACGCGAGAACTCGTCACAGTGGCAGGCGCGTTCGGACATCAGCAGGTCTGGTAGTCGGGGGAGGACACGATCAGCTGTCGGAGGGCGTTCTCGATCAGCGACGGATACTGGTCGCGCTTCCAGCTCGCGTTGGCGTCCGAGAGCGCGGCCTTTGCAAATCGCTTCAGTGCCGCGTCGGTTCCCGGGGTCAGGGTCGGCCGTCCGACGAACCTGTGCGCCGAGGCAACGAGGGCGTCAGGGTTGCGCGGCCGCTGGTTCTTCGTGGACAGGTTGAACGGCCGCAGCGCGTAGCCGGCCGTCTGCCACCGGGCGCGAAAGGTTGCCGTGTCGAGCCAACGATCGTCGTCCCAGCCGGCGACGTTCGGCGGATAGAAGAGCTGCTGCCCGCACAGCCCGCTCAGCCAGGTCCAGGCCGTCGTGTCGATGCCCCGACCCAGCGCCCGCAGAGTGCCTGCGATTAGCACCGCCGGCGGTTTGACCATCCGCGGCCCCAAGTAGAGGGCCGGATGACGGAGAATCGCCTCGACGACCGACCGCACGTTGTAGCCCGAGCTCACATAAAGGTGCTCGAGAGCGCGACGGGTGGGCCGGGCCGGCTCGACCGGGACGAAGTAGCCCCAAAGCTTCGTGACGAAGAACGCGGGATGAGCGGGGTGCTCGAGACAGAGCCGGCACGAGTCGCGCCAGGTGAAGCGTCCACGCTTGCCGAAGACGCGCTTGACTCCCCCGTCGTGATATTTGGGGTCGTAGCGAAAGCGAATAGGCCCGCTCGAACGACTCCAGTCGTTGCGGAACCCGGTCAGCGCGCGGGCCTGCTGGCGGACGTCCTCCTCGGTGTAGCCGTGTCCGTGTCCGAGCGTGAACAGTTCCATCAGCTCGCGCGCGTAGTTCTCGTTCGGCGACCAGCGGTTGTTGTCGCTCCCGGAGAGCCAGAGCAGCATTGCCGGGTCGCAGGTGATCTCCAGCAGAAGACGCCGGAACGAGCCGAGGCCACGCTCTCTGAACAGGCGGTTCTGGCGCAGCATCAAGCGTGGCGAGCCGACTCCGTCGTTCGAAGTCGCGAACCAGTCGTGCCAAACGAGTGCCATCCGCTCGACCAGCGGCGCGCGAGTCCGCACCATTCGATCGAGCCACCAGAGACCGTCGTGCCCCCACGCATCGAGCGGTGCCAGCCGGCGTCCCTTTTCGTCTTTCGGGGCGGGGCCCACCAGGCGAGTGGTGTCAGGGCGCGTCAGTGAAGTGACGGCCCGTCGGACCCCGAGCTTTGCGAGCTTCTCCGCCTCCCCTTTGCGCGGGCCGAAGCCGGCGCGCCAGAGCAGGCGCTCAGCTTGCTCGCGGGTAAACGGCCCACGGTACGTCGGCAACTCGCTCACCCACGGGATATCGGGTGCTCGCACGCGGCGCTTGACCCTCGTCCGAAGATTGCTTAACACAGACGCAAAGCGCGCTTAACGGGGGTTCAACCGGGCCTGGTTATAACCGGTCCGTGGGCTCTCGCATGCAGGTACTGCCCGCCGCGGCACTCCTCGGTGCCGGGCTCGTGGGCGGCGTCATCTCGCTGATCGGCGCGGCCGCGTTCGGCGTTGGCAGCAAGACGACGACCGTGCGCCAGATCGAGCCCGCCCTTGGCGGCAATTCACCGACCTCCTTCGAGACCGCCAGGCCGGGCAAGGCGATGACGATCAACGGGATCTTCCGGAGCGACGCCCCGGGGGTGGTCCAGGTGACCTCGACGCAGGTAGTGCGGACGAACACCGATCCCCTGTTCGGCTTCGGGCTGCCGCAGACCCAGACCCAGAAGGCGCTCGGCTCGGGCTTCGTGATCGACAAAGCCGGCCACATCGTCACCAACTACCACGTCGTTGCCGGCGCGCGGTCGGTCGAAGTCAGCTTCTCGAACAGCGACAACATGAAGGCCCGCATCGTCGGTTCCGACCCGTCGACCGACATCGCCGTCCTGCAGATCGACGCCCGCTCTCGCGCGCTGAAGCCGCTCGAGCTCGGCAACTCGGACCGGGTCCGGGTCGGCGATTCCGTCGTCGCGATCGGCAATCCGCTCGGCTACGACCGCTCGGTCACGGCCGGGATCGTCAGCGCGGTGCAACGCGCCATCAGCGCGCCGAACCAGTTCCCGATCGACCACGTGATCCAGACCGACGCGCCGATCAACCACGGCAACTCGGGCGGACCGCTGATCAATTCCCGCGCACAGGTGATCGGTGTGAATGCCCAGATCGCCACGGGTGACAACGGCACCGATGGAAACATCGGTATCGGCTTCGCAATCCCCGTCAACACCGTGCGCACGGTCGTGGCGCAGCTGATCAAGCAGGGGAAGGTCGAGCACGCCTTCATCGGCATCACGGCGAAGCCCGTCTCCCCACAGATCGCCAGCCTCTTCCGGCTCCCCGCGCAGCACGGCCTGCTCGTCGCGACCGTGGACGCCGGCAGCGGCGCAGCCGACGCGGGCCTACGTCAGGGCACGGACACGGCCGTCGTCTCGGGGGAGAGCTGGCCGGTTGGCGGTGACCTGATCGTCTCGGCTGACGGCATCCCCCTGAGCTCGATCGACCAGCTCCGGGACCTGATCGCCGCGAAAAAGCCGGGCCAGTCCATTTCCCTGGAGGTCTACCGAGGCACGAAGAAGCTCACGCTCGAAGTCAAGCTTGGACGGCAACCATCCTCTCCCGGTTGACCGTTCCAGAAGGCCCCTGACCCCTGGGGCCGCGCTCCAGCAGCCGTTGCCAGCACGGACTGCGGGAGCGCTTACTGGAGGGCCCGATGCCTGCCCGGGCCCTCCAGTTTTACTTCGCGCATAGCCTTCGCCCCTCGATGATCGAGCAGGCCTTCGGCCAGAGCCCGCGATTTTCCGTCGGCGTCGAGGAAGAGGTGATGATCCTCGACGGCGAGTCGCTGCTTCTCTCGCCCTCCGTCGACGTGCTGATCGAAGAGTCCGAGCGGCGCGAGCTGCCGGGCCGGCTGAAGACCGAGCTCTTCGCCTCGATCGTCGAGCTGAACACCGACGTGTGCGCGACGGTGGCCGGGGCCGGAGAGGCCCTTTCGGGCCTGCGAAGGTCGGCGGCCGAGATCGCAGCGGGACACGGACTTCGCATCGCTGCCGCCGGCACGCATCCGATCAGCGACCCCGAACACGAGGAGATCGCCTCGGACCCGCGCTACCAGGAGTTCGTCGGTTTTGCCGGGATCTCGGCTCGCCGCCAGGGCGTCAGTGGTCTCCACGTCCACATCGGGATGCCGAGCGCGGATACCTGCTATTGGACGCTCGAGGCGGTGCTGCCGTGGCTGCCACTGGTGCTGGCGCTTTCGGCGAACTCGCCGTACCTCGCCGGTCGCGCGACCGGTCTCGCGTCCAACCGCGCCGAGATCCTCGCTCAGCTTCCGCGGGCGGGGGCGCCGCCGGCCTTCGGGAACTACGCGACGTGGGAGGCGTTCGTTGAGCGGCTCGTCAGCCTCGGGCTCGCCGACGACTACACCCGGTTCTGGTGGGACGTTCGCCCGCACCCGCGCTTCGGCACCCTCGAGATCCGGATGCCGGACCAGCCCACCAGCCTCCCGGTCACGGTCGGACTGACGGCGCTCCTCCAAGCGCTCTGCATCACCGTAGGAGACGGGCCCGCTCCGCTTGCCGACCGCGGCGATTACGCCCAGAACCGCTGGGCGGCGCTTCGCTTCGGTTCGAGTGCGGAGCTGATCCACCCCGACGGGACCCGTTTGCTTCCGGTGCCAGAGCTCGCTAGGGAGTTGCTCGAGCTCGTCGGTCCCGTCGCCGAGACCCAGGACACATTCCGGGAGCTCTCGGCGCTCGACCTCACCACGTGCGAGGGCGAGCGCCAGCTCGAGATCGGTGAGCGCGATGGCCTGCAGGCCGTCTGTGCGGATCTCGCGGAGCGGACGCTAAGCTCGGCCTGATGGCGGTACGGTCGGAGACGCTTCAGGTCAGCGGCATTCGCTGCGAGCGCTGTGTTCAGCGCCTTGGCGCCGCGCTGCGCGACCATGACGGGCTGGAGTTCGCGAACGCGAACCTGATGGGCACGGTGATGCTGAGCTGGGACGAGGAGCGCACCGATCTCGATGCGCTCCTCGCCTCGATGGCTGAGGCGGGGTTCCGCCGCGCCGAGAGCTAGCGTCCGCCGCCGACCCGGTCGCTGAGATACCCGGTCGGCTTGGAGTCCGCGGTGTCGTCTGGCTCCAGGCCGCCCTCGCGGATCTCGGCCCGTTGCTGGTCGGCGATCTCGCGCCCCGCCCGAAGCGCGTCCTGATCGGCGCTGCGAGCCGGATCGTCGTCGAGCAGCTCGCCGTACCCCTCCGTCTCGGGCGCCGGCGTTCCCTCCGCAAGGCCGTAATGCTCGGCGACCGCTTGCGTGTCGAGCGAGCCGTTCTCGACCTTGGGTGAGCTTACGACGAGCTCCTTCGACAGGCTCAGCCGCACCGTCTCCTCGGACGCGTCCGCGTGCGCGAAGGTCTCAGGCACAGCATGCTGCGTCTTCTTGAGTAAGCCGTGCTCGACGATCAGATGCTTGTCCTGAACGTCGACCACGTGACCGATCTTGCAGTCGTCGCTCGTGACGACCTCGAACCCCTTCATGAAAGCCCACCTTTCCGTTGACAGTCCCGCGATACCCACATCGGAGAGAGATGTAACGGGAATGCGCTTCGACGGGCCCGCGTTGGAGCTTTAACAAGCGTTGCTAGGGTGGCCGCCGTGGGAGAGACGGCACCGGAAACCGAGGCGAGAAAGCTCGCAGAGGACGCGCGGGACCGGGTCCGTTTCGAGGAGGAGGCACTCGATTTGGCCGACCAGGTCTACCGAGTCGCTCGGCGGCTGGTGTCGTCCAAAGAGGAAGCAGAGGACTTGATGCAGGAGACATATGCAAGGGCGTTTCGGAGCTGGAAGTCCTACCAACCCGGGACGAACCTCCGAGCCTGGCTCCTGCGGATCCTCACCAACCTGAACATCGATCGCGGCCGCCGGGTGCAGCGTGCGCCCGACATGCAGCCGCTCGAGGAAGGCGACTACTTCCTCTACAACAAGCTGGAGGAGGCGACGCGCGAGCCGAACCCGGCGGAAGAGCGCGTGATCGAACGCCTCTCCCAGGACGATGCGGTCTCGGCCTTGTCCGCGGTTCCGCACGACTTCAGAGACGCAATCGTGCTCGTCGACATCGGCGACTTCAGCTACAACGACGCGGCCCAGATCCTCGACATTCCGGTCGGAACCGTGATGTCGCGCCTTCACCGCGGGCGGCGCATACTGAAGCGCGAGCTGGCGGAGCGCGCGGTAACCGACGGAGGAAACAGCGAATGAGCGGATTCGCAATCGATCCGTGCGACAAGTGCGAAGAGCTTTTGCAACCTTTCTTGGATCGTGACCTGAACGATGAGGAGCGCGCGATGGCAGAGGAGCACCTCAGCCTCTGCGAGTACTGCCGCAAGCGCTACCGGTTCGAAGAAGAGTTGCGGCGCTTCGTCAGGCAGGCGGCGGTCGAGGAGATGTCGCCCGATCTGAAGACCAAGCTGGCCGGCCTGCGCACGCCTCTTCTCTAGTAGCTAGCAGCCGATCCGTGGCGGCCCGGCGATCACGACCAGCCGGCGCGGGTTCGCTCCGCCCGGAAGCGGTCGCGCGGTGACGCAGAGCTGTTTTGCGAGGCGCGCTCCGTACGCTTCGCCGCCGGGCTCGAAGAAGACGGCCGTCTGCCGGTAGTCGAACCTGTTGGCCTTCGCGACTCGCTTGATCTTGTAGCCGAGGGCGCCGATCTTGCTGGCCAGGGCTCGCGTGTAGTAGATGTCGCCTCCGCCGTTCAGCACATCCACGTTCAGCTTCCACGTCGGCGGCAGCGTTTGGGCCCCGTGCTTCTTCGCGTCTCCGCCGAAACCGCCGAGGAGCGCGACGGCCAGAGCGCCGAGAAGCAGAACGCCGCCGATCGCACTCGCAATCCTGTGTCGTGAGTGCCGCTCGGGCCGGGCCTCGAGCGGCAGGCCGGCCAGGCCTCTCGCCTCGTCTCTGTCGATCCCGAGCGACGTCGCATAGAGAACGACTGCGAGGAGCGCGTCGTCCGGTGTCGTGAACCTGTAGACGCGACCTGCTTCCAGCCACTCGACCTGCTCCGGCGAGATGCTCGCGCGCCGCGCCGCTTCATCGACCGTCAGCTTTCGCTGCACGCGCGCCGACGCCAGCGGCGAAGGCTCGAGGGGATCGAGTTGGGGCGCGACCGACATCGGACGCGAACTTCATTCTGCGCCGGTCTCGCCCACCCTCCCCGGAAGGTCCGCCGGCGTGTCCACGTCGCCCGGCGCGCCCAGGTCGTCGCAGGGGACGAGCACCGGTTCCAGTGCGCGTGCTCCTTCGTCGGGAATGTCTGCCCAAACCGTGCGGGCCAGCAGGATCGGGTGCCCGCGATTGCCGCCGTAGCTCGCGGCGACCACGTCGCCGGCGCCCGTTCGCCAGGCGGCGACGACCCGGTCGATCGCCGCAGGCGAGAGTCCCGGTCCGTCCGCGAGGACGACGACCGCCGCCTCCGTTTCCGGAGCCAGCGCATTGAGACCGCACCGGAGCGAGGCGCCCGGGCCTTGTTTCCACTCCGGGCAGCGCACCGTCGCAGCGTCGGTTTCAACCTGATGGGCGCCGACGACAACCAAGACGTCGTCGACCGCCTCGGACGCGCGAGCCCTCTCCACGACCCCCGGGACCAGGAGCCGCTGCTTCGCCGAGCCGAAGCGTGAGGACGCCCCGGCCGCCAGCACGATCGCCCCGACCATCGCACTCATTGTTCACTTCTGGGGCACAGACACGTGCGCTTTTCCGCGCTACGCTCGCCGCGGGGAGGAGGCTGGGTACGCCTTGGGTGACGCGTCAACCTCTAAAGAGGGGCGGCGTTCGCCGGGCGGCCGCCGACCGCGGCGACCGCTCGCGTGATCAGCGCCCGGGCGATGTCGACCTTGTAGGCCGTGCCGGGCAGCGGCGTCGCTTGCTCGAGCGCGTCGGCCGACGGGGTCGGCAAGGCCCACGGGATCGGAGCAACGCCGGCCAGTGCCACGCGGACATCGTCGGCAAACCGCGCCGCGGCGACACCGACGATCGCGAACGACCACTTCCGCCTCTCCATTGCCTTCAGGTAGACGCTCGCCTCGGGCTGCGGCACCTCGAGCTCCAGGATCAGCTCGCCGGGTTGAAGCGCGGTGACGTCGCGGTCATCGTCGGTCGGCAGCCGGTAAAGCTCAGAGAGCGGAAACGTCCTGCCCGTCGTATGCACCTGCGCGCCGAGGGCCAGAAGCGCCGCGGCTAGGTCGGACGGGTGAGCTGACGCACAGCGATCGTTGCCGTAGATCGCGTGCTCCCGATGCTGGCCTGCCTTGGCGTGACACATGTCCCCTCCGTGCAGGTAGCACGGGAATTTGAGCCGCCAGTACCAGCAGCGCGTCGCCTGCAGCAAGTTGCCGCCCAGCGTGCCCATCGCGCGAAGCTGCGGCGAAGCGGCGAGAGCACACGCCTCTCGTAGCGCCTGAGGGATCGTGGGCTCGACCTCGAGCTGGGCGAGCGTCGTCCCGGCGCCGATGCGCGTGCCTTTGACGCCGCTCGGAACGAGGTCGCGCACGTCGACGAGCTGATCCGCGTGCAGGATCCCGTCCCGGAGCAGGGGCACGACTTCGGTGCCGCCGGCGAGGGCGACGGAGCCGTTCCCGAGCGCGCCGGCAGCGGCTTCGGCGGACTCAGGCCGAAGCAGCTCCAACTCGCTCCTCTGCCGACTGCCGCTCTTCGGCCTCTCGCAGCGCGCGCAACAACTCTTCTCGCGTGATCGGCAGCGAGCGGACGGCTGCGCCCGTTGCGTCGCGGATCGCGTTGGCGATCGCGGCCGCCGTCGGGACGATCGGTGGCTCGCCGAGCCCTTTCGAGCCGAGGTTGGTCAGATGCGTGTCGGGGGCGTCGATCAGCTCGCTGACGATCTCCGGAACGTCGGCGATCGTCGGCAGCCTGTACGCGTCCAGCGTCTGCGTCAGCACCTTGCCGGTCTGGGGATCCAGCAGCCGCTGCTCCGAGAGCGAGTGGCCGATCGCCTGGATGATCCCGCCCTCGATCTGGCTCTCGGCTCCGAGCGGGTTAATCACGCGGCCGATGTCGTGGACGGCGTAGACGCGCTCGACGACGATCTCCCCGGTTTCGACGTCGACTGCTACCTCGGCGACCTGGATGCCGAAGGTCATCACCCGCATGCCGGCCGGGTTCGGGCCACGCGCGCCCTTGCCGAGGATCTGACCGTCCTCGAGCAGCCCGGTGATCTCCTCGAGTGGCCACGAGCCGCCGTCGGCGCTGTGAACCTTGCCGTTGCTGAGCGAAAGAACACGCTCCTCGAGGTCGAAGCGCTGGGCGGCGATCTCGCGGATCTGCCGGGCGACGTCTCCCGCCGCCGCGCGAACCGCCGGCCCGACCGACGGGGTCGTCGACGAGCCGCCCGACACGGTCGCGTACGGGCCGTGCGCAGTGTCGCCGAGCTCCACGGTGACGCGCTCGAGCGGAACGCCGAGCTCTTCGGCGGCGATCTGAGCCATCGTCGTCCGGGTTCCGGTGCCAATGTCCTGCATGGCGGTCAGCACGCTCACCGTGCCGTCGCCGGACATCCGAACCCATGCGTAGGAGGGCGGACCGCCGCCTCCGTACCAGAGCTGGGTCGCGATCCCGACGCCTCGTTTCCAGGGCCCCTCGGATCGGGCGCGCACCTCGTGGCGGCGCTCCCAGTGGGGCTCGGCCCGTCGATAACACTCAATCAGCTCCTTGCCCGAGAAGGGCCGCTCGTCGAGTGGATCGTGGTCGGCATGGTTTCGGCGCCGCAGCTCGAGCGGGTCGAGGTCGAGCTTCGCCGCGAGCTCGTCGAGCGCGCACTCGAGCCCGAACGTGCCTTCGACGAAGCCGGGAGCGCGAAACGCGTCCATCGGCGGCGCGTTCAGCCGGACGCCGTACTCGACCGTGCTCACGTTCTCGCAGGCGTAGATCATCTGAGCCGGCCCCGAAGTCGGCGGCAGCCAGCCGTCCCAGCCCAGCAGGCAAACGTATTCGGCCGAGATCGCGATCAGCGTGCCGTCCGCGCGCGCGCCCAGGCGCAGCTTCTGGATGGTCGGATTCCGGTTGCCGGAGTTGACGTTCTCCTCTCGGCGGCTCAGCCGGCAATGGACGGGTCGTCCAGTCCGGCGCGCGAGCTCGGCAGCGATCAGGGTGTAGTCGCCCGCGGAGCCCTTCGCGCCGAAGCCGCCGCCCATGAACCGGCAGATCACGCGCACCTTGTCCTTGGGGAGGTCGAAGGCCTCCGCGACCTCGTCCCGGACTCCCCAGAGGAATTGCGTCGAGGTGTAGACGACGAGCGTGTCGCCCTCCCATTCACAGGCGGTCTGATGGGTCTCGAGGGCGTTGTGGAGGACGCTTTGCGTGCGGTACTCGGCCTCGACGACGGCGTCAGCCTCGGTGAAGCCACGCTCAACGTCGCCACGCTCGTAGCGCTTCGGGTCGTCGAAGAAGGACTTCTGGCGCATCGCCTCGTCGGCGTCGAGCAGCGGCTCGAGCACCTCCCAGTCGACCGAGATCTCCTCGACGGCCGCGCGCGCCAGCTCGGCTGTCTCCGCCACGACTGCGGCGATCGCCTGGCCTTCGTAGTTCGGCTGGTCGGTGAGCGCCTCGAGCTCGCCCGGGCCGATCACGGCGCGCACCCCGGGCGCCTGAAGCGCAGGCTCGAGCGCGAGCTGGTTGACGCGCGCGCGCGCGTGAGGGCTGCGCAGGACCGCCGCATGCAACATGCCGGGCAGTTGCACGTCCTGCGTGTAGCGAGCCTCGCCGCGGGCGCGGGCGAGCCCGTCGATCCTGGTTGCAGGTCGACCGACGGTCTGCAGCGGGCCCGCCGGCCACTGCTCGAGGGCGTCTTCTTCGACGACCACCCATTGCTCGGTGTAACGGCCTTCGACTTCCTTCTCGGTCTTGACCAGCCGCGCCATCAGCCACCTCCTCCGGTGTTCGCGACCGCGTGGATCGCGCGCTCGATCTTGGGATAGGTGCCACAGCGGCAGAGATTGCCCGCCATCGCGTGCTTGATCTCCTCGTCGGTCGGGTCGGGACTTGCCTCGAGCAACGCCGAGGCGGAGACGATCTGGCCCGGCGTGCAGAAACCGCACTGAGTGGCGTCCGCCTCGACGAAGGCGTCGACGAGAGGGTGCTCGCGCAGGCCTTCGATCGTCGTCACCTCGCGGCCGGGGACCGTATGTGCCAGCGTGATGCACGAGAGCACCGGGACGCCGTCGAGCTGGACGGTGCACGCACCGCAGTGACCTTCGCCGCAGGCGATCTTCGTGCCGGTCAGGCCAAGGTTGTCGCGGAGCACCTCCGCCAGGGTGCGGCCGACCGGAGCGTCGAGCACATAGGCGTGGCCGTTGACGATCAGCTCAGACATTGGGCGTCACCGCGAGGATGTCCGCTAGGTGGATCAGCCGAAACGTGGTTCGGCTGACGATGCGCTGATCCGGCTCGTCCTCGATCTCGGGCAGGAGTCGCCAGACATCCTGGGCGGCGCTCAAGAGCTCCTTGATCCGCTCACGTTCGTCGGCGTAGCCGTCGCGGTCGTAGCAAGCGTTGAGCGCGAGCCCGATCACGCCGACGGTATCCGGCTGCCGGGTCCAGAGCAGCGGCGTGGCCATCGACAGGTACTGGTGGATTCGCGCCAGCGCCATCGGCTGCGAGAAGGTGTCGCCGCCCTTGGGAGCCGTCGGTTCGAGCGGTGGCTCGCCGTCGGCTATCCGGTTCGCGTGACCGGCGAGCATCCCGCGCAGATCGTCCTCGTCGAGCCCGGACGCCTTGGCCGTCCGCAAGGCGATCAGGAGCGAGCTCGGCTGCTGGCCGTACGGGTAGTCGGAGGCGTAGAGGACCTGCTCAGGTGAGAACACTCGGAAGACGGTGAGCAGGTCGATCGGGCTCCAGACGGAGGTGTCGAAGAAGACACCGGCCTTGCCGGCGAAGCGCTCGGCGAGTGCGGGCAGGTCGGCGATTCCGCCGTGGGCGATGATCAGCTGCGCTTCTGGGTAGCGCTCAACCAGGGCCGCGAGCTCGCTCGCGATCGGCGGTAGGCCGCGACCGCCGTGGATCAGGATTGGCACCTTTCGCTCCGCGGCGAGCGCGAAGATCGGGGCGAGCCGTTCGTCGTTGAGGAGAAAGCGCTGCGCTCGGGGGTGAAGTTTGATCCCACGGGCGCCGAGGTCCAGGCAGCGCGTCGCCTCCTCGATCGGCTCCTCCGCGAGATCGAGCCGGACGAAAGGAATCAGTCGGGCGCCGGATCGCTTCGCGTAGGCAAGCGTCCGGTCGTTTGCCGCCCGGAACGCGGGATGGTGGTCGGGCTCGTCGAGGCAGAACATGAAGCACCGTGAGATGCCGTAGCGATCGTGCACTGCGAGCAGCTCGTCGTAGGTTCCGACCATGCCGTCGATGTCGTGGCCGAGATGGACGTGGGCGTCGAAGATCTCGGCCTTCGCGGGGAGCTCGGACTCGAGCTCTTTCGCGTACTGGTCGACCAGCTCCTGGGCCCTTGCGAGCGCCTCGTCCATGAGGCTGAGTCTACGCACGCGGTAGCATCTCGCCCGACGTGAGCGACCTCCTCATCTGGGCCGACACGTTGCGCTCTCCCGAGATGCGCCACGAGGTGCCCGTCCCGGTGCCCGACCCGTTCCTGTACCTCGAGCGAAACGGCGAGCGGCACGTGGTCATCTCGCCGTTCGAGATCGAGCGTGTCCAAGGTCACAACGGCATCAAGCCGCATCCGGTCGAGGAGTTCGGCTGGGACGAGCTCGTCAAGCAGGGGCTCTCGGCCGAAGAGGTCGGGCTCGGCACGTACGTCCGAGCTGTGAAGGAGCTGGGCGTCTCTCAGGCAGTCGTCCCGCCGACGTTTCCCGTCGAGCTTGCAGATCGGCTACGGGCCGAAGGGGTCGAGCTGACCCCCGACGGCGAGACGTTCGTCCAGCGGCGGAGGGTCAAGAGCGAGGCCGAGCTCGAAGGGATCAAGCGCGCGCAGCGCGGCGCCGAGGCGGGGATGGACGCCGCACGCGAGCTCTTCCGGCGAGCCGGGGAGCAGGACGGCAAGCTTGTCGTCGACGGAGAGACTCTGACCTGCGAGCGGGTCAGACTCGCGATCCAGCAGGCCTTCACCGATCGCAGCCTTCTCTCCGAGGAGTTCATCGTCTCCCACGGCGCGCAAACGGCGATCGGCCACGAGATGGGCTTCGGCGAGATCAAGCCGAACGAGCCGATCGTGATCGATCTCTGGCCGCGCGACCGAGACTCGTCCTGCTACGCGGACATGACGCGAAGCTACGTCGTCGGGACGCCCGACGAAGAGCTCGCCGAGTTCCACCAGCTCGCCCACGAAGCGCTGAAGCTGTCGATTGCGGCGATCAAGCCCGGAGTCGCGGGGCGCGACGTCTATGTCCTCGTCTGCGAGCTCTTCCACGGAGCCGGCTACCCGACCGGCCTGCACAAGCAAGAGGGCGAGGTGCTCGAAGACGGGTTCTTCCACGGCCTCGGCCACGGCGTCGGCCTCGAGGTACACGAACAACCCTGGCTGAGCCGGTACCCGGGCGATCTCGTGGCCGGAGACGTGATCACGCTGGAGCCCGGGCTTTACCGCAGCGGCTACGGCGGCTGTCGGCTCGAGGACCTTGTCCTCGTGACGGAAGACGGCGGCGAGCTGCTGACGGACTACCCGTACGACCTCGAGCCGTAAAGGCAGGGGCGACGGCAGCGAAGCCCCACGCGATCGAGACGATCCTCCTCGAGGAGCGCCGCTACCCGCCTCCCGAGGACTTCGCTGCGCAGGCGAACGCGCAGCCCGAGATCTACGAGCGCGACCTCGAGGAGTTCTGGGAAACCGAAGGGCGCGAACGCGTCACCTGGTTCGAGCCGTTCGGGCAGCTCTACGAGTGGAAGCCGCCCTACGCGAAGTGGTTTCTCGGCGGCAAGCTGAACATTTGCTTCAACTGCGTCGATCGGCACGTGGAGGCCGGCAACGGCGGCAAGGTCGCGTACTTCTGGGAGGGCGAGCCCGAGGACGAGCGCCGCGAGCTCACTTTCGCCGACCTCCAGGTCGAGGTGGTTCGATTTGCGAACGCGCTCAAGAAGCTCGGCGTCGGCAAGGGCACGCCGGTTGCGATCTATATGGGCATGGTCCTCGAATTGCCGATCGCGATGCTCGCGTGCACGCGTCTCGGCGCGCCGCACACCGTTGTTTTCGGCGGCTTTTCGGCAGACGCCCTTTCCGACCGGATGAACGACATGGAGTGCGAGCTCTTGATCACCCAGGACGAAGGCTGGCGAAACGGCGCCAAGGTGCCGCTGAAGCAGAACGCCGACGCCGCGCTCGACCTGTCCCCCGGGGTGAGGCACTCGATCGTCCTGCGTCGAACAGGCGAGGGGCCGGCGATGAACGACGGCCGCGACCTCTGGTGGCACGAGCGGGCCGACGACGAACCTGGCGACCCCGCGTCATGCCCGTGCGAGCCGATGGACTCCGAGGATCTGCTCTATCTCCTCTTCACGAGCGGCACGACCGCGAAGCCGAAGGGAATCGCCCACACGACCGGCGGCTACCTGGTCGGCACCGCGACGACGCACCACTACATCTTCGATGTCAAGCCGGACTCGGTCTACTGGTGCGCCGCGGATGTCGGCTGGGTCACCGGCCACAGCTACATCGTCTACGGCCCTCTCTGCAACGGGACGACCGGGGTCATCTTCGAGGGCGTTCCGAACTACCCGGACAAGGACCGCTGGTGGGAGATCGTCGAGCGCTACAAGGTCGACATCCTCTACACGGCGCCGACCGCGATCCGCTCACATATGAAGTGGGGGCCCGAGTACGCCGAGAAGCACGATCTTTCCTCGCTTCGCCTGCTCGGGTCGGTCGGCGAGCCGATCAATCCGGAGGCGTGGGTCTGGTACCACGAGCACATCGGCGGCGGCCGCTGCCCGGTCGTCGACACCTGGTGGCAGACCGAGACCGGGATGATCATGATCACGCCCCTGCCGGGAGTGACGACGCTCAAGCCCGGCTCGGCAACGAAGCCGTTCCCGGGCGTCGACGCCGCCGTCTACGACGAGCAGGGCAACGAGGTCGCCCCAGGCGGCGGCGGTTATCTCGTGTTGCGGCGTCCGTGGCCGGCGATGCTGCGGGGCCTCTACAAGGAGGACGACCGGTACCGGGAGACCTACTGGTCGAAGTACGCCGACACGTACTTCGCAGGCGACGGCGCGCGGATCGACGAGGACGGCGACTTCTGGCTGCTCGGCCGCGTCGACGACGTCATGAACGTTTCCGGCCACCGGATCTCGACGATCGAGGTCGAATCGGCGCTCGTCGACCACCAGCGGGTCGCCGAGGCAGCTGTCTGCGGACGCGCCGATCCGACCACCGGGCAGGCGATCGTCGCGTTCGTCTCTTTGAAGGGCGGCGACGAGGGCTCGGTCGAGATGCTCGAGGAGCTACGCGATCACGTCGCCAAGAAGATCGGCAAGATCGCGCGCCCCGCGAACATCGTCTTCACGCCCGAGCTGCCGAAGACGAGGTCGGGCAAGATCATGCGTCGCCTGCTCCGTGACGTCTCCGAGAACCGAGAGCTGGGTGACACGACGACGCTTGCCGATCCCGCGGTTGTGTCCGAGCTCAAGGACCGCGCCGAGGCAGAGTCCAAGTCCGAGGACTAAGAAACCAGCTTCTCGAACTTCTCGGCGTCGTCGAACGGGCCGATCAAGGCGAGGTTGAGGCCGCTGCCGCCGATCACGTCCTGCGCCACACGCTGAATGTCCTCTGCGGAGACGGCGTCGAGCCCGTCCTGAATCTCCTGCGGGTCGACTGCCTCGCCTTCGAGCACTTCGCGGCGAAGGCCGAACATGATCATTCCCTGCGGGTTCTCGAGCTGAAGCAGGAAACGGCCCTTCGCGAGGTTGCGTGATTTCTCGAGCTCGGCTGACTCGACCGGCTCCTCAGCGATCCGCCGGAGCTCGTGGACGATCGTCTCGACGGCTTCGTCGGCTCTGTTGATGTCGACGCCGGCCTGCGAGTAGAGCGAGCCCGCGTCGGTGTAGCTGTGGTTGATCCCGAATACGTAGTAGGCGAGCCCGCGCCGTTCGCGCACCTCGGTGAAGAGACGTGACGACATGCCGGTGCCGAGCACGGTCGCCAGCAGTTGCAGCGAATAGCGGTCGGGGTGGTCGAGCGGGTAACTCGGGACGCCGATGCAGAGGTGAGCCTGATCGGATTGCTTGTGGTGGATCTTCAGCCGGCCTCCATTGGACGCCTCCACCTGGGCCGGCGCCGGCTCGCCGGTCTCATCGGCTGGCAGGTCCCCCAGCAGCTCCTCGATCTTGGCGATCGCGTCCTCGCCGACATTGCCCCCCAAGCCGACGACCATGCGGCTGGGCTTGTACCAGCGCCCTGTGTAGTCGAGGAAGGTCTCGCGGTTGGCCTCGCGGATCGTCTCTTTGCGCCCGATGATGTCCCAGCCGAGCGGCTGGTCGCCGTACAGGAGCTCCTCGTAGACGCCGCCGATGAAGTCACGCGGCGTGTCGTAATACATGTTCATCTCCTCGACGATGACGCCCTTCTCGCGCTCGATCTCGTCCTCGGCGAACTTCGAGTTCCGGAGCATGTCGACGAGCACGTCAAGCGCCGTGTCCCGGAAGTCGGCCGCGCACTTGACGTAGTAGCCGGTGTATTCCTTGCCGGTGAAGGCGTTGAACTCGCCGCCGATACCGTCGACCTCGGTGCCGATGTCACGCGCGGTCGGGCGTCGCTCGGTGCCCTTGAAGAACATGTGCTCGGAGAAGTGGGCGATGCCGTTGGTGTCGCGCGTCTCGTAGCGCGAGCCGGCGGCGAGCATGATCATGCAGGTGACCGAGGTCGCCTGCGGCATCGGCGCGAGCAGGACGCGAAGCCCGTTGTCGAGCGTGTGTCGCTCGAATGTGCTCATGCGGCGACTGCGGTCAGCTTCTCGCGCCAGGCGGCGGGCAGAGGCACGGGCTCGCGGCGCGCGTAGTCGTAGGCGACCTGGACGCTTTTGGCCTCTGCGACGACCTCGCCGTCGACACGCAACTCGTAGTCGAGGTCGAAGCTCTTCGTCCCGAACCGGCTCGCGTGTACGGAGATCTCCACCTCCTGCCCGAAACGGACGGGGGCTCTGAAGTCGATCTCGACGCGGGCGACGATCATGTTCATGTCTTCGAGCCCGGTGGCGGCCCCGACCTCGGCGAGGAGGGCGGCCCGGGCCTGCTCAATGTAAGTCAAAAAGACGGCGTTGTTGACATGACCCATCGGATCCAGGTCGCGGAAGCGCACTTGCTCGACGTGGGTCACGCCTGCCATCGCGCGGATGCTAGCTACGGGCCTGGAGGCGGCGTTCGAGGTTCGCCTTCACCGCAGGCCATTCCTCGTCGGTGATCGCGTAGTAGGCCGAGTCCCGGACCCCGACGTGGATCAGCATGTGCTTTCGGAAGACTCCCTCGAAGGCTGCCGGCAGGGCCTCGAGCGCCCGACGCGACTCGACGTTCCTCGCGTCGGTCTTGAACTCGATCCGCATAGCCCCGCACCGCTTGAACGCGTGCTCGAGCATCAGCAGCTTGGCCTCGATGTTCGCTCCACTCGACCACATGGAGGGCGTCAACCACGTGTTGCCGATTTCGGCCCCTCGATGCTCTGGCCGAAGCGTCAGGAAGCGTGTGCTCCCGATCGGCCGGCCGCTCGCGCGGTCGACGGTCACAAAGGGGAGCTCGCGTCCGGCCTCGTTCTCGGCGAGCGCGTGGGCGAACCAGCGATCGAAGCCGTCCCGCGTGCTGCCGTCCAACTGCATCCACCGCCAGATCACTGGATCCTCTGCGGCCTCGCGAAGCGCGGCCTCATGCCCGGCCTCGACCGGTTCGAGCACGATCAGCCGTCCTTCGAGGCGGGTGCGAAGCTCGGGCCACATCAGCGATCCTCGCGGCGGTAGACGAAGCGGACGGCCGACCAGTCATCGTCGAAGGCGATGCTCTTGTTGTCGACCAGGCCGGCGTCGAGGCCGATCTGCTGGACGCTGTCGAAAGTGAGGTCGGTTTCGAGCTTCGAGCTCTTCTTCGGGTAGGCGATCCAGAGCCCGTCGGCGGGGGCGAGCGTCTGCTTGAGGCCCGCGAACCGCCGCTTCAGCTCGGCGCGGCTGGTCGTGAAGTACACGACGACGTCGGCGCCGGACGTCGCGCCGAGCTTCTTCGTCAACGGGGTCCCGGAGTAGTCGCGATCGGCCACTGTTAAGTCGAGGTAAGAATGGGTTGCGGTGGTCTTGAGGGCTTCGTCTACCTTGACGAAACGATGCTCGAGATGCTGCATCTCCTCACTGTTGCGTGCCTGTTCGCTGCCGCCTGGCTGATCTCGCGCGGCGCTGCTTACGTTGCCCGCAAGGTGCTGATCTGGCACGACCGCCACACCGAAGCGGCGGCTGCGACGGTCGACCTTCGGATCGCGAACGTCAAGCGGCGCGAGACGACGGTCGCGGTCATCCGTGCTGCGATCGCCTACGCGGCCTTCGCCGTCGCGATCGTCCTTTCGGCCGCGCAACTGACCGGCGGCCTGGACAAGCTGTCGACCCTCGCCGGGGCGTCCTTCGTGATCATCCTTGCCGGCTTCGCGATTCAGCGAGTGCTGATGGACGTGATCGCCGGGACGATGATGTTCGTGGAGCGCTGGTACGCCGTCGGCGACACCATCGCAATCCCCACGCTCGAGCTCCAAGGCGTCGTCGAGGACATCTCGCTCCGGCGAACGAAGCTGCGCACGCTCGACGGCGAGACGATCCAGGTCTCGAACTCCCAGATTCCCGCCGTGCGAGTGCTCCCAGAAGGCCTGAAGGAGCTCGCAATCGAGCTCTTCGTCAGCGACCGCGAGCTCGGCGAGCAGCTCGTCCTCGGCCTGCGGCGGATCCTCCCCGAGGGCCCGACGACCTTCCTCAAGCGGCCCTGGATCGAGGAGGTCAACGAGCTCGACGACCGCCTCGTCCGCATCAGGCTGCGCGCATCGGTCGTGGCCGGCCGCGAGTGGCTGGTCGAGGGCTTCCTCTCCGACCTGCTCAAGGAGCGGGCGAACGAGGGCCTGATCGTGCATGGCCCGGTCGTGCTGGCGGTCAACGAGCAGGCGACGCGGAGCTTCGCGCGCGCGAGTGCAGCGACGCGCTGGACTGCCCGGGCGGAGGCCCAGACTCAGAATTAGGAGGGGTTGGCGGAACGCAGTCTGTGCCGCCGGGCCGCGCTGCTCGCCCCCTGGCAGCGTCCTCAGTCGCGCCCATATCTAGGGATATGGACGCTCCCTGCGTCCTCCCCAGGGAACGAGCATCGCGCCCCGGCGACGAGCGGCGCTCCACCAAGCCCTCCTAGATTCGTTCGAGCTCGGCCAGCAGTCGATCGACTTCGGCGGCGGTGTTGTAGTGGACGATCCCCGCGCGAACGGCGCCCCCCGAGTCCTCGAGCTCGAAGCGCTTCATCACTTCGAGCGCGTAGTAGTTGCCGTGCCAGACCGCGAAGTTACGCTCGCCCAGCCGTCGTGCCGCCTCGTCTGGCGGGAGCCCCTCCACGTTGAAGGCGAACGTCGGAACGCGGCCTTCCATCGTCGGTAGGCCGAAGAGCCGGCAACGGTCGGGTAGGCCGTCGAGGAAACGCTCGCCGAGCTCGCGCTCGTAGGTGGTGAGGGAGTCCCAGCCGATCGAGTCCAGGTAGTCGACCGTCGCGACGAAGCCGGCAAGCAGCTCGTGCGCAAGCGTCCCGGTTTCGAAGCGGTGCCCGAGCGGCTCGTTGGCAGCGGGGCGGACCTTGTACGGGCGCCAGCTTTCGAGCAGCTCGCGGCGCCCGTAGGCGAGGCCCAGATGGGGCCCGCAAAACTTGTACGGGGAGCAGATCAGGACATCTGCGCCGACCGCGGCCACGTCGACAGGGCCATGCGCGGCGTAGTGAACGGAGTCCACCCAGGCTAGGGCGCCGGCCTCGTGCGCGAGCTCGGCGACCCGGGCGACGTCGACCAGCGTCCCGACCGCGTTCGAGGCCCAGGGGAACGCGACGACGCGAGTCCGGTCGGAGAGCTTCGATGCGAGGTCGTCGAGGTCGAGCGTCGAGTCGTCCCGAATCTTGGCGAAGTGGACGATAAGGCCGAGGTCGCGAGCGAGCTCGAGCCACGGAGAGACGTTGGCGTCGTGGTCGAGCTGCGTGACGACTATCTCGTCCCCCGCCTGCCATTCGCGCGCAGCCGTCCGCGTAAGCGCGAAGTTGAGCGTCGTCATGTTTGCTCCGAAGGTCACCTCGTCGGCCGAGCAGCCGAGGAAGCCCGCGGCGGCCAGCCTGGAGTCGGCAACGAGCCGCTCTGTGCGTCGGCTCGTCTCGTAGGGGCCGCTGACGTTGGCGTTCGACTCGCGGAGGTAGCCCGCGATCGCGTCGATCACCTCGTCCGGGACCTGTGTGCCGCCGGGCCCGTCGAAGAAGACGAGCTCGCGCTGCAGTGCGGAAAAACGAGCCCTCACGGCGGCGACGTCCAGGGCGACCGCGCTCATTCGGTAAAACCTACCAATGGGCCGGATGACCCATTGAATTGGCAAACCGAGGATGCAAGGGTCTTTGTGGGATCACGAGAGGGAGAAGAGATGAGTGAGTCAGCCGCCGTGCCTGCAGCCGCAGAGGTTGCGCAGGCACCCACTGGAACGGTCGTCGAAGCCCACGAGTTGACGCGGCGCTACGGCGAAGGAGACACTGCAGTCGATGCGCTCCGCGGCGTCAGCCTGGATGTCAGTCGCGGCAAGCTGACCGCGGTGATGGGCCCATCGGGCTCGGGCAAGTCGACCCTGATGCACATCCTGGCCGCCCTGGACATTCCGACGAGCGGGTACGTGACGCTCGCGGGCACGAAGCTGGGCGAGCTCAACGACAATCAGATCACGAAGCTTCGCCGGCAGCACATCGGCTTCATCTTCCAGTTCTTCAACCTGCTGCCGATGCTGACCGCGGAGGAGAACATCCTCCTGCCGCTGACGATCGCCGGCGAGAAACCCGAGAAGGAGTGGTTCGAGGACCTGATCAAGACCGTCGGGCTCGCCGACCGCCGCAGCCACCGCCCAGCAGAGCTCTCCGGTGGCCAGCAGCAGCGCGTCGCGATTGCGCGCGCCCTCGTCTCAAAGCCGACCGTCGTCTTCGCCGACGAGCCGACCGGCAACCTCGACTCGAAGACGAGTGAGGAGATCCTCGAGCTCCTGCGCAACTCGGTCGACTCGTACGGCCAGACCACGGTGATGGTCACGCACGACCCCCGCGCGGCCGCGATCGCCGACCGGATCCTGTTCCTCGCCGACGGTCTGATCGTTCGCGACATGCCGCGCTCGGAGCCGAGTGCGGTGATCGCGGCGATGGACGAAATCGGCGCCGACTAGATGGTCGCCGTCGCGCTGAGGGGCCTCGCGGCGCGCAAGCTGCGCGCCTCGCTGACCGCGATCGCGGTCGTCCTCGGCGTGGCGATGATCAGCGGTACCTACGTCCTCACGGACACGATCAACAACGGCTTCGACACGATCTTCACGCAGTCGTACAAGAACGCCGACGTCGTGATCAGCGGTAAGGCCGCCTTCCTCAACACGAACGGGAACGGCGTCGAGTTGCCGTCCTTCCCGGAATCGATCTTGACGAAGGTCCGTGACCTTCCCGATGTGGCGGTCGCTGCCGGGTCGGTCACGAGTGACCGGATCAAGCTGCTGCAGAAGAGCGGCAAGATCGTCGACACCGGCGGGGCGCCGCCGCTCGGCTTCTCCGTCGACCCCCGCTACAACCAGTTCAATCCGACAGCGCTGACCGCCGGTGATTGGCCGCGGGGCGCCGGGCAGATCGCGATCGACAACCACACGGCCGACGGGAACGGCTACAAGGTCGGTGACTCCATCGGCGTCCAGTCGAACGGCCCGGCGCAGCAGTTCAAGATCACGGGGATCGCGAAGTTCGCCGGCGTCAACTCGACCGGTGGGGCGACCTTCGCGCTCTTCGCGCCCAAGACCGCCCAGAAGCTGTTCGGCAAGGTCGGGAAGCTAGATCTGATTCGCGTCCAGTCGAAGGCCGGAGTTCCGACGAGCCAGCTCGTCAAGGAGATCCAGCCGCTGCTGCCCTCGACCGCCACGGTGCGAGATGCGGCCGCGCAGGTGAAAGAGGACAAGAAGAGCCTCGGCGGGTTCATCGACTTCCTCCGCTACGCGCTCCTCGCTTTCGCATTCGTCGCGCTCTTCGTGGGTTCGTTCGTGATCGCGAACACCCTTTCGATCACGATCGCCCAGCGGACGCGGGAGTTCGCAACCCTGCGGACGATCGGCGCCTCGCGGCGGCAGATCCTCTGGTCGGTCGTGCTCGAGGCGCTCATCGTCGGCTTCGTCGCCTCCGTTGTCGGCCTGTTCCTCGGCCTTGGGCTCGCGAAAGTCCTCAACAAGCTCTTCGTCGCGGTCGGAATCGACCTGCCGCAAGGGAACACCGTCTTCGCGACCCGGACGATCATCGTCTCGATTCTCGTCGGCACGCTGATCACGCTGATTGCAAGCCTTCGGCCCGCGCGACGCGCGACTCGGGTGCCGCCGATCGCGGCTGTTCGCGAAGGCTCGGTGCTCCCTGTCTCGCGCTGGGCGAAGTACGGTCCAGTTACCTCGCTCGTGGTGCTGCTTCTGGCGGTTGCGCTGCTCTGTTTCGGTTCGTTTGCGAGCAACGCGGCCACCGCTCCACGGCTGTTCGCGATCGGCATCGGCGTGCTGCTTCTCTTCTTCGGCGTCTCGATGAACGCCGCGAAGATCGTTCGGCCGTTGGCTGCCGTGCTCGGGGCGCCGGCCCGGACGATCGGGGGCGCGGCCGGGATCCTCGCTCGCGACAACGCGACCCGGAACCCGGCCCGGACAGCCTCGACGGCCTCGGCCCTGATGATCGGGCTCGCGTTGGTCACGTTCGTCGCCCTCTTCGGCCAGGGTCTTCGCTCGTCTTTCGAAGACGCGGTCAACAAGCTCTTCATCGCGGACTACGCCGTCACCTCGACCGGCAACTTCGTGCCGATCAGCGCCTCCGTGGGCAACAGCCTCGTCGGCAAGCCCGGAGTGGACGTGGTTTCGCCGATCCGTGCCGGCTCGGCGAAGTTCCTCGGCTCCGTGCACGATGTCAGCGGCGTCGGCGCCAACCTGCCCGCCGTGGTCGCGGTCGACTGGAAGCAAGGGAACAACACCATTCCCGGCAAGCTCGGCCTGACCGGCTTCTTCACGAGCAGCAAGTTCGCGAAGAGCCACCACCTGAAGATCGGGACGCCGGTCTCCATCCAGTTCCCGGCGGGCGAGAAAGTGAAAGTGATGCTGGCCGCCACGTACAACGAGCCGAAGGGAGGCTCGCCCTTCGGGGATGCGATCTTCTCCACTCGTCTCTTCGACGCTCACATCTCCCAGCCTCAGGATCAGATGGTGTTGATCAACTCCCCCGATGGCGTCAACGCGACCAACACGACGACGCTCGAAGATGACCTGAGCGGCTTCGCCGACGCGAAGCTCCAGACCCGTGACCAGTTCATCAAGGAGAGCGAGAAGCCCATCAACAGGCTCCTCAACCTGCTCTACGTGCTGTTGGCGCTGTCCGTGATCGTCAGCCTGTTCGGGATCGTCAACACGCTGGTGTTGACCGTGTTCGAGCGCACACGCGAGCTGGGGATGCTGCGGGCGGTCGGGATGACGAGGAGGCAGGTCAGGATGATGATCCGCTACGAGAGCATCGTCACCGCGTTGATGGGCGCCGCTCTCGGGATCGCCGTTGGCATCTTCCTCGGTGCGCTCGTGATCCACGCCCTCTCGAGTCAGGGGCTCGTCTTCTCCGTCCCGTTTCTGACGTTGGTCATCTTCGTGCTCGCGGCGATCCTCGTCGGCATCGTCGCCGCGATCTTCCCGGCCCGGCGGGCCGCCCGCCTGAACATCCTCGAAGCGCTTCAGTACGAGTAGCCCTTACGTCCGAGGCGCGGCCTACGCTGCGTCGCAAATGCGGAGGCTGCGGACGCTGAGCGAGGCCGAGTGCTACTGCCGTTGCTACGGCGGCGCCGACGAGTCGGTCAAAGTCTTCCGGGTCGAGCGCCCTGAGCTCGAGGAGGTGCGCCTTACGGGCGAACGGATCCGGCGGCTCTTCGAGCGCCGGCTCGACCTGCGCGAGCCGGGGCTGGCAGCTTGACCTGCGCGTGGGCGACAGGACGAAGAGTGCAGTCCCGGACGTTCTCGGGCCGGATCTCCGGGTTGTCTTCTGCGGCATCAACCCCGGCTTCGTATCGGCGGCAGCGGGCGCTCATTTTGCGAACCCGCGGAACGACTTCTGGCGTCTCCTGCACGAGGCCGGGTTCACGCCCGGTCTGCTCGCGCCCGAGCAGCAGTTCGAAGCGCTGCGGCTCGGAATCGGGCTGACGAACGCGGCTCAGCGTACAACGCGGGGCTCGGGCGATCTTCGGCGCGCGGACTTCGCCGGCGCGGCCGAGCGGCTCGAGCGGATGGCGGTCGACCTGCGGCCCGCCTGGATCGGCTTCGTCGGCAAGGAGGCCTACCGGGGAGTGTTCGGCGGGCGGACCGAACTGGGAGAGCAGGCGCGACGCCTGGGCGAGACGCGGCTGTTCGTGCTGCCGTCCACGTCGCCGGCCAACGCGGCGGTGCCGTGGGCCGAGCGCCTGAAGTGGTTCCGTGCATTGCGAGAGCTGCTCGAATGACCCGCAGGTGTTCAGCAAAGCTCTCTCGGCGGAGGCGGGCTATGCCCGCCGGAGCCTCATCTGCGCGGGACTCGCGTCATCCCAGCGAGGGGGCTCACGGGGGAAACCGGGTTTCCCCCGTGAAGCGAGCGCGCGTCAGCGCGCAAAGCGTTAGCCGCGCCAGCGGTTCGTGATCGGGGTGCGCCGGTCGCGGCCGAATGCTTTGGGGTGGAGCCGGACGCCGGGCGGAGCCTGGCGCCGCTTGTACTCGGCCCGGTCGATCATCGCGACCGCACGCTGGACGACATCCGGGTCGAAGCCGTCGGCGCTCAGCTCCTCGGCCGAGCGATCCTCTTCGACGTAGGCAACGAGCACCTTGTCGAGCGCGGGATAGGGCGGTAGGGAGTCCTCGTCGAGCTGGTTCTCGCGGAGCTCGGCGGTCGGCGCGCGGTCGACGATGGTCTGCGGGATCAGCTCCCTGCCGGCGCGATCGTTCAGGTACTTCGCCAAGCGGAAGACGTCGGTCTTGTAGACGTCCTTCAGCAGCGCGAACCCTCCGGCCATGTCTCCGTAGAGCGTGGCGTAGCCGACCGACAGCTCCGACTTGTTGCCGGTTGCGACCACCAGCCAGCCGAACTTGTTCGACAGCGCCATCAACAGCACGCCGCGGATGCGAGCCTGAAGGTTCTCCTCGGTCAGGTCGCTCTCCCGGCCCGAGAAGCTCTCGGCGAGCGCCTGTTCATAGGTGCCGTAGATGTCGTCGATCGGAAGCTCGCGAAAGTCGGTACCGAGGTTCTCGGCAAGACGCGTTGCGTCGAGGCGGGTCTCCTCCGACGAATAACGAGACGGCATCGAGACGGCATGCACCCGTTCCGCCCCGAGCGCCTCGACTGCCAGTGCGGTGGTCAGCGCCGAGTCGATGCCGCCTGAGACGCCGACAACCACGTCGCCGAACCCGTTCTTGTTCACGTAGTCCGAGAGGCCGAGCTCGAGCGCGAGCCGCATTTGGTCAAGCTCGTCGAGCTGCGGCGCGATCGCCGGCTCGACCTTCTTCTCCGATTTATGCGTCGTGCCGACATGGACAACGGGGACCTCCGGAATCGCGCCACGGTCGCGGGCGAGTGCGCGGCGTCGGACGTCGGTCAGCCGGCGGCCGATCGCTTCGGCCGGCTCGATGTCTGCGATCAGCAGTGCCTCCTCGAACCCGGGTGCCCGCGCGAGCACGTGACCTTCCTCGTCAAGGACGAGCGAGTTGCCGTCGAAGATCAGCTCGTCCTGGCCCCCGACGGAATTGCACAAGGCGACGAAACACGAGTTGTCGCGGGCCCGCGTCGCGAACATCTCCTGCCGCTCGCGGTCGCGGAGGACGTGGAATGGAGAGGCCGAGAGGTTGAGGAGCACCTGGGCGCCCGCCAGCGCGAGCTCGGTTGCCGGCGGGCCGGGCTGCCACATGTCCTCGCAGATCGTTGGGCCGATGAGCGTGCCGCCGTGCTCGAGCAGGACGAGGTCCCGGCCCGGCGCGAAGTAACGATCCTCGTCGAAGACCCCGTAGTTGGGGAGGAAGCGCTTGCGATAGAGCGTCTTGATCTCGCCCGCGGCACAGACGGCGCAGGCGTTGTAGAGGTCACGCTCCAACCACGGAACGCCAATCAGGGCGACGATTCCGCGTGCCTCGCGCGAGAGCTCTTCGGCCTTGGCCTGAGCGGCCCGGACGAAGCTCGGCCGCAGAAGCAGGTCCTCGGGCGGGTAGCCGGTGACCGCCAGTTCGGGAAAGACGACGATGTCCGCGTCCTGTTGCTTGGCCTCGGCAAGCCGCTGGAGGATGCGCTCGCCGTTGCCGTCCAGGTCGCCGACGACGGTGTTGATCTGAGCGAGAGCCAGTCGCATCGGTAGTTTTAGACTATCAGTCGAAAACCTGTCAGCGCTGGAGGCGGATCGCGTTCAGGTCTTGCTCGCGAATCTCGTCGGCCCGGCGGATCAGGTCTTCGATGTCGTCGTGCTCGGCGTGGATGTAGCGGCCGGCGAGCGCATCGGCCCGGCCTGAGGCGAGCGTACGGACGAGCAGTGGAGCGAGCTCGGGTGGCGTCCACGGCAGATCGTCGCCGAAGCCGCTGGTCATCTCGGTCTGGACAAGGCCGGGGCTGAAGAAGAAGACGGGGATACGGTCTGCGAGCTCGTTGGCGAGCGTTTCGCCGTAGCGGCAGACCGCGGCCTTGCTCGCGGTGTACGCGGTGTTGGAAGACCCTGGCAGGTAGGCGGCGCCGCTGCCCGTGATGACGATCCGGCCCTGTCCGCGCGCGAGCATCCCGGGGATGACGGCCCGGCAGGAGAGGTGAACGCCGAGCACGTTCACCTCCTGGACGCGCCACCAGTCCGCGGGTTCGACCTCCCACGTCGCTCCGTCCGGGCCGCCGATGCCGGCGTTCGCGACGAGCAGTGTCAGCGGGCCGAGCTCACGCTCGGTCTCGGCGACGGCCCGCTCGACCGCGGCGCGATCGGTGACGTCGAGCTCGAGCGCGAGGCCCCCGATCTCGTTCGCGACGTCGTCGACTTGTTCTCGGGTGCGCGCGGCCACGGCTACGCGAGCTCCTGCGGCGGCCAGTTCGCGCGCGATATCCGCGCCGATCCCGCGGCCTCCGCCGGTGACCAGCGCGATTTGCTCGGTCAGCTCGTCGCCGGTCATCTGCCGAGGATAAGGCAGCCGGTCCCGGCCACGTTGTTGAGCTATGCCCGCGCCACTGCAGCTTCGATCTCGTCCAGCGCTTCCGGATTCTCGAGCGACGACAAATCGCCCGGGTCTGTGCCCAGCGCCTTTGCGCGGACGGCACGGCGGACGATCTTCGCGCTGCGTGTCTTCGGCAGCGTGCTCACGAACAGGATCCGCTCCGGCGCGAAGGCCTTGCCGAGCTCGGCCGCCACGAGCGCTCGCAGTTCACCCACGAGGTGCTCAGAAGGCACGGTCCCCGGCGCGAGCGCGCAGAAGATCCATGCGACTTCGCCCTTGACCTCGTGCGGCACGCCGACGGCCGCCGCCTCCGCGACTGCCGGATGTCCGACCACTGCGGACTCGAGCTCGGCGGGGCCAACCCGCTTGCCGGCGATGTTGAGGGTGTCGTCGGACCGGCCGTGCAGGAACCAGTAGCCATCCTCGTCCACCGAGGCCCAGTCCCCGTGCACCCATACGCCGGGCAGCCGCCGCCAGTACGTCTCGAGGTATCGCTCCGGATCGCGCCAGAATCCGCGCGTCATCCCGGGAAACGGCCGGCGACAAACGAGCTCGCCGACCTCGCCGCGCACCGTCCGCCCCTCGGCGTCGACGACGTCCATCGCCATGCCGAGCGCCGGCCCACCGAGCGAGCACGCCTTGATCGGCATCGCCACCGTCGGGGAGAGGAAACAGGCGCCCACTTCAGTTCCTCCCGAGCAGTTGATGATCGGGCAGCGCCCGCCGCCGACGATCTCTTGCAGCCATCGGTACGGCTCGGGATTCCACGGCTCACCGGTCGTCACGAGCACCCGCAGCGACGAGAGGTCGTGCCCCTCGACAAGCTCGGAGCCGTGCGGGATCAGTGCTCGCACCAGCGTCGGCGAGAGCCCGAGGATCGAGACCCGCTTGTCCTCGACGATCGACCAGAGCCGGTCTGCCGGGTAATCCGGTGCGCCTTCGGCGAAGACGAGCGCGCAGCCGAGCGCGTGGCCGCCGACCACGGTCCACGGGCCCATGATCCAGCCCATGTCGGTGGCGAAGCAGATCGTGTCGCCCTCGTGCGCGTCAGCCTGGTACGCGACCTCGCGGGCGATTGAGACCAGAAAGCCGCCCTGCACGTGGACGACGCCTTTCGGCTTCCCCGTCGTCCCCGAGGTGTAGGTCAGGAGATAGGGATGCTCGGAGTCGACCTCGAGCGGCGGCAGCGTCCCCGGCCCGAGCTCCACGCCTTCCCAGGAGCCGACCTCCCGCGAGCACGTCACCACCGCCGCCGTGGACCCCGCAAGCTCCACGGCCTCGGCCATCGCCTCGCGCATCGGCAGCGCCTTGCCCCGGCGCATAGAGACATCGGCCGTGATCACGACCTTCGGCTCGGCGGCTTCCAGCCTCTGTGCGACCGCGGCCGCCGCGAAGCCGGAGAAAACCGGCACCTGAACGGCGCCGATGTGCGCGCAGGCGTGGGAGGCGACCGCAACCTCGGGGCACATCGGCATGAAGATCGCGACCCGGTCCCCAGGCTCCACCCCAAGAGCGACGAGCCCCTCGGCGAGCCGAGTCACCTCGCGCGAGAGCTCGCCGAAGCTGAGAGTCCGCCCCGGGCCGTCCTCTGGGCATCCGATCACCGCCGGCGCGTCGGGCTTTCGCTCCGCCCAGCGGTGGACGCAGTTCCGGGCCAGATTGAGCTTGCCGCCGACGAACCAGGTCGCCCACTCCGGCCCGCGCGAGAGATCGACGACCTGCTCCCAGGGCTGGGAGAACTCGATCCCCATGTCCTCGATCGCCTCCGGCCAGAACCACTCCGGGTCCTCGGCGGATCGCTGCTGCAGCTCTCGAAAATCGTCGTAGCCGAGCCGCCGCATCAGGCGCGTGACGTTGGCCTGCTCGAGCACGTCAGGCGTCGGCGACCAGGCGAAATTCACGGTGAAAGCGTACTTGCGAGCCCAGCTAGTGAGCGCTAACCTAGTGGAAGCTAACTTCTAGTCGAGAGGGAGCACCAAGGGAATGCGAGCCAAGATCTTCGCCCAAGAAAACCGCAAGTGGTGGACACTCGGGGCGCTCTCATTCGCCCTGTTCATGATCATGCTGGACAACACGATCGTGAACGTGGCGCTGCCCGCGATTCAGAAGGATCTCGGGATCGGCGTCTCCGAGCTCGAGTGGACGGTCACGGCCTACGCCCTCACCTTCGCGGTGCTCCTGCTCACCGGCGGCAAGCTGGGCGACCTCTACGGCAGGCGGCGGATCTTCACGATTGGCCTCGTCGTCTTCACCCTCTCCTCGCTCGCCTGCGGCCTCTCCTCCTCTGCGACCGAGCTGATCTCGGCGAGGGCCGTTCAGGGGGTCGGCTCGGCGTTGATGATGCCGGCGACCCTCTCGATCATCACGGCCACCTTTGCCGCGCGCGAGCGCGGGATGGCGATCGGGATCTGGGCCGGCGTCTCCGCCATGGCCCTCGCGATCGGCCCGCTGCTCGGCGGCGTCATCACCGAGCACATCTCCTGGAACTGGATCTTCTTCGTCAACGTCCCGATCGGGATTCTCGGGGTGATCGTGAGCATCCTCGTCGTGCCGGAGTCGCGGGACACCTCGAAAGAGCAGCGCCTCGACCTGCCCGGCCTGCTCAGCTCGGGCATCGGCCTGCTGGCGCTCGTCTACGCGCTGATCGAGGCCCACAAGTACGGCTGGACCTCCGGCCTGATCCTCGGCCTGTTCGCCATCGCGGCCATCGCGTTCGTCGCCTTCGTGCTGCTGGAGATGCACCAGCGGCTACCGATGCTGGACCTGACGCTGTTCCGGAACGGCACGTTCACCGGCGCGAACATCGTCGCGATCCTCGTCACCCTCGCGATGTTCGGGATCTTCGTCTTCTTCCCGATCTACATGCAGACGTTCCGCGGCTGGTCGCCGATCCAGGCCGGCGCCGCGCTGCTGCCGTGGACGCTCCTGATCGTCATCTTCGCGCCGATCGCCGGCAAGCTCTCCGATCGCGTCGGGTCCCGATGGCTGATCGCGGGCGGGATGACGACGGTCGCGCTCTGCTGCCTCGAGCTCTCGACCGTGACCGTCGACTCGAGCTTCTGGCACATGCTGCCGGGGTTCGTGCTCGGCGGGCTCGGGATGTCGTTCGTGATGACGCCGATGTCCGCGGCGGTGATGAGCGCAGCGCCGGTCGCGAAGGCCGGGGTCGCCTCGGGTGTCCTGAACACGTTCCGCCAGGTCGGGGTGGCGCTCGGGATCGCGATCATGGGCGCGGTCATCACGAACCGAGAAGCCGCGGCTGCGCGGGCCGGCGCCGATCCGCCCCATGCGTTCGTCCACGGGCTCACCTTCGGCATGCGGGTGAGCGCCATCATCTGCCTCGCCGGCGCGCTCGCAGCGCTCGCGCTGATTCGCAAGCAGCAACCCTTCGAGCAGAGCGAGGCGCTGCTCGAAGCTGCATGAGCACCACTCGGTCCCGGATGACGTCCGAGGAGCGGCGCCTTTGCGTTGTCGGCGCCGCTTGCCGGGTCTTCGCGAGGTCGAGCTACAGCGGCGCCACGACGGCCGAGATCGCCCGCGAAAGCGGGGTCACCGAGCCGGTTCTCTACCGCCACTTCGCCTCGAAGCGCGACCTCTACCTCGCCTGCCTCGATGCCGCCTGGGCGCACGTGCGGAAGCTGTGGGAGGAGGCGATCGCGGAAGAGCCGGATCCACGTCTGCAGCTCGGGGCGATGGGGCGCGCGTACGTCCAGCTCCAGCGCCATGGGGACAAGATCATGCTTTCCGATCTCTGGATTCAGGCGCTGAACGAGGCGAGCGAGGATCCGAAGATCCGCCGCTACCTGCGCGACCAGGTGCGCGAGGTGCACGACTTCGTGGCCGACCGCATTCGCGGCTCGCAGGCCGCGGGCGGGATCCTGAAGGAGCGTGACGCCGACGCCGAGGCGTGGATCTTCATCTCGCTCGGACTGCTGAGCACGATCGACCGCCGTCTCGGCACGGTCGGGGGTCACGACTTCGAGGGAGTCTTCGCGAGCCGACGACGGTGGATGGTCGGCGAAACGATCCCTGAATAATGAAAGGCCCCGGCTGCGGCTCCCGGGGCCCTTCTATCTGATTTAGCGGCTCTTAGAGGCGACGGCCCGGAAGCTATGACTCTGCGGCCCAGCCACGCTTCCGGGCCATCCGTCGCCATTCTGTGGCGCGCCCCCTGCAGTTCCACCTGGCGTCCGGCGGCTGCAGAGTTGACTGACTATAGAGCCGACCCCACAGTGAGTCAAGTAGCTAAATCAAGTGATTCTTAACTCGGTTACTTGACCCGATTTCCGCATAGACATGACCCTTTAGGGGGATGCCCAAAGAGTCAGGGTTGCGTACTTGTGAAGTATGCAGTTGACTTCCCGTGAGTCAGTCATGCCGCGTGCTGCCATGAACACCACCCGCAGTAACCGCTCGGGCAACCGCCTGGGCGAGCGCCTGCGCCAGCTGCGCGTGACCGCCGGGCTGACTCAGACGGATCTCGCGGGCGAGCGTTTCTCGAAGGAGTACGTGAGCCAGATCGAGCGCGGCAAGACCAGGCCCACGCGCGAGACGATCGAGTGGCTCGCGCAGAAGCTCGGCGTCGACCCCGGTTTCCTCGAGCGCGGAGTCTCAGCGGACGAGCGCCGCCGGGTGGAGACGTTGCTCGCGCGCGCTGAAGCGCTGACCGAGTCGAATCAGCACGAAGAGGCGATCCTCGAGTACGAGAATTGCAAGACGGCCGTTCTTGCGACCGGCGTCACCGAGCTCGAGGTCAGGCACCTGGCCGGCGAGGCCTGGGCGCGAATGGAGACCAGCAACATCAAGACGGCGATCGAGCTGCTCAACCGCGCGCGAATGCTGGCCGAGGCTCCCGAGTTCTCCGACGTCGACCGCGCAGACCTGTTCTTCCGGCTCGCGGTCTGCCGCTACCAGCTCTCGAGCATCGCCACCGCAGTCAACCTTTTGAACGAGGCACTGGCTCTGGCCGAAGGGTCCGAGCTGCCGTGCGACCGCCTGCGCGCCGACATTCTCGGCTATCGCTCGCGGTGCTATCGACGCCAGCGAGACCTCGAAGCAGCGCGTGAGGACGTCGAGCGCGCGCTCGAGCTCGCCCAGGCGCTGGACGATCCGGGCAAGACCGCGGATACGTTCTTCCAGGCTTCTCTGATCAGCGAGCGGATGGGGCATTGGGTCCAGGCGCGCAATTACGCCGAGCGCGCAAAGGCCCACTACGAGCAGGTCAACGATGAGCGAAACATCGGGCGCCTGCTGAACAACCTCGGCGGCCTGAACTTCCAGCTCGGCAAGCCCGAGCAGGCGGTCGAGGATCTGAAGAACGCCTACCGGGTGCTGCTCGAACGGGGCAGCGACGCGGAGGCTGCGAACGTCGTCTCGTCACTCGCCCACGTGCACCTGCACACGGGCGACGCAAAGACGGCGGAGGAGGAGGCACGTCACGCGCTCTCCCTGATGGAGGACCGCGACGACTTCCTCTACCACGTGGCGCCGACCCAGCTCGTGCTGGGCCGGGCCCTGATGGAACAGGGGCGCCTGGGCGAGGCGGAAGAATTTCTCCGCGCGTCCGATGCGAGCGCCGAACAGCTCGAGTCCATCAGCCACCGGGCAGCTGCTTGGATGGCTCGGGGCGATCTCGCGGCGAAGCGCGGCGAGGACGGAGCTGCGGCCAAGCTCTACCGCCAGGCGGCGGAGGCACTCCAGGACGTCCGCTTCTAGTGAATGAAGGAGGTGACATGAAAAAGACGCGACTCATCTTCCTGCTTTGCGCCCTCACCGCTGCTGCATGGTCGCTCCCCGGTCTGGCACAGGCGAAGCCTTCGAAGCCCGCGAAGAGCTCGAAGTACTCTCCTTCCCCTTCCAAGATCGTCAGCGCTTTCGACGGCGGCTCCAGCGCTTTCGACGGCGGCTCCAGCGCTTTCGACGGCGGCTCCAGCGCTTTCGACGGCTAGGTCCGCGCGCGGTCTTCCTCTTGGTGAGGCCGGCGCGGGCCCGGGGCTAGACTCGGATCCGTGCGCGCCGTCCTCGTGGCCGTGGTCGTGGCGCTTGTCGCGGCAGGCTGCGGGTCGCATGGCCGGCCTCTAACCGGCGCCGGTGCTTCCGGCTCGCTCGAGTCACTGCTGAAGCGGCCAGGCGAAGATGTGGCACTCGTTGCCGGAAACTCGGACTTCGCTCCGGGCGACGTGCGCTACTCGTTCCTCGTCATCCGGCACAACGCGCAGGCGGTCGAACGTCCGCAGGCCCGGGTCTGGCTGGCGCGTTCGCGCTCGGCGCGGCCGTTCGAGCGGGCGACCACGCGACTCGAGACGATCGGCCCGCCGGGAGCCGGGGAGCTCGCCGCCGGCGGGGTGGGCCACATCTACGTCGTCCACCTACGGGTGCCTCGGCCCGGCCGTTACTGGCTGGTGGCCGAGCCGGACGGCGGAAAGACGCAGGCGATCGGAAGCATCGACGTCGGCGCGCGAACAGAATCGGCTGCGGTCGGGGCAAAAGCCCCTGCCTCCGCGACCCCGACGCTCGCGAGCACGCACGGAGCGACCGCGGCTCTGACGACGCGCGTTCCGCCCGACCGCGCCCTGCTCCGCTATTCGATCGCCGGCTCGCTGGCGGCGCACAGGCCGTTCGTCGTCACCTTCGCCACCCCTCGTTTTTGCACCAGTCGCACCTGCGGTCCCGTCGTCGACGTGGTCGACTACGTTCGCCGCCAACTCGCGGGAACCGCGGTCCGTTTCATCCACGTCGAGGTCTACACTCGCAACCGCCCACGGCTGGGCTACAACCGCTGGATGCGGCAATGGGGCCTGCAGAGCGAGCCCTGGACGTTCCTCGTCGGCCGTGACGGTCGGATCAAGGCCAAGTTCGAAGGCTCCGTCTCGGCACCGGAGCTCGAATCGGCGATCCGACGGTTGCTCTTCTAGCCGAGTGGAAAGAAGCCGCTGGTGGGTAGACAGACACAGCGGCTGAAGCGGACATTCGAGGTCGCACGCGTCGCGCGGCGGAGCAAGCTGTTTCGTGTTCTTCGCGAAGTCGGCGTCGTCGGCGACCGGCCGGCGACGCGAGAATCGGCGCAGGAGTTCCGCAAGGGCCTCGAGGAGCTCGGGACGACCTACGTCAAGCTCGGCCAGCTGCTCTCTTCGCGCCCGGATCTGCTCCCTGACGTCTACATCGAGGAGCTCGAGAAGCTGGTCGATGATGCGCCCCCCGTGCCGTTCGACGAGATCCGCAGGACGATCGAGGACGAGCTGGGCGCTGATGTCTTCGCGAACATCGATGCCGAGCCGCTCGCCAGCGCCTCGATCGCACAGGTGCACGGGGCCCTGCTGAAGGACGGGCGCAACGTGGTCGTCAAGGTGCGGCGGCCGGGGGTGCTCGAGCAGGTCGACGTCGACCTGGACGTGCTGCGCACGACGGTGGGGTTTCTGAACAAGCACTCGGAAATGGCCCAGCTGCTCCAGCTCGAGGCACTCGCCGACGAGCTCGAGGTTCATCTACGCGGGGAGCTCGACCTGACCGAGGAGGCGCACAACACCGAGCTCGTCGGACGGGTGATCGCCGAGTTCCAGCAGCTGCTCGTGGCGAAGGTGATCCGCCCGCACGTGACCGAGAAGGTGCTCGTGCTCGAGCGGATCCACGGTGAGAAGGTCACGGCCGAGCACGGCCTGGCGCCAGAACAGGCAGAGCAGCTGGCGCGACAGTTCTTCCGCGCCTACATCCGCCAGGTGACGGTCGAGGGCGTCTACCACGCCGATCCTCATCGCGGCAACGTCCTGCTGACGGAGGACGGGCGGCTCGCACTACTCGACTTCGGCCTGCTCGGGCGGCTCGACGACGAGACGCGGACGACGCTCTCGCTGGTCTTGCTCGCGATCGCCCGCAACCGCGCCGACGATGTCGCGAGCCTGATCCTCGGGCTTTCGCTGACGACCCTTCATTCCGACGAGGCTGGTTTCCTCCACGAGCTCCGGCGCAAGCTGCCGCGCTATCACTGGCGGCCGCTCGCAGACATCAAGGCGGGGGAGGCGCTCGCCGACCTCCAGCGGATCTGCCTGCGCTACGGGATCCGGCTGCCGCCGTCGTTCGCCCTCGTCGGCAAGACGCTTGCTCAGGCCGACTCGATCGCGCGCACCCTCGACCCGAACCTCGACCCGATCACGCTTCTCGAGGACGAGGCGGGCGACCTGATGCTGATCGAGGCCGAGCGCAATCTCGAGCCCGAGCGGCTGCTCAGCATGATCTACACGCAGCTCGGCCCGCTGACGAGGCTGCCCCGGCGCGTCGGCCAGATCGCCGACCGCCTCGAGACGGGAACGCTGAAGATGGGGATCGTCCCGACCGATCTGGGGGAGATCGAGCGGGTCTTCCGCTCGGCCGCCAACCGGATCGGCGCGTCGATCATCGTCGTCGGCCTGTTGCTCTCGTCTGCGCTGCTTGCGCGCGTGCACGACCTGCAATGGCTGGCCTTCACCGGCTTCTGCCTCGCCGCCGTCCTCGGGCTCTACATGGTGATCAAGATCATTCGGACCCCGGGAGAGCTTTGAGTTAGCAGGGTTGGCGCCGGCCGCCACGAATCAGAGGACGATTTTCACGTCTCCTCCTCTCCCCTGACAAGGGCGGCGGCTTTGGCCGTCGCCCTTTTTTTTCCTTGTTGGCGGGGAATAAGTTCGAACCGCGAAACGTCTGTGGACGAAAGGGAGACTGAATCCCTACAGTTCGCGAAACCCTCTGGAGCGATCCATGGATCTCGAAGCCGCCGGCGTCAAGCTCACCGATCTCGCCTCCTGTGGCGGTTGCGCCGCCAAGTACTCGGCTGCCCGGCTCGAGGAGCTCCTGCAGGGCTTCGTGCCCGTCGAGGCCGAGAACCTCCTCGTCGGGCTCGCTCCGGCCGACGACGCTGCCGTCTACCGCCTCGACGACGAGCGGGCCCTCATCTTTACGCTCGACTTCTTCCCGCCGGTGGTCGACGACGCTGCCGACTACGGCGCGATCGCGGCGACGAACGCGCTCAACGACGTCTTTGCCATGGGCGGGGTCCCGCTGCTCGCACTTTCGATCGCAGCGTTCCCCGAGGAGCTGCCGACGGAGATCCTGGCGAGCATCTTCGCCGCGGCCGACGAGCAGGTCCGCGCCTCGGGTGGTCTGCTCGCAGGAGGGCACACGATCCGAGACGCCGAGCCGAAGTACGGGCTCGCGGTCGTCGGCACGGTGCATCCCGACGCCATCTGGCACAAGAACGGCGCCCGCCCCGGCGATGCTCTCTTCCTGACGAAGCCACTTGGAACCGGTCTGATCATGACCGGCCACAAGAACGGCCTGACCGGTTCCCAGCCGCTCGAGCGCGCGGTGCAATGGATGAGGACGTTGAACAAGGACGCTGCCGAGGTGCTTCGCTCGCGGACGCCGCACGCCGTCACCGACGTGACCGGCTTCGGGCTCTTCGGGCATGCGCACGAGGTGGCGGACCGAAGCGGCGTTCAGGTCGTCCTGGAGTGGGAGCGGCTGCCGGCCATCGACGGCGCACTCGACCTCGCTCGTAAGGGCGTCCGCACGAGTGGCGACCCGCGCAATCGCGACTTCGCCGAGGCACACGTCGCACTCGACGGAGCGCCGGAGGCGATCGTCGCGCTCGGCTTCGACCCGCAGACCGCCGGCGGGCTCCTGGTCTCGCTCCCCGCGGATCAGGCCCCGGCGCTCGAGGCCGAGTTCGAAACCCGCAAGCTGTTCATCCGCAGGATCGGCCGCGTCGAGGAGGGCTCCGGAGTCCAGGTTCGGTGACCGCCCGCGGGATGATCCACGGGCGCTTCCAGCCGTTCCACAACGGTCACCTGGAGTATCTGCGGGGAGCCGCGGCGCGCTCGGACGAGATCTGGGTCGGGATCACCAATCCCGATCCGGAGCGCATCAAGCCCGAGGAGAGCGATCCTCTGCGACACCTACCCGAGTCGAACCCGTTCTCCTACGCGGAGCGGTTGCTGATGGTGAAGGCGGCTGCCGACGAGCTCGGCCTCGATCCGGCGACCGTGCACGTGATTCCGTTTCCGGTCAACGAGCCGGAGCTCTGGCCCGCCTACGTGCCGGACGGAGCGACGCAATACCTCCGCCTATTCTCGGAGTGGGGTGGCACGAAGCTCGACCGGCTTTGTGAGGCCGGTTACGACGTCGTCATCCTCGACGAGGGGACTGAGAAACAGCTCTCCGGCGCCGACGTCCGCGCTGCCCTGCGTGAGGGTGGTGACTGGGAGGCGCTCGTGCCAACCGGAGTCGCCGCCGTCATCCGCGAGTCGTATGAGTCGTTAAACGTAAAAAGCGTGTAAGCGCCGCCGCAACTTTTCGGCCCGACCTCCGTTTTACTGACTGCTGTCCCGACCAGAAGGGGTCAGGTGCTCATGAAGAAGCTCATGCTCCCATTCGTCGCCGTCGCCGCTCTCGTGGTTGGCGCCACACCGGCCACACCGGCGTCGACGAAGACCGTTCAGATCAAACGCAGTTCGTTCCTTCCCGCCACCGTGTCGATCAAGACCGGCGACTCGGTCAAGTGGGTCAACACGGACACCCAGAACCATCAGGTGGTGTCGAACAACGGGTCGTTCGTCTCTCCGATCCTCGGCCCGGGCAAGACTTACTCGCATTTGTTCAATGCCTCGGGTACGTATCGCTACCACGATGGCCTGAATCCAGCCGTGAAGGGGACCATCAAGGTGACCGGGCCGGCGCCGTCGGTGACGGTCGGTGTCTCGCCTCCCATCGTCATCTACGGCCAGCAGGCGACGCTGTCAGGCGTCGTCTCGAGCGCCGCCGCGGACGAAAACGTCACGATCTTCGCGCAGCCCACCGGGCAGGTCTCGTTCCAGCAGCTGACGACGGTCCGCACGGCTGTGGGCGGCGTCTGGCAGCTCATCCTCTCCCCGGCGCCGAAGATCCTCACCAACTACCAGGCCCGTTGGAACGGAAAGACGAGCGCAACCGTCGCCGTTTCGGTCCGCCCGCGGATCCGGTTGGTTCATCTCCGTAACGGCGTCTTCACGACGGCTGTCCAGTCGGGCACGTCGCACGCGCGTCGCTCGGTGCTAGCCCAGCGGCTCTCCCGCTTCGGGCAGTGGGTGACCCTGAAGAAGGTCCGACTCGGTGGCAAGTCCACCGCGGCCTTCAGGCTCACGCTGCCGAAGGGCAAGTCGCGAATTCGCATCGCGATGTCCGTCAACCAGGCGGGCTCGGGCTACCTCGACGGGTATAGCCCGACGATCACAGTTCGGCGCCGCTAGGGGTCAGTGGCGCCGGAATAAACACGAACGGCGGGGCGCAAGCCCCGCCGTTTGTGTTCAGTAGCCTGCGCGCGTGCTCCCAATCGTCCTCGTCCTGATCGACGGGCTCGGCAGCCGCGCCCACGAGGAGCTCGGCGGCCGGAGCTCCAACGAGGCGGCGTCCACGCCGACGCTCGACGCCCTGGCAGCCGGCGGCTCCTGCGGGCTGCTCTACGGGGTCGGCCCCGGCCGCGCGCCGTCGAGCGAGGTCGCGCATTGGGCGATGCTCGGCTACCGGCCGGATGAGTTCCCCGGCCGGACGGTGTTCGAGGCGCTTGGCCGCGGACAGCACGTCAGCTCCGAGCACGTTTTCGCCTACGCGGCTTTGCGTCCAGCGGAGCGACGCGAGGACGGCTGGTGGCTGACGGGCCGACCCGATCCCGACCGCGATGCCGAGGACGCGGCCGACCTGGTCGCCCGCTGCGACGGGATCGAACTCGACGCGCTTACATTCTCCCTCGCTCACGTCTGGCGGGGTGAGGCTGTACTGAGGATTGCCGGTGGCGCCGACGATCGGGTGACCGACACAGACGCCTTCTTTCGCGACCGTCATCCGGTGTTGCGGCCAAGGCCGCTCGTCCTCGAGGCCGAGCGGACTGCACGAGCGTGCGAGGAATGGAGCCGCGAGGTGATCCGGCGGCTCGAAGGCGAGCGCTTCAACGTGATCACGCTCAAGTGGTTCGGGCGACCGAGATGGCTGCCGAGCTTCCGCGAGCGCCACGGCGTCGCGGGGAGCTTCGTCGCCGAGTCGGCGTTCCTGCGTGGGCTCGGCCGCTGCGTCGGCCTCGTGCCGGTGGAGTCGCAGTTCGACCTCGGTCTCGTCGCCGACCGGCTCGACGCCGGCGACACGTTCGTCTACCTCCACGACAAGCGCGTAGACGAAGCCGGTCACACAAAGGATCCGCTCCAAAAGCAGCGGGCGATCGAGGAGTTGGACGCCGAGCTCGCCACCGTCCTCGACCTGAGTGCAGACGCGATCGTCTGCGTCACCGGAGATCACGCGACTCCTGCTTCGCCCGACGTGATCCATTCAGGCGACCCGGTGCCTCTTCTCGTCGCCGGACCCGGAGTGCGTGCGGACGCGGTCTCGAGCTTCGGCGAGCTTGAATCCGTCGCCGGGCTTCTCGGTCAGCTCCGCGGGTCAGATCTGATGCCGGTGCTCTTGAATGCCGCTGACCGGCCCCTGTTCCTCGGCTCTCGCCCCACCCCGGTGGACGGAGCAGACGGCTATCCGGACCGGGAGTTGCTCGACCCGCTCATTTGATCCCGAAGCGGATCCGGTAACAGACCAGAAGCGGCCACGAACGCTCGCCGAGCACGCGCTTGGCGGTCACCCGCAGGCGTTCGAGCGACTCGCCGACCTCGGGCGCCTGCTCGCTGAAGATCCCTCGCGGCCCGCCGATGCTCTCGGCGAGCCCGACGACCCGCTCGGCGTCGGTTTGCCACCACCCGTGGGAGACGACTTCCCGGGCGTGGCGGAAACGGTCGCTGTCGCGGATCTGTTCGAGGTGACGGTCTTTGGGCCACGTACTTGCTCCAGCCGGCAGGTTCAGCCGTAGGCGCGCCTCTCTTCGCGCGCGCAAGAGGGCGTCGAACGCCGCATCGACCTCCCGCTTGACGAGCGGTGGGACGTCGTAGTCACAGGACGCGAAGACGCCGCCCTCACGAAGGATTCGTGCCGCTTCGGCAAGAGCAGGCTGCGGCTCCATCCAGTGGAAGGCCTGGAAGCAGGTGACCAGGTCGGCCTCTCCTTCGGGCAGGCCGGTTTCCGCAGCGTAGGCCTCGACATAGCGCACGCTCGGCTCGCGCGTGCGCTCGCGCGCCTGCTCGATCATGCGCGGGTTCGGCTCGACGCCGACGACCGCGTCGGCTCGTGCGGCCCACGCCCGGCTCGCCAGGCCGGTCCCGCAGCCGAAGTCGACGACGAGCTTCGGTTGCTCTACCCCGGCGAGGAAGGTGAGGACCTCGAACACTGCGTCCGGTGGAGAGGGTCGAAAACGGTCGTAGATATCGGCGAAGCCGTCCGTCAGGTAGCCGGACCGGCCGATCAGCTGTTGCGAGAAGTCGGACATGAGTAGGCTGATTCTCGTGCACGTCGAGTCAACGACGACGGGCCGAACGGGGTCGTTCGTGCTGGCGCCGGCCTGGTTCTTCCGCTTTGCGGCGCTCGAGTTGTTCGCGCTTTGGGTGATCGTCGTCACCGGCGCCGCGGTACGGCTGACGTCGTCGGGGCTCGGCTGCCGTCACTGGCCGGGCTGCGAAGCGGGTCATCCGCTGCCCGCGAAGGACTACCACGCCTACATCGAGTTCGGCAATCGGGTCGTCGGCGGGGTCACGATCCTGATCACCCTGCTGGTGGCGATCCTCGCGCTTTCCTCTCGGCAGACGCGGTTGACGCGCCGGCTCGCAGTCGCGCTCTTCCTGGGGACACTTTCCCAGGCGCCGCTCGGCTACCTCGCGGTGAAGACCGACCTCAAGTGGCCGGTGGTCATGGCCCACTTGCTGCTCTCGATGCTGCTGCTGGCCGGCGCGGTCGTCCTGGCGATGGTGGCCCGGGAAGCTGTTGTCGGCGCCGGTGAGCCGGTCGTTCCACGCGAGTTGCGCCTGCTCGGAATCGGCGTCGCGGTCGCCGGCCTCGCTCTCCTGGTCAGCGGCGCACTGGCGACGGCCGCAGGCCCGCACTCGGGCGGCGGCACGACGCAGGTGCATCGGCTCGCCCGCTTTGAACCGGTTCTCTACGCGCACGCTGCGGTCGTCGCCGTCTTCGGCTGCTCCTTCCTCTTCCTGCTCGGCTATCTCGCGGCTCGACGCTCACGGGCGCCGCTCTTGTTCGTGGCCGCCCTCGGCGTGCTCGCGGTGCTGCTGGTCCAGGTCGGTCTGGGGGAGCTCCAGTACCACCTGCACCTCCCGTGGTATCTCGTCTTGCTGCACGTCGGCGTGGCGGCGACAGCCTGGGCTGCCCTCGTCGCGCTTGTCACCGCCTTCTGGCGCCCGCCGGCTGGGCTGGCCCCCGGCGGCGCGTAAACTTCCGGGATGGCAGAACCGGAGCTTCGGGTCTCCGCCCGGCCTGAGCTCACGCGGCCGGTGCTCGTCGCAGCCTTTCGGGGCTGGAACGACGGTGCTCAGGCGGCGTCGCTCGCCGGGGGCTACCTCGCCAGGCTGTGGGGGGCCGACGAGATCGCGGACATCGATCCGGAGGGCTTCTTCGACTTCCAGGCGACGCGGCCGCACGTCTCACTCGTCGACGGGATCACCCGGCAGATCGACTGGCCCGAGACGGCCTTCTACCACGCGAAGCCGCATCGCTTCGACCGAGACGTCGTTCTGCTGCTCGGGATCGAGCCGAACGTCCGCTGGCGCACGTTCAGCGACCTGATCGTGCAGCACGCGCAGGAGCTCGGCGTGGAGCTCGTCGTGACTCTCGGCGCCCTGCTCGCCGACGTTCCGCACACGAGGCCCTCGCCGGTGACCGGCAGCGCCTCCAGCCACGACCTCGTCAAGGAGCTCGGGCTTTCGACCTCCCGGTACGAGGGGCCGACCGGGATCGTCGGTGTGCTCCACGAGGCGTGTAACAAGGCGGGCATTTCGTCCGCCAGCCTCTGGGCCGCGGTGCCGCACTACGTCTCGCTGACGCCGAGCCCGCGTGCAGCCGCAGCCCTTTGCGAGCGGCTCGGCAGTCTGCTCGGAGTGCAGATCGACACCGCGGAGCTCGATCAGGCCGCTGAGACCTACGAGGAGCAGGTCAGCCAGGCCGTCGCGAGCGACGAGGAGACGGCCGCGTACGTCGAGGAGCTCGAGCAGCGGGCCGACACTGTCGAGGAGGATTTCGAGCTTCCGTCAGGCGATGCGCTGGCCGCTGAGCTGACCCGGTACTTGCGCGAGCGCGAGGCCGGCAACGGCGAATCGGGCCCGCGCGGGCCCGCGGGCTAGCCCTCCCCTTAGCCGAACGTGAACGAGTAGATCGAGACGCCCGGCGTGAAGCTCAGGCTGAGTTGGCCGTCGAGCAAGCTAGGCCTGCTCACCACGCTGTAGAGCCTGCTGATCCCGTTGACGGTGATCGGCGAAAGCTTGTGGCCGTCGACCGAGACGCCGACGCGGCCGTGCCCGCCCATGACGAGGTAGACGTCCTTGGCATGGAAGTGCAGGGCCAGCCCTGCGTCCCGACCGGCAGTCGTGTGTTCGGGGCCGAGCCGCCAGCTTCCGGACAGCGCCCACCCGTTCTGTGATGGCTCCGCGGGCGATTTGTAGCTGGCGAGCTTGCCCGGCGCCGGTTTCGACCCGACGTAGTCGACGAGCCCGTGCTGGGACCCGAGATAGGTCTCGGGGGTGGTGACCTCGGTCGGAGTCATGTCGGCAAGCTCCGCCTGGGCTGCGCCGGGCTCCCCGAGCAACTGGCGAATCAGCCGCTCGGTGCGGTCGTATTCGCCTTCGCCGAAATGCTGGTTACGGATGTCCCCGTGCTTGTCGATCAGGTACTCGGCGGGCCAATACTGGTTGTTGTACGCCTTCCAGGTCTCGTACTTGGGGTCGAGCGCGACCGGCCATTTGACGCCGAGCTGCTTCGTCGCCGCCCCCACGTTGCCGGGCTCCGCCTCGAATGCGAACTCCGGCGTGTGCACACCGACGATCACGAGCCCCTTCTTGCTGTAGTCGCGCCACCAGGCCTTGAGATGGGGCAGCGTCCGCAGACAGTTGATGCAGGAGTAGGTCCAGAAGTCGACGAGCACGACCTTGCCGCGTAGCTCTCGCATCGTCAGCGGCTTGGAGTTGAACCAACTAGTGATGCCGCGGAAGTTGGGCGCCGCGCCGAAGTCGGCGAGCTGGGCGGTCTCGTGGACGCAGCGGCCGCTGAAATCGCGTTGTGCCGTGCAGCTCTTCTGGGCGTCGAGGAAATGCCATGGATTGCCGACGTTGGCGAGCGTCCGGTCGACGTTGAAGGTGATCAGGAGCGCGAACGCGGCAACGATCACTCCGAGCGCCGCTCGGACCTGCCGCGCATGAGCACGGAACAGCTGCAATCCGCCGGCGGCCCGCCGCCCCCCGTAGGCGATCAGCAGCATCGGCAGCCCTGTGCCGAGCGCGAAGGCGATCGCGACTGCAGCCCGGCTACCGCCGCCCAGCGTCGCGGCGTGGGTCGTGATCGCGGCAAGCACGAGGCCGCCGCAGGGAACGAACACGAGCCCGAGTGCAAGCCCGAGCACGAAGCCGCCACCGAGGTCTCCGGCCGACCGGCGGGAGAAGCGCGCCAGCGGACGTTCGAGCACCTGCCCGAACTGCGGGACGATCAGACTCGCCGCCACGACGAGCAGCAAGGCGATCGAGATGTTCCGGAGCAGGTCCTGCGGGAGGTGCAACTGCCGCAGGATCCAGGAGACCGCGAGCAGAGAGCCGGTGAAGCCGACGACGACGCCGGCGATGATCGCGTAGGGCCGCCGCCGGCTTCCGCTGGCGCCGCCTGCGAAAACAATCGGCAGGACCGGAAGGGCACACGGCGAGACGGCCGTGATCACGCCGGCGAGGAAGGCAATGCCGAGCTCGACTGGCAAGTCCATCGCTCTATGGTCCTTCGTGCGGCCGGGGCGTTACGGTTCTTGCGCGGGCGCCGGTTCGGGTTGCTTCTGCTCGGCGCTCTGCTTTGCCCCGGCTTGGGGCTGTCCGTTCTGCGGCTGTTGCTGTTGCGCGGCCTGGCCTTTCTTCTTGCGCCGCCGCCGCCGGCGACGAGAGCGTCCGCTCGGCTGTTTCGGCGCCGGCAGGTTCTCGGCGAGGGCATGCGCGACCTCGGGCAGCGTTCCGAGCTGCTCGCGGGCTGCATCGATCAGCTGGTTCGCCCGCGGCGTGTAGCCCTCCGCTGAGGCGAGGAGCGCGGCACCGACCTCGAGCGGCTGCGCTCTCGCGGCGTTGACGAGCTTGGCGGCGTTCTCCTCATGCCGGTGCCCGCGGGAGTTGGCAAGCGCGCCGAGCAGCCGCTTCGCCTCGGGGAACTCGGAGCTGGCGCGCCGGTCCTGAACCTTCCGCGTCGCCCGCGCGAGCCGCCAGGTCCAGCGGCCGAGAATCTGCTCCGGCGCATCGGCCTTGCCCTCGCCGATCGCCCGCAGCAGGATCCGGACGCCCTGGACGCGGTCTTTCTCCCACGTCGGCGCCTGCGTGACGAGCGTGACGAGATCGTCGAAGTCGGCGCGCTCGACCGTCATCGAGACGCGGTCCGCGAGTGCGGTCAGTCGTAGGCGCCGGTTCGGGTTCTCCGCCGCACAAACAGCAAGGAACGTCTCCATCGCGGCTTTCGAGGCGCCCCCCTCGACGAATTTCTTCGCGAACTCGACTCGCTCGTCGAAGCGGACGTTGCGGCCGGCGATCGTCGCCCAGTACCGCTGCTCGTCCTCGTCGAGGAAGCGCGGGTCGACCCGCTGCCACTCCCGCGTGATCACGTTGAGGCGGCGCTTGACGTCGGCTGTGACCGGAACGAGCCAGGGCGCCGGTGAGAGCTTGCGGCGCGCCCGCCGCTGCTGGCGGCGCCGCGGCGCCGGCGTCACGCGTGCGCCCTCCCGGTAGAAATCGGAGTCGAGCAGGCTGTGCAGCGAGACAACGCGCTCGTTATGCGTCGCTGCCTTGGGGACGAAGTCGACGACGACACCGGCTTCTTTGCGCGGGTGGATCCGCATGATCCGGCCGATTCGCTGCTGGTAGACGCGCTTGCTCGCGGTCGGCGCGAGGTGCATGCAGACGGTCGCGCGAGGCGAGTTCCAGCCCTCGGCGAGCAGCATCGCGTTGATCAGGACATCGATCTCGCCGCGCTCGTAGGCGGCCAGGATCTCCGCGAGCTTGACCGGCGGCGTGCGGCCGCTGACGGCCTCGGCCTTGAGGCCCGCGGCGCGGAACTCCTTGGCCAGGTTGTAGGCGTGGTCGACGCCGGCGGCATAGACGATCCCGGGTGTCGAGTCGAAGCGGTCTCGATAGAGGCTCGCGGCTGCCTGGTTGAGAGCTTGATGGTCGAGGGCCTGCGCGAGTGCGCGCTCTTCGAAGTCACCGCCGACGATCGGCACGGTGTGGATGGCGGCCGCCGGCGGCACCCGAAGCGAGCGCAGAGGCGCGATCAGACCGCGCCGCGCCGCGTCCGCGAGCGGCAGATCGTCGACGGAGGCCGGGAAGACGTCCGAGACCTGTTTCGCGATCAGCTGCTCGGTCGCGGTCATGCCGATGTAGATCGGATTCGTGAAGCTCCGGATTGCCGCGCTGGTCTTCTCGCCTAGGGCGGTGTGCGCCTCGTCGGCGATCACCAGGTGGTACGCATCGGGATTCAGGTCCTGCCAGTGGCGAGCGAACCAGGCGTAGGTCTGGATCGTCAGCGGGTTCGGCTTCCGGGGCTGCTGCCCGCGCTCGACGGCATCGACGAGCCGGTCGGCGTAGCCCTCTGTCGTCAGGTCGCGGTTGAACTGGGAGACGAGGAGGCGCCGGTGGGTGAGGATCAGGACACCCAGGGTGCGCGCGGCTTCCACGAATCCCGCAGCGGCGATCGTCTTCCCCGAGGCGGTCGGGTGCCGGAAACGGAAGCGCCGAACAGCGCCCGGGTCCTCTTCCGCGGAGAGCGGTAAGGGAAGCTCGTCGGCGTCGCCTTCAGCCACGGGCGCGACGTCGAGCTCGTCCTCTTCGTCTTCTTCGACCTCGGCGTACCCATTCGCCTCGCCGTTCGCGTCTCCGTTGGCCTCCTGCGCCTGCGCTGCGGCAATCAGCTCGGTGAGCATGCCGGCGAGTGCGTCGATCTGGTGGCGACGCAGCTCGGTGCCGGACGCCAGGTGCGGGGGCCGGTCGGAGAGAACACGCTCGAGCCCGAGCAGCAGCGCATAGCGCCGCTTCCATTCATATGAAGGGGCGCTACGCCCGGCATCCATCTCCTCGACCGCGTCGTCGAGAGCGAGCCTGCGAGCCGTTCCCGGAGCGAGTACGACGGCAGGGTCTTCGTCGGCGCGGAGAAATGGCTCTCCGGCCCAGTCTTGGGCGCGGGCGGCGGCCTCGCTGAGACCGTTTTCCGCCTCCGGCGCTAGCGTCGGCTGCTCGGTCGTCTCTTGCATCGACGCAGCACTCTCCGAGTGCTGCAACCTCGTAAATGAGAAGCGAGCTCGCGTCCAACCCCTTGGCGAGCCTCGCAACGCGAAGCATACCCCATTTCGGGGCTGTTGCGGTTGCCTAGAGAGGCGTGCCGGCTCCCCCGAGGCCCCCGAAAATCGCGAACGGGTTCTGCGGCAGAGCTTCGTAAACGAGTTGGCCACTGGCTTCCGGTACGCCGTGGAGGCGCTTCGCCAGCTCCTCGGCTTCCTCCTCGGAGGTGGCGCCGACGATCACATATCGGTGCCGGCGAAGGACTCCGAGCCCTTCGTCCTGAAGCTGCTTCGCCAGCCGTTCAGCCTCCTCGGGCGATGAGGCCTCGATGCGGACCTCCCAGGGGGCGAGGCCGTGCTCGAGCACCTCGCGCTCCGCCGCGAACCGCTCGGACGGCTCGTCGTCCCAACGGTCCTCGTCTGCGAGCCAGTGCTCGATCGTCCCGACACGTCCCTCGAGGTCGGCCTCGCGCAGCTCGGCTTCGATGATCTCTCGAGCACGCTCGGCCTCGGCGCGCGAGCCCGCGTAGACGAAGAGCGTGTCATCGTCGCGCGAGACGGCGAGCCGGCGTCCCTCGAGGTCCTTCGCCAGCTCGCGGGCCTCCGAGCCGAGGTCGAGCCCGAGCCGTTCGAGCAGGCTCTCTGCATGCTCCTCCTCGAGGTCGATCCTGATGCGCCAGTCGTCATTCATGTGCCCATTCTCGCCGAGATGCCCACAGCTTCGAGGTGCCTGGTGATTCCGCCCAGCCAGAACGGGAAGCCGGCGCCGAGGAGCAGCGCAGTGTCGACATCCTTCGGGCTCGAGACGACGCCCTCCGCGAGAACGTGATCGATCTCGTCGGCGATCGCCTCGAGCGCCGCCTCGAGGATCTGCTCGTCGGAGAGTGGATCGTGCTCGGCGACGACGATTTCCTCGCGGCCGCTCGCGTAGTTCGCCAGCGTAGGGGACAGAGGGAAGCGCTCGGGATAGGCATCGTGCAACGTCTCCAGCACGTGCTCGGCCACCCGCGGGCCCACCATCTGCAGGAGCACGGAGGGAGCCATCGGCAGCCCGAGGCGCAGGATCGCCTCATCGGTCTCCGCGACCGAGTTGCCTCGCTCGAGCGCGCCGAGGACGACCGAGAGGAGGCGGGTCAGGATCCGGTTGACCACGAACGCCGGCGCGTCCGCGACGAGCACCGGGCGCTTGCGTAGCTTCGTCGCCAGGTCATAGGCGGTCGCGAGTGTCGTGTCGTCGGTGCGCGGTGCGCGAACGAGCTCGACGAGCGGGAGCAGCGCGACCGGGTTGAAGAAATGAAGGCCGACGACGCGCTCCGGCTGCGCCAGCCCCTCGGTCATTGCGCCCACCGAGAGCGCCGAGGTGTTCGTCGCGAGCACGCACTCTGGCGAGACCATGGCCTCGAGCTCACGAAAGATCTTCCGCTTCAGCTCGAGTTCCTCGAACACCGCCTCGAGCACGAGGTCGCAGTCCGCGAACTCCTCCAGGCCTGAGGTTGTCTGCACGAGCGAGGCGAGGAAGCGCCCCTTCCCCTCGTCGTAGCGTCCCCTGGCAACAAGGCCTGAGAGCTCGGCCTCGATCGCGCCGCGCGCCCGCTCGAGTGCCTGCTCGTCGACGTCCGTGATCACCAGCGGCAGCTCCAGTCGGCGAAGAAAGAGCGTCGCGAGCTGGGTCGCCATCAGGCCGGCGCCGACGATGCCGACCCGGGACACGGGCCGCGGCTCGGCGGCGAAGGCGGGCGGCCGCTTGGCGCGGCGCTCGACGAGGTCGAAGGCGTAGAGCGAAGCCTGGGCCTGCGGGCCCGGCAGCAGCTCCGCCACCGCGTCCTCCTCTGCTCGGTAGCCCTCCTCGAGGCTCCAGCCCGCGAGCGAACCCTCGATCAGGTCGAGTGCCCGATAGGGCGCTGGAGCGGCACCATGCACGGCATCGTCCAGCTGTGCGCGCGCCCGGCGCAGCGTGTCCTCGGCGGGCGTGTCCTCTTGGCTGGCACCGGGGCCCGGTTCGGCGGGACGGGTTGCAAGCTCGACGGCAAAGGCCAACGACTCGTCCACGAACTCGGGCGGCTCGAGTAGGCGGTCGGCGAAGCCGAGCTCGTGCGCTGCGCGCCCGTCCAGCATTCGGTTCTGGCGCAAGGGGCTCTCGACGATGAACTTGACCGCGGTCTCGGCCCCGACCAGTCGCGGAATCAGCTGGGTCCCGCCCCAACCCGGGATGATCCCCAGCAGGCACTCAGGACACGCGAAATGCCGGACCGCGGTTGAGATCGTGCGGGCGTCGCAATGCAGGGCGAGCTCGACGCCGCCGCCCAGACAGGCCCCGTTGATCGCGGCGACGGTCGGAAACGGCAGCTCGCGGACGCGCCCGAAGAGCTCATGTCCGGCGTGGCTTCCTGCGCGGGCCAGTTCGGCTGTCGCGCCGGAGAATTCGCCGATGTCCGCGCCGGCAGAGAAGAAGTAGGGCTTACCGGTGATGACGAGTGCGGCCCAGTCCTCCGACTCGAGCTCGTCCAGCACGCGCTCGAGCGAGCGAAACGCCTCACGGCCGAAGAAGGTCGGCTTCGTGTGGTCGGCGCCGTTGTCGATCGTCACGAGCGCGAGCGGCCGGTCGACCTCCGGCAGCGTCACTCGCGCAAGCTTGAGCTCGGTTAGAGGCTCAGACACGCTCCCACAGCAGCGCCGCGCCCATGCCCATCCCGACGCAGAGCGCCGTGAGGCCGTAGCGCGCGCTCGGACGCTCGCGCATCGCATAGGCGAGCTGAGCGACAAGCCGGACGCCGGTCGCAGCAAGCGGGTGGCCGCACGCGATTGCGCCACCGTAGGGGTTCAGCCGCTCGTCGTTGGGCGAGACGCCCATCCCGTCGCACCAGGTCAGGACCTGCACCGCGAAAGGCTCGTTGAGCTCGAAAGCGTCGACGTCATCGATCTCGAGGCCGGCCTGCGCAAGCGCCTTCCTGGTTGCCGGCACCGGTCCGACGCCCATCAGCTCGGGCTCGACTCCGGCGAACGCGAAGGAGACGAGCCGCAGCTTCGGCTCGAGACCGTGCTCCTCGGCCGCTCGCTCGGACGCCAGCAACGATACCGTCGCGCCGTCGGTCAGACCCGCCGAGTTCCCGGCGGTCACCCGCCCGCCCGGCCGAAACGGCGTCGGTAGGTTGCGAATCGCCTCCAGCGAGGTGTCCGGCCTGAGAAACTCGTCACGGTCGGCCTGCCGCCAGCCATCCTCGGTATGAACCGCCATCGGCACGACGGTCTCGCGCATGACCCCGTTCTGCCAGGCCTCGCCGAGCCGGTGGTGGGAACGCACGGCGAAGGCGTCGGCGGCGTCCTTCGTGATCCGCGGGAAGCGGTCATGCAGGTTTTCGGCGGTCTGACCCATCGTTGCAGCCGAGGGGTCGATCAGTCGCTCGGCGACAAAGCGCGGGTTGTAGTCGACGTCTTCGAGCATCGGATGGCGTCCCATGTGCTCGACTCCGCCCGCCAGGACCAAATCGGCTGCGCCCATGGCGATCTCGCCGGCTCCGGTCGTGATCGCCGTCAGTGCTCCGGCACACATGCGGTCGACCGCGAAGCCGGGAACGGTCCGCGGCAGGCCGGCGAGCAGCGCGACGTCACGTCCGAGCGTCAGGCCCTGGTCTCCCACCTGGGCGGTCGCGGCGAAGACGACGTCGTCAATCCGGTCCTGGGGCAGGGATTCGTTGCGGCGGAGCAGCTCGCGGACGAGCTTGACGGCGATGTCGTCGGCGCGGGTCTGCCAGAAGACGCCCTTCGGACCGGCTCGGCCGAAGGCGCTGCGAACGCCGTCGACGAAGTAGACCTCACGAAGCTCGCGCATGCGCCAAGGCTAGTGGCTCGGTCCACCTTCGGCGCGCCTCCGTCACTCACACGCGCGGAAGACCTCGATAGGCTCGACGCGGGGAGGAGGTTGGCTGTGCCTGATCAAGAAGCGGAAGCCGGGACGGACTGGCAGGCCCACATCGCACGCGAGGACGCTCGTTACGCCGACGGCGAGAGCCGTCTGGGCGACGCCGAATCCGATTCCGGCG
>Ga0307312_10000013_pt1 | contig 55317 bp, 69 predicted proteins | sample ER_DNA_202_FD_194489 | JGI IMG/M metagenome (GOLD analysis project Ga0307312, IMG submission 194489) | Bulk soil microbial communities from the East River watershed near Crested Butte, Colorado, United States - ER_DNA_202 | ecosystem: Environmental > Terrestrial > Soil > Floodplain | place... | reverse complement strand
CCGTGAGTGCGAATTACGGAGCATCAAGCGCACAGAAAAGCGGACCAAGCCGAGGCGGCGAAAAAGCCGGCAATAACAGTTCGATAACAAATGAGCGCAAAAGTCTTGACCAAAGCCGCGGCGAAAGAAGCGAAGATCGACATCATCGAAGATGGACACGGTAGCCAGGCCGTCCACGATGTGGTTGTTGCGATCCGCGCAGCGCGTCGTTCCGGGTCTGCTAACACTAAGACGAAAGCGGAAGTGGACCTTTCCGGTGCAAAACCCTGGCGGCAGAAGGGAACTGGCCGCGCTCGCGCCGGTTACAAGTCCTCGCCGATCTGGCGGGGCGGTGGAGTCGTGTTTGGTCCGAAGCCGCGCGATTATTCCAAAAAGATTTCCAAATCAGTGCGGCGCCTCGCATTTCGCAAAGCCTTGAGCGAGCGCATCACAGCAGGCGATGTTTTGACGACCGACAAATTCGCCGTGCCGGAGCTGAAAACGAAATCGTTCATGGCTTTGGTGAAAAAACAAACCGACGCGAAGAAAGTTTTATTAATTTCGGATGCCTTCGATCAAACAACCTTGAAATCGGGACGCAACGTCAAACGGGTGACGCTTGCTACCGCATCCGATGTAAACACAGAGCAATTGCTGGCTTTCGAGAAGATTCTCGTCACCCAGAAGGCCCTGGAAAAATTAGCGGAGCGAAGCCGGACGTCGCACAGTCATCAAACTACGGAGTGATGCAATGAACGAGCCGCACGAGATTATTAAAACCGCCTCATTGACTGAGAAATCGACGTTGATGAGCGAGAAGCAGAACAAGTATGTCTTCCGCGTCAGCCCAAAAGCGAACAAGGTTCAGATCAAGAACGCAATTGAACGGCTTTTTCAAAAGAAAGTCGTCGATGTCAATACTTGTAATTACGCCGGCAAGGAGAGACGGGTGCGCGGTCCGTTAGGGCGGCGGCCGCGGTGGAAAAAAGCGATCGTCACTTTGAAAGAAGGCGAGAAGATCGAGCTGATCTAACGAGCAGAAAATTATGGCTTTAAAAGAATTTCGCCCGTTAACACCAACGCTGCGCTTCAAATCGCTGCCCGGCTTCGATGAAATCACGAAATGGCGGCCTGAACGGAGTCTGATTGAGCCGAAGAAAAAAACCGGCGGCCGCAACAGCTACGGCCGGCTTACGTCGCGTCATATTGGCGGCGGTCACAAGCACAAATATCGCAAAGTAGATTTTAAGCGACGCAAGCGTGGCGTGCCGGCGGAGGTTGTCGGTATCGAGTACGATCCAAATCGTACAGCCCGCATTGCTCTCATCAAATACGCGGATGGCGAGCTAAGCTATATTCTCGCGCCAAACGGACTTCAAGTCGGAGCTACAGTGGCCGCCGGAGACGGTGCTGCGCCTGAGCTGGGAAATGCGCTGCCGCTTCGCGCCATTCCTCTTGGCACTAACATTCACAACATCGAATTGAGTCCGGGTCGTGGCGGCCAGGTCGCGCGGAGCGCCGGCCAACAAGCAATCTTAACGAACATCGAGGCCGGTTATGCCTTGGTAAAAATGCCTTCGGGCGAGATTCGGCGGATTCACGAAAACTGTTTCGCTACGGTTGGGCAAGTTGGGAACGTCGATCACATGAACGTGTCGAGCGGCAAAGCGGGGCGCACTCGCTGGCAAGGACGTCGTCCGCACGTGCGCGGCATGGTGATGAACCCTATCGATCATCCGATGGGTGGCGGGCAGGGAAAATCAAAGGGAGGCGGCGGCCGTCATCATCCAGTCAGTCCATGGGGACAACTGGCCAAAGGATTCAAGACGCGTAGCAAACACAAGCCGAGCGATCGCTTTATTTTGGAAAGGAGAAGGCCGAAGAAAAAGACCTGATCCAGAAATCAAGAAATCAGGAAAACTTTTGAAGAAGAGGATGAATCAGAAAAACAGGAACGCAGGAAACCGGATTTGGAATTCTCCTGGGTTCCCGGGTTCGAGATACCAAATAGAATTTGATTTTTATGGCTAGATCATTGAAGAAAGGACCCTTCGTCGAGTTGCATCTTCTGGAGAAGATCGACAAGATGAACAGCTCAGGCGCAAAGAAAGCGATCAAGACCTGGTCGCGGCGCTCGATGGTGACGCCGGATTTTGTCGGCCACACGTTTTTGGTGCACAACGGAAAGACCTTTAATTCCGTTTTCGTCACCGAGAACATGGTTGGCCACAAGCTCGGTGAATTTTCACCTACGCGTGTGTTTAAGAAACATGGTTCGCACACGGCGAAGGTGACCAAGTAATTGCAGATTGCAGATTGCAGATTGCAGATTGGCGGGTCGCGGTTAGGCCGCGGGCTCGTGCAATTTGCAATTTTGAGTTTGCAATTTGCAATTGGGATTTGCGCGCAAGCGCAGGGAAATAGTTCTTTGTCAAAATCGAAGGTTGAAACCGCTGCGTCTCCCGCGACGGCTGAAACGTTGCTGCAGCAAAACGAACAACTGCAAAGGCAACTGTCGATTGCGCAGGAATCGCTCAAGGCATTGACCAGCAGCCTGGCTGAATCCAATGCGGAGGCAGAAGAACTCCGCCGCAAGTATTCCGATTTGGAATTGCGGATGGAAGCGCTGGGCCTGACGTCAGCGAACAAGGACCGGGCGAAACTGGAGCAGCGTTTGCTGGCAGCGGTGAGCGATCTTCAGCTCGCGCAAAAAGAGCGCGACGAATATCGCGACGGGATGTTGCGTTTGAACGAAGCGGTGTTGTGTTATTTGAAAACGTCGCAGGCCGGGGATGCGAAGGCGCGTATGGACGTGGAGGCGCAACTGCGCAGCGTAAACACGCTGATCACAAAATCCACGAGTGCGCCCGACCTGCCCGAGCCCGGTTTAATGGATGGGAGCGTAATCAGCGTAAAGGAAGAGTGGTCGTTTGTAGTCGGCAACATTGGCGAAAAACAAGGGGTAAAGATTGGGATGCCAATGCGAGTGATACGGGACGATCGAAAGATCGCGACTCTGCGAGTAGTCGATGTGCGGCAAAAGATTTGCGGTGCGGTAATCCAGGAAATGGATTCGAAGAAGGGAAAAATAAGTGTAGGGGACCGCCTCCAGGTGGATGCGCAACCCAATATGAGTTTAAAATAAATGGAAGTCAGATCGATACATAAGTATGCGCGGATTTCGCCGTTTAAAGCGCGTGAAGTTACGCGTGAGATCCAGGGTCTGCCGGTTTCGGCAGCACTCGATCTACTGGCATTCACGCCGAAGAAAGCGGCGTTTCTGATTAACAAAACCCTGAAGAGCGCAATCGCCAATGCAGAAAACAATGCCAACTTGAAGCCGGATGGGTTGGTTGTGAAAGAGGCGATTGTCGGTGAAGGCCCAACATTGAAGCGAATCATGGCACGCGCCCGTGGCAGTGCCAGCCAGATTTTGAAACGCACCAGTCACATTCGCATCGTGCTGTCAGACGAGATTCCAATCGAAACGCGGGAAACGCGAAAGGCGAAGCGAGAACAGGAAAAGAAAGCGGCAAAGAAGGACGTTAAGAGCGAGGCTACGGAAAGCGCAGGAGCGGCGCCCGAGAAAAAAGCTGCGAAGGCAAAGCAGAGCGCAAATAAGAAGAAATAATTTTATGGGACAAAAAGTGAATCCAACCGGGTTTCGCCTTAGTGTGAATCGAGACTGGCGCTCGCGGTGGTATGCATTGCCGCAGGAGTTCCCCGCATTCTTGCATAGTGATCTGAAGATTCGCAATTACGTGAAGAAGAAGCTGCAGTTCGCGGCAGTATCGAAAATTGTGATCGAGCGGGCGTGGAACTCAATTCGGGTGACCATTCACACCGCGCGTCCCGGCATCGTAATCGGACGAAAAGGTGCAGAGATCGAAAAGATGACGGAAGAAATTTCCAAGATGGCCGAGGGCAAACAGGTCAAGATCGATATTCAGGAAATCAAAACGCCGGAGCTTGATGCTCAGCTCGTGGCAGAAAACGTAGCGTTACAGATCGAGCGGCGGATTGCCTATCGTCGTGCGATGAAAAAAGCCGTGCAGACCGCGATGGACTTTGGCGCGGAAGGAATTCGGCTGCGGTGTTCCGGCCGGCTTAATGGCGCGGAGATTTCGCGCTCGGAATGGTATCGAGAGGGAAAAGTTCCGCTGCACACCTTGCGCACGCCGATTGATTACGGCTTCGCGGAAGCAAACACAGTCTATGGCAAGATCGGCGTGAAATGTTGGATGTGTAAGAAAGAAGAACCAGCGCCTCAACCGGTCACACCACCACCGGCACCGCCACCCGAGCCGGTTGAAGTCTAAGGAGAAAATTTATGCCGTTAATGCCAAAACGCGTGAAGTATCGAAAGACCCAGCGAGGGAGCCGAAAGGGAACCGCTTCACGCAATCTCAAAATCGATTTTGGCGAGTTCGGTTTGCAGACACTGGAACGCGCCTGGATCACGAACACTCAGCTGGAAGCCGCGCGTGTCGCGCTCACTCGCAATATGAAACGCAAAGGCAAACTGTGGATCCGCATTTTCCCGGATAAATCGGTAACCTCGCGTCCACCGGAAACGCGTATGGGCAAGGGCAAAGGCCAACCAGAGTACTGGGTCGCGACAGTGCGCCCTGGTAACATCTTATTTGAGTTGGACGGCGTGCCAGAATCGATCGCACGCGAATCTCTGCGCCTTGCAGCAGACAAGTTGCCAGTGCGCACGAAGTTTCTTACACGGCACCATGTTAGGGCCGCTTGAGAACCATGATAATGAAAGAACTCACTGAGCTGACCACAGACGAATTGCTGACCAAGAGACGCGACTTGCGCCAGGAAAGCCTCCATCTACGGTTGCAACAGCAGAGTGGCCAGCTCGAGCAGCCAAGCAGATTGCGGTTGCTGCGACGCGACATTGCCAGGCTCGAAACCGTACTGTCGCATCGCGAAAAACAAAGTGGGAGGAAGTAGGACTATGGCTGAGCAAGATCAATCACTCCCATCACCAGCTTCGACGAAGCTGGCGCCTGTGAACCGCGGTGCACGCAAGACACGAACCGGCGAAGTGATTTCCAGCAGCATGAACAAGACAATTGTGGTGAGGACAGTCACGCGTGTGCCGCACCCAAAGTTTGGCAAAATTGTCAAACAGATGAAAAGATTTTATGTGCACGATGAGCAGAATCAGGCGAAAACCGGCGACACGGTTCGCATCATGGAGACGCGACCACTGAGCAAGTTAAAGCGATGGCGTCTCGTGGAGGTCGTCCGAAAGTAGCTGCGGACGCAGGTGTGGGGATACAGCAAGACCAAGAGGAAGAATTTCGATGATACAACTTCGATCCAGATTGGATGTGGCGGACAACAGCGGCGCGCGCATGGCGACCATGATTGGCGTGATAGGTAAAGCCACGCGTTACGCCGGGATCGGTGATGTCATCACTGCGAACGTCAAGGAAGCGAGTGCCACCGGAACGGTAAAGAAGGGCGAAGTGGTGCGCGCGGTTCTCGTCCGCACGAAACAGCCGATCCGACGCGACGATGGTTCTCTGCTTCGCTTCGATAACAACGCGATCGTTATTATCGACAAAGATTTGAATCCGCGCGGCACGCGCATTTTCGGGCCCGTTGCGCGCGAATTGCGTGAGCGCAACTTCATGAAAATCGTCTCGCTTGCCCCGGAAGTGCTATGAATCGAATCAAGTACCACGTTAGAAAAGGCGACCAGGTCGAAGTCATCTCCGGGAATTTTCGCGGTTCCTCAGGGAGAATCCTGGCGGTGTTTCCGGGGAAGCAGCGCGTCTTGGTCGAAGGTGTTCGCATTATCAAGAAACATCTCCGGAAATCACAGGACAATCCGAGCGGCAAGATCGCCGAGCGCGAGGGCCCAATTCATATTTCGAATGTGAAATTGATCGAGCGCGACGCGAAACCGGTGAAAGGTGCAGAATCGAAAACCAGAAAGAAGAAGAGCTAGCTGAGAGCTTTTTGAAAATGGAAAACGAATTTCATCGCTACTACAAAGAGCGGGTAATGCCGGCGCTGCAAGAATTGCACAGCTACAAGAACGTTCACCAAATTCCGAAAGTCGAGAAGGTGGTCATTAATACCTCGATCGGCTCGCAATCGGACGTGAAACAAGCGCTGGAAGAAGCCAAAGCGGAACTCGCGTTGATCACGGGCCAGCGTCCAGTGGAAACTCTGGCGAAGAAAAGCATCTCCAATTTCAAATTACGCAAAGATCAGGCGATTGGCGCGAAGGTGACCTTGCGGGGAGAGCGCATGTACGAATTTCTCGAGCGCTTCATCAAGGCCGCTCTCCCGCGCATTCGTGACTTTCGTGGCGTGTCTCCGCGTTGTTTTGACAAGCACGGCAACTATACTCTGGGAGTTTCGGATCAGTCGATCTTCCCGGAGATCGAACTCGACAAAATCAAGCGCAACATCGGATTTGATGTTACAATCGTTACGACGGCACGAACCGATGAGGAGGCGAAATCGCTCTTAAGCGAGATGGGGATGCCGTTTAGCGACCGGGCAAAGAAACCCGTCGCGCAAGCCGCCTGATTCTCATGAGTACTGTTACTGATCCCATTGCCGATTTTCTGGCGCGTGTCCGCAACGGGACGCGGGCGCAGAAGCCGGAAGTTCTGGTTCCGTACTCAAAAATTAAGGCTGAGATCGCGCGCGTCTTGAAAGATGAAGGTTACATCACGGACTACTCTATTGATACGAGCGCTGCGCATCCACAGATCAAGATCACGAACAAGCTCGCTAACCGTTCGAGCGCCATCGCAGGGTTGCGGCGGGTGAGCCGCCCGGGATTGCGCCGATACGTTGGCGCGGGCGAAATTCCGCGCGTCCTTGGTGGAATGGGTCTGGCAATTCTGTCCACTTCGCGCGGCATTTTGTCGGGGCGCGAAGCGAGAAAACAAAAGGTGGGCGGCGAACTGCTGGCGTACGTGTGGTAAATTTATGTCACGAATTGGAAACAAAGCGGTCGAGATCCCCGACAAGGTCAAAGTAAACATTGACGGTGACGGAGCGGTTTCGGTGGAAGGGCCCAAGGGAAAACTTCAGTGGAGGCTCCCGCGCGATATCACGGCAAGCGTGAAAGACAACCGGATATCGGTGGTACGCCAAGCAGAAACGCGCAGCGTCAAGGCATTACACGGTCTTTCACGCAGTCTTGTCCATAACATGGTGCAGGGAGTGAGTGAAGGTTTCACTAAGCAACTCGAAATCGAAGGTGTGGGTTTCAGGGCCGCCGTGCAGGGACCGACCCTCAACTTGAGTCTCGGTTTCTCGCATCCGGTTCCATTTGCGATTCCGAAAGACATCAAAATCACGGTCACGGACAACACGAAAATTATGATCCAAGGCGTCGATAAGAAACTCGTCGGACAGGTCGCGGCGGACATTCGTCGGTTTTACCCTCCAGAACCATATAAGGGCAAAGGGGTTCGCTATGCGGGTGAGCAGATTCGTCGCAAAGAGGGCAAGACTGTTCAATAGTATGGCGACGAGTCGTAAGGCAGCGCGGAAGCGTGTTCATCGAAGGATCAGGAAAAGAGTCGCAGGCACAGCACAACGACCGCGGCTGGCAGTTCATTTTTCTGGCAAGCACGTTTACGCTCAAGTGATCGATGACGATGCCGGACGGACGCTGGCCGCTGCGTCGACTACAGAGCGCTCGTTGCTCGAAGGAAAAAAACTGCGTGCGAACCAGGCTGCGGCAGAATTGATAGGCAAGGCAATCGCGGAACGTTCGCTGGCGAAGAAACTCGAGCGCGTCGTTTTTGATCGCGGCGGTTTTTTTTATCACGGAAAAGTAAAGGCATTAGCGGATGCGGCACGCGCGACCGGGTTAAAATTCTGATTTATGGCTCAAACAACTTCTTCACGAAGACGACCAGACTCGCGCAGGCCGGATAAAACCCCTGCGGCAAGAGGCGATACGACGGAGAAAGTCGTCTTTATCAATCGCTGTGCCAAGGTCGTGAAGGGCGGCCGACGTTTTAGCTTTAGCGCGTTGATTGTAGCTGGAGATCACGATGGAAAAGTGGGATGCGGATTTGGCAAGGCCAACGAAGTTTCGGAAGCTATTCGGAAAGCGTCGGAGGCAGCGCGCAAATCGATGGAAAAAGTTTCATTGAACGAAAACACGATTCCTCACGAAGTGATCGGCGAATTCGATGGAGCGCGAGTGCTGTTGCGGCCGGCATCACCTGGGACCGGTATCATTGCCGGTGGAGGCGTACGAGCCGTGGCTGAAGCGGCTGGTATTCGCGACGTGCTGGCCAAATCACTCGGATCAAGTAATCACGCTAACGTAGTGAAGGCGACGATCGTCGCACTGCGATCACTTCGCCGAAGGGATGAAATTTTTAAAGTGCGCGGAATCCAGTTCGGTGATGGAAAGGGGGAGCGAAATGATGCGTCTTCATAATTTGCGCCCGCGTCCCGGCGCTCGACATCGCGTCAAGCGGTTGGGTTGCGGCGAAAGCTCAGGGCACGGGAAAACCAGCGGCAAGGGGCATAAAGGCCAGAAGGCGCGCTCGGGCGGGAGTATCCGGCTTGGGTTCGAAGGTGGACAGATGCCGCTGATTCGACGATTGCCGAAGCGCGGATTCAATAACGCGGCTTTTCACAAGCATTACGCGATTGTTAATGTTAACGAACTCAATGCCTTCGAAGCCGGAGCGGTGGTAAACGAACAACTGCTGCGCGAGTCGAACCTCGTCCGAGGGCAATTCACAGGAATAAAAATCCTTGGCGATGGTGAATTGAAGCACGGCCTGAAAGTGGAAGCCGATAAGATCAGCGCCACAGCACGAGAGAAAATCGAGAAGGCCGGAGGAACGATTACACTGCGCGAGGGAGCAGCACGGAAATCAATCGGTGAGAGCGATCCGGCTGAGATCTCCGCCGGAGAAGCATCTGCTGAACCTGTCTCGCAGGCCGGAGAGAAGAAAAAATTGTCCCCGAAGCCGTCGGCGAAAGCGAAGTCGCGCGTAAAAAAGAAAGCATCGCGGGAGAGCTAGCTTCTCCGCACCCGATGTTTCAGATTTAGCGGATGGTCTCGGCGTTTCTAAACACAGTCAAAATACCGGAACTGCGCCGGCGTATTTTGTTCACGCTGGCGGTGATCGTGGTTGTGCGTTTGGGAGCTGCGATCACGACTCCGGGAGTGAACCAGGGGGTTTTGCAAGAATGGTTTCGCACTTCGCTGAGCCAGCGCACCGGCGGCGGTTTGGCGGCGCTCTTCAATTTGTTTAGTGGCGGCGCGCTGGAGAATTGCGCGATCTTCTCCCTGGGCATCATGCCGTACATCAGCGCTTCGATCATGATGCAGCTGCTCACTGCGGTTATTCCGCAGCTTGGCAGGCTGGCACGTGAAGATGGCGGTCGGCAAAAAATCATGCAGTTAACGCGCTACACGACCGTGGGGTTGTGCATTTTCCAAGGTTACCTGCTGGCGCTTTCATTTCAGCACCCCGAATCGTATCACACGATGTTGCCGGGAATCCTTGATACTATTCAGAACCTTGGCGTTCCGCTGGTGGACGATCTTGGGTGGAAATTTCGAATCATAACTGTGATTTCGCTGACGACCGGCACGCTTTTGCTGATGTGGCTGGGCGATCAAATCACCGAGCGCGGTATTGGCAACGGGATATCCCTGATCATCACCATTGGAATTGTCGCGCGACTTCCTGCGGCGCTCGCGCAGGCATGGAAGACGTTCGTGCCTTCAGCGCAAACCGGTTCGAGTCAGGTCAATCCGATGGTCCTTGTATTACTAGTGTTGTTCTTGATCATCGTCATTGCCGCGGTGATCACGATCACGCAAGGAGTGCGAAAGATCACCGTTCAGTATGCAAAACGGGTAGTGGGCCGCAAAATGTACGGCGGCCAGACCCAATACATGCCTTTGAAAGTGAATTATGCCGGCGTGATGCCAATCATCTTTGCCTGGGCATTGCTTCTTTTTCCAGCGACGATTGTTCAGTACGCATTTAAAGGGAGCCCTACAGCTAATCGGATCGCCAGCGCGCTGTCTACCGGCTGGCCACATTATGTCGCTCTTGCAGCAATGATTTTCTTTTTCAGTTACTTCTGGGTTGCGACTCAGTTTCAACCGACTCAAATCGCGGACGATCTCAAAAAATATGGCGGTTATATTCCGGGCGTGCGACCCGGAAAACCAACAGCCGATTTTCTTGATTTCACCATGACGCGACTCACGTTCGCCGGCGCGATTTTTTTGACGGTCATAGCAGTTGTGCCAAGCCTTCTCAGCCAAGGCTTGGGTGTTCCCATGATCACGGCGCAATTCTTTGGCGGTACGAGTTTGTTAATTATTGTGGGCGTCATGCTGGATACAATGAGGCAAGTGGAGACACACTTGATTCAGCGTCACTACGATGGCTTTTTGCGAAAGGGCCGGATTCGCGGACGCTCATTTGATCGCGCTTCGTATGCTCGCGGCGAAGCAGCAGCAGGTGGAATCCTGATGTGGCTGTATGTGGGGATCGCAGTGCTCGTGATTGCTGGGGTCGCCATTTTTCTTTACGGGCGATAGGTGAAAAGGCGGCTTGTGCTTCTTGGTCCGCCCGGTTCTGGCAAAGGAACCCAGGCTGAATTGATTACGCGCCACTTCGGCATTCCCGTCACTTCGCCGGGCGCTATCTTGCGCCGTGAACGAGATCTGGGGACACCTCTGGGTCAAGAGACCGCTGAAGTGCTTCGAAGGGGCGGGCTGGTACCGGACAAAATCATCATTGAACTGATCGAGGACTGGTTGCGCTTGCATGGTAGCCACGGATTCGTTTTTGATGGTTTCCCGCGCACACTGCCGCAGGCCGAGAGTTTGAATGCAATGTTAGCAAGGTTACGAACTGCCTTGGATTTGGTGATCTGGCTCGAAGTGTCGGAGGAGACCGTCCGCGACCGCATCGCAGGCCGGCTTCAATGCGGCGAATGTGGTTTTACCACCAGCTCATCGAGCGCACAGTTTGCCAATCGTCCTGTATGTCCCTATTGCGATGGTCCGTTGGTGCGCCGCAATGACGATGATTTGAGCGTGTTGCAAACCCGCTTGCAAGAGTTCCACGTCAAGACCGAGCCGCTAGCGTCCTTTTATCAAAAAATGTCGATCTTGCATCGGATCGACGGCAACCGTGATCGCGAAGCGGTATTTGGCGATATCTCGCGACTGATTGAGGGCAAAAGCGCGACGTGATTCCGATTAAGAACGCCAAAGAAATTGACAAGATGCGGCAGGCCTGTCGCACAGCCAGCGATATCCTGGACCGTGTTCGCGACCTGGTTCGCCCCGGCATTACGACCAAAGAAGTCGACGAAGCGGCAGCGGACTTCATGAGCGAAGCCCATGTAAAGAGCGCTTTTCTCGGTTATCGGCTGGGCCACCGCGTTTTTCCCGGAAACATTTGCATCTCGCTAAACGACGAAGTGGTGCACGGCATCGGTAGCCAACGGCGAATTCAGTACGGCGACATTGTGAAGCTGGACATCGGTATTATCCAGGGCGGCTGGGTAGGGGATAACGCCACGACTGTGCCGGCTGGAGTCATCGACGAACGGACGGATCAACTGCTGCGCGTCACCGAAAATGCGCTCGCACGCGCGATTGGAGTCGCCCGCGAAGGTCGGCGCGTCGGCGACATTTGCGCCGAGATCGAGGATGAAGCTCGGCGCTTTAGCTTCTCAGTCGTGCGCGAATTTGTTGGGCATGGGGTGGGGCGCAAAATGCACGAGGAACCGCAGATTCCCAATTACGGCAAACGCGGCAGCGGTCCAAAGTTAAAAGCAGGGATGACACTGGCAATTGAGCCGATGATTAACATCGGCACGTCCGAAGTACTATTGCTTGATGATGGGTGGACGGTGCGCACGGCAGATGGCATGCCTTCGGCACACTTCGAGCACACGGTCCTGATTACAAACGATGACCCTGAAATTCTGACATGGCGCGCAAAGACGCAATTGAAGTAGAGGGCACAGTGGTCGAGTTGCTGCCCAATACCATGTTCAGGGTTGAGCTGGCCAATGGTCATCGTGTTCTGGCGCATATATCTGGGAAAATGCGGTTGCACTTCATTCGGATCTTGCCAGGCGACAAAGTTATGCTAGAGATTTCACCTTACGATTTGTCGAAGGGGCGAATTACTTATCGCCAAAAATGATAACGCGGTGGCCCCCGCTGTTGTCCATTTCGCAGATTATGAAAGTACGACCATCAGTAAAAAGACTTTGTGCGAGTTGCAGGATCGTGAAGCGCAAGAATGTGGTGCGCGTGATCTGCAAAAACCCACGCCACAAACAAAGGCAAGGGTGATTGGGGAGAGTGATTAGTCATTAGTTATGCCAAGATTACTCGGAGTTGAAATTCCAGCAGACAAACGCATCGAGGCGTCTCTGACTTATATCTACGGAATCGGGTTCAGTACAGCCAGGCGCATTCTCGAGCAGACTAACATCGACCCAAACATTCGCGCGAAAAACCTCACGCCGCAGCAGTTAAACGAAATCATTCACGCGATCACGAATAACAAGATCAAAATTGAAGGCGATCTGCGCCGGGACGTGCAAAGTAACTTGAAACGTTTGCAGGGGATCAATTGTTATCGCGGCATCCGTCACCGGAAGGGCTTGCCCGTGCGTGGCCAACGCACCTCAACAAACGCCCGAACCCGCAAAGGACCGCGTAAGACCGTCGGCGTGATCCGCAATCCGGAAGCTAAGGCCGGTAAAGTTTAAGTGACTCATTAGAATTATGGCTGAGCCGAATAGTCCAAACGATCCAACTCCAGAAGAACCGAAAACGGAGGAGTCGAAGCCAATGGCGACTCCGGCGGATTCCCGGCAAGACGGGAAGGTTGCAGCATCCAAAACTGACGCAGCCAAGCCTGCCAAAAAACCTGCAAGGCAAAAGAAAGAACAACCAGCTCCTGCCGCGGGCACTGCGGAGAGCCTCTCACTTGCTACGGATGACGTCGACAAGCCGAAGATTGTTAAAGCCAAAGGCAGCAAGAACGTTCATTCAGGCATCGCTCATGTCCTTTCGACCTTTAACAACACAATTGTGACGATCACTGACATGAAGGGGAACGTGATTGGGTGGTCGAGTGCCGGAAAAGTGGGTTTCAAAGGTTCACGCAAAAGCACAGCTTACGCAGCGCAGATGGTCGCGCAGGATGCGTCCCGGCAGGCGATGGGCCACGGACTGAAAGAAGTGGAAGTATTAGTCAGAGGCCCAGGAGCCGGACGCGAATCCGCCGTGCGAGCGTTGCAGGCAATCGGGCTCGATCTCACCGTGATCCGCGACGTTACTCCCGTGCCGCATAACGGCTGTCGCCCTCCGAAGCAGCGCCGCGTCTGATATTACCGCTTTAATGATTTAACGGTTTAACGAATCCAATGGCTAGATACACAGGACCAAAAACAAGAGTGAGCCGGCGTTATGGGGTGCCGATTTTCGGTTCCTCCAAGGCATTGGAGCGAAAAAATTATCCTCCAGGCATGCATGGCCCGAGAGGTTCCCGGCGCAAACAATCGGAGTATGCGATTGCGCTCGGCGAAAAACAGAAGCTGCGCTATCAATATGGGCTTCTCGAACGGCAGTTTCGGAGGATTTTCGAGAAGGCGCTGCAGAAGCGCGGTGTGACAGGTGAAACACTTCTTCAACTATTGGAGACGCGTATCGATAATGTCGTTTATCGACTTGGCCTGGCTAACACTCGCAGCGCTGCTCGCCAGCTGGTGTCGCACGGCCACGTGCTCGTGAACGGACGCACGGTGAACATCGCTTCCTACAATGTGAAGGCCGGCGATGAGATCGCGATCAAAGACAAACCGAAGTCCCGCCAGTTGGTGCTGCGGAATCTTGATCTTACGCAAATTGTTCCCGTGCCCGACTGGCTTACCGTTGATCGCGATGCGCTCAGCGGCAAAGTCGCGCGAATTCCGTCTCGAGAAGAGATGCAGCCAATCGTGAACGAACAGCTCATAGTCGAACTGTACTCAAGGTAGGGCCGATTCACCGAATCGCCCACGGACGATTGAAGTTCAATCGCCCCTGACCTCTAGATATTCCAGCGCCTTATCGTAGCTCTTGCGCTCGAGGTAGTGCGCCAGGCGGGGATCGACAGGCTGCGGAAGCGCTCTTTGTAGTCTGTCTATCTTTTCTGAGACTGTTTTCAATCGCGCGATGTGTCTTGCCTCGTCGTGGCGGCTCACCTCATCTCGAATCACTGCGAGCCGTTCGCGCAGAGCTTCTGCCAGATCAAGCAGAGTTTCTTCCATTGTGTCTCCTGCTCCCAACTCAGCCCCGACCAGCCTCGAAGAGCAGTTGTCGCTTCGCTTCGAGCCAGTCCGATTCCGCGTCACCGGGTAAGGCAAATCTGCGCCGGCGCTCGGAGATAAAATAGGCGCGGAGACGAATTGCATCGTCTGATGGTTCTGTGGGCATCCCTCCCGCGTCGGGAGACGTTGCAATCTGTGGTGTTCGCTCAGTGGCACTTTTCGTGGCGCTGGTCCTGCGCGGCTTTTGAGTTGCAGCGGCACGGCGCGTACGCGGGGCTTTGCTTGGTTTAACTGCGGTGGAGGGCTCTCCAGGATCGGTGGACGCCTGAGTTTTAGTCTCGACAGTTTTCGGTTTTTTCGGCACAGATTGATCAGCGTTGTTGATTTCAATTCGTTTATCGTTCATCCGTCAATTGGCAAGTGCTTTCTCGCTCCTCTTTGACAGGGCGCCAGATTAACCGAACACATTTGCATGAGACATTTCGTTTTCCGCTGGGCGGTCACAACCGTTGCCGTAATGGTTGCTTCCTCGATAATCCGCGGGATCCGTTATGACACCGTTGCGGCGCTGATTGGCGCGTCGCTTTTGCTCGGTATTCTCAACGCGTTTGTTCGACCTTTTTTGCTAATCCTAAGTGCGCCGCTGATTCTGATTACGCTCGGCTTCTTCATTCTAATTTTAAATGGGCTGTTGCTGCTTGTGGTGCCGAGCGTCGTGGTCGGATTTCATGTGGATCACTTCTGGAGCGCATTCTGGGGCGCGATAGTTATCAGCGTTGTCAGCTGGATTTTGAGCGCATTTTTTCGCGGGAGTGATGGGCGCGTGCATGTGCTCACGCATCACACCCAGATAAAACGCGTCCGGGGCAGGGTTCTCGAGGGCGACGAGCGGCACCGAAGGTAATGAATTCGGTTTGATTAGCTAGCTGAGATATTTGCTGAGGCGCGATCGGAGTTCCGAACGCGCGCGGAAAAGTACGCTCTTTACGGCGGGTACCGACAGATCGAGCACCTCGGCAATCTGCTCGTAGCTAAGCTGTTCGTACCTGCGCAGCACCAGCGCCATCCGCTGCGTTTCAGGCAGCTGCAGAATAGCTTGTTCGATCGTTCGCTGAAGTTCCGTCTCGAGAAGAGACGCGTCCGGCGCGAGATTCATCTCGTCTTTCAGTGGCGGATCTTCTGCGCCCGCTTCCAGCTGAAGCGGAACATGCGCGCGGCGCTTTGTGCGACGTAGTTCGTTGAACACCAAATTGCGCGTAATTTTCAAGAGCCAGGTCGTAAACTTGGCGCGTGGCACGTACCGGCGCGCGCTTTTCCAGACGCGAATAAAGACCTGCTGCGCGATGTCTTCCACGTCCGAATTACTGCCCAACATGCGCGCCACAGTCCCTGCAACGAGAGTTTGATGCTTTTCGATGAGCTCCTCGAACGCTTCGGTATCGCCGCGCCCCACCAGCTGCATCAGCCGCAAGTCGTCAGCGTCATCTTCCGATCTCCCTCGGTTTCCTCGGTCGTTGCCAGACATCGGTCAGTTGGACGTTCCCACGAGAGAAACCTTGCCAGAAAAATGGCAACTGGCCAAAATCACGCCGCATCACATTCGTACCCATGGTTTTTGTTGCAAGCCAGAACCGCCCTGTGCATGGTTGGCTGCCGAGGGCGTTACCCTCCACTTCGCATGAATTACCAGCTTATTCCGAAAGAACTCCGGCCGATCGCTGAAAAAGTTGAGGCGCAACAGCGGATTTCAGAGACGGACGCTCTCAGTTTGTATCAAGCGAACGATCTTAATGCACTTGGGATGATTGCGAACGTGGTTCGCGAACGGAAAAATGATAATTACGCAACCTACATCCACAACCGTTACATCAATTACTCTAATATCTGTGTCCTCTCCTGCCAGTTCTGTGCGTTTGCTGCCAAAAAGCGCGACGCGCACGCTTTTGAATATGCCATCGAAGAAATTGTCCGCGCGGTCAGTGACGCGCTTCAACTCGGAGTCACCGAGGTGCACATGGTGGGCGGATTGCATCCCAGTCTGAAAAAGGATTGGTATCTGGAGCTCTTGCGAAGACTGCGCGCGCTTGACGCGCAGCTTCACATCAAAGCGTTCACCGCAATCGAGGTTCGTCATTTGGCCCGACGAGTCTTTCGTATGCCGATTCGTGATACTTTGGAGACGCTGCGTGAAGCGGGTCTCGGCTCGATTACAGGTGGTGGCGCGGAGATTTTCGACCCCGTCGTGCGCGATCAGATCTGTCGCGGAAAAGAAACCGCCGCCGAATGGCTCGATGTACATCGCACCTGGCACTTGATGAGCGGCCGCAGCACCTGCACCATGCTCTACGGTCATATCGAGACGGTCGCTCAACGCGCTGATCATTTGCGCCAGCTGCGTCATCTGCAAGATGAGACCGGTGGTTTTACAGGGTTCGTTCCTTTTGCTTTTGAACCATCCCAATCCCATGGGGTCCTAGCCCACATAAAACGTGCATCCGCATTTGAACAACTCCGCAATCTCGCGGTTAGCCGAATTTATCTGGATAACATTGACCACCTGACCGCTTATTGGGTGAGCCTGGGACTGCCTCTCGCACAAGTGTCGCTCAGCTACGGAGTAGATGATCTGCACGGCACAATTTTGGAGGAAAAAATCTTCCACATGGCGGGTGCAACCACACCGCAGCAGCAAACCGTAGCAGCGCTAGAGCATGCCATTCGCGAAGCCGATCGCGAGCCCATCCAGCGCGATAGTCACTACCGGCATGTATCTCCGCGCGTATCTGAGAAAAGCTTGGCGTCGGCGCCAGCAGAGTTAGCCTGTGCTTGAATGGAAAATGTGATGAGTGATCAGTGGACAATGATCAGAGCCTAATCCTGATCATGCATTATTCATCACGGATCACCGATCACTGATCACTTGCACACCCTCCGCATCGGCTGCGTAAAGTATCTCAACGCGTGCCCCCTCATTCGCGGCTGGCAAGGCGAGGTAGACTTCGATCATCCATCAGCGCTGTGCAAACGACTGGCAAAAGGTGAGCTGGATGTTGCGCTCGTGTCCAGTTTCGAACTTCTGCGCAACCCGACTTATCGAATCGTCGACGACGTTTCCATTTCATCGGACGGACCGGTTTACAGCGTCCTCGTCGCGCACCATGGCGATATTTCCGAGATTGAAGAGATCGAACTCGATCCTGCATCGGAAACTGCAGTGAATCTGCTGCATTGCCTCCTCGCCGAACTCGAACTGAACCCGCGCCTGGTTGAGTGCAGTACGGGCATTTTACCCGCCACAGGATGGGTTCGCCGTGGCGAACCTGTGGCGCCAGCGAGCGTCTCGCCTGCTGTGAAGAAATCAGCGGCGCGTACCGCGCGTCTCCTCATCGGCGATCAAGCCATTCGGTTTCGCAAGAATTATAGTGACCAGTTTGAATTCTGGGATCTCGGTGAGCAATGGAAGAAACATGTTGGTCTTCCATTCGTTTATGCGCTCTGGCTCATTCGTCTGGAAGTCGCCGATGCAAAAGAGATCGCGAACCGCCTCCGGGAATTGCGCGATGAAAACTTGGCAAATCTCGACGAATTAATCGGAGCCGATAAAGAATTCGATCACCAATTTCTTTCCCGCTATTATCGGGAACATCTCCGGTTCAGTTTTGGAGAAAAAGAAAAGGAGGGCCTGCAAACGTTCGCGACTCTATGCGCGACGCATCATCTCCGTCCAAAGGGCGATCTCACGTTTACGTTTGTTTGACGCTGATTCCTTTAGACCGGTGAAACGCTTCAAGCGACCTTGGTAGGACTAGTTCCTAAACTTTCCAAGCCAAGATCGATATCGTTGAGCCGCCAGCCGACACCTGAAAAGTGGAATCGCAGTTTGATTCCGTCACGATCGATGACAAAGGTGCGAGGCCCTGTGAAGAACGCATGTTTTACTTTCAAGAAGTCTTCGGGCTTACCACCGGAGAAGCGGAACTGCCGCGGATTTTCGAGGTTCTTTAACGCTCCTGGATTGGAAACAAGCGCCGCGATTCCCTCCGGGGTCGCGTACGCGTCAACGATCGCGTCGATCAGTGTCGGGCCGAGGTTAGCCCAGGGCTTCTGGCCGCTGGTCGCGTGAACGAAGCGGGCGATAAGTTGCTTCTTCAATGATGCGCGAACAGCGGAAAAATCCACACGCGAATTGATCGCGGCGCTGTTACCGGAGCGCACGGCGACCGTAAATCGCCAGAAGGAAAAATAAGGCGACGCGCCATAGAGCAACAGCAGAATGACGCAAATAAGCGCGATCCACCGGGTGAGTTTCATTTCGATGTAGCTTCACAGCGGATTATGCCCGCTAAAAACCGGCACGAGGAGGCGCGCGCACTTCCAAAGCTTACGCGAAATCAAATAGGCGCTCCATTTATTTCGCACGAAGTGCTTTTGGAGTGCGATGCGTCCGCGCATCGCTTTAGTCGTGAAGTGTCCTTTTCGTGAGCGGATACCCGATTTTGTTGAGTGCGATTATTGCGAACACACACGCGATCCGCCCTGTCTTGTCAGAAAGTTTTTCGCGAATAAACTGATCGGTGCAAAGCCGCGTAGAATCCAACTCAATCGACTTAGATGCGCCGATGACCTTTAAGCGGCAAAGCCGCTGGATTTTGGCAGCGCGTGAGGAGTTGAATGGCAGCGCGATTGCGTGGACCGAGATTTGCCGATCGGAATGCATCGCGCGGCTGCTTTCACGAAAAGGATTTCGCTGCGCGAAAGAAGTTGAAGACTTCCTGCGCCCGCGACTCAGTTCTCTCAGCGATCCGTTCTTACTGCCGCAAATGCATGCGGCTGTTTCTCGCATTCTTGCAGCGCTGGATAAGCGCGAACGCATAGTGCTCTTCGGCGATTACGATGTGGATGGCGTGACTTCATTGGCGCTGCTCGATGAAACGTTGCGTGCTTATGGCGGCGCTCCGGAACTGTTTTTGCCGTTGCGTATCGAGGAGGGCTACGGCTTGAGTCGCGAAAGTATCGAGCGCTGTTTCGAACAACATCGGCCGCAATTGCTGATCTCAGTTGATTGCGGCACGTCTTCAGTGAATGAGGTGGCCGATCTTAAGAAACGTGGCGTTGACATTATCATACTGGATCACCATGAGCCGAAATCTGAGTTGCCCAATTGCGTGGCGATGGTGAATCCGAAGCTGATGAAATGCGGTTTCGAATATCTCTGCAGTGTCGGGATCGTCTTCAAACTTTGTCACGCGCTGTTGAAGACGCGGCCACTGCCAGAGTTCGATTTGAAATCAAAGCTCGATCTTGTGGCACTTGGCACGGTGGCGGACATCGTGCCGCTTCGTGAGGAGAATCGCGTTCTGGTCCAGCGCGGCGCGATGGAAATTGCGCGGACATCGCGCATCGGCCTGCGGAAATTAATACAGCTCGCCGGAGTGCGACCACCAATTTTGCCTGAAGATATTGGTTACCGGCTTGGGCCGCGCTTGAATGCCGCGGGGCGTTTGAGCACGGCGGAGAAGTCTTTGCGCCTCCTGCTCACGCAAGACGAAGGCGAAGCAACGGTGCTTGCAGCGGAGCTCGACCGGCAAAATCGAGAACGCCAGGACGTGGAAACACAAATTTTCACTGCAGCGGCGGCGAAGATCGACAAAGAGTTCGACATGGCGCGGGACGCGGCCATCGTGACGGGCGCGCGGGGCTGGCACCCCGGAGTGCTCGGCATCGTGGCGTCACGTATTGTTCGAAAATATCATCGCCCCGCGATTGTGATCGGTTTCGACGAGAACGGCATGGGCAAAGGCAGCGGACGAAGCATCGAAGGATTGAATTTGGTCGAAGCGCTGAATCGTTGCGCCGATAGCCTCGACAAATATGGCGGGCATGAGATGGCGGCCGGTCTTGCTGTGCGCGAAGAAAATTTCGATTTCTTTGCCGGGACCTTTCATAACGTTGCGCGCGAAATTCTTTCCGACGAAGCGTTGCAACCGTGCTTGCGACTGGACTATGAGCTGGCGTTCACCGACATCGACGTCGATTTTCTGCGCTGGCACGAAATGTTGCAGCCGTTTGGAAATGGAAATCCGCAGCCGCTGTTTTTTGCGCGTGAAGTTGAGCCAGTCGCGCCGCCGCGTGTCGTGAACGAAAAACATCTCATCCTTCGTCTGCGTCAGGGTGATCGGCATCGGCGGGCGGTTTATTTTAACGGCGTGGCCGATCAGTTGCCGGCGCCGCCGTGGGATATCGCATTCAGGATTCGCGCGGACGAATACAAGGGCGAAAGATTGGTTGCGATGCAGGTCGAAGCGGTGCGGCCGGCGGAGCGTACGTGATCAGTGATCGGTGACCAGTGAACAGCGTCGAATCATCGAAGGCATCACCGATCAGCGATCACCTATCACCAGTGTCTCCGAAATTAACCACTAATAGCGTTGCAATTTCGCAGTCACTCGAGGAATTAAACTGGATTCCGCGTCCGAAAGTACTCGCACTGCGGCGTCTCGGGATTGAGACGGTAGAAGATTTGCTCACGCATTTTCCGCGGCGGCATGAAGATCGCACCGAGTTCCCGCATTTTCCGCGTGCGGAAAGCGAGGTTCCGATTTGTCTTTGCGGCGAGGTGATCAAAACTTCGCTGCGCCGTTTTGGCGGATGGAAGAAAATTTTTGAAGCCACGCTCGAGGAGTCAGAAGCAAATGTTCTAAGCGAGCCTCTCGTGTGTCGGTGGTTCAACCTGCATTACGTGCAGAAGATGATTGCGACCGGCCAGCGCATCGTTGTCTTTGGCAAGCCGCGTCTACGGGCAAAGCGAATTTGCATGGATCACCCGGATTTCGAGATCATCGAGAATGATGAGGAAATATCGATTCATTTTCGCAGGATCACTCCAATCTATCCCGCTACGGAAGGTCTTTCGCAGCGCCTGTTGCGCAGCATGGTTTATCGGGTTCTGAATTCGGTCGGTGATCAGTCATTCGAAACATTGTTGCCGCGCCCGTTCGTGAACGGCAACATGACGCGCGCGGCGGCGATTCGCGCAATCCATTTCCCGCACGATTGGCAGCAACGCGATTCCGCCCGCGAGCACTTGGTCCTCTCTGAATTTTTTACCATGCAAATGCTGATTGCATCGCGACGTACGAAGGCATCGATTCGCATCGGCCAGGCACACTGCGGTTCTGGCGCATTGTACGACAAATTTGTGAACTCGCTTCCATTCGCACTGACGGGCGCGCAGAGGAAAGTTATTGAAGAAATTCGGCGCGATCTGGCAGCTACCCATCCAATGAATCGTTTGCTACAGGGAGACGTTGGTTCAGGCAAAACCTTAGTCGCGATAGCGGCCATGCTTTTGGCTATTGAAGCCGGCTATCAAGCCGCGTTCATGGCGCCAACGCAAATTCTGGCCGAGCAACATTACGATGTACTGCGGCGCTGGCTCGATCCTCTGGGCGTACGTGTTGCATTGCGAACAGCCGCGCGACAGGAAGAAAGTGGCCCCGTTTCGTTGTTTCCTCTCGCGCAGGCATCATTCGGGACGGACGAGCCAGAAATCATCGTCGGCACGCATGCGTTGCTGTATGAGTCGGTTTCGTTTTCGAATCTCGGGCTCGTCGTGATTGATGAGCAACACAAGTTTGGCGTCGCGCAGCGCGCCCGATTAACAATGCGCGAACCAGCGCCCGACGTGCTGGTGATGACGGCAACGCCGATCCCCCGCACGCTGACTATGACCATTTACGGTGACCTCGACGTTTCAACGATCGATGAAATGCCGCGGAACCGTGGCAAAATCGTTACCGCCGTGCGTGATGACTCAAAGCTGCCTGAGGTTCTCACCTTTTTGCGAACTGAACTGGAAAGGGGTCGCCAACTCTACGTGATTTATCCGTTGATCGATGAAAGCGAAAAATTGGACGTCAAAGCGGCAACAGCAGAGTACGAATTGTGGCGGGAACGCTTGCATCCGTTTCGCTGCGAATTGCTTCACGGCCGCATAGCTCCGCTTGAAAAACAGCAGATCATGGAACGCTTTCGGCGCGGAGAGACGAACGCGTTGATCAGCACGACCGTGCTTGAGGTCGGTGTCGATGTTCCCAACGCCAGCGTGATGCTCATTGAAAACGCGGAGCGTTTTGGTCTGGCGCAACTGCATCAACTTCGGGGGCGGATCGGCCGCGGAGAGCATAAGTCCTATTGCATCTTGCTGACCTCGGCTCAGGCGAAGGAAGTCTCGGCAAAGCTCGATGTTTTGGAAAGAACACGTAACGGCTTTGAAGTGGCCGAAGCAGACTGGGAATTGCGCGGCCCGGGCGATTTGCTGGGTACGGCGCAAAGTGGTCTACCTGCGCTCAAGATTGGCAACTTGAAGACTGATGCGGATTTAATGCGACGCGCACGCGCGGCTGCGATATCGGTCTTTGAGGCAGATCCGCGTCTGGAACGGCCCGAGAATCAACATTTCCGGCGGCTAATTGTCGAACAACAGGGACGAACTTTTTCCAATGTCAGCTAATGAAAAACCTCGCGAAATTTCTGCTCTTTGTCCTGGTCGTCAGCGCGGGAATTTCCCTGCTGTACGATTACCGTCTTAAACATGGAGGGTTAAAGCTACCGTCCAGGCGGACGCCCGAAAAGTACACGCTAGCGTCGGAGCCAAGCGTGGACTCAAAACAGGTCGCTTCGCTCGAGGCACTGAACCGGGAACGGCGGGAGCTCGTCAAGAGCGTGGTTCCATCCGTTGTTGCGGTGAAGACATCAAAGAAGATCGCTATCCGGCGCGAATATGGCCTCGATCCCTTTGAGTTTTTCTTTCCGAATCAGCGAAGATTTCGGAATCCAAATGATGAAGCGCTGGTGCAGAATTCGCTGGGCTCTGGCGTCATCGTGACGAACGAAGGCCATATTATCACCAACAATCACGTCGTCACCGACAGGCAGGGCAATCCGGTTGATCAAATTGAAGTGCAACTAAGCGACGGACGGACAAAAAAAGCGCGGTTGGTAGGCGCAGATGATCAGGTGGACGTTGCTGTGCTTAAGATCGATGATCCGGAAGTCAAGCCGCTCAAACTTGCTGATTCCGATACTGTGCAGCCTGGAGATTTTGTCCTCGCGATCGGTAATCCGCTGGGGTTTGAGGAAACTGTGACAGACGGAATCATTAGTTCAAAAGGGCGGCCGAATCGCAGCGATGTTTTTGCTGATTTACTGCAGACCAACGCTGCAATTAATCCGGGAAACAGCGGTGGGCCGCTGATCAATCTCCGCGGCGAAGTGATCGGCATCAACACTGTGATCGCCTCGACCACCGGCGGCTCGCAGGGACTCGGTTTCGCCATTCCCTCAAACTCGGTCCGGACTGCGCTGGAAAGCTTGTTGAAACAGGGCCGGATCATTCGCGGCTACCTCGGCATTCAAACACCAGCTTTGCGACCCGGTGAAAGCGGCATAGAAAGCGACGGAGTTACTGTCGCGCAAGTTCAGGCGGGTTCCCCCGCAGCTCAGGCGGGCGTTCAACCAGGCGATGTCATCCGTAGATTCGATGGGCGTGAGGTGAAGAATCTTAATGTGCTGCGAAGTCTCGTGGCCCAGACTCAGTTAAACAAAGAAGTTGAGCTTGAAATCGTCCGTGACGGGAAACCGCTCAAAGTGAAGGCACAGATCAAAGAACAACCCGTTGAGTACCAGTCTGCGGGCGTTTTACCACGACGAAACCAACCGCAGCCACAAACCCCACGACAACCCAGCGATCAAGATGATCAAGAAGCGGACGCGGGACCTCTTGCGTCGATTCAGGTGGAAGAGCTGAGTCCGGAGATGGCGCGTCAGCTTGATCTGCCTGCCAATGTGAAAGGCGTTTTGGTGATAAGTGTGGATCCTGATAGCGGCACGGCAGAATTGCAGAAAGGCGATGTGATCGAAGAAATCAACCAACAGCCGGTCACATCAGTTTCGGACTACAACAAAATCGCTGCCTCGCTTGATCCAAGGCAGCCGCAAGTCTTATCGGTCTGCCGACATCGGTCGCGTTCGTTTCTCGTTCTGCGGCCGCGTTAAGGTTGCGCAGTGGTGCTCACCGGGGCGAAGACCTGGTCCCAACCTCAGCACGCTACCGCGTGGCGTCGGCAAACGCCGGAGAGCATGTCCCAGAGCGCGTCGAGAACGCGATTCACCGATCCTTTTACAAATTCGAAGTTTTCTTTGTCGACATACGAGCCAAGCATCTTTCGCTCGGCAGCAGAATGTTCACGATCCGCTTTCACATGGACGCTGAAATACTTGTAATGTTGCGAATTGCTGAAGCCGTAGTATTTCTTCAGCCCGTCGATCTTCGACTCACAGATCGCTGGAATCTGGCTTTCGTACGCGTAGAGACCTGCGAGACCTTCCGCAGTTGATCCATCGCGGCAGACTGATCGGAACGTTTCGATCAAGTTTTTTGTCTCTGGCCATTGTTCTGCGTTTTTCGAATCGGTCTGAGAGATGTCGAGGCCGTCGGCGAATTGAAGCCAAAGCTCGGGATGATTTGGCGATCCAGCTTCCTCATCGATCAAGTTGTTCAGCAATTGCTTTCGCGTGTCTTGGTTCTCGCATTGCGCGTGGACGGCCGAAAGATACGTCGGGAACGCCGCTACATGGTGATAATACTGCCGCGCATAATCCGCGAGTGCTTCCTTGCTCAACTCGCCGCGTGCCCACGCGAGGTAAAACGGATGCTTTAAGAGATGCTTCTCCGCGATGTCGTTATCGATCTTATTAAGATATTTGTTCATCATTTTCTCCAGATAACTTCAGGGCCACAGATTGACACAGATTTTCACGGATTAAAGAATAGAATCTTATCTGTGTTTCATGGGTGTTTATCTGTGGCTGAAAATTCACGCCGATTGCAAAATGTGTTTAACGCCGCGGATCGGAATGACGACCCAAGTTGGGCGATGGTTTAACTCGTAGCCGATTTCATATACGGCTTTGTCGAGCAAGTAGGCTTCGAGCATGATTTGAAGGTCGTCGCTGTTTTTCGGGACGAAAATCGCGCCGACGGTGGTCTTTAAATAACTCTGAAGAAAGACGCTGCTCATTTGGCGATACCAGAGGTCGGCCCAGCGCTCCAGGAAAGGCACATCTTCCTTGCGCATAGCTGGCTGCCATAGCGCGCTGTAAGCGGCGTACTGGAACGACCGCATCATCCCAGCGACGTCACGCAATGCGGAGCGTTTCAGTTTTCGGTCGCTCAGTGGGCGGGCCGGTTCACCTTCGAAATCGAGAATGACAAAATCTTTTCCGGTATAAAGCAACTGCCCGAGATGATAGTCCCCGTGAATCCGAATTTTCGCGGCGTTGGTGCGGCGATCCAGCAGCCGCTTTTCACGCGCGAGAATTTCCTGCTCTGCGCCGAGCACCTCCTTCGCTTCATCTCGAAATACTCGGGAGAGGTCCGGCAACTTCTTTTCCAGGAGAGTAAACGTCCGCCGCAATGTTGTGCGCATTGTCTGGTAAACAGAACGTTGCGCCATGGCGTTGAAGGGCTCAGGCCGGAACGCAGGATCATCCGGGGATGACGCCAGCGCGAGATGCAATTCGCCGGTGCGTTGCCCAAACAGCTTTACCTTTTCAGGGTAAACCCCGCCGATCAGCTCATCCAGCAGCGCACCCGGGGCCGCGCTTTCGTTCTGAGGATCCGCTTTGCGCTCCAGTACCCGGTCATAATAGCGACCCACCGCGTCCACAGTGCGCGTCCAGACATCGCCTTCATTTGCAGCAGCGCGTTGTAACATGCAGACGACACTCGGTTCTGCTTTTGCCCGGCGATATTCAATCGCACCGACGAATGCCGGCACATTTGGAAAATTCGTCCGTTCTGTTAGGAAGCGAATGATTTCGACATCGGGATTCAGGCCGTCTTCGAGCTTGCGATAAAGCTTAAGGAAAAATTGATTTTCAAAGAGCATCGACGAGTTGCTCTGCTCTCCACTCACGACGTGTGAATTGCCAGAGATAGCGGTTTGATCTGCTTCGAATCTGCTGGCGATGACGCCAACGAAGTGGCCACCGCGCGCGTTCATCGCCTGGCGGCGCACGATGGCTTCCAGTAATTGTGAGCGAAATGTCGCGTCCCAGATCGCGTCGATCAGAACCGCTCCGTTGTCCGCGAAACGCGCAATGATCGCGTTCGGCGCGCTCTGGGAAACGGAACGCGCCATGTCATCCGAGGCGATCTTTACCGGGATGGCATACGTTTCTGTAGGAGCATCCAGATAGCTAATCTCAATGAACCAGAGTTGCGCGCCATCTACGTCCCCGGAAATAGAAAGCTGCTCGATCACCTTCAGATCGCGAAAGGTGCGCGCCTTCGAACCGAACCAGCGACAATTACGAATGTACATGGGTAAGATTTCGCGCTCGAGCGGTTCTCGCCGGTCATCGTGAAGGAGGGTCTCTAGCTGAGCCGGCGCTTTCAGTGTCGGCACAACGCGTTTCTTTAACGCACGGCGAGCCTCGGTCGGTGCTTGCAGCGCGAACCAATAATATGCGTGCGGGCCGAGCGTGATAACGTAGCGCGACTTTCTGATTGGCCGAAAAAGATTCCGGCTAAAAACTTCCATGGGCACGCAGCCGGCGAAGCGCGATAGATCCAGCTCCGCAGATTGTGCGAACCGCGAAAGGTTCGCCACCACTACTATCGTCTCATTTCCCCAACGGCGAAGGAACGCCAGGACTTTCGCATTGTCCGGGTAGAGAAACTCAAGAGAACCCCGTGAGAACGCCTTGAAATTTTTTCGCATGGCGATGACTCGGCGCGTCCACCACAGCAAGGAGGAGAGATTTTTCTGCTGGTTCTCGACGTTAATGGCTTCGTAGTGATATTCGGGATCGATCGTAACGGGCAGATAAAGCTGCTGCGGATTGGCTCTTGAAAATCCTGCGTTGCGATCCGGGCTCCACTGCATTGGCGTGCGGCAGCCATTGCGATCGCCCAGGTAAAAATTATCGCCCATGCCGATCTCGTCCCCATAGTAGATAATGGGCGTGCCAGGCATCGAGAACAGGAGCGTGTTTAGCAGCTCGATTTTCCGGCGACTGTTTGCAAGCAGCGGGGCAAGCCGCCGGCGAATGCCGAGATTAATCCGCGCGTGCGGATCGGTAGCGTAGACCCGATACATGTAGTCGCGCTCTTCATCCGTGACCATTTCGAGTGTGAGCTCGTCATGATTGCGTAGAAACATCGCCCACTGGCAATTCTCGGGGATCGGCGGAGTCTGCTCCATTATATCGATCATCGGAAAACGATCTTCCATCTGCAGCGCCATAAACATCCGCGGCATGAGCGGAAAATGAAAACTCATGTGTGACTCGTCACCTTTGCCGAAATACGCCGCCGCGTCCTCGGGCCACTGGTTGGCCTCTGCAAGCAGCATGCGGTTTGGGAATTTCGCATCGACATGAGCGCGCAGCTTGCGGAGATATTCATGCGTCTCAGGCAGATTCTCACAGTTGGAGTCTTCCCGTTCGTACAGATATGGGACAGCATCGAGACGAAGCCCGTCTACACCCATGGATAACCAGAAGTCGCAGACTTTCTCCACTGCATCATGCACGGCCGGATTATCAAAATTCAGTTCCGGTTGGTGCGAATAAAACCGATGCCAGTAGTACGCTTTTGCAACGGGGTCCCATGCCCAGTTCGATGTTTCGAAATCTTTGAAAATGATTCGCGCATCCTTGTATTTTTCCGGCGTGTTGCTCCAGACATAGAAATCCTTATAGGCGGGGTCGTCAGTGTAGGCGGGAGTCGCCCCGGAAGCGGCCGCCGCTACAGCACGTCGGGACTTCTGGAACCACGGGTTTTGGTCGGAAGTATGATTAATTACGAGTTCCGTGATCACGCGAAGGTTACGTCGATGTGCAGCGTCCAGGAGCGCACGGAAATCATCGAGCGTGCCGAAACTCGGATTAACATCAAAATAATCGGCGATGTCGTAGCCGTCGTCGCGCAAAGGGGACGGATAAAATGGCAGCAGCCAGATTGCGGTGATCCCCAGCTCCTGAAGGTAATCCAGCTTTTCGATCAGGCCGCGGAAATCACCCATCCCGTCGCCGTCGCTATCGCAGAAAGTCTTAACGTGCAGCTCGTAGATGATCGCGTCCTTGTACCAAAGCGGATCGACAACAGTGTCATTTGTCCTTTGGGCCATGCGGTTAACTCTTGACGCACAAAACGCGACGCGCAATCAATCGATTTCGCATTTGGAAAACTGGTGGACGAACTCGCCGGCACGGATTAAGACAGCCGATTCCGATTCTGCGCTCGATGCTATCTCTAATTGCTGCAATTCGTGATCACATATGACCTCGAAATTAGTTAGTTCCAAGCGCCAAAAGCCAAAGAAGCGCGTGCCCCTGGCAAAGTCGCGGGCGCGAGCGCGCACCGTTGTGCCGCAGCTTGAACCTGGAGCGCCAAGTGATTTCGAGTTGATGAATGGGATCCAAACCCGCGACGCGGACGCGCTCGCCCAACTGTACGATCGGTATAATGGCATTTTAAAGGCGCTGATCCTGAGGGTGATTCATAACGAAGCCGAGGCCGACGATCTGTTGCAGGAGATTTTCATGGAAATCTGGAACCAAGCGAAAAATTTTTCTGCTCAAAAAGGCAAACCGCTTGGCTGGATGGTTACACTCGCCCGGCGCCGCGCGATTGATGGTCTGCGCAAGAAGCAGGCTTATGCGCGTGCAGAGGAACGTCTGCAAAACGAAACGGAACAGCAGCCTGACGCGTGGGTGCATAACGCTACTGAGGAAGAAATCGTGCTGAGCGACACGCGCGCCCTTATTCGCAAAGTCATAGCCTGCCTGCCACCGCCCCAGCAGCAGGCAATCGATCTCGCATTTTTTAGAGGCATGAGCCAGCGCGAAATCGCGGCCAAAACGAATACACCTTTAGGCACGGTTAAAACGAGGCTTGAACTTGGGCTAAAAAAAATTTATGACGGTCTGAAGGAGTTTCGAGATGAACTTTAGCGAATTCCAAAACCAATCGCGGCTCTACGTTATTGGCACGCTGGAGGCGGAAGAATTGGAAGAATTCGAGAAAGCGCGAAAGAAATTCGGGAAAAAGGGCGAAGAATTTATTACGAAATGCTATGCGTTGCATGAAGCATTTGCGCTGAGTTTGCGTCCGGCGAAAGCATCTGCCGCAATCAAAGAACGGCTGATGGCGATGGTCAAATCAAAGCAGGACGCCTGACGACTCCGAGCGGTCTCGTGTCAACACTCCATTTCCCGCAGGATAAATTCCTGCAGAAAACCGTAGAAGTTCACTTGAAACAGACTCAGGTCCCGGCGCGATCCGATAGGTGAGCGAAAGTGGTCGTTCAGCTCATTTTCAGTGAAGTTATTTTTCGCCGCGATCACCAAGCGGGCCTGATTAAGCGCGCTTAACCATGCGTCAGTATGGTTGGACGGTATCCGTAGCGTGCGGTCCGCGAGACTTTTCTCGTTCCCGTTTAATTGTTTCAGATCGGACGCCACGGTCTGCGTCGCCGTCTGAAACAGGCACCGCAGCTCGGGTTCCACATACAACTTCCATTCCGCGCAAATGTCGGCTTCCTTTCCATTTGTTGGAGGACTGAAGAGGCGTTCTTCGGCAGCAGATACACCGCCTGGGTCCGCGCTGGTGGGAATCTGCCGAAGCAATTCGGCGAGGAACGGGTCCAACTCGCAGAGTTCGATCTGGTCCTTGCGCCGGCGAATTTCCATTTCAGCACGCCTTCTCCAGAGTGGCGAGCAGGAGATAACCATGCAGCTGTTGCACATAAAGTTCGGCCCGCTCGCGCATGCCGCTCCACAAAATCGATCGGCCGTTGTGATGCACTTCCAACATGTGTTTCTCTGCTTTCTCGCGTGGATAGCCGAAGACGCGTTGGAAAACCATGGTCACATAACTCATCAAATTCACAGGGTCATTATGGACTACGACCTGCCAGGGAACGTCTAGATCTTCTTCCGAACTTGTTTCTTTTTCGATCGTCGGCTCCGCAGTCGTGATGGTCCCCGTCTTCTCGTCTGATACTCTGATGAGCCCTGTGATCCCTTCGGTTTGCGTGATGCCCCCGTTGTCCTGCGACGGCCCGCAACTCATGCAAAATGCTAACATACAGCTCCCTCAGTTCAAACCCGTGCCACTGGTGAATCATCGCAGAAGGCGCTCGAGCACTACAACACAGAGTGAAGGATTCTTTCCTGGGTCCTCTGCATTTTGCGCGCCTCAGCTGGCGTTCGATCGTCGAATCCGTGCAAGTGTAAAAGGCCATGGATGATGTACAGCTGGAGCTCGCGCACGAGCGGATTTCCAAACGCGTGAGCGTGCTGTTTGGCCGTTTCGACGCTAATAAAAATTTCACCGTGTTGAAACGTCAGCACGTCAGTCGGCCCGATTTCGCCGAGAAACTGCCGATGTAACCGCGACATCCCGCGATCGGAAATCAGCCAAACGAAAACTTCACGTAATCTGCTCAAATCCGTTCGCTTCTGCTTCCGCAATTGCAAACAACGCTGCACGGCTCTCCGCGCGAAATTTTGCAGCGGGGTAGCGTTGACTGGGATATTTCGCTGAAGATTGCGCACCCTGATTAGCGGGGACATTTTCACGCTGGCGGTCTTTGTTCCGCTTGAAAATTGCGGGTAATCAGTCGCGCGCCTTTATCGAAGGTAAAATACGCCCACGCCCACTGAAAGAGGACCAGCAAGCGGTTGCGGAAGCCAACCAGAAAAACGATGTGCACGAATAACCACGCCAGCCAAGCGAGGCGACCTTTCAGGTGCACAAACTTTAGATCCGCGACGGCTTTGTTGCGGCCAATCGTCGCCATTGTTCCCTTATCCCAATAGTGGAAGCGTTGCGGTTTACGCCCTCTTATCATTGCGAGTATGTTGCGCGCGGCGTGGCGTCCCTGTTGCATCGCGACTGGCGAGATTCCCGGCAAGGGCTCTCCAGTCTGATGTGGAAAGTTCGCCAGGTCCCCGATCACCTGAATTTCCGGATGTCCGGGAATGGTGAGATCGTCGTTCACAACGACGCGACCGACGCGGTCAACGGGTGCGCCCAGCGTTTTGCCGACGACTGACGCGTTGTTGCCAGCTGCCCAAATTTTCACGCGACATGGGATGAATTCGTCGCCAACCTGTACACCAGCTTCATTAAGATTTGTTGCGCGCGTGCTTGTGCGCACTTCTACGCCAAGATCCATCAGCTGTTTGCGCGCGCTCTCCGACAAATCCGGCGGATAAGCAGCTAGCAGACGTGGCTCGCCCTCTATGAGAATCACACGCGCTTCCGATGGATCGATATGGCGAAAGTCTTTGGCCAGCGTGTAGCGGGAGATTTCTGCGATCGCACCGGCCATTTCAACACCGGTCGGTCCACCGCCGATGATGACAAAGTTCATCGCCGCTCTGCGTGCCGCTTCATCTGTGATTTTTTCTGCGTATTCAAACGCCATAAGAATCCGGCGGCGCAGCTCAATCGCGTCCTCGAGACTTTTCAATCCGGGTGCAAGTTTTTCCCACTGGTTATGTCCAAAGTAGGAATGTCGTGCGCCAGTGGCGAGAATCAGATAGTCGTAGTCGATTTCCAAATCGACGGTTTTCACTTTTTTGGCCTCGACGTCCACGGATTCCACTTCCGCAAGGATCACCTCTACGTTCCTGCATTTGCTCAGGACTGCACGGATCGGCGCGGCAATATCAGCCGGTGAGAGTGCGGCTGTCGCCACCTGATAGAGCAAAGGCTGAAAGAGATAGTAATTTGTGCGGTCGATCACCGTGAGGCGCACATTTTTGCAGGCAAGCTTTTTGGCTGCCTCCAGCCCGCCAAATCCCGAGCCGATGATGACGACGCGCGGTTTTTGGTTTGATGACTCGCTCATCGTCACATTTTAACGGATAACGCGCGCTGCAAAAGCCGGTTGTCAACAATCGCTTCCACCATTATGTTTCGCGCCTCATGCCCAAGCCGATCGCCCGCAGCAAAACACGTAAATCGGTCGCAAAACGCTTCAAAATCACGGCGCGTGGCAAAGTGTTGCGAGCGCACTCTTCGCGGCGCCATTTAATGTCCGCCAAAAACGCTAAACGTAAACGGCGGCTGAGCAAAGCGGCCTGCGTGGACAGCACAGATGTTGCGCGTATAAAGGCGAATCTTCCATTCGGTTAGCAGACTGCCCAATCCGCACCCGGGCGTCTTAGCTAGTACTGGTGGAGTTGGGGTACGACTTCGGTCCGCGTCGTTGTCGTTGTTGCGGTTCTAGTGGTGGTCGTGCCGTACCACTGCCGGGCAGCTTCCAACGAGTCGGGCGCAGGCTCCGGACTGTAAAGATCGCGTCGATTAACCAGCGTTGTGCAGGAGTTCGCTCCACCGAAAAGGACAATAAGCAACACCAGCGCCAGCCATTTCACGGCGCGATGCAAACAGAACCGTGATAGCTTGTCAATGCGGCGATTTTGCCAGCCGGAAACGCCTGCTTCCAAAAGCCATCGAAGTTCAGAGTTGCACGCTGCACTTGTTGGGAGAAAATTTGCTTTCCGTCAGGGGCTATGGATTGAGGACTTACGAATCCCGCCAGGGCAGGAATGCAGCAACGGTAGTTTGATCCTCGTTGCCGTAGTTCTCTGGCGGAGTCTTTTATATCGCGCACCGGTACTGTCCTCAGCGAACGTGACAGAGTGGCACCGCTGTTCATGGGTTATGAAACTTCTTAAAGTCAAAACGGCGCGTTTTTCGCAAGTGGTCGAAAAATGCGGTAAGCCGCAGGTTTACACTCTTTGGCAAAGGCCCTCCGCCGATCGTCACCTCCAAGCGCAAATAAAGAACAATCGGGTGATGACAATTCAAAAGAGCGAGAGCGGAACCGACTTCGGACTCATTGGTTTCAAAGAAAGAAAAGGCGCGACTTATCTAGCATTTCCCAAGTCGCTGAAACGGTTTGCGGAAAAGCGGATTATTGGACTCGATTGGGCGCTTGTGCGCGAATAGCTGCCTTACCCCGGCGGCCAGGCAAGCGCACGTTTGCCCAGCAAATGAACGTGCAGATGAGGCACGCTTTCACCCGCGTCGGGCCCGCAGTTGATCACGACGCGATACCCGTTAGATAGCTCCAGCTTTTTCGCCATGTCGCGCGCGACCAGAAGCAATTTGCCGAGCAGTGCGCGGTCATCGTCCGTCGCGTCCGTCAAACGCGGAATCACGTTTTTTGGTACGATTAGCACGTGCACGGGCGCTTGAGGGTTAACGTCGTGAAAAACGACTGCGTCCTCGTCCTCCCAAAGGATTTTCGCTGGGACTTGTCGTGCGATGATTTTTTCGAAAATTGTCATGACGTTCGGACCGGTTGATGTCTCATCACCGCATTGCTGTAAATCTGCGCAATCTGGCGCTAATTCAAAACCGAAAACTGGACCGTTGTCCGTGCATCTCGCAAAATTTCAACGCACGGAGCAATCCAGTCGCGCAAACTCAGTCACGGCTATTAATCTTTCTCGTACGAAGCAGACAATTTCCTCGCGCAGCGAGTCGCAGGTGCGCGTCCAAGTTTTGACGCCGCGAAGGTGCTTCACACAAGACTGAAGCGAACAAAGCTGAAGATTATCCGCGCCCGCTTCAACCAAGGCGTTAATTCGTTTTTCCAAAAGATCGAAAAACGCGAGTTCATAACCGGCGCCGGCATGGTGTGCGATATCCAGCAACGAAACCGAAACAGGCGGTGGCGAGGGAGCAAAATGCGGCACGATTTCCTTGTAGCCGATCACTTTGAGGACGTAGCGCACAGTCTGCGACAACTGGTTAAAGGCGACGACGTTTTCGTCATTTCGCAGGTGCAGGTAAAAAGCAATGCTTTCCGTTACGTGATCGGTGAGCCACCAACTGGGATAACCAGCTTCGTCTGCCGCCCGAGTGATTGCAGCGTGCAGCCAATCGCGGCTAAACTCGAACAGTTGCCCCGAGCTTGTGCGGAGATATGGAAATTCTTCCTTAAAGGCGACCATGATTCTTGTTCTGGATGTTGCGTGACGCTGGCGTGGAATTCTGTGGGGTCTCAGACGGAAACAATTCCCGCTGGAGCGCATTGGGTTTTACACGACGTCCTAACGTATGTATCGCATCTACAAACTGATCGACGTCCTGAAATCGCTGGTACACCGAGGCGTAACGCAGGTACGCCACTTCATCGATCGCACGTAGTTTTTCCAGCACTTTCGCGCCAATCACTGATGAAAGAACTTCGCGCCCGCCGGTTTCAAGTTCGTGCACAATCTCGTCGACGATATCCTCCAGGGTAAGCAGGCTGGTCGAACGTTTTTCAAACGCTTTCGCGATGCTGCCAGCCAGTTTGCGTCGGTCGAACGGTTCATGCGTTCTATTCCGTTTCACAACACGAAGGTCAGAGCGCTCGATTTCCTCATAAGTGGTGAAGCGATACTTACACTTCAAACATTCACGGCGGCGGCGGATGCTGGAAGCATCCCGCGACTGACGGGAATCGATGACTTTGTCATCACGAGACCCGCACTTGGGGCAACGCATAGTGTTAAGCGGCTAATTAGCACACCATAAGTTGTGGCGTCAATCCTTTAATCGATTCTGCCTGTCCATTTAATATGGGCAGCGCATTGACGTGACAACCTGCCGACGTTACCGCATTCGGTAATGCAGAGCCGCGACACGCGCAGCACAGCTTATGGCCCGTGGCTCGTCGGCTTGGGCGCAGCGCTTTGGGGGACAGAAAGCGCGTGGCGTATTCCGCTCAATGAGCTTTTCGACGCAAAGGTGATCGTCTTCTGGGAGCATGTGCTTATCCTCACGATGTTCCTGCCAATTTTGATCTCAGGTTTGTACGAGATTCCAAAAATTCCCGCGCGCACTTGGGGCTTCCTGCTTTTCTCTGGGTTCGCCGGGTCAGCGGTCGGCACAATTTTTTTCACGTTGGCATTGAAATACGGTAACCCGACCGTGGTGAACGTGATCCTGAATATCCAGCCCGTTATTTCGACGATCGGCGCATTCGTGCTTTTTGGTGACCGGCTTGCGCGGCTATTCTTCTTGTACGCTGGCATTGCTATCGTTGCTGGGATCTTCGTTTCTGTTACACATCCAACGATGATCGGAGTCTCCTTCGAACGCGCTGGTCTGAATCTCGGGACCGGCTATGCGCTGGTATGTGCGCTGTTCTGGGGATTATCAACCGTTGCCGGACGTGCCGTCATGATCGGTATGTCCCTCCAACTCGCCTCCAGCATGCGGATCGTCGTCGGACTCATCTGTATGACATTGATTCTTCTCGCTTACGGCAAGCTGAATGGCGCCGCGCTCTGGCCAGTGGCCGCGCAAGCACATCCCACGAAAGCAATCGTTTGGCTGATTCTGCTCGCGTCAGTCTCAGGCGGAATTCCGCTCTTGATCTATTTTCAGGGCTTACGCTTCACGCGCGCATCGACGGCAGGCTATTTCGAGATGATGCAAACGCTCGCTGCCGTGTGTATCACCTGGGGTTTCTTTCATGCTAGTCTTCACGTGCACCAGGTTCTTGCGGCCATCGTGCTGATTGGTGCCGTGGCCATGGTGCACCAGGTGCAACAACAGGTTGAGCCGGCCGCGCGTTAAAGTGCCAGTTCGCAGTCACGCGCATCGGCGCGCCGCGCGATCGCGCTCTTCCCAACTAGCTCGTGTTCTATCCTTGCTTGGATTCGTTTGCTGGCGCCGTTTTCTCAGGAAACTCGAAACCGATTTTGCCATCCTCCAGTTTCAAATAAGCGGAGAACGGCCTGCCGCGTTTCGAGATGAAGCCGTCGAGGAGATCGGTTGTGCCCAACACAACGAGTTTCTGCGCCTGCTCTTTCGGGATCTCGCGACCCAGAATTGTTTTACTTAGTTTGAATTTGCATGGCTTGCGGTCAGCCTGTGAACGTTCACAAATATAACTGTTCTCAGTCTCAAAAATTTTACCGCCGCACTTCGGACATTTCCCGATTACTTCACTGCCAGAGAAATCGATTTTCGGCGCAGGCTCCGCTGCTTTCCTTTTTCCTTTTGGTTTCAGCTCGCGCTTTTCGAATTCGAAGCCAACATCTCTTTTGTTGGTCAATACAAGAAACGCTTTAAAGGGTCTGCCTTTACGGGAAATGAACCGCTCGAGCAGATCGGTCTTGCCGGTTGCGAGCAGCTTCTTCACCTGATCGTGATCGATCGATCGCTGCAAGATGACTTTGCCCGATCGAAAATCGCATGTTTTCTCCGGGCCGACTGAATTCTCGCAGATGTAGCTCATTCCGAGCTCGAACACGCGCCCGCCGCACTTCGGACACTTGCCAAGACTCTCCTGATTCGAAAAATCCACTGTTTGCGCAGCGCCGTTTTCCTGGCCGTTCGCGCCGAAATCGAATTCTGCTTTGAACTCGTTGCTGAGTTTCAGCAGGGCATGGAAACGTTTGCCTTTCCTGCTGCGAAAGCCGCCCAGTGGGCCCACCTGTTTGTCCCGGACGAGCGTCTCGAATTCTTCGCGGCTCAGTAACCGACCGGCGATGGTTTTCCAAATCGTGAAATCACATTCCTCATTTGTGCATGTGAAACTCTTGAACCGCTCGATGATACGCGCACCGCACTTCGGGCATTGGCCGAACGGCTCGCTGTCCGGCATGTGCTCGTCTGGATGAAAATGTTTGGCTTTCCCAACGATCTCGTTGGTTAGCTCGCGAATGTCGCGCATGAACGCGTCACGCGTAAGCTTGCGATGCTCGATCTCACGCAGGCGAAATTCCCATTCGCCGGTCAGTTCGGGACTGGTTAACTCCGGCACGGCATTTTTCAAAAGTGTGATTGTCTGAATCGCTTTGGGCGTCGGCTGCAGCTCCTTGCCATGTCGTACCAGATAATGCGCAGAAATCAGTGTCTCGATAATGGCCGCGCGTGTTGCCGGCGTGCCAAGACCTTTCTCCTTCATTGCATCGCGCAGTTCCTCGTCGTCGACGAGCTTGCCTGCCCCTTCCATCGCGCTGAGAATCGTGCCTTCATTGTAACGAACAGGCGGCCTGGTCTGCTCGGGTTTGATTTCAATCCGCTCAGTTTGGACGTTCTCGCCCGCAGTCACCGGTGGCAGATTTTCTTCCGGCTTCTCACTTGCAGCTTCGCGCCCATAGATTTCCAGCCATCCCGGCGCTACAAGGATTTTTCCTTCCGTCTTAAACGGCTCGCCCGCCACACGAGTAATCCGGGTCGTGTTCTCGTATTGTGCGGGTGGAAAAAATACAGCCACGAAGCGCTTGGTCACCATCTCGAAGAGCGCTCGCTCATGATCGTCGAGCGATCGCGGGACGGTACCGGTCGGAATAATCGCAAAGTGATCGCCGACTTTCGCGTCATTGAAAATGCGCTTGTTCGGTTTGACCGACTTGTTTTCCAGCACTCGGCGCGCGAATGGACTATCGAGCTTGCTTAACGTCGATCTTACCGTGGGGAGGTAATCTTCGGGCAACGCGCGCGAGTCGGTGCGCGGATAGGTAATAGCCTTGTGCCTTTCGTAAAGCGCCTGTGCGATTTGCAATGTGCGCTTCGCGGAAAACCCGAGCCGATTATTCGCTTCGCGCTGCAAGGCAGTGAGATCATACAATTGAGGAGCGACTTGCGTGCTCGCCTTTTTTTCTTCCAACTCGACGACTCCCTGTTGACCGCTGCATTTGCGCTGGATGGACTCAGCGATTTCACGATGCCACAATCGCGGTGCGGCGCGGTGCTCGTCCCAGAGCGAACCGTTTTCAGGAACAAGCCGCTGGTTCGCGTCGGGCAGAGTCAACTGCAGTCGATTGAGCAGTCTCTTGGTTCTTTCACTTTCGTCCTCGTCCTTCTGGAATGCTTCATCGAACCAGCGTCCTGCATATTCGCCGGCAACGGCGCGGAATGTGCCGATGATCTCGTGTAGGTCGCGCGGCTTAAATTCCCGAATCTTGTTCTCGCGCTCGACGATGATTGCCAGCGTCGGCGTCTGCACGCGACCGAGCGAAGTCACGGTGCTCCCGCGCCCGCCGCTTAGCCGCAACGTAAACGCGCGCGTCGCGTTGATGCCGACGAGCCAGTCCGCTTCGTTTCGGCTGCGGGCTGCACTGGCCAGTGGCTGCATCTCAGCGTCGCTTCGCAACCGCGCGAAGCCATCGCGGATGGCCTCAGAGGTCATCGATTGCAGCCAGACGCGCTTGATCGGCTTTTTCGTCCCAGCGTATTGGATGATGTAGCGAAAAATCAATTCGCCTTCCCGCCCAGCGTCGCATGCATTGATGATCTCTGACACATTTTTGTCTCTAATGAGCTTGCGAAGCACATTGGCTCGACCGGTCATCTTCTCCGCCGGTTCGAGCTCAAATTCGACGGGCATAATGGGCAGCTTCGTCATGTCCCATTTATCCTGCTCCTTCATGGAAGCAGGCACCGCGAGCTCAAAAAGATGGCCGACAGCCCAGGAGATCACATATCTCTCGTTGTCGTAGTAGTCTTTACCTTTTTTGAACCCGCCGAGCGCCTTGGCGATGTCGCTGGCAACGGAAGGCTTCTCGGTGATTATGAGGGACTTGGACATGGGACAGCAATCGAACTCAGTTGGAGCATCTTTGCAAGTCAGAGCAGTTTGCCTGCGCCGTCAGAGGCGAAGTAAGTGTCTGGCCTAGCCCAACTTGACGAAATATTTTCCGGGCAGCTGCTTGACCAAGCGTTTCAATTCTAACTGCAATAATGTCGACGAAACGACCGAGCTCGGCAATTGGCTTTTACCGGAGATATTATCAATCGACGTCTCGGTTGCGTCAATCGCGTCATAAACACGGCGTTCTTCGTCAGATAGCGGCGGCAACGGGCGCGCCGCGGCTTCCGGCGACGGCTTCGTTTCGGGAAGAAGAATCTGCAAATCGTCCAAGATGTCGTTGGCATCCATAACGAGCTTCGCTCCCTGTTGGATGAGACGGTTCGATCCCATCGCGCTGGGGGCGTTGATGTGGCCGGGCACTGCGTAAACCGAGCGACCCTGTTCAAGAGCCTGCGCTGCGGTGATGAGGGCGCCGCTATTCAAACCGGCTTCCACCACCAGAATGCCGTGGCTCCAGCCGGAGATGATCCGGTTCCGCATCGGGAAAGTTTGACGATCTGGTTCAATCTCCATCGAGAATTCAGACACAATTGCGCCATTTCCTGCTCGGATTTTTTCGGCGAGCACAGCGTTCTCCGGCGGATAAAGCTTTGTCAACCCGGAGCCGATTATTGCGATCGTGCGTCCTTTTGCCGCGAGCGCCCCTTGATGGGCTGCGGTGTCGATTCCGCGCGCGAGCCCGCTGATTACGGTTAATCCCGCGTAGGCCAGTTGGTAGGCCAGCTTCTTGGCGGCCTCGGTGCCGTAGTGCGTGGTGCGCCGCGCGCCAATAACTCCAATGGCGTGGTGATCGCGCTCTTGGAGCTCTCCCCAGATATAAAGCACGATCGGCGGAGCATGAATTTCGCGCAGTGAACGGGGATACGATGGCGACTCCTGCGTGATGACGCTCGCACCCAAATCGCGAACCCGTTTAACTTCCGCGGCAAGATCGACAGTCGATTCCCAGCTTGAAATTTGGCCCGCAACCTCGTTGCCAATTCCTTCGACCTTGCGAAGCTCACTGCGTTTTGCCGCGAGGATCTGTTGCGGCTCCTTAAAAACCTCCAATAATTTGCGCAGCCGCACCGGCCCAACGGTCGGCAGCATGTTGAGCGCGATGCACGCTTCGGTCGCGTTCATTTGAAATTGGGGAACGAGCAGGGGCGATTGACTCCAATCGCCGGTGAGCGGTTCGGTGAACCGCAACTACTATTCAAAACGGGATCTCGTCCTCGTCTGGCTCGACTGGCGCTGATGGTTTGGGTGGTGCGCTGGTCTGTCGAGTGTCTCCAGTCGTTTCGCTGGCGGCACCAGCTCCACCGGGACGCCCACCTAGCAACTGCATGCTCTCGCCAACAACGCGAAGCTTTGTTCGCTTCTGCCCGGTTTGCTTATCGTCCCAGCTGTCCATTTGCAAACGGCCTTCGATGAAAATTGGCCGTCCTTTCTTCAGGTATTCACCGGCGATCTCAGCCAGACGTGCCCAGAGCACAACATCTACGTAGGTGACTTCCTCGCGTCTTTCTCCGCCGTCGGTGGTATAGACGCGATTCACCGCGATGCCGAGATCGCAGACTGCGCTGCCCTTTGGCGTGTACCGCACTTCGGGATCGCGAGTGAGATTTCCAAGCAGAATAACTTTGTTGAAGCTCGCCATAGTCGCCTTATAACGAAATCACTTTCGTTTAGCCACCTTTTTTGCCGGCTTCTCCTTCTTCTCGGGCAGCCGTTCGTAATTCTGTCGATACACTTCCGGATCGAGCTTAAATTTAGCCCGCAACTTCGCTATCACGCCCGGATCGGCATTAAAAACAAGGTTCACGTAATATCCGGAATCCAGCGGGCCGGCCACATAGGAAAATTGGCGTTTATCCATCTTTTGTACCTGTTCGATCTGGGCTCCTTCTTTTTGAAACTCCGATTCCAGTCGATCGATAATTTCCCGAACGGTATCTTCTTTGCCCTGAGCGTTCAGCACCAGCAGGGCTTCGTAACGGCGGTTCATGCTTCTTCGATTTTGTTGAAAGTGTTCATCGCGGAAACGAGCCCGTTGTCAATCGCGGATTTCACAGCGGTTACTGCGCGATTGATTGCAGACCTAACCAGCGGTTTCTCCTCATCGAAAAAGCGGTTCAATACGTAATCGACTGATCCTTCGCGTGGCGCCTCTCCAATCCCGATGCGCAAGCGCGGAATCTCCTCGGTCCCGAATTGAATGATGATTGATTCCAAGCCGTTATGGCCGCCTGATCCGCCGCGCGCGCGTATGCGCAGGCGACCAAGCGGTAAGGCAAAATCGTCGAGGATAACCAGAATTTCCGAAGGCTCGATTTTATAAAATTGCGCTACCGCAAAAAGCGGGTAGCCACTCCGATTCATAAAGCTCATCGGTTTGATTAGAAGCACGGCACCACATTTGGCTAAGAGCGCGTCCCACTTTGACGATTTTTCCCATGTCGATCCAAACTGCGCGGAGAGCTGATCGGCAACCATGAACCCGATGTTGTGACGCGTCACCGCGTATTCGGGGCCGGGATTTCCGAGACCGGCGACCAGCCGGATTGGTTTCTCTTCCACCGTCGCACGATCGAAAATCCAAAATCGAAAATCGAAATTGGATTACTTCTTCTGCTCCTTCTCTTTCGGCGCCTTTTCCTTCGCAGTCGGAGCGGGTGCAGCACCTTCGCCCTCTTCCTTTTTCTCGGTGATCACTTCTGGTCCCGCGGCCGCCACTTCGGCTTCCGCGACTGCGGGCTCTTCTTCAACTATGGGGGCGACCACGGAGAACGCAGTGAGATCGGGCTGCACCTTAGGCGTTACTCCAGGCGGGAGTTGAACGTCGCGAACGTGAATCGAGTCACCAATGTTCAGTAGAGAGACGTCCACGGTGATCCGATCCGGCAAATCGCCCGGAAGACATTCGATTGCCAGCACGCGCAAGTTTTGTTCAAGTAATCCGCCGAAAGTTTTGACGCCCACGGCCGTGCCGATCGGTTCCAGAGGAACTTCGGCTTCAATCATCTCGTCCATGGAAATGGCGTGGAAATCGACATGACGAATGTCGCCACCAACGGGCGAGTGTTGCACCTCCTGCACGAGCGCGGTGCGACTTGATCCCTCACCGGCAATTTCCAGTTCAACCAAAACATTCTCTCCGGAAGCATGGCTCATCATCGCGTTGATCTCGCGCGCGGCGACTTGCAATGGCTGCGGTTTATTGCTGCCGCCGTAGATGATCGCAGGAATCAGTCCACGCGCCCTGAGTTTGCGCACGGCCGAGCGTCCTACGTCCTTCCGCGGTTGGGCCTTGAGCTTAACTTGTTTTGCCATTTTTTTCGTTCTCGATGTTGAACAGCGACGACACGGACTCGTCGTTATGTATCCGTTTGATGCCTTCCCCGAGAAGCTCGGAGACGCAGAGCACTGTGGTTTTAAACCCTTCCACCGTGCGCACCGGCGTGCTGTTAGTCGTTACTAATTCCGTGATTTTCGATTTTTGCAAACGCGGGATCGCCATATCGACCAAAACGGCATGCGAAACGCCCGCGTAAATCTTCTGCGCGCCGCGCTTTTTCATAAGTTTAGCCGCAGAAGTCAATGTGCCGGCTGTTTCGGTAAGGTCATCAACCAGAAGCACGTCGCGGCCTTCAACTTCGCCTATGAGATAGAGCGCCTCGGTCTCCGTCGCGCTGCGGCGCTCCTTTGCCACGATGGCCAGATTCGCACGCAACGCTTCCGCGTACGCCGAGGCCATTTTGAGGCCGCCCAGATCTGGCGAAACAACCGTTGTCTTTCCGGTGAGTTGCTGTCGCAGATATTTGATCAAGACCGGCAGTGAATAGAGATGGTCCACCGGGATGTCGAAGAAGCCCTGCACCTGTTGCGCGTGCAGATCCATGGTAAGCACGCGACTCACGCCCGCGGCATTAAGCAAATTGGCCACGAGCTTGGCCGTGATCGGCACGCGCGGCTGGTCTTTGCGATCCTGGCGGGCATATCCGAAAAACGGAATCACGGCCGTGATCCGATCCGCGCTGGCGCGCCGCGCTGCATCGACCATGATCAGCAATTCCATCAAGTGCTGATTGGTTGGCGGACAAGTCGGTTGAATGATGAAGACGTCGTGCCCCCGAATGTTTTCCTCGATCCTCACGTACGTTTCGCCATCCGGGAACGAGCTGATCGTTGCCTGCCCGAGGGGGACGCCGATGTATTTGCAAATCCTCTCGGCCAAATCTCGGTTGGCCGAGCCGGTGAAGACTTTCAATTCTGGCTGAAGCGCAAACATCGGGAGCGCCTAACTTAGGCGCGCGGAAACGGCGTTGGCAATCTTCAAAACTTGCCAGGAGCGGTTTCTCTGGCGAATAGTCTAGTGGTCGAGGAATTCCCCCGATGAGTACCCAAGTGATTGCAATAGAACGTCCGACGACCGACTCGAAGCTGTTCGCGCACACGCGCTGCGATGCTCTCCCCGCCGCGGCCGGTCTTTTTCATCTCGCATATTTCCTGGGCCTCTTCTTCCTTTACCCGCACGCGCCGCTATGGGTGATGTTGATTCTCGGGTTCATTTATTCGCTGATGGTCAATGCAAACATCAACGGGGTGGGGCACAACTTCATTCACAACCCGTTCTTCCGCTCAAAATTGCTGAATCGGTTGTTTGGAATCACGCAATCAATCGGGTGCTGTTTCTCACAGACGATGTACGACGGCGTCCACATGCAGCATCACAAAGGGAATTCGGATCGGCAGGATGAAAATGGCGCGACGATTGATTGGCTGTCGATCTATCGGCATGGGCACGACGGCGAACCGGAAAGTCCATGGAAGTATGTTTTCCTTAGCTTTTTCCGCGACGATGTCGGCGCCATTCGCAAGGAACTGCGCAAACGCGGCAATAATGACGTTTTCTGGGGAAATCTCGAGTTGGCAGCGTTCGGTACGACGCTGTTCGTGATGTTCCTCTTCAACTGGCGCTACGTGATTTTTTATTTCCTGCCGTTTTGGTATCTCGGCCACTGCTTCAGTTATTTGAATGGTTATTACCGTCATTACGGCGCGAATCCCGACAAGCCGATCGCGTGGGGTGTAAGCAGCTATGGAAAAATTTATAATTGGCTGTTCTTCTACAACGGCTACCACGCCGAACATCATTTCCGCCCGAAAGTGCACTGGACGAAAATGGCAAAGTTTCGACGAAACATTGCTGATTTACAGAAGCAGGAAGGCGTCCGCACAATTAAGCGAGCGCACATGCTCGGCTTTCTCGATCCCGATTTGCCGAGACGCGGCGAACGCGATCGCGAAAGTGTAGCGGCGTTTGTGTCAAACGCCGAATCCAAATAGCAAGACAGGCGCTCGCCGCTGCGAACGCCACTACAACTTCGCAAACTCCGTGCGTAGCTTTTCTTTCTTCGCTTCGCACTCCTCCTGTAATCGCCGGATTTCCGATGCGAGCTGCTTCTCCAGCGGTTCCATTTCGTCGAACTTGCCGGCACTCTGCGCCTTATTGATCTGATTCTTAAGGAACAGCTCTTTCTCCGCGATCTTCGCTCGATACAGCGAATCAACGTCGGCGAGTTCTTTTTTCTGATCCTCGCTGAGTGCGAGCGATGGCGACGACTTCTCCAGTCGTTCCATCGCCAGTTCGTAAGCCGATTTCATCTATACATCTTACTCTTTGCTGGTCGCTCAGACAGCACGCCCAGCGACCACACTTTATCAAAAACCCTCCCGAATTGCGCGTCGGAAATCAATTCCTAAATTGTTCTTGGATGCATTCACTCATTAAATTGCTCAGCATCGATTTCGATGGGACGCTGGTGTCGCGAGTTAGCGAACCAGTTCTCGACATCCAGTGCATGGAATTGATTCGCCAGTTGCAGAACGCTGGCGCACTGTGGGCGATTAATACCGGTCGTTCCGTCGATCTACTGGAATCCGGGCTCGCCGATTTCAGCTTCCCCTTTCGGCCGGATTTCATTCTCACGACCGAGCGTGATGTTTTTCGCCGTACGCGAAGTGGCGATACATGGGAGCCGTTTGGCGACTGGAACGAACGCTGCGCGCGCGATCATGCCGAGTTGTTTTCTTCGGCTGACTCCGTGCTCGCGGAAGTCGTGGATTTCGTGACACGAGAGACGAAAGCGCGCCTAATCTACGATCCTGAGCGCCTCGAGGGTCTTGTCGCCGAAAACGATGAAGAAATGGAGCGCATCGTCGAGGTCATCGAGAGAGCGCGAGCCACACATCCGAACCTGGATTATCAGCGAAACACAGTTTACCTGCGATTTTGTCACGCCGACTACCATAAAGGCGCAGCACTGGCTGAGTTGGCACGTCTACTGGAAATTCCACGCGAAAACATCTTTGCGTCGGGCGACCACCACAACGACATCTCAATGTTGAACGGAAAAGTTGCCGCGATGCCCTCCTGCCCAGCTAACGCAATTCAGGAAGTGCAAAAGGCCGTACGCAACGCCAGGGGGTATGTGGCGAAAAAAGAATACGGAGCCGGTGTTCACGAAGCACTGTTGCACTTCGCGAATGGAATCCGTTGAAGCGCCAAACCCGAGAGCTCTAGCGGGGCGGCTACAACAACGAAATTACCAGCGTACGCTTCCGCTGGATCCCGGGGGGCCGGGAGCGAACCCTTCGTCGCCGGACATTTTTTCTCCGGGTACAGTCGCGGTAGATCGAGAGTTCGACCCGCTGTCGGTTGTCTCATCGCCCGAGGAGGCGCAAGCCGACAACAAACACGCCATCAGCAAGACTAGAACACCGGATTTGGCAACCCGTTTGGCCATTAGTGACGAACCTAATCATTGACGTCTCTGATGCAATCAGCCCTGCTCGAAAGATTTTGTCGTGAGGAAGGCAAAGCCGATGCAAAAAATTTTGCGCATACAGCGAAGCTCGCCTTTAGTTCGGCATGGCTGAGTACGAGGGTGAGCCCGAACGCATCTGGGATGAGTACGAGTGGGAGCGCTTTCTTCAGCAGCAGGATGGCAAAACCGAAAAGTATATGCAATTGCTGGAGACATATCTCGATGATCCTGACCGCGACGAGATCATCGCTCGCGAGATGGGTTGGACGCAATTGTTGGATGCTAACGATTGGAACGCGGAAGTCGATGCCTTGCTCGATGAGGGGGTGGGGGACGATGAGGGGGCAGCCCCCGAGAATGCCAGCAGGTCCGCAGAGATCTTCGAAGAGCATGACCTGTATCGCGCTGCGTTCGCGCTCACCATTTGGATTGATCAACTGTTCGATCAAAATGCTTCGCTCCAGAACGAACCGGCAGCGGTGAAACTGGCCACCCACGCCGCACTGGCCAGTGCCAAGCTGGCAGCAGCCTTGAGTGGCGATAGCCTCGATGAAATCGGCATGACTATCGCGTATCTAAAGCGCGCTTTGAAAGCCATCACCATTGCCATGGAAGCGGCGGCACAACTGCGGAAAACCAGTGGCCAGATCACCCGTTCGCAATACGCGGTACTGCAGCAGCGACTGTTTCGAGTGCGGGACGGCATTGTTGCCTTGATGGGCGAATATCGCGGCGAGTGGCGTCGCCGGTTCGGTTCTGAAGGTTATCGCGGTTGAATGAAATAAGGGCGCATTCCGTCCAATCATGCAAACGGAAGCGACTCCGGCTCAGGCCGATGTATCGGAATTGGACCTGGTGAGACGATGCCAGGCCGGTGACACCGAAGCATTCGACGAGCTTGTGACCCGCTATCGGACACGCGCGTTTAGCATGATTTACAACATGGTACATAGCGAGCAGGACGCCTGGGATCTCGCGCAAGACAGCTTCCTGAAAGCGTGGAAGTCGATTAAGCGCTTTCGCGGGCGCTCGTCTTTTTACACCTGGATTTATCGCATCGTCATGAACGTGACGATTGATTGGCTGCGCAAGAAACACGTGAAAGGCGCAGGCACCGAGTTCGATGACGCGATTCAGTTGAGGGTTGATCCGGCGTCTAAAACCGTTCCCAAAACGGAAGCGTTGCCCTACGAGATGATGGAGAGAGACGAAATTCGCGCCCGGATCGAGCAAGCAATCGCCCAGCTTTCGCCCGAGCAGCGCGCTGTCGTTTTGATGAAGGAGCTCGAAGACATGCAATACCACGAGATCGCAGAAGCCTTGGGATGCTCCATTGGCACGGTCATGTCGCGTTTGTTTTATGCACGCAAGAAATTGCAAACTTTACTGAGGGACGTTTATGAAAACATTTGAGGAAAAATGGACCACATGGGTCGACGGCCAGCTCAGTGGGCGAGAACTTGCGGAATTTGAAGCTTCATTGCCCGACAAAGCTGCCGCCGAAGCTGAAAAAGCCGAAGCAAGAAAACTTGGCAAGCTTCTTAAGAATGAGCTGGGCGTGCGAGCACTAACGAACGAAGAATTTTTCAGCCATCAGCTCCGCGAGAAAATCGCGCAGGAACAGGCTAGTCGAAGGTTCCGCGGCCGCCGCACGGAAACCTCCACGTGGTGGACAATCCCTCGTCTGTTATGGACAGGCACTGTGTCAATCGCAGTCTTTGTAATTTGCACTGTTCTCGTCATGCACGAGAAAAATCCAAGCGAGGAATCGCAATACCTTACCCAAATTCTAAATGCTCGCGTTGATCCCGTCGTCAGCCCAAATGCGACCGTCTCAATGTTTGAGGTAAAACAGGATCGCGTGACGGTGCTTTGGACAGAGGGATTGCAAAGTTTGCCGGCCGATTACGCGGCCAAATAACTGCTCATGGGTGGCGTTTCGGCGTACTTGATTCCTGTTGTCGCCCTCATCCTCAGTGCGACCCCCGGACTAAAGGGCGCGGAGACGGTCTGGAGTGGACTTGTGATCGCGGAAAATGTCGCAGAACCACAACCGATTCCGGCAGAATTGACGCGCATCGAAGGATCCCTGAAAAAGTTTTTTGGCTACAATCAATTTCAGGTGATCGGCCAATCGCAAAAGACACTCAAGACCGGCCAGGAAGATTGGCTGGCGACCAGCAAATTTTTCGGTCTGCATGTTGATGCCCGAGGCGAGAGCGAGGCGAACTATGTTTTGAACCTGAAACTTTATAAGGAGAAAGAGCTCTTGCTTGAAACCGATGCGAAGCTGAGCAAGCGCAGCCCATTGGTCATAAAAGGTCCGCAAGTCGGGAGCGGACAATTGCTGCTGGTGTTGGTTGTCCAGTAGCGTAGGACGCGACCCTGGGTGCGCGGTTCTCATCATTTGCGATGAAAACAACCCGCATGCGGTGTTTAGTGCCAAACATGCGTTTTTTGTGTCGCTTTTTAGTCTCGCTGCTTTCCGTTACGTTTGCTGCTACGATGTCTGCGGAGAAACCGTTCAGTTTTAATGAGACGCCGGGAAAATTGCCGAAATCGGTTGTCCCAGTCGAGTACTCGATTCGTATTGTCCCGAACATTGACAAGTTCACGTTCAGCGGGACGGAAACCGTAAAGCTGAATGTGCGCAGTCCCGTCCGTCAGCTCGTGCTCAACGCGCTCGAGCTCGAAATCACAGAAGCCTCTCTGGATGGGAAAGCGCTAGCCACGTCTGCAATCAAGATAGACAAAGAAAAGGAACTCCTTACGCTAGTATTGCCGTCAGAGCTAGCATCGGGAGATCACACTTTGGCGCTCACCTTCTCCGGCAAAATTAATCAGCAAGGACAGGGCCTTTTCTACACGCGATACCAGGAACAGGGTAACGGCGCGCCAAAGATCATGCTCGGCACCCAATTCGAAGCGACTGATGCCCGGCGATTTTTCCCATGCTGGGATGAACCGGTCTTTCGCGCGCGATTTCAATTGACCGTTGTCGTGCCGGAGAACTGGCTCGCTGTCTCGAACATGCCGGTCAAGAGCGAGAAAAAAATCGCTGGCGGGAAAGAGTTGCGCTTTGCCGCGACTCCTCCAATGTCCAGTTATCTGAATGTCCTCGTTGCCGGCGAGCTCGATTTCATCGAATCGCGGTGCGGCCCGACCCAGATTCGCGTAATCGCAACCAAGGGCAAGGCAGAACTCGGCCGCTACGCGCTCGAAACCACGGCGCAGATTTTGCAATACTACAACGATTACTTCGGCGTGCCGTATCCATTGCCGAAGCTGGATCAAATCGCGCTGCCGGGCGGGTTCGGTGGGGCTATGGAAAACTGGGGCGGAATCACTTATTTCGAGTCCGCGCTTTTGTTTGACCCAAAAAATTCCTCCGCAGAGACGAAGCAAAATATCTACGAAGTGATCGCACACGAGGTGGCGCACATGTGGTTTGGCGATCTTGTGACCATGGCTTGGTGGGACAATCTCTGGCTCAATGAAGGGTTCGCCTCATGGATGGGCACGAAGTGCACCGCGCATTTCAATCCGCAATGGGAGGTCTGGCTGCGACGCAATTTGCCGCGCGATCCCACCCGGCGCGTCGGTATTGCCAAAGAGCAAGCGATGGAAGGTGATGCAAGATCGACCACGCATGCGATTCAGCAGCGCATCGCGACAGAGGCGGAAGCCAACAGCGCTTTCGATGATATCACCTACAAAAAGGGCCAATCGTTTCTCCGAATGTTGGAGAGTTTTCTTGGTGAAGATGTTTTCCGAGACGGAATTCGCGGGTACATCGCCACGCATAAGTATTCGAACACCACTACCGCGGATTTGTGGGACGCGCTCTCGGAAGCTTCGAAGAAACCGATCGGCGAGATCGCAGCTGGCTGGACGGAGCAGCCCGGATTCCCAGTTGTGGAAGTTAAGCGAGAAGCAGATGGAAAGGTTCGGCTCACGCAGGAGCGATTCACCGTGAATTTCAAAAACGCGCCGCCGCTGGAGTGGCAAATCCCGCTGACATATTCGGTCTTCGGACAAGCTCCTGCGAGTTTGTTGATGGCCGGGAAGACACATATTCTCCAGGACGTTCCCGCAGATCGCGCGCTCAAGTTGAATGTAAAAGGCGCTGGAAATTACCGCGTCGAGTATGACGCGCCGTCTTGGAACTTGTTGCTACAAGCTCTGTCGAAGCTAAGTGTTGAAGATCGCGTTAATCTTCTCAGCGATGGGTGGGCGCTTGTGCAGGCCGATCGCGCGTCGGTCTCGCGCTATTTTGAATTGGTTGAGAAATTGCCTGCTTCGACTGAAATCGCTGAGCGCGAACAGATCATCAACGTCGTGGATTTCATTAATGGCCTGCTCGGTCCCAGTCCAGAGCGCGAAAGATTTCAAAAGTACGCCCGGTCCCTCATGCGTCCAACGTTCGACACGCTGGGCTTGGAACCCAAAGAAGGCGAGCAGCCTACCGCCGGTAACTTGCGCGCCAGCTTGATCAATACTCTGGGAGACTTAAACGACGCGGAAATTATCGCGGGATGTCGCGAACGTTTCAAAAGATATCTCGCGAACCCAGCGTCGCTCGCACCTGATCTGCGGCCGGCAGTGTTTGCAGTCGTCGGGCGTTATGCCGACGAAAAGACTTGGGCGAAGCTCCACGAACTGGGTCTAAAGACGACTAGCATTGAGGAAAAACAAAATTATTACAATGCGCTTGCTTGCGCGATCGATCCCAAGCTAGTGAAGAAGGCACTTGCGATTGCTCTCACGGACGAGCTGCCAACGAGCCGTGCGATCTTTCTGGTTCCAAGAGTCGCGCGCGACAGCGGTCATTCAGACATTGCCTGGGAATTCGCGAAGGCAAATATGAAGGCCTTGCTTGATAAGACCGATGCCGCCGGGGCAAACCGCTACGCGCCGAGTCTGTTCACGTTTTTCTCCGACGACTCGCGCGGCAATGAATTAAGAGCTTACGCCAAGAATAATTTACCCTCGGCAAGCGCGCCTGAGGTGGCGAAGGTCGTGGATGAAATTCAGTTTCGCGCCGAATTGAAAAAACGCCTTGCAACTCAGCTGAACGCTTGGATCGAGAAAAAGAGCCTGTAGAGGCAGGCGTGTCGCCTGCAGGGGAATGCCCAGAATCGCAACCGACACGGCTGCCACCGCAGATCACAGATCACTGATCACTATTCCCTTGCGGCGTGATCCACAGACGCATCGGAATCATCGTAGACTCGACGAACCCGTGACGTCGGAAAAATTCCTGCGCAACGTTTTCAGGTCGGTCAGTCAGCAGTGTAATGCGAAGAAAATTCTTCTTCTTCGCAAAATCAATGGCGTGGTTGAGCAGCTTTGATCCGTAACCCTTCGCCTGGTACTCTTTATGGACCACCAGGTCCTCGAGCAAGATGACAAAGCCGCCTTCGGCAGTGCTAATCGTAAACAGCAGATTGATCATGCCTACAATCACGCCGTTGCGCCGCAGCACGAAAACGCGCCCGCGACTGGGCTGTTCGAAAATAAGTCGCAGGCCGCGAAGCTGTTTGTCCTTATCCGGTCGAAAATCGCTTTCCTGAGCGAACAATTCAGCCAGCATTTGCGACAATTCATCCAGGTCGGCCTCAGTTGCCGGCTCAATGACAACGGTTTCTTGTTCACTCATAGCCCGCCCCGGTTATTCCAGAAATCGGCCGTCCTGGCAATCGTGTAAATTGGGGCGAGCAGTAATGGATCGAACGGGCCGAATGAGCACCCATGCGGGCCTGCCGGGTCGAAGATTCGCGCGGGCGGTTAATTTGCGAGGCAAGCGTTCTTTCCTTCTTGTATGTCATTCTCCAAAATTTTGGCGGTTGAACGGCGATGTGTTGGAATTGTCGGCAGCGTTGACAATGCCACACTCACCCCTACTGTAACCGCTCCTAAATCGCACCAGGCGCCTTCTCGGTTCTATGAAACGGACTTACCAGCCATCCAAGCGAACACGTAAACGGCAGCACGGCTTTCGTGCGCGGATGCGGACGAAAGGTGGTCGCGCAATCCTGGCACGGCGGCGGCAACGCGGACGCAAGCGCCTGCTTCCAAAAGGAGTCGAGAAACATTACGCCCGTCACACGCAAGCCTGATCGAGGTTTTCTGTTGCGCGAAGTTCTGTTCGAATCTGCAGTCGAAGTTTGAAATCCAAAATTTCCTTGCACCGTTAGCTCAATTGGCAGAGCAAGTGACTCTTAACCAAGGTTTAATGGAAGGGTAGTGATGTCGAGTTACCGATACCGCTACCGAATCGGTCGAGCAGAAATCTCACGACGATGCCACACGGGGTCTGAGCTACGTAAATATCCTGAATGAAACGAGCAGAAGGACACAACCGCGCGGGAAAATAGAGGTCGACAGCTTTTCACAAAATTGTTAATGGTTGTCTTGATTACGTCACGCGACGTTTGTCAACGAGCTAGGAGGGTCGAGGGCGCTGAAACTTTCGCTGGTAACGCCGCTTAACGCGATCTCCAGATCTTCCTGGAACACCCTTCGTTATATGGCCAACCACCAATCCGACCCACTCTTCCTTCACCCGATCTTGCATGCTGCCTTGCCGGCGATTCTCGCGGAGATCAAGAAAAACCTCCCCACCGGATGGAAAACGGGGGTGGATTCCCAAGGGGTGCATCGCACGCCGGACGAGCAGTTCGAGATATTCAAGAAAGGGCGGCGCTTTGATCCAAATACCGGGACCTTTGTAAAGGTCGGGACGACGTTCACGCCTCTCGACGGAATCCATAAGAAATCGCGGCACAACTTCCTCGGCGCGCAGGCCATGGATATCATTCTTTTTAAGCCTGACGGCTCGATCCTCAAAGCCGGGCCAGAGGAAAAAAAGATCGCGACGGGCGCGGATAAGTTCGGGCTAACCTGGGGCGGGCGCTTTAAGAAGACCCAAGACATGCCGCACATCGAGATTCCCAAGGAGCGGCTTTTCAAGAAAGACTTCGAGCGCGACGAGGCGCTGCAATGGCAGAAATACCTCTTTCATGCCGCCGCATTTACGAATGCGGATGACCTGGATGGTTTCTTCAAGACGCATTCCAGAGATGCATTGGAGGAGGTGGTAGGCACACGCGAGCCCTCGCCCGACGCCTGGGAGATGCTCTTCAACAAATTCGGCCCAATCGAAGACCTCAACGATTTCGACGGGCTGCCTTTCATCCCGCCAGTGAAATAACTTGTATCACTAAAACTACCACCAAGCACTTCATCCGCCAGCTCCCGATCCATGCATTCGAGGCGACAACGGCTTTTGCCGCCGCATCCACAATGTTAGCATTGATGAGGATTTCCTTTTCTTTGTTTTCCCGGACTCGGCCCTGGAGGACCTTAATGCCGCCAGCCTGGAAGGAAGGATCAAGGAGCGCGCCTTCTTCAACAAGCTGCGCGGCGTCTAGGGCGTGTCATGCACTTTCGGCAAAGAGACCGCGCTGGATCAACCGTGGCAAATTCAAGCTGACGATGAAAGCGTGCAACCTCTCCGAGCTGATTCACAGTCAGTTCTGATTATGCGCGGCATTGTCAATTCCACAGAAGATTTCGAGGCATGGGAGCGGAAGCAAACGGACCTCTCAGACAAGCTGCTCGCGAAGAAGCATGGCAAGATGGCTGATGGAGCGTTTCCATTCCTGCGGGCGACGTTCTATCGTTGGGTTGAGCAATGGCCGGATGTTTGTCCTCACCTTGCAAAGCGAGTCGACGATGTGCTTCTCGCTGTGGGCGATTTGCACGTGGAGAACTTCGGCACCTGGCTGGATTCGCGTGAGCGGCTGGTGTGGGGGATGAATGACTTCGACGAGGCTTGCGAGCTTCCTTTCACGAGCGATCTCGTGCGGCTCGCAACCAGCGCGGCGCTGGCTGCGGAAGAGAATCACCTGGTTACCGACCCGACGGAGATTGCGGCGCTGCTGCTGAAGGGCTATCGCGCGTGCCTGAAAGCTGGGGGGGCGCCGATCCTGTTGGAGGGTGACACGATGGGATTTCCGTTCGCGCTTCCGCCGGGACTGCCGGAGAATCCAGAGGAGTTCTGGACCAAGAAGCTCGATGACAAAGATTCGCCTGTGATCAAGAAGGATGAGCTCGATGCGGAAATCGTGGAGATGTTTCGCGCGGCATTCCCGCCGGGCGCGAAACTCGAGTATCGCAAGCAGAAGAAGCCTGGTGGTCTTGGCAGTCTTGGCCGCCGACGCTTTACGGCGGTGCTCGGTGATGGGAAAGCGAGGACTGCCCGCGAGGTGAAAGCACTCGTGCCGTCGGCGCTCTATTGGATCCAAGACCGTCCGGCGATGCGTTCGCAGATTGCATCCCTTTTGCAGCGGGCGATCCGCGATCCCGATCCTTATTTCCAAATCCATGACTGCTGGATGCTCCGGCAACTCGCGCCGGACGCGGTGAAGATCGAACTCGGCGCATTGCCCGACGAAAACCGCGATAAGCTCGAGCTCGCCCTCTTTCATGCGATGGGCTGGGAAACCGCCAACATTCATCTCGGCAGTCGCAGTCCCAAGGGCATAGCCACCTCGCTCGACGCACTTACCGCGGGTGAAGGCGCAGACTGGCTAGCGAAGGCAGCCACGGATATGGCTGAAATCACTAAAAGGGATCAAGGCGAATGGCCAAAGCCCTCGAACGACTGACCCCAAGAAGGTCTTTCCATCGTGCAACATCGCTAAAGAAGTCTGGGAAACGAATACGCTACCGATTAGCGGCGGGATTCCCAAGGACATCGCCTCAGACGCGCCGGACTTACACTCGCGCCTAGGGGCTCTTCTGTGGACTTTTATTGGGCGCCCAAAAGCGCATGTAAAGCTCTTGAGCTCTGTTGTAACCAACCCAGATTCCGCCGACCGTCATCATGAAGATAGTCGATGCGACGAAGTAGATCCTTACGCCTTGGGCCCAGCCGCCTAGGTCAAGCCACTCGAGCGGTTGCGAAAAGATCCAGCCAAGTAAGCCAAGCCAAGCCGCCCATGATCGCCAGTCCTATCAAGGCGAGAGCGAAAAAGACCGACGGTAGGATCAAGCTCTCGAGAGTCGCCATCAGTGTATGTCCGAGGCGGCGGAACAGGGAAAGGCGGATCAGCGATTGTTTGCCGGACGACGCCTGATTCGTCACATCCGAGCACTTCGCTTGGCATCACTTAGAACTGGCGTTCCCGGCGGGAATCGAACCCACACCTAAGGTTTAGGAAATCTTGTATCCTTCGGGCTGGAGTTTCGGTAGCTAAGTCGGTGGCGGGGCGAGTTCAACTGCGGAAATCCGACCCAACTTACGAGGGATTTCGACGAACCCGTGCGGCCATGAGTCCCTACTGACTTTGAATCAGATGAATCATGGTCGGGCTCGTTCTGATAAGTAGTGCGACAATGCCGTGCGATATGAAGTTGCGGACCAATTGGTGTTTTCGATCTCGACAAGTCCATCGCGGGAAAAATAGAAACCTATAGGATGCCCTGCAAACTGGAAGTCAGGCGCCAGAACGCCTTCT
>Ga0307312_10000010_pt1 | contig 57065 bp, 57 predicted proteins | sample ER_DNA_202_FD_194489 | JGI IMG/M metagenome (GOLD analysis project Ga0307312, IMG submission 194489) | Bulk soil microbial communities from the East River watershed near Crested Butte, Colorado, United States - ER_DNA_202 | ecosystem: Environmental > Terrestrial > Soil > Floodplain | place... | reverse complement strand
CAAGAACCGATTCCCAACGCGCCTGATCGAGCACTGGGTGATCGAGTGAAATTGCGAAGAGCTGGTTCGGTCGGCAGGAAACATCGCGTGTCCCGTTTTGCCCGTCGCAGTCGACCACGTCATAAAGATATCCACCCTTGGCGTACCAGAAGCGTTCGTTAAATGAACTGCGCGCTCGCTCCGCCTGTTCTTCGTAACGTTGCGGGGAGGCAGCCCCTCCGCTTTGCCCGAGCCAACCTGCAAGCAGCCGAAGGGCATTGTACCAAAGTGCATTGATCTCGACCGCTTTACCGCGCCGCGGCGTGACAACCCAATCTTCCATTTTCGCATCCATCCAAGTGAGCGCATAACCCTTCTCACCTTGCGCGAGCAGGCCGTCGTTTGGATCAACGTGAATATTAAACTTCGTTCCACGCAGGTGGTGCTCGACGACGTCGATCAAAATTGGGAGCAGAAGTCTAAGCGTAATGCGATCGTCTGTTTGCTCGAGATAGCGATTCAACGCGTGGAAGAACCAGAGCGTCGCGTCAGCGGTATTATATCTCCCTTCTTTTTCCTCATCTGGAAACATGTTTGGAATCAAACCGTCCCAGACGTAATGCGCGAACGTCCGAAGGATGTAACCGGCTTCAAGGCAGCGTCCCGTAGTCAGGGTGAGACCTTCGAGGCTGATCATCGTATCGCGTCCCCAATCCGTGAACCAATGGTAGCCAGCGATGACAGTGCGCACTTCGTCACCGGCGGCGTGCGCTCGAGCCGCTTCTTCAAATCGCCCCGCCGGCGTGATGATGAATTGATCGGCGGCAAAAACCAATTCGGCGGCGACACCATCTTGAGCTTCCGGCTTAGCCTCGACAATAAGACGCGCCCGGCGTTCGCGCTCAGCCGAGAGCACGTCCGCTGGGCTTAACACGTCGATGATGTCCCACGGTTCAGTCGAGCCAACCAATGTCGCCGTGCGCTGCTCGCTAAGATCGACGCGAAAAAATCCCGGACTCCAGAGCTGGCCTTCGTGTGCGTAACCGCGCTGCTGCTCGGTGCGATACACGACCTGATGAATCTCTGCTGGCGCGATGGTGAAAGTGGAACCGCGACCGCAGATTCGCATCCGAAGCGGCGGTAGCTTTCGGCGTGCCGCGGCGATTTCGTAGCGATGATCGACGGCGGTGAGTTTGTAAGGCGCAGCCAATCCCGCATCCACCGACGACTCATGATGCCGAAAATGAAAAGCAGGTCGCAGTTCGAGTTGGGGCGGCGCTTTTCCTGCAATCACTTGGTAGCTCACATGCACGGTGTTTTGCAAATGAGGAAGCAGAACGCGTTTCTCGACCACGACTTCCCGCACCCGATAGATCCAGACCGGCAGACCATCCTCGAGACGGAACTCGCACAGGAAGTCTGCACTCTGCAAATCAAGCTGTCCGCCGGCACGTTCTTCTGCACCAAGAGAGACGACGTCATTGTCACTGAAGCGCAGAAATTCCGAAACATGACTCCACATCACCATGCGGCCGAGCGGCGCAGGCAAAGCGGCGATGAGCAATCCATGATAACGCCGCGTAATTACGCCCGAAATGGTCCCCGACGCGTAACCGCCCAAGCCGTTCGTCACAATCCACTCGCGGTCGAGCAAAAGCTCTCGCGACATTTTTGCCCCGTCCCACGGCATTGTGCGCACAACGGTCGGCTTGTGTGTGCTGTCCATGATCTGGCAGACGCGGGCTTAGAAGCGGCGTCGTTTTGGTTTCCGGCGCGGAGCTTTTTCCCGCACGAGACACAACGCGACGGCCGCTTCGGCAGGTAGAAGCCATTGCTCTTGCGTCACGACCGGGACGGTGCCCGGACCGCCGTAGCGGGGAGACTCACTTGTCCAGAGAGTCTCCCATTCAAAGCCAAGCGGAGGTGCGAGCAAAGGCTCCGCCGCAGGGGTCAGGAATTGTCGTCTTCCGAGATTCACCACGAGCAACCGATCATCGTCGTCATCCGCAAAATATCGAAGGACAAAGCTTGCCGGCCCCAACACGGCGCCATCGATGCCGCCAGATTTTTGCTCGCGAAAGCGCGAATCTTCACGGCGAAGCTTCAAAAGATCGACATGCAAATCGTAAAGTCTCTTGTTTTCCTTCCGTTCCGAAATATCAAGTTTGCAATGGGCAAATACGGCCGGATCGGAGGGAACCGGAAGTTGTTTCTGTGCTTCTTCGGTGGCCTGCGATGGAAATTGCGAGAGGAAACCGAAACGTCCCTTGCGGATCGCCTCGCGCATATCACTGTCTCCCACGTCCGTGAAAAATACGAAGGATTTGGATGTGCCGAACTCCTGACCTTGAAAGAGCAACGGTGTCCATGGCCCGAGCAAGAGGAGGGCGGTCATCGCGCGATAACGTCCCGGCGAGGTCTCGTATCGCAACCGTTGGCCTCGCGGCGCATTGGAGACATGATCGTGATTTTCGAGGAACGCGACAAAAGTCTGCGGCGGCAGGCCAACTGTTGGCGTGCCCCGCTGCGATTCCTGCCAGGAATAGGGCTGACCCTGGTAAAGATAGCCGTACTTCGCCGCGGAGATGAACTCCTGCGGCGTACCGAGATAATCGGTGTAATATGCTTCGTTTCGCCCGGTCAAGGCAACGTATGCGCTGTGATGGAAGTCGTCATTCCACAAACCGTCGAGATCGTCGCCCCCTTCACTGCGCGGTCTCACCATTTTGGCCTCCTGCGGCTCGTTCTCAGCGATCAGAATGATTGAGCGCGAACCAGCGGCTTTCCGTGCTGCGCGTCCCACTGCACCAATGATGTATTCGTCGGATGCGTCATGCACATCTTGTGTTGCGTCGAAGCGGAAACCGTCAAAATGAAATTCCTCGATCCAGTAGCGCCCATTGGTAATGAAAAACTCGCGGACCGGACCTGAATTCGCCCCGTCAAAGTTAATCGACTCGCCCCAGTCGTTCTCGTACTGAGCGGTGAAATAATGATCGGAAAAGACGCGAACATAATTTCCGTCTGGGCCGAAGTGATTGTAAACAACATCGAGAATCACGCCTAAGCCTAACGAGTGCGCGTGATTGACGAAGGCGCGCAAATCGTTTGGCGTACCATACAAATGTGATGGCGCGAAAAGATCGACGCCGTCGTAACCCCAACCAAAGTTTCCCGGAAAAGACGCGATCGGCATCATTTCGATGACAGTGATTCCGATCCGGGCCAGTTCGGCAAGTTGCTCCGTCGCGGCCCGCCACGTGCCTTCACGCGTAAACGTGCCGATGTGCATTTCGTAGATCACCTGGCCTTTCATTTTCAAACCCGACCACGCTCCGTCCGTCCATTCAAAGTTCTTCGGATCGATAACACACGATGAGCCATGCGGGCCGTCCGGTTGAAACCGGGATGCAGGATCGGGGTGAAAATGTTCGGCGTTATTCACGCGAAACCGATAAAGCCAGCCTGGACCAGTGCTTGCGATACCGGAAAAGTATCCGCCTTCCTCAGCTTGCAGCGGATGAAACGTTCGCTTTGCGTTCTTTTCCGCGCTTTCCTCGAGAACAACATCGACATGTTTCGCTTTTGGCGCCCAAACGCGGAAGTGTGTTTCGTTTGCGCCGATCAATTCCGCTCCGATCGGATAGCGGCGAAGTGCTCGAGGATCGGTCACCCAAGGTTTCCGCCCATCAGCCGTATGACGGCTGTAGGTTTCGATGATTTCTCGTTTTCTGCGCAACATCGATAATCAAGAACATGCGGGGCGCTGGCTCAGGAAGCAACCGAAGAGGGAGTGCGAAGCTCCGCGTGGTCTCGAATTGGATCAATTCGGCCTCATCGTTCCGGGCCTGGGTAGTATAGGTGATCAATATTCGGCACCGGGTGGGATCGAAAGTGACCGTAGCCGAAATCTGCTAGACCTCGGTGGTTCCCCAGAATCTGCGGAACGCACTTGGCCAGCTGCGATCCACCACGCTTTTTCGTGCGTAAACGCTCATTCGCTTTCGCAGACTGGGATCGACGACCAGCGCACGAACAGCGCGCGTGAAATCATCAACATCATGTGACTTAGTGATCAGACCGTTCTCATTATCCTCCACCAACTCTTTGGGCCCGCCGGAGTCGGAAACAACGACCGGAACACCGGATGCCTGCGCTTCGATGACGACGTTGCCAAAAGTGTCCGTGGTACTCGGAAAAGTGAAGACATCAGCCGAAGCATAGGCGGTGGCGAGTTCGACGCCGGTCAGATACCCGGTGAAAACTGCATCGGGTAACGTCTCAGAAAGGGCTTGGGAATAAGGCCCGTGGCCGACGACAAAAAGTTGGACCGGTAAACCTTCGTCGCGCAATCGCCGGTAGGCGTTTGCCAGCACGTCGAGATCTTTTTCTCGTGATATCCGGCCGACGTAAAGCAGCCGTACCTGACCGTTGCTCGCTTCAAATTTCTCCCAAAACGCCGGTTCTCGTCGGGCTGGAGTGAACAGCTCCGTATCGAGACCGCGTGGAAAAATCTTTAACTTCTCAGGATCGAGACCCCGATCAATCCAGCTTTGGCGGTATTCTTCCGAGTTGACGAATACGGTATCGAGCTGCCCATAGAACCAGTGCATGTAGTGCCATGCAACACTCTCCAGGAAACTGTCCTCTGTGAGGATGCGGATGTATTGTGGAAAATCGGTGTGGTAGATGCCGCTTGTTTGAAGATTGAGCATCTTGGCGGCGAGCAGCGCCGTTAGGCCAATCGGTCCTGGCGTGCTGATAATGACCTCGGTGAATTGTTCCCGCTGGATATAATCAAGGATCTGGAGAATCGGCGGGAAGCTTAATTTTTGAAGCTCATACTCAGGCAGTTCAAATTCGCCAATCGGCCGAAAATTTTTGATTGGAATATCACAAATGCGCAGCTCGCTCCGGGAGGTTACAACAATCAAATCTTTCCCGGCTGCCGCTCCTGCGGCGGTCATTTTGCGAATCGTAGTGGCCACCCCGTTTACATCGTCCAGTGTATCGGTGAACCACGCACGCTTGCGATTTTGAAGCGCGATCGGAATTTCGCCGGTCAACTCTTTAAAAATGCTGCGTAGCCATTTTCGCGAGGGCGCCTGGCTGTGAAAACCGTAGATGTACGGCGTAAGGATCACCAGGATCGGTGCAATTGCGCTGAGGGCCTGCATGCTCTCGACCATGTTGCCGCTGCTGATTTGCTGAACGAATTTTTCGAAAAACCGAAACGTGAGCTGCTCGGCAACCATGTTCGCCATGAGAAACGTACGGCGCTCCGGTTCGCTGACTTCGTCCAATTGCTCGGCGAGTTTCGCCTTTACTTCAGGTCGGGAGAAATAACCGGAAAGCTCCTTCCAGAGCGACACGTTTGCGGGTTTGAACAGTTCGAAGATTTTTCCAGACAATACAGCCTGTCCGGCCAAGCTCGCTTTTTCTGCGAGTGTGAATTCCGTGGGGTCCCGGCCTTCCATGAACCGCGAGAACATTTTTTCGAGCAACGCGGCGCTCGGCCCGAGCTTTTCGTGAAAACGATCGTGAATGAAACAAGCGACCGTATTGTAGAAGCCGTGCGAAAGGGCGAGGGGAGTTCCGCCTTGACCCTGCGCATTGCAATTGCCGTTCCGAACGTATTCGAGAAATTTCTTCGCGGAATCCGCCACTGGCGTTTCGGTATAAGCCGAAGCGACAAATTGTCCGCCGTGATCGTCTGAGCCGCCGATGAAAATCTTTTTCCACGGCTCGATATGTGTGGGGGCGAGATTGTGACGGTTGGCGAAACTGTCGATCTTGTCCGGTGTGAGTTCGCCGAACAATGTATGCGCCAGATCACTCAAAAGCGCATCGCGCAACCCGTTGATCCCTTCAAAATGCTTGAAGAGGAGGATTAGGCGTTCGAGATGGCTCGCTTCGAGTTTGCCGTTGATGCTGTAGAGAGGGTGCGCAACCGCGTGCGCGATTTGCGCGGTCTGGAGGTAGCGTTGCAGCTCAAAAATATTGTCTCGGACGCCTTCGATATCACGGTGTTGCTGTTCTGAAATTCCCCAGACCAAGATATGTAACTTACACGGATCCTGCGGAAAATACGTCGTAACTTGCTCACTGATAAATGAATGAGGCAAGTCCATAATTTGCAGACAACCCTCGATTGTATCGTGATCAGTAATCGTGACGTAATTCATCCCAAGCTCCAGCAAGTGTCGATGCAGCTCCTTGGGATCGGAGTAGCTATCGGGAAAATCGAAACGGCGGAACAACCATTCCTCCGAGCGCGCGCTGTAGCGCGAGTGAATGTGTAAATCGCACTTGCTCATTCTTCAGTATCTGCGGCTCGCCATTAATCTCTGCTCTGCGACCCAGTCTCGATAAGTTGTTGGCGTTCTCGTTTCATCGATTTTATCTATCAATCGCAAAATCTGTCGCCAAATAGCGGGATGAGAATAATCAAGCGGATGAATACTTAGCCGCAATAGAGGATTATTCTCCAAAAAACGGAACAGTCCGGCATTCCAAGCGCAACTGACGGCGCACCGCCAGCTGGTTCGAACACTGTACACCATCGATCTCGCGGAGAACTCTTCGCCTGAACGGAGATCGCGCACTGTGCGCAACCGCGTGGTGTATTCCAATTCGGCAGCGCGCGCGGCACATTCGCCCTCTCTGCTGAGGAGCCAGGCGGGCGCGACAAAACCTCGCGGGCTTAACCCGCTTGCACGGAATTCATCGCGCGCATTCGTGATTCGCCGCAAGGCCTCCTCATAATCGAGGTCGTAAAACTCTCCTTCGTGATTCGTATACAACCTCGTCAGAAATTTGTCGCGGAAGCTTTCATTGGGACGACGAGGACGTTCATGAAAATAGCCATGGATGACAATTTCATGACCGTCCGTTTCCAGCTTTCTCAGCCACCCAATGAATTGTCGATCTTTTGTTGCCAACCCTTGATGATGATAATCGGGGATAACGAGAAGAGAACAGACGCGGACACCGCGGCGAGATAATTCTGAAATGATTTTGCTCGCGACATCCCAGTTGGAAGGAGCGACATCGTGCAAAGAGACAACGATGAAGTCTCTCGTAGCGGCTGTCGTTGCGACCAACGGCACAAATTGAGTGGCGACAACCGAAGTCATGTTTGCAAATTTTCAACAGCACTCTTCCCAGCGACAAGTGCAAAAAGCGCAAGGACGCGCTACCTTCCCATAAGAATAATCGCACGAAACTCTCCACCCGTCACCGGCATGACGGAGAGGCGCGATTGGCGCACAAGCTGAATTTTCTTCAGCCCGGCAGCGCTCTTGATTTGGTGAAGCGTGACTGGTCGCCGTAGAGATTTGATCGGTGCAAGGTCCACGGCACTCCAATCGCCTTCGCTGGCAGTTGGGTCTGGGTAAGCTCCACGCGTAACTTTGGCAATACCGACAACGGCCTTTTCGACACCGCTGTGATAGAAGAGCACTTCGTCGCCCCTTCTCATCCTGCGCAGATTGTTTCGCGCAGTGTAATTTCGAACGCCCGTCCAGTTGGTCTCACCGTCGGCAGTAAAGTCCGACCACGAGTAAGAGGACGGTTCTTGTTTTACCAGCCAGAAATTTTTCATGATCGAAATAAGTATCCGCTTCCCGCGCATTCGACAACTGCACCGGTGTGATTCACAATCGAGCTGATGCCGCGCCTGCCATTCATCACGTTTGAAGGATCGGAGGGGTGCGGGAAATCCACTCAAGTCCAAAGACTTGCCGCGCGCTTGGAACTTTCTGGTGTTCCCTATCTCGTTACGCGTGAGCCTGGCGGAACTCCTATTGGTGAAACAATTCGTGAACTTCTCCAGTTTGCGCCGCATGGCGGCGGCATGACACCTCAAACAGAGCTGCTCTTGTTTGAAGCGAGCCGAAGTCAGCTGGTCCGCGAAATAATTCGACCAGCACTAGAGCGCGGCCTTTGCGTGATCTCGGATCGTTTCTTCGACTCTACGACCGTTTATCAAGGCGCAGCCCGAAAGCTGAACGCGGAAATGATCGCGCAGCTGAACGCATTTGCCGTTGGCGATTGTATCCCGGACGTAACCTTCGTCCTGGATGTCGATGCCGCGACTGCGAGTTCGCGAGTGCAACGCACGGTGCGTAAACCGGATCGGATGGAACAGGAATCGACCGAATTTTATGATCAGGTTCGCAAAGCTTATCGAGAGCTCGCTGCGCGTGAACCGCATCGCGTCGTTTTGATAGATGGCACGCAACCCGCTAACAAAATCGAGGACGAAATCTGGAGAACGATCTTGTCGCGTTTTCCCGCCCTGGGAACCAGTTCGCGCTGCGCGATCCGCAGCCCGCAATCCTAAAATGGGTTTTTCCCGCACAGCCGCGCTCGGATATTTGCGACGGGCATATGAACAAAATCGGCTTGCGCATGCCTATTTAATTTCGGGGCCGCGGGGTAGCGGCAAACAGCTGCTCGCGGCAGAGGTGGCCAGTCTCGTAAACGGAACAAAGGCGACTGACGTTTTCTCCTCGAAGGCTCGGGAGATTTTCGTTGCCCAGCCTGAATCGAAATCCCGCCGCATCGTGATAGAGCAGATTCGCAATATCGAGCATGCGCTGCAGATGCGTGCCTCACATTGCCGGCGCAAAGTAGCGATCATCTCTGATGCTGATCGGCTTCAGCCAGAGGCTGCGAATGCATTTCTTAAAACGCTGGAAGAACCGCCGAAGGATTCGTTGTTGCTGCTTTTGAGCGGGTTGCCCGAAGCGTTGCCGGACACAATTATTTCCCGGTGCATCGCGATCCCACTTGCTCCGGACGACGAGGACAAGAATAAACCGGAAGAAGAAAAGCTTGTGAAATTGCTTCAGGAGGCGACGCGCGAGCAGAGCTGGAGCATTCAACACGCGTATCGACTGGCTCAGGCATTTCAGCGTCTGCTCCGGCTAATTCGTGAGGAAATTAAAGGCGATGCCGACGAAGCGTTGCGGGGCGAGGAAGCACGCTACCAGAATTCGACTGACGGCGTCTGGCTCGACGAACGGGAAGGATATTACAAGGCGCTCACCGAAAGTCTTTATCTGCAACGGCGCGCCGGATTGGTTGAAACCTTATTCGCCTGGTGGACTGATGTTCTTCGATCCAGCAGCGGCGTCGATCGCAGGGAATTACCGAAAGCGCGAAAAGAAAGCCGTGCGCTCGCCAAGCGTTTTCCTACGACGGAGGTCCTGCGCAAGATCCAGCGGTTGGAAGAATTGCGCGATCAGCTCGGCCGCAATATCCAGGAAGCGCTCGCGATCGAGGTTGCGTTCCTAGGCATCTTCACTGGCTGAACGTATGACTCGCTACTTTCGTCGTATTTTGATCAGAAAGAGGAGGTCGGTATGAGATTCAAGAATCAAGTTGCGATTGTGACCGGCGCGGGTAGAGGAATTGGGCGCGCAATTGCGCTGCGACTGGCAGGCGAGGGCGCACGTGTGGCGTGCGTGAGCCTGACAGAAGTAAATGCGAAAAATGCTGCCGATGAAATCAACTCGATACGCGCGGACGCGGCGAAAGCTTACACGGTGGATGTTGCCAATCACGACGCGGTACAAAAGGTGGGCGGGAAGATTTTGGAAGATTTCGGCAAGATCGACATCCTGGTGAACAACGCGGGTGTGACACGCGATGGGCTTGCCATGCGCATGTCGAGCGAAGATTGGGACGCGGTCATCAACACGAACTTGCGCGGCGCGTTTAGTTTTACCCAATCGATCGTGCGCTCCATGATCAAACAGCGCGGCGGCCGTATCATTAACATCAGCTCGGTGATCGGGCTGATTGGGAATGCGGGGCAAACAAATTACGCGGCGAGTAAGGCCGGCCTGATCGGCTTCACCAAATCGCTGGCGCGCGAATTGGCCAGCCGCAACATCACCGTGAATGCGGTGGCGCCGGGATTCATCACGACCGACATGACTGCTGGGCTCTCGGATGAAATCAAAAACACGATTCAATCGAAAATTCCGCTTGGCAGAACCGGCGCGTCCGAAGACATCGCCAGCGCTGTGGCGTTTCTTGCATCGGCGGAGGCAAATTACATCACCGGCCAAGTGCTTTGCGTGGATGGCGGAGTCGTGATGTAATGCTTCTGCAGCGGGCCCCGAAAGCGTTCGGGGTCGCATTAATTCTTGATTCGTCCGACGCTCACCCGTCTTCGCAAAAGCTTCTCCGAAGGCTTTTGCGAGCAGGCGGCGTGGCAGGCAGAGCGCCGCTACAAACAACGCGCGGCTCGGCCGGGCGCGCACCAGCGCTCCGTACCGTATTTGAAAGATGTGTTTGTCCGGCGGGGATCAGCAACCCAACTACAGCGCACGCAGTCACGCGCGCAAGATAATGGTAATGCGTCCATCGGCCAAAAGGACATCACCGGCTGAGACGCGACATTGGTAAACTGCATTGGCGGCGTCTCCGAACACGCGCTGCGCGAAAATCCGAAGCGGCGAAACGACGTCATCCAAGCGCATCACGTGCAAACGTGCATCTCTTAGCGCGGCCAGGTAGCCCGGTGGCGCCATCACGCCTGCCGAGCGTGCTCGTAATCCGCCGTGCACTGCAACCGCTTGCGCTCCGTACTCGAAAGCATGCACTGCCGATAGCCGTCCATCGCGATGCAAAGGATTGGCCGGATCACGATGCGAATTACTGATGCAGATAATCGATTGATCGTCCCACTCGTTTACGCTATCCAACAGGCACATCAGACCGGAGTGTGGGATGAGCGTGCGGATTTCCGCTTTGTTAATCGGGATATCGTTGACCGTTTTTAGAACTTTCACGCGAGCGGCGTTAATCCCAAAACGGGTAAAAGTTAAACCAGTTGTAAGGCGCAAGGCGCGCGTAATGCTCCAGTCGCCCGGCATAGCGTTGCATCCAAGTTTGAACATCCTCCGCCCGGCGATCACGATTCAAAATTATCTCGTCGGCGAAATGCTCGAAATAAATTTCGTAGCGCTTCCCGCCGCGGTAGAGGCCGAAAAACAAGATCACGGGGCAGTGCATCATGGCGGCAAGCAGGATCGGGCCGGCAGGAAATGTAGCCGGCGCACCCAGGAATTGACATTGCGTTGTCTTGTCGCCGCTCGAGACGCGGTCACCTAACGTGCCAACGAGGAAACCCGCATCCAGGCTCTCTTTGACCTTCAGCAAGGTATCCAACTGGTCCGGCACGATGACCGTGCTGGCGATCTTTGGGTTAAGCGCATCGAGAAAGCGCGTGATATTTTGGTTGTGCTCGATGTCCATCAACACTTTGAGCGGGAAGTCCTGCTGCGTTACTCCAAGGGCACGCAACACCTCAAAGCTACCCAAATGCGAGCCCAAAAGGATGCAGCCTTTACCGCTTTCAAGTTGTCCGTGCAAGATTTCCTTCTGGTGAAGCGTCACGTCAAAGTGCTCGAACTTGGCCCTTAGCAGATAAAAGCGATCTAAAATCGTAGCAGCGAAACAATGAAAATGGCGAAAGACATGCCACCAGTACGGCAATCGGTTGCGCACGCGTTTTAAGTATTCGTACGATACTTTCCGGGCTGCGTGTGCGCTGATTAGGAAATAAAGTGTGATCGGATACAGCAGCAGCCTTGTTGCCGAACGTCCGATATGCACGGCGATCCAGCCGATCATTCGCAGCAAGGCAGGCGTGCCGCGTTCCGGTAAGTCCACCCAGCGCTGCGCGTGCACGGCTCTAGCCCCGAAAGTTTTCGGGGTCATTTGTATGTAGCGGTGTTCTGTCCGCAAATGGCACCGGCGAAAAAATGCGGATAGATTTCGCGAATACCATCGATGTCCGGCGCGACTTCGGCGTGCTTGAAGCCTGCGCGCCTAAATCCGCGACGCCAGTGATCCGCAGTCAGAAAGCCCGGGTTGGGGCGGATTTCGGGATCTGTCTGGACATCGGTAAAACTTTCCAGAATCTGAAACATCAGCTCGGGGTAGATCGGCTGATTGACATAGGGCCGCAGGCATTCGCCGATTACCAGCCAGCCATCGTCTGCCAGAGCAGAGCGCGCCTGATTCAAGCTAAACAAAAGATCCTTGGAGACATGCAGGACGTTGACTGCATATACGAGATCGAACTCGCCCGGAGCGACGCCTTGAATATCCCACGGCAAATTGAGGTCGAGCGCGCCCCATTCCAACGCCAGGTCGGGATACTGCTTCGCGAAATCGCGTTGACCGCGCCGCCGGAAGAATGCGTTCGGTTCTGTGATGAGGTAGCGTTCCAGCCGCGGCACAAGCGCGCGTTCATCGAAGCAGCGCAGCAAGATTTCACTAGCGCTGCCAGCGCCGGCGCCGACTTCCAAAATTCGCAGCCTGGATCCAGTGGACATGCGATCAGCGGCAAGTATCGCACTGACCCAGTTGTTCACCGCGTAAGTTAAATTGTTGTTGTTAAAATAATTGAGCCACAACGGTATTCCCTGCGGTCCGAACAGGCTGTGATCGCCGCTCTGCTCGCCGCGCGCGACGGCTGGATAGAGGCTTGCTGCGTGATCTAATAAATCCAAAGTCGCTGCATTGGCGGGATCGATATTAAGTCCTATTGCACGCAAGCGCTCGAGGTCGGGTTGCCACGGCGGATGTCTTAGATGATAAGAGCGCGTGTCACGGTTGGTTCGTGCCTCTATGCAACCGGTCTCGACCAGGCGCTCCAAGATCCAACTCAAGGCGAAACGGAAACGTGGCTGAAAAGAAAGCATGTGACCAAGATCATCCGCCGATCGCCATTCACCGAGTTGATCGATCACACCCAATCGGCTCAACAGATCAATGGCTAATTCGACGCTATAGCGCTCCATGAGTTCGATGCTTTGGTACAAGCGTTCGCTGGACACCGCTGGTGGGTAATCTTTGAGCCAACGCGCCAGGCGCGGATCGCGCGGCTCAGCCTTGAACGCAGGCGCCTCAGACGATGCGACGTTCACGAGGTCAGCTTGTCCCGTAACAGACCTGAAGTCGACCTTCGACTATCAGCCGGTCATCGACACGACAGGAAAAATCGACCTCGCCCTCAGCGTCCTGACCCGCAGAAAGACAGATGGTGAACGGCTGCTGAGGTTCTAAGGGCGCGAGAAACTTGACCGCGCGTATGGCGGTAACGCGAGAATCTCCGCGCCACTCGGTCACAGCTGCGAGGATTTCATCGAGGATCACGACGCCAGGCACGATAGGAGTGCCAGGGAAATGCCCGGGCAAGCTGGGATGATCAGCGCCGATCGCGCGGCAAACTTCAAAGTTCAAGCGGCGAAGTTTCACTCATGCCACCAGATCCAGCAACTCGGCGAGGTAGCCGTCTAATGACTGCCGCATGAGTAGGTGGATCAAGCAGTCCTTTGTCCCCCAGATGGACCGACTCGTCTCGTGGCGAGCTCCGGGTTAAATTAGAACGGCGAACCGACATGACCGCCCGACTTCGGAGGAAATCAAGAAAACGATTCACGCGCAAATTCTGCCCCGGCCGACCAGGCCAGCCTGAAGATGTCTTGTGACACCAGTTAATATTTGCTCGCCCGTTTCAGAACCGACTTCGCGGATGCCGTGGTGCTACTTGAAAGCGAGCGCCTCGGGGCGTTCACGAGATTCGCCGACAACGTGCGTAGAGGAGAATCCGAACTGCTCGCAATAGGTCGCAAACGCTCTGGCGCCTTCCGCTGGGTCAAAGCCAAACTGCGATAGATCATACCGATGATTGCCATATTGTTCCCGCGGCTGTCTGGCGAGTACGACGCGCATTCGCTGTTCCGTTTCGGGCGAGAGCAGCCATCCAAAATGCTGATAGATGCGTCGGATAGCGGCTATGGGATCGCGACGGATCTCGAGGAAATCCAGGTCGCAAATGCGTTTGCGCGGCAGTCGATCGCGTTCCCGCAAAAAGGTATCGAGCGTTTGTGACCAATACTGGATCGCGTCGCGGCAAACCACAAACGGATCGACCGCGTCGCTGAAAACACGGCGGAGGATCGTAATCAAACTTGATACCGAAGCCATTGCCTCGAGTGGCGCCCGATGAGTCTGCACGAAGAGTGCATCGGGATAGACGGAAAGCAGAGTTGGCAGGGCGGACATGTGTGTAGGCGCTTTTAGAATCCAGCGCCGCGCGCCTCGGCGGAACTGTAGATGTTGCAGGAACCGACGATGATATTCATATGCCGGTAGCAAATCCTGGTTAAAGAACCAAGCCCGATAGGAGGGCACGTAATACATCGTATCAAACTGATCACTCATAAAGCTGGGAGCCATAAGGCCGACACACTCCTGCGGGAGCTCCGCGCCTACGGCGTGCACATGGCGAAATGTGGGCGCCAGCCAATTGAGGCAGTTGCACCTTTGAGTCGCGCGCTGAATTCGTCGTCGCTCATTGTCGTGTGTGGGCGGGGACGGCGTCATCACCTCCCAAGTGAGCGGAACTCGATGTTCCGGGTCGGCGGCGAGCAAGGTGTGCAAGAGGGTGGTGCCGCTGCGCGGTAGGCCCACGATAAAGAGTGGTTCGCGGATTTCCTGCTGCGCAATGTCGCGATAAAGCTGCCGATCCTGTTCCATCAACAAACGGGAACACAATGTATGCAAGAGGTCGCTCCGAAGGGCGATCCTTCCGATTAAGTTAAGTCGGGATTCGCGCTGGCAGGACTCAAGGAGCCGAGAGATGGCCTCGAAAAAATCGCCGTCGCCAAAATCGTCGAGCTCGCGGCGGCGCTTCGCAGCCTCGATCAAATCAACTGCAAGAAGTGGGGTGCGTTGAATTCGTGTTTTCTCCAGCAACGCGCCGCATCTATTTAGAAACCGCACAGGCAAGAGAGGTCGAGTCTGCTCGAGGGTAGTGGTGGAGGTGCTCATTCGATTAAGGCCATTGGTTAACGTCCTGCCAGGTTTCGCGGTGGCTGGCTATAGAACTTTAGGAGAATGCCATGCCACGTGCAGTAAGTGTCAAGCAGCGAAACGTGGAGTTGAAGGCGGTTGCGCGCCGGGCGCAATCGCTCCATCGTGCGAGTATGAAAATGGAGAAAGCCACATTCGGCGCGGGATGCTTTTGGGGCGTGGAAGAAACTTTCCGAAAATTGAAGGGCGTGGTCTCGACAGCTGTTGGCTACGCGGGTGGGACAAAAGAGAATCCGACCTACGAAGATGTTTGCACGGACGAGACCGGGCACGCCGAAGTGGTGGAAATCGAATTCGATCCGTCGCAACTGAAATACGAAGAACTACTCGATGTTTTTTGGTCGAACCACAATCCAACGACCTTGAATCGGCAAGGTCCCGACGTCGGAACGCAATATCGCTCGGTGATTTTTTATCATTCGCCCGAGCAAAAGATGGCGGCGGCAGCTTCCAGGGAAAAGATCGACAAAAGCGGACGTTTTCGCCAGCCGGTCGTAACACAAATCGAACCGGCGCCAAGTTTCTGGCGCGCGGAAGACTATCATCAGCGCTATCTCCAGAAGCGTGGCCAGGCGCACTGCGCGATTTGAATCCAATCGCGCATGAGTCGCGAAGTGATTCGTACACGGAATTTTGCCGCCGCCGCGGCGGATTTTATTCTTGATCAAGCCCACAAAGCGATCGGCGAGCGAAATGAGTTTCGGATCGCGCTTTCCGGGGGAAATACTCCCCGCCCAGTTTACGCAAGGCTCGCAATGATCGGGCGCGACCTCCCATGGGAACGGATTCGTATCACGTTTGGAGACGAGCGTTGCGTCCCGCCGGATGACCCGCAGAGCAATTTCAGGATGGCGCGCGAAGCGCTCTTTGCTCCAGCCGCCATTCCCGAGGAATCGATCATGCGCATGCGCGGTGAAATCGATCCGCAAATCGCGGCGCAGGAATACGAGAATCAGCTCAATCTCTTGGCAGCACAGCGCGGCGAGCAAATATATCGGCACGATCTGATTCTGCTTGGCCTGGGTGACGATGGACATACCGCGTCGCTGTTTCCGGGCACGGCTGCTCTTGAAGAAACGAGGCGGCGAGTGATCGCGAATTTTGTGCCGAAATTTAATTCGTGGCGACTGACGTTCACCTTTCCCCTCATCAATCATGCGCGCCAGATTTGCTTTCTCGTGAACGCAACAAAAAACGCCGACTTGATCGATCGCGTCCTGCGAGGCGATCCGCAATTGCCCGCATCGCGCGTCGTACCTACTGCTGGCAACGTGACTTGGATTCTTGGCCTGCCGTCTTGAAAGCTCGTCGGCCGAACGGACGGAATTTAAATTTGTCGTCGCTGGCGCGATGCCGACAGCCGGTCATCGACCCAGACACAAAGCTTAACGACTCAAAGTTCTAACAATCCAACGCTTCAATATTGTTCGCCTTCGTCTTCTTTTGGAGGTATGACGCGATCGTCAATGGCGTAGGCATGAAGCATCACCGCGATTAAGTAGAAAAAAAAGAGACCGGCGCCAAAGCCAGCAGAAGCGATTGCAGCCAGAAACACGAAGATCCCGGCGGGAATCGCGCCGGCCATCCACAAGAAACCCGCGAGTTTGTGTCCTTTATAAATATGACCGAGACCGGGAATGATACTTAGGAGAACAGCTACCGCATCGCTTGCTTTGCCTTCCGCCGTCTCGGTCGCGCTACGCGTCCAATCGCATCGATCGCAGCGCGTTGCGTCCTTCGGCAATAAATGTCCGCAATACGGACACGGCATTTTGTCGGCGCTGACTTCCTGCGGTTGAGTTGGCGCATCGGTGTATTCCAAACTTCCTCCTAACGATCAAGGCAACCTCACAAGACGCGTTGAATTCGTCAAGCAAACTTACGAAGGCCGGGATAGTAATCGGCAGTGCAAATTTCCTAAGGGTGGTTCAAATTATCGCTGATGGCGTCACTCATCCAAATAGTCCGATGCTTGGACAAATATTTGCGCATTCGCGAAATTGAAGATTGGCCAAATGCGTTAAACGGTTTGCAGATCGAAAATTCGGGTCCGGTCACAAAAATTGGCGCGGCGGTGGATGCTTCCACCCATGTCTTGAGGGAAGCCACAGCGAAAGATGTCGATCTTTTGCTTGTGCACCACGGATTGTTCTGGCCCGGATTGCAACCGGTGACCGGTGCGTTGCATCGACAATTAAAGCTCGCGCTGGAAAACGACATCGCGGTTTACAGCGCGCACCTTCCTCTCGACATCCATCCGAAGGTTGGGAACAACGCGCAACTGGCAACGGCAATTGGATTGAAATTGACAGCGCCATTTTTAAAAGAGAAAGGGCAACTTATCGGCTTGAAAGCGCGCGCTTCCCTGCCACGAGAAGAGCTCATCCGCAGATTGCGCGGAGCGCTGGCCGCCCCCATGAAGACGTTGAACTTCGGCCCGAAGAAGACGCATACGATCGGCATCGTAACAGGCGGCGCTGGCTCGGAAATTTACCGCGTTGCGGGAGAAAAGATCGACACTTTCATTACGGGCGAAGTGCCGCATTGGGCTGCTGTCGCCGCCGAAGAGCTCGGGATTAATCTTTTGCTCGGCAGCCACTACGCTACCGAAACCTTCGGCGTAAAAGCGCTCGCTGCCCATTTGTCTAAGCGGTTCAAATTGCCGTGGGAATTTCTCGATTTCCCAACCGGGCTTTGACGCCGAACTCAATCGCGAAAAACCTTTGCGCACGCAGCGCGGGCGTGAGAACAATAGCTTCCGCTGCAACGCCTTTACGTTCAAAGGATGTCTTGAAGAGAATCAGCTGGTAGTTACCGTCGGGGGCTCCGATTAACTTGTGAGTGTGCGTCACCCGGTAAAACGCGCGAGTCCGCGGGCGACCAAGCGGCAAACGTCGAGCCTTCATCCAACTCACAAAGCGGTCCTCGCCGCCGCCGCCCGCACTGATGCGGGGGCGGCCACTCTCCACGAGGCTCAGCCATTGCAGAGCAGTGTCGCGCGCCCGCTGATCATCTACAGATGTTGCGCAGGATGTTTTTAACCCTGCTATTAAAACAGCCGCGAACAGAAAAACGGGCGAATCATGTGTTTAATCTCTACAAAGCCATTGTCACTCTCGCAAGAAAACGTCTACGAATAGCATTGGGTTATTGGCCGAGCGATTGCGACGAAAAATATGGCCGCACATGGGCGGGCCAGACGGCTCTTACCCTTGCTTCGGCGACGTGGTTAGCGAATCGAGCAACTCTGACCCGCTGGCCGATACTCGGCCTGTCGCAAGATCGCGCTCTTTTTTTTGCTTTCGGAAACCCTGAGACACTGTTCTTTGTTCGCCGATGACTGCGGTGGAGAATCGGCGAGTGAGCACGCGCGCGACGGGAGTCGTCGCCATCGCCATTCTGTGCAGTCGCGTGCTCGGTTTGATCCGCGAGATGGTGTTTGCCGGTCTGTTTGGCGCGGGGAAAAATCTCGACGCGTTCCTAATGGCATTTCGACTGCCAAATTTGCTGCGTGATTTGTTCGCTGAGGGCGCGCTTTCAACGGCCTTCATCACGACGTTTTCGAAGAAGATCGCCGTCGAGGGCGACGAAGCGGCGTGGCGGTTGGCGAACAAAGTTGCGACGCTCACGGCCGTTTTCATGAGCGTAGTGACGCTGCTCGGCATCATATTCGCGCCGCAGCTTGTCGATCTTTTGACGTGGGGGAGTTGGTCGCCGGATAAAACCGCGCTGACGATTTTGCTCACGCGAGTCATGTGGCCGTTCATGCTGCTCGTGTCGCTGGCAGCGCTCGTGATGGGAATTCTCAATGCGAAACACGTCTTCGGCCCGCCGGCCATGGCGTCGAGTTATTTTAATCTCGGTTCGATTATTGGCGGCGTGGCAATCGGCTGGTGGCTCGATCCGCATTTCGGCGCGCGTTCGCTCGTGGGCTTGGCAATTGGGACGCTCATCGGAGGCGCGTGGCAATTGACGGGGCAATTCCCTTCGCTGTGGCGCGTCGGCTACAAGTATCGCGCCGATTTTCAATGGCGCGACCAAGGTGTGGGCACGGTGCTTGCGCTGATGGGACCTGCCGTGATTGCCGCGAGTGCTGTGCAGGTGAATGTGCTCATCAACAGCGGATTTGCGGCGAGTCTCGGCAACGGCCCAGTGAGCTGGTTAAACATTGCGTTTCGCCTGATGCAGTTGCCACTCGGAATTTTCGGTGTTGCCATCGGCACGGTCACACTTCCGTTGGTATCGAAAAGCGTGGCGGTTGGAAACATGGACGAATTCCGCGCGATTCTCGCTCGCGGAATGCGACTCGCGTTTTTGCTCACCATTCCCTCGGCGATTGGGCTCGCGATGCTTGCATCGCCGATTATCAGCGTCATCTACGAGCACGGGCGATTTACCGCCGAAATGACACGGCAGACTGCCGGCGCACTCCAATTTTATGCGATCGGCCTCGTTTCGTATGCAGTGTTAAAAGTGCTAACGCCGGCGTTTTACGCGATCGGCCAACGCAACACCCCAATGATCGTGAGCTTTCTCGCGATCGGCGCGAATCTTTTTCTCAACTGGCTTTTTACGTTCCGGCTTGGCTGGGGACATCGCGGCCTTGCGTTTTCGACAAGCCTCGTTGCGACGATCAACTTTCTTTTGCTTTACGCTCTGATGCGGCGGCACACGCGCAGGCTGGAAACGCGCCAGATGCTCATCGGTCTCGGAAAAATTTGCCTGGCCGGCGGATTGCTGGCGTTGGTTTGTTGGGCGGCGAATCACTGGTGGTTCGAGGCATGGACGCGCCTGCGCTTTCTCCAAAAGTTATGCGGACTGCTCGTTGCGATCACGTTTGGTGCAATGACGTTTTTCGGCAGCGCATTTTTGCTGCGTGTGCCTGAAGTGCAGGACGTCGTCGATCTTCTCCGGCGAAGAGTCGGTCGCTGAAACCAAGGAACGGCGGTTTCCAAACCGGCGAGGGCACTTGGGAAAGCGCCCCCTCCTATTATCGGAGCGCCTGATCCAGATCCTCGACTAAATCGTCGGCATTCTCGAGGCCGATCGACAACCGCAACAGATTCTCCGGAGAAGTCGTTCCTGTACCTTCAATCGATGCGCGATGCTCGATCAAGCTTTCCACGCCGCCCAAACTGGTCGCGCGAATGAAGATTTTCGTTCTTTCTGCGACGGACATCGCCGCCTTGCGTCCACCTTTGACTTGGAAGGAGAGCATTCCACCGAACATCGACATCTGGCGGTTGGCGATTTCGTGTCCCGGATGGAAATCCAATCCTGGATAATGCACACATTCGACTTGTGAATGTTGGACCAGAAAATCTGCGACTTTCATCCCGTTTTCCGAATGTGCGCGCATCCGCCACGGCAGCGTGCGCATTCCCCGCAAAATCAGCCAGCAATCGAAAGGCGAGGGGACCGCGCCGCCAGAATACTGGATGCTGCGGACACGCTGAAAAAATTCGCTGTCCCTCTTTGCGATGACAATTCCGCCGGCTACATCACAATGGCCGCCGAAATACTTTGTGGTGGAATGCAGAATTACATCGGCGCCCAGCTCGAACGGGCGCTGTAACACCGGCGCCCAAGTATTGTCGCAAACGCAAAGTGCACCCTCCTCGTGAACGATCCCAGCGACCGCTGCAAGATCGACAATTTTCAGCAGCGGATTCGAAGGTGTCTCGGCCCAAGCCAGCTTTGTTTGCGGTCGTAAAGCTTTCTTCACTTCATCGAGATTGTTCATGTCGATAAAATCCGCTTCGAGCCCCCAGCGCAGAAAAATTTCGCGAAGCAGCCGGGACGTGCCGTAGTAAGCATCGACGTGCGCAAGGACATGATCTCCCGGCGCGAGCGCCTGAAAGAGAGCCATCGCAGCGGCCGTGCCACTGCCAAAAGCCGCGGCGCCTTCGCCGCCTTCGAGCATGCTCACTCCGCGTTCGAGTGCTTCACGATTCGGATTGTTGTTGCGCGTGTACATAAACCCGCGCGAATAGGTTCCCTCGATGTCGCGCTCGAAGGTGGTGGAAAGATGTATGGGCGCTGAAACCGCCCCTGTGGCGGGATCGATCGCATGTCCGGCGTGGACGGCCAAAGTCTCAATTTTCATTTCGGTGATTTGTGAAAAGAACGCTACGGATTCCAAATAGATTGTCGATCTTGCACAACGGTTTTGGATTTGACGGCTCCGTTTGCCAAGCGGAAATAGCAACTGCATTTCTCGATCGGACGTTCTAACTTCCGAGTTCGCTCACATGAGTATCTACGATGACGACGTGTTTCGAATGGCCTGCGATCAATTTCGGGTGATCGCCGATTACCTGAATATCGATAAGAACCATCGCGATCGTCTCATGTACCCGAAACGCGCCATCGCCGTCACGCTGCCGGTGCACATGGATGACGGCAGCACGAAAACTTTTCAGGGTTATCGCGTTCAGCATCATCTGACGCTTGGCCCGACCAAGGGCGGGACGCGCTTCGCTCCGTCATTGTCAATGGGCGAGACGGCCGCGCTCGCCATGTGGATGAGCTGGAAATGCGCGCTGTCGAATTTGCCGTACGGCGGAGCGAAAGGCGGCGTTGCGGTTGACCCATCGAAGTTATCGCGGACCGAACTTGAAGCGCTTTCGCGCCGTTACATGCAGGAAATGATTCCTTTCGTCGGGCCGCACACCGACATCATGGGTCCCGACATGGGCACGAACGAACAGATCATGGCCTGGTTCATGGATACTTATTCGGTTTATCAGGGGTATGCGGTGAGTGAAATTGTCACCGGCAAACCGGTCGCCATCGGTGGGACGGAGGGCCGGCGCGAAGCCACTGGCCGGGGGGTGGTTTACTTGATTGAGCGCGCCATGAACGTGCTGAAAATCGACCCGGAAAAATGCACCGCCATCGTCCAAGGCTTTGGCAATGTCGGATCGGTCGCGGCTTTGTCGCTTGCGCTGAAGAGCGGCGTCAAAGTCGTCGGGATCAGCGACGCGCATGCTGCGCTTTACAATCCCAAGGGAATCGATGTCAAAGCCGCCGAGCAGCACCTTCTAAAAAAAAGGCACTTGAGAGCATTCGCCCAAGGCGATCATGTCGACCCAAACGAATTGCTCACGATGAAATGCGACGTGCTCATTCCGGCGGCGGTGGATCGCGTCATTACCGAAAAGAATGCTGCGAAGTTGCAATGCCGCATTTTGGCTGAAGCCGCCAATGGCCCAACCACGCCGGCGGCAGATCTCATTCTGGAGCAGCGATGGGATGAGATATTCGTGATTCCCGATATTCTGTGCAATGCCGGGGGCGTGATCGTCTCCTATTTCGAATGGGTGCAAGGCCTGCAGAGCTTCCGTTGGAGCGAAATGGAAGTGACGGACAAGCTCTTCCGCATCCTCGAGCATTCTTTTGCGCAAGTAATCAGACGCGCGAAAGAACATAAGATTTCTCATCGCACTGCGGCCATGGCCATCGGCGTCGAGCGCGTCCTCAAAGCCAAACAGACGCGCGGCCTGTTTCCATGAGTCACGATGAAGTTCTCACATTGCGAAGATGAGCGGGAAGATCGGCATCTCGACATTTTGACAGACGAGGAGAACGGCCTCCGAATCATCGTCTCGCGGCTGGGCGCCGAATTAATCAGTCTAGCGAGAATAAATGAAGCCGGTGAATGGACTGGCTTTCTTTATAGAGATAACGAGGTGTCAGCACCGGCTCAGGGATGGGCAAATCACGCCACCGTGATGGGTTATTATCTGCATCGACTCAAAAACGGACGCAGTTTGTACCGCGGTCGCGAGATCAAGGGCGGAGCGCATGGCTTTCTACGCTCTAAGAGCTGGCATTTTGTCGAGTCTACCACCGGCGAGAGCGCATCCGTGAAATACAGGATCACGCCGCAGGATTTTTCTGCGACCGAATATCCACTGAGCGTTGCCCTGGATCTAACTTATAAGATCGAGATGAATAGAGTGAGCGTTCTCTTCGAGTTTCGAAATGACGAACCGGAGTTGACCGCCCATGTCGCATTCGGGTTGCATCCAGGATTCGCTGCGACTTCGTTCGAAAGCTTTCGTTTGCAAATGCCTCCTGGTTGTTACCGCCAGCATTTTTCGCCAGACAACTATCTCTCAGGCGAAACCCGAGACTTCGATTTTTCTGGCGGGGAAATGCCGTTTCCCAGAAATGAATTGCCAGGATCCTGCACCCTGGAGCTTGTCGATGTGCCGGTGCGTGAATTTTGCTATGTCGATCCGCCGAGCGGACGTTGGGTAAGTGTCGATCTAAGCGGCGTACCCTTTGTGACGTTGTGGTCCGATGGCGGACCATTTCTTTGTATCGAACCGTGCTGGGGGCTGACCGATCACCACGAACAACGCGCTTTTGAAGATAAGGAAGGCATTCAAACAATTTCGCCCGGCGGCGAATTGCGCACCTCTTTCGGCATGACTCCGCAACTTGCCTCTTGCGATTAACAATTATTCCGTCCGCTTTACCGTCACGTGTACATAAAAAGACCGCACAGCGGGATCGAACCACAGTGCGGCTTCTTTTCCTTAGTGGCCTTTAATTGCCGCCGAGGTGGCCTAGGTGGCCGGCCTTGCCGCCGCCGCCCTTGGCGTCTTTTTTGGGCTTGAGGTCACGGACTTTTACTTTTATGTCTTTTTTGTCTTTCTTCTGTGCCATATTATTCTTCTTCTTTCTTGTTTTGGTTTGTTTCTTGTGTGTCAGTAGCACCGAACAGCAATTGACGCCCGCCTTTAACGTCCTCTTTTGGGATCAGGTCATCGAGGCGGATCAATTTGTCCTTTTTGCGCTTTTGCCTTCGACTACCTGATTCTCCGGCGGGCGCATCTTCTTTGTTCTTCGGTGCACTCACTTTGGCCTTTTGTTATCAACATCCATGCCAAGTCTCATGAAACATCCTTCGGATAAGAATGGTCCCTTCATTTGTTATTGAATGAGAGGCTGTTACGCAACATATCTTTTGCAAGGAAAGAAAGTTGGCATTACGGCCGGATAGAATATCCGGGTTCATTCTAAGGCCGCATCGGCTATTTTCTGCGCCAATCATGCTTTACTTTTGTGCCACCTTTCGAAGGTGGCGTGCCAGCGTCGCGCGAGAGATATCGAGCAGCTTCGCCGCGCGTCGCTGATTGCGATTTGCTTGCTCATAAACGAATCGGACGTGCCTTTTGACCGCATTCGCCAGCGAAAGATCGATGCCAGCCTCATGCTGCTCGTTGTTACTTGAGGGTGCGACGGCGAGTTGTTCGTTCGCGTGTCGATCTCGACCTGTCTCTAGGTCGGGAGGAAAAATGACATGCTCGGGAAGAATGACCGAGCCAGTGCAAAACAGCGTCATCGCGCGCACCGTGTGACTTAACTCACGAAGGTTTCCGCGCCACGCATGATGAAGCAATTTCTGCATGGCTTCGGGATGAATTGCGGTGATGTTTTTCCCCTCCTTTAGACCGGCCGCTTTCAATTCTGCGGCAATCAATACCGGCAGCTCCTCCAGCCGTTCCCGAAGCGGAGGGATGAGGAGGGTGAGACCGTTCAATCGCTGATAAAGATCCTCGCGAAATTTCCCCAGTCGCACTCGTTCGCGCAGCGAACAGTTTGACGCGCAGATGATTCGGGCGTTAGAGGTCAGCATTCGTTCGGAGCCGAGGCGTTCAAATTCGCCGTACTCGAGCACGCGCAAGATTTTTACCTGGGCAAGCGGACTCATTTCCGAGATTTCGTCCAAAAAAAGCGTGCCACCGTCGGCTAATTCGAATTTTCCTTTGACGCTTTGTTGCGCGCCTGTGAAAGCGCCACGCTCGTGACCAAACAGCTGGCTTTCGAGCAACGTGTCGCTGATCGCCGACGCGTTAAACGCAATGAAGGTTCGTTCTGCACGTGCGGAGGAGTTGTGAATCGCGTGAGCGAGCAGGGTTTTCCCCGTGCCTGTCTCGCCGAGAAGCACGACCGGTACCTCCGATTTCGCAGCCAGCGCAGCCAACTGCAAACAACGCGCCATGGCGTCATTGCTTGTCGTCAGGTCCTCGATTCTCAATCTGGAGAGCGGCTCTTGCATCGCGATCCTGAGGATTTATTGCCTCATGCTTTCGCGCAACTGCCGAATTGGTTCGAACGCATATTCAATCAGCGTGCGCCCGCCCACAATGATACGCGCTTCTCCTTTCATTCCAACGCGCAAAGGCAAGACTTGGCCCGGACGCGTTGAGATTGCGGTTCGATCGAGTGAAGCCGATGCGATGAAATGCGAACCATCACTGGCGGTGACCGCTGATGGACTGATCCAGTCGAGCTTCCCGGTGACAGCGCCATAACGCTGATATGGAAACGCTTCGAAGAAATACCGCACCCGTTGAGAAACGGCGAGCTTTGGAAGACCAGCTTCGTTAAGCATCATCCGTGCCCGAGGCTTCGCGTCCTTGGGCGAGAGTTGGCAAAGAACCTGGCCTTGCTGCACGACACTTCCGACGGTTCGTTGATCCATTGAAATGATGACGCCATCATAAGGGCTGCGCACCGTCAGTAAGTTTTGCTGTGTATTTTCCAGATCTGCCTTCAAAGCTCCGATTCGCATTTTCAACTTTTCTATTTCCGCCTGTTGCTCGCCGCGCTGTCGCTGTCGCTCTGTCTCCATTCGCTCACGATCAAGATTCACCTGCTGGACGGTTCTCTGGGCTACGCTGAAATCTTTTTCCGATCCGGCCAGATCGAGCTTAAGCTTGACGAGATCAACTTCCGAAATTCCGCCTTTTTGGGCCAGCTTTTCCATACGTGTGACAAGATCGCGACTCGTCTTCGCGTGATTTTCGCGGAATTTCACTTCGCTTTTTGCCTGCTCAATCTCCTCCTTCTTGATCTCAAGTTCCGAAACGTAAGCAGTTTCAAATCGAATGAGGCTTTCTTCCTTGCTGTGTAAATCCTCGGTGAGCGTCCGAAGCTGTGTATCCCAACCGCGAATCTCATCAGAGCGCAACACGAATAGCTCCTCGCCGCCTTTCACAGTTTGACCTTCGCTCACCGCGACACGACTAATTATGGCTTGGTGTGGCGCCTGAATTGGATCGGCGCCGGTGGCGGGAACCAGCACAAATGGGCAGCGCACGGTCTCCGGTAGTCGCATAACAATCGCGATGAGCAGCGCAAAAAGAAACGCTCCCATCAATACCCACGCCGCCGAACGGATGATCCAAGGCGGCGGTTCCTGCGGCGACATTTCGGATTCCACATCGATGGAGCCGCGTTGAGTTAATTGTGAGCTCATTGCGGAATTACTTCAGATTCCCAGTTGTTGGCTCGAAAGGTAATAATACAGCCCACGCTGCGCCATCAACTCATCATGCGAGCCGACCTCAGCGACACTCCCCTGTTCGAGCACGACGATCGAATGCGCTTCCCGAATCGTGCTCAGCCGGTGCGCGATCACAATCGTTGTGCGGCCGGCCATTAATCGCCCGAGATTGTCTTGAATCGCGCGTTCCGATTCTGTATCGAGCGCGCTCGTGGCTTCGTCAAAGATCAGGACCGGAGGATTGTTGTAGATTGCCCGCGCGATGGCGATGCGTTGCTTCTGGCCACCGGACAGAGAAAGACCCGATTCGCCAATCTTGGTCTCATAACCAAGCGGCAAACGCATGATGAACTCGTGCGCGGCAGCGGCTTGCGCGGCGGCAAACACGCGATCGAGATCGGGCTCGGGATCGCCAAAGGAAATATTGCGCGTGATCGTTTCATTAAACATGTGATTTTCCTGAAGAACCGTTCCGATGTTCCGTCGCACATCACGATAATTGAGCGTCTTTAGATCGACATTGTCGAAAAAGATCGTTCCTTCCGTCGGTTCGAGGAGGCCGGCAATTAATTTGATAAGCGTGGTTTTGCCGCAGCCGCTACGGCCCACGAACGCCACCATGCGCCCTGGTGCCAGATCGAGCGTAATATTTTTTAAAATGTCGGGTGCTTCGGGTCCGCCGTATTTGAAACTAACTCCGCGCAGCTCGATGCGCCCTTCCAGGCTATGCACCGGGACGAGGCGAGAGCGGTCATGGCCTTGCTCCGGCTCCTGTTCGAAAATGTCGTTCAGCCGATTCAAAAGGACGGAGGCATGTTGCATGGTGTCCCAAACCCCGAGGGCTTTTAAAATGCCGGCGTAGGCCATTGCTGTCAGGGAGCTAAATGCGACAAAACCGCCGACGCTCAAATGTCCGTTAATAACCTGGGTCGCGCCCACCCACAGGAAGATCGCAGTAGAGAGAAGACCTATGCTCTGCAGCACACTGTCGTACGACATTATGATAAAGTTTGCCTTGAACAATTTTTGCGAGACGGAGAGAAACTCGTTCAGAATCGCGTCACGAAATGTGCTCTCGGCGGACGCTGCCTTCACTGCCTCGATGCCTTTGATGGCATCGATTTGGTGTGAACTGTATTTGCCCTGGCTTTCTTCGACGCCCTGAAACAAAGGGCGCAGCACTTTCACCGAAAAAATCATTAGTCCGACATAAAGAGGCGTCGTCGCCAGAAACGCGAGGGTGAGCAGGGGACTGTACATCCCCATCAAAATGACTGCGCCTACGAGAAAGACTACTGCCAGCAAAGCGCCGACTCCTTGTTGGACGGCAAATTGCCGCACTTCTGTCGCCCCAGCAAGTCGGCGTTGAATGTCGCCTGTCCGACGACTGGTGAAATAAGTCATCGGCAGCGAGAGAAGCTTTCGGCTCAGGAAATCAAGCACCGCCGTGTCGAGCCGCATGGCGGCAAAGGCTAGCAAATATTCCTGCGCGAGGGTGGAGAGTTGCACGAAGACGAGCGCGGCGAGCATGCCGAGCAGAATCGTCTTCAGCAGACCGATGTCATTTTCGACAATAACTTTGTCCACGACCATTTGCGTGAACACCGGAAAGAGCAGTTGAAGGAAACTGACGGCGACGGCCAGCCCCAGTGCTTGCAGTAAGATGACCTTAAAGCGTGCGAGGAATGGAAGAATCCACGCCAACGTTGGCTTGCTTTCCGGCGCTTGTTCGAATGCTATCGTGTAATCGAATAGCGCCGCATAGCCGGTCCACTTCGCTTCAAATTCGCGACGCGGAATTTTCCGCAGCCCAAGCGCGGGATCAGCCACGCGAACAAATCCCTCATCGACATCGTGGAGGACGATCCAATGATTGCCCTCCCAATGCACTATCGCTGGCAGAGGCATCAGCGGGAGATTACGCAACGACACTTTCAATGCGCGCGCCGCCAGTCCGAGCTCGGTTGCGGCGCGAGTAAGCGCCTTCAGACTCGTGCCGTCCGTTGCCGTATGACAGAGCTGCCGGATGCGTGCCAGGCTTACTTTGCGGCCAAAATGCCGGCATATCATTCCAAGACTGGCAGCGCCACAATCCATTTCGTCGATTTGCGCGATATGGTCGATTTTGCGGATGCGCTTACCGCGTTTGCGGAACAGACCGTGCTCGTCTGCGAACGGATCTTCTTTTTCTTCGGCTTCGACGCCCGGCTGTTCACCGTCCAGTTCCACTTTGTCCTGCACCTTTGTCTCCGCCGGAAGCAGTTCCGTTGTGAAATCAAGCGGAACACGCGCTTCTGTTTTTGCCTGGTATAATGCGAGCCGCTCGCTGAGAAGCTTGTCGAACTCAGGGAAGCGGCGGCGCAAGTCGCGCACCGATTTCGGGTCGAGTGCGAGTAACTGGCAATCCGTGAATGCCTCCACCGACGCAGCGCGCGGCGAGCCGTTCAAGATTGATAGTTCGCCAAAAAAATCGCCTTCGCGATAAAACGCAAGATTCTGGTCGCGGCCATTGACTCCGGTAAAGGCTCGCGCCCGCCCCTTCTCGATCACGTAGAGCGGTCCAGCGTCGTCACCTTCGCGAATAATAAGACTGCCTTTCGCGAACCCGGCAGCTTTTAATTTGTCGATCACGCTACGCAAAGCAGGTGTCGGGAGCCGGCCGAAATTGCTGAACTGATAAAGGAAGCTTTGTAGCGCCCGGTTGCGGCCGGTCGTCTCGACATAGTGCTTCAGCTCGGGCACTCGGCGGACGAGCTCGAGAAAATCGGTGCGATCGATCCGTAGAACATCCACCGCTGTGCTACAACGGACTGTCGCGCTCCGCGTTCCACCTTCAGACAAGGCGGCTTCTCCAAAAGAGTCGCCCGGTTTTAGCACGCCCAACGGAATCTCCTCGCCGTCTGACTTGATTTTCAGCGCACGTGCCCGCCCGCCTGTTAAAACGTAAAATGAATCGGCGGGATCATCCTGTTTTACGATCACATCGCCGAAATCGTAGTGTTCTTCCTGCAAGAGCGGCTCAATTGCGCCAAAGTGCTCGTCGGAAACGAACCGGAACACCGATGTCCGTCTCAGAATTTCGCTGTCTTGCGTTTTCATTCTGCCGAAGTCAAGGCGCCAAGCCGTCGTTGTGTGTACTTGCTGGCGAGCTCGGAGAAATGCCGATCAAGAAGCCGCTGCTCGATTCGCAATCCGACCGTCGAATCGTCCGCTCGCGGTTCGATTTTCTTGATGATTCGGCACAATTCGAATCCGTCGCCGCGCGCGACTGGTTCCAGCACATCACCCTCCGACACGCTTAGGAATCTCTGCTGCGCATCGCTGGGAATATCTTCGAAAAGAAGATCGACACGCCGGTACGGGTACCGCCCTCCGATTGCGACTTCTTCCATCGACATGCCGTCTTCCCGTACACAAAACAACGCTTCCTGGGCAGCATCGTGCGATTCCAACTCGATCACTTCAATTTCGAATCGCGTCAGGGGCAATCGCAGCGTCACCAACTCGCGTTGGCACGCCTGAGGGACAAGCAGTGCGTCACAACGCCGGCGAAATGCTGCCTCTATCGCCACCATCTCATCGAACCACTTCGCATCGCGCCTCAGTCGCTCCAGCCAAATTGGAAGCTGCGCGGGTTCCATTTTGTTTCGATCGAAAAACTCGCGCTTTTCATCCGCAATCGCATCCGAATCGGAGTCTTTCTCGGCGCAACGGGCGGCGAGACGGAACATCAACGCCGTCGTCATGCGGTCCAATTCTCCGCATAGAATCAACTCCGCCAGGAATACCTGACGCAGCTCGGATGTCGCGGAGATGTATTCGATTTGGTCGGGAACAATCTTTTCGTTCAAGGCGTCGGCCCAGTATCGACGTGTAAAATAGTCGGTGAAATCGTCGAGGGTAAGTCCGCGATTTGCCAAAAATGCTTCCGTTTCCTCTGCGGTGATAAGATCACGTTCGTAGCGAAAAGCTTCTGCTGCATCGGCAATCGCGGAATCATCGAGCTCCATGTCGAGTTCGTCAGCGCGTCTTTGAGCTTCCACCCGGAGCAGGAATTCCGCCCATTTTGAATCCAGTTCGCCTCTGAAAAGCGCGGCGTCGATCGCGTCGCGCGGGGTATACTCCTGACTTCCGCACGTACATACGATCAGGTCATCGTAAGAAACTGACTCGGTACCAGGCATCAAAGTGTGCGTTTCTATACTGTTTAGCGAAAAAAGTCTAGCGAATCCTGGCCTCAGTATTAGACCACTTTAAATCCCTCGTAATTATCTGCTTGCGTTGTGCTTGCGCAAAGCGATTGACTAAATACGGGCTTTCGACGTTCAGTTTAGATCATGTTTGGCGCCTCGCTTGGCGCGCTCCTTACTCATTCAATCGATTATGCGGAAATGTTCCCGCCTTGCAGCCTCGCACGCTGACCGGTGCTAAGAACTCGGCCGTGCGTGGCATTTTATTGCAAGTCCAAGAAATCTTGGAAGGCGCGATTCTGGTATTGTCTTTTTAATGGGTATTGAGTGGCATTATAGAGCATGACAGTTGGCGACATTGCGCGACAAATCCGCGAAATCTATCAAGAACGGCCCTATCCAGGCAGCCAAAGTTCGATCCGGCGCACTGACCGTTACCTTCCGTCGCTGGAATGGATCAGCGCTATCGCGGCAAAGCGTGGGCGTTTTCCCAAACGAATTCTCGTCGCTGGCTGCGGCACCGGCCTCGAAGCACTCGCTTTGTGTAAACGTTCTCCGGAGGCAGAAATCGTAGGAATAGATTTCAGCCCCCGGTCTATCCACGAGGCACTGGAGTTGCAAAAACGTCTGCTACGAAGGCAGTCAATCCGATTTTTCGTCGGTGATCTGACAAACCGGCGGTTCATGAACTCGCTTGGAAGCGATTTCGATTTTATATCGTGTCATGGAGTAATTTCGTACATCCCGCGGCCGGACCGCGCTGTGCGAAACCTCGCACGGTGCTTGCGCTCTGACGGCGTACTCTATTTAGGAGTAAATGGCGCTGCTCATTTCAGCCGCGCATGGCGGCGAGCGCTGCCGATCCTCGGATTCAATATGCGACAACTGCCGAGCACAAGAGGTCTTCGGCGTGTCCTACGGCTTTGTGATGCGGTTGCCAGATTCAAGATTGCGCAGATGCCGGCTAATTATCTTGGGAGTGACCTCTTCGGTCCGCTCATCCACAATTTGCCGGTTTCTAAGTGGATTCGCATCTGCACCGATTCCGGCTTGCACTTTGCCGGTGACTTTTCCGGGTATCGAAACCTGCCCTCGGTTCTCAATGAAGGACTTCTTGACGTTCTTTTCGCGCGTTCGCGCGCCCAAGTCCATCAGTTTCTTGCGACGGTTGCTCCGTGCGTATTTCATCGTCCGATTTTTTCCATGCGCGCGCCGCAAACCCCACCGTGGGAGAAGGATAACCTGCTCAACTGGCGACCGTTACTAACGCCGCTTTATCGAGTTGTTGCAGTAAGGCGAAGACGTTCGCAATTGCGTCTAGAAAGCCGACCGCTGAACATGCTCGTCGAACTCCGTACAGCAGGATGGGAATACGAACTCCTCAAACAAAGCAACGGCGACCGACCACTTGGTGAGATCCTTAAGAAAATCCCAAGTAGTGTGAGCCGGGAAAAAGTCCGCAAGCAGCTGTTCCTCTTCTACCAGCTCGCTGTCCTTAATTTATATGCGCCGACACCCTCCGCTTAAAATTCGATTCATACCAAGGCCGCACGTGTTGGCACGTAATAATGATCCGAGTGTTTATTAAACTTCGCAATGCCACGGTTGACGAGCGACAGGATCGCACCGTTAACTTTGGATGATGCCTTCTGCCGCATTTCGGGCCTTGCTCGAACAGTCGATTGATTATGCAGGAACGTTCCCGCCTTGCAGCCTCGAGCTCGAACCAGCTCTACGAAATCAGGCTCAGTACGTGCTCGATCCTGATGCGTGGATGCTCGGGACTTTCGTATTGGCGATGGGGAAATTCGATGCGGCGGCAGGAAACCTTTCGCTATTCGATCGGGAGCATCCGCTGCTCATTTCCGCACTGGGAGCGAAAACTACAAACACCGGTGAATTCATCGACGCGTTGAAAATCGCGACCGAGAAGATCAGATCGTTCTCCGCTGAACATGTCGATCTTGTTTCGGTCCGCCAACTGGAAATGCCTCTGCCAAAAGATGTCGATCTTGGCTTACTCGCGAAAATGGGATCATTCCTGAAGAGTCTGGAGTTACAGCCGTTTTGGGAAACACCGGTCGATTCGGCGGAAGAGACGATTGCATTATTGGCCGGGCACAACTCAACGACCGGCGCGGCTCCGTTTGGTTACAAATTGCGAACCGGGGGGGTGACCGCTGATGCGTTTCCGACCTCGCAGCAAATAGCGCGCGCCCTTGTCAGTGCGGCCAAGCAGCGCGTCCCGATCAAGTTTACTGCGGGATTACATCATCCGATCCGGCAATTTCGGGATGAAGTGAAAACAAAGATGCACGGGTTCCTCAATGTGCTTGGAGCGGCGGTGCTGGCCGCGGAGCACGAGTGGGATGAAGAGCAAACATCGAAAATGCTGGAAGATGAAAATAGCGGCTCCTTTTCGTTCAACGGTGACTTCTTTGCCTGGCGGGAATGGAAAATCGCGACCGACCAAATCAAGACACGACGAAAATTGGTGACTTCGTTCGGCAGTTGCAGCTTCGATGAACCGCGTGAAGATCTGCGCGCTCTAAGTCTGCTAACGAATCAGCGCAGTGTGGCCAGCGCCTCCAGCTAGCCGGTGTCGCACTCCAGGAAAACGCACAGGGGCACGTCGAGCAGGAAAACCGAAACAAACAGCGACGAACGGTTCACGACCCGCCGACATTACAAGTAAGGTAAAAGGTCGCGGCCTGACGATCAGCGACATTCGGTAAAATCACAGCCTTCGATCCGTTTCGTTGAACGGAATCGTCCGTTCGACATTGCCGCTTGAACCCAAAATGCGAATCTCACCCGAGCGAAAGCTCGCGCGGTTGTGCGCATAATTGATGGCCTGATCTTTCTTCAAGAAGACAGGCTCGACGCCGGGCGCTTCGAAAACTTTCCAGCCGTTGCGGTGCGGTTTGATTTCAATAATTGTCATCGTGCGTGACTCTTTCGAGTTCAAGAAACGCTGTCAGCTTTTCGTCGGCACTGAATCTCTTTCTGGCGTTGCTGACAATTTTGCTGGCATTGCAGAGCCGCGGCCCGCACGATAAACCACAATGAACTTATCTAAACTTTCGCAGATCATTTTTGTCAGCGTTTGTGCCGGATCTTTCATTTGCGGCGACGCGAACGGACAAATCACTGGCACAGGAACTACGGGTAGCACCGCTGGCAGTGGCCGAGGCGAAGGAAGCGCCGGCGTCATGACTGGAACAGGTCCGGATCCCCTCTCGACCCCATATGAACAGACCATCACTGAGAGGATGATCGTAATGCCAAACACCCAACGTAAAAAAGGCGCGAAGGTGCGCAAGCGATCAAAAAAGATTGGGAGCAAAACCTCGACAACGCAGAACGCGCCCGCGGCGGCAGCCACTGCCGCTCCATCGCCGAGGTAAGCTCGCCGCAGAGGTAGGGTGATTGCTCGCCAGCCCCTCTTGTCACGCCGCTGCCGGAAACGCAACGCACTGATTCCAGAGGCTGAGAAGATCGCCAGCGCAAAGGTCGTGATTGTGCGCGACGACGGCGAGAGCAACGCCGCATGGACACGGGCATTCTCAATCGCGATGGGGCACTAACGTGCTCTCATAACCAGTGGCTGTTAACGTAGTGATTGATGATCCGATCAGCGGGCGGTGTGTCATACGCGAGCCAATAGTTACGAATCGCGCGGTCGATCAAGTCTTGGGCCTCAAACTCAAAATTCGCGGTCACCCACTCGTTATCACCACTATCGTTGTGTTTGAGTTGATTGCGTAATCGGTTGTGTGCCGCCATGATCTTTTTTCTGTTGGGAGGCGTTTTGCCGACCAGGTCAGCGAGCTGTGACCAGAAATGTGCATGACCATCCAATGCATTCGTGCCTGCTCGCTTTTGAGCGATGCGACCAAGAACTTCCTCGGCAGCGCCTGCAAGGGTTGTGGCACAAACGAAGTCACCTTGGTTGAAGAGCTGCACAGCCCGCCGGAGTTGCCTCAGCGCGATGTCGCGTTTCTCAAAACCACGTGCGGTTGATTGCGTGGATTGGTTCATTGAGTCTAACGAGAACGAGCGCGCTCAATGCATCTGATTGTATGTTGAAAGAAACCAAAAAAGCGCGGCAACAGCTAAGACAATGACGAATAGAACGATTACGGCGATGGCTTGGGTTTTATTCCTTTGGCGGACGAAGTCTTTTTTAACGCAATCGATGATATAAGAGGCTTGTTCACGCCCGAGGTGTCGGATAGCTTCGGGGTCGTTGCAGCCGAATTTCATCAATAGATTTTTTTGCTTCAGTGTTGCCGGAGGCTCGTAGACACCTTTTTCCGGCACCTCGACGACGGTGCGTGGCGATCCGTCGGTATGATTGATATTGACGTGCTTCAACTCTGAAGGTTCCGGCGCTGGCGGCGGAATCGCATCAGACGGAAGCTCGTCGAGGATCGTGCTAATCTTAACCCAACCGTCGCCCAATCCGTCGCGCCACACGTAATCGTCAACTGTGATGGTTTTCCGAAACAGCTTCGTGCGGATCGCCTGTCCGGTGAATGGGCCAAGTTGTTTACCGTCAGCCGAGACGAAGTACTTAGCACCCGCGGAGGTCATTTGATTAGCCCAACGAGCTACAAGATCAGGTACGGCTGGCGAAGGCGAGCATAGTTTTGACGAATGCGTGCGTTCGATGTGAAGAAAGTTGTCGCGTTACGAAGATGCTAAAACACTGTAGTCTCTCAGTCACTGTCTTGACCCCGGAAGCTTGTTCAAAAACTGCTAATCGAGTTCGGCGAATAGCTAACGGGCCGGGCGGGCGCACGGTTCTCTTAAGGTGGCAAGGATTTTTTCCGAGAAATTCCGCGACGAGCAAATAAACGAAAAATTACCGGCTGATCGGCAGTTTGGAACACGCTCGTGTCCGCTGTTCGCTCGGTGCCCTTAGGGACACATGCAGGATGCCCGCTGTCCGCACAGGCTGTCAACCTTCGCCAAAGGCTACGGCGTGCCAAGGGAAGCCTATGTTCCGAAATCTCCGTCTGCTTGGCGTTTCACCGAATGGAGCCAGCGGCAAGCCGAGCGACATAGACTGCAGCCCGAAGAGGTGAGCGAGCTGGCGCGAGCGAATCAAACGCCCTACAATTCTTCCGCACATGCCCCTGAAATCTTTTATCGACGTCGCGGCCGATTCGCATTTTCCCATCCAGAATCTGCCTTTCGGAATTTTTATACCTAAACAGGGTTCGCCGCGGGTGGGCGTCGCGATCGGTGAGTACGTTCTCGATCTTTCAATTCTGGAAGAGCTAGGACAGTTCCGCTCGTCAGAGTTTCAAGAACCTGTCGTGCCTGTCCGCCGTGGCGGGAGCGCCAGTCGAATGGATCGACCGGTTTTCTCGCAGGATTCTCTCAATGCGTTTCTCGCTCTCGGACGGCCAGCGTGGCGCAAAGCGCGCGAAGTGATCCAACATGTGCTCTCATCCGAAACGACAACGTTGCGCGACGATGCAAAACTGCGTGCCCGAGTCTTTCACGCGCAAAAAGATGTCGTGATGCAACTACCGGCGAGGATCGGCAATTACACCGATTTCTATTCGTCCTATCATCATGCGCACAACGTCGGGACGATGTTGCGCGGTCCGGAGAACGCGCTCATGCCAAACTGGAAATGGTTGCCGGTGGCATATCACGGTCGCGCCAGTTCGATTGTTATCAGTGGCACAGAGGTGCGGCGGCCAAGCGGCCAGATCAAGCCGCCCGATGCAGACGTGCCAGCTTTCGGCCCGACGAAGAGCTTCGATTACGAACTCGAAATGGCGTTTCTAATTGGGCCGGGCAATTCGCTCGGCGATCCGGTGCCAATCGATCGCGCCATCGATCACATCTTCGGCTTTGTTTTGATGAACGATTGGAGCGCGCGCGACGTTCAGGCGTGGGAATACCAGCCGCTCGGCCCATTTCTAGCGAAAAATTTCTGCACCAGTATCTCGCCGTGGGTGGTGACGTTGGAAGCGCTCGAACCGTTCGGCAAACCTCTACCGCACCAGGATCCCGCGCCATTGCCGTACTTGCGACAGAAAGATGATTTCACGTTCGACATCCACCTTGAAGCGCATTTGAAAACTTCATTGATGGACGCGTCGCACCTCATAACGCAAACGAATTTCCAAAATCTTTACTGGAGCGTTGCCCAGCAACTTGCCCATCACGCTGTTAACGGCTGCAATCTGCAACCCGGTGATTTGCTGGCCAGCGGAACGATTAGCGGTCCTACGGAAGAATCGCGCGGCTGCATGTTGGAATTGACCTGGCGCGGCGCGAACCCGTTGAAACTGCCGAATGGCGAAACGCGCAAGTGGCTCGAAGACGGCGACACACTCACGATCACCGGCTGGTGCGAAGGCGACGGCTATCGCATCGGCTTTGGCGAAGTCAGCGGGCGCGTCTTACCTTCTGCGCAAGGTCGATGACCATTTTGCGTGGAGATCAGTCTGATAGGACGGGACCGAGCCTGCCCTGAGCGAAGTCGAATGGGGACCGCGGTTCTTGAGGTAAGCTGTGGAGGGGACGCGCTAACTTTAGCGACCTACGTGTGCCCGACTCGTGTGCCCAATGATAATTTTGGAGCCATTCTAAAAGACACCAAGCAGGATGGGCGTCGGCCGCACAGCCTGGAAGGCTATGTTCCGAAGACCGCGCGCGGCTGTTTGGCCAAGTTCACGCGCCCAAGAATCGACAACATCAATACGGCTCCAATCAGCCCGAACGGCGCCATGAAATAAAAATAATTGCCCCAGCTTCGATCGAGGAGCGCGCCCAGAAAGTAACCGGCCAGACTGCCGCCGAAATATTGGAAAGAATCGATCAGACCGGAAGCAAACCCGGCCATTTTTGCTCCGCCAATATCCATGGCTGCAGCGGTTCCGAGGATCGAGTGCGTCGCGTTAGCGGTAAATGAAATCAGAACGAGAAAAACGACCGCCGCGTTAGCCGTATGAAATTGAGCGGCGATCAGAACGACCGCTGTTTCCAGAAAATAGAGACCTGCCGCGACCGGTGCGCGACGGCCCCGAAAAACCTTGTCGGAAATAAAGCCCGAGATGAGCGAACCGACGGACGCCACAAATGGAATTGAAAAAGCCACCAGTTGAAACTGCACCGATTGGTAATCGAGGTGATGCACTTCCTGCAGGAAACGCGGGAACCATTGGTCGATGCCCTGGCGCACGGAACCAGTGCAGGCATAAGCACATGCCACAATCCAGATCACTGGATTTGTCACGATGATTTTGAACACATCAAAGACTTTGACCTGCACGCGTCCAGCGGTTTCCTCGTGCGGATTCACCGGTGGAAAGTTCGCTTCCTCTGGCGTGTCTCTCACGATCAGCGCCATGCAGGCGCCGACTACAAGTGTGATCCCTGCCGGGACCCAAAATAGCCAACGCCAATGCAACGGTGGAATTCGAATCAGACCGAGAAAGGTAAATCCTGCAAGCAACGCGGGTCCGAGTTTGAAAATGCCGAAGCGGCCCAGGTTGATCATGAAACCGAAGATGCCGGCGAAGCTGCCGCGCTCCGTGTGACGGAACCAGGCGGCATTTATTTTTACCATTCCGGGTGCGCCGAATGCCTGCATGTATCCGTCGATGCCGCGAATCACGACGAATAACCAAAGCAGTCCCCAAAATGACGCGGCGCCGAAAAGGATGTTCATAATGATCGTCCCCGCGGCAGCGATGAGCATCGCCCGTTTTCCACCGAAACGATCGGCGAGGAGACCATTGAGGATTAGCCCGCAGGCATAAGCGAGCAGAGCGGTCGTGATGATTGCGCCGATTTGGGCTTTGCTGAATCTGAACTCGCTGCTGATCGCGCCGCTCGCAAGCGGGAGATTGTAGCGGCACATGTAAAAGGAGGTGTAGAGCAGTCCAATGAATGCCCAGTTCAGTCCGCGTCGGGGGCGAAAGCCTGGCGGATGCGGCATGAAGAGGGGAGCACCCACCGATTCAGCCATGCTCGAAGAATGGGTGAAGACAAAGCGCCAACGCAATGCGAAACGATCCGGTGAATTGGGCCGCCGATCTCAGGCGATCCAGATCGTTTTCCTATTGACGAATTCGCGAATCCCCGCAGCACCCAGCTCTCTCCCAAATCCGGAACGTTTCACGCCGCCGAACGGCAATCTTGGGTCGGAGGCGACCATCGCATTGACGAAAACCATTCCCGCCTCCAGCTCGGATGCGAACAGCTCTTGTTCGGTCCGATCGTTCGTCCAGGCGCTCGCCCCGAGACCGAAGGTAGTAGCATTTGCGATCTCCACGGCGTCGGCGACATCGCGTATCCGAAAAAACGATGCGACTGGTCCGAAAATTTCTTCGCAGTACGCGGGAGAGCCGATCGGTACATCGACAAGGACCGTTGGCTCATAAAAAAAACCAGGACCATGAATCCGATTTCCGCCCGTCAATAATTTCGCGCCGGCCGCGATCGATTTCTGAACTTGCTCGTTTACACCTTCGAGAATCTGTTCCGTCGCGAGCGGCCCGATCTCCGTCGTCTCATCCAGGGGATCGCCAACTTTCATCGCACGCATGCGTTCAACAAATTGCCGAAGGAATTCGTCGTAAATTTGATCCGCGACGAGAAACCTCTTCGCCGCGATGCACGATTGGCCGTTGTTAATTGTGCGTGCTTTGATTGCAGTGCTGAGCGCGGATTCGAAATCGGCGCTCGGCATCACAATGAAAGGATCGCTCCCGCCGAGTTCGAGGACACTTTTTTTGATGTGCCGCGCGGCGATGCTGGCAACCGCGCTTCCTGCTTTTTCGCTGCCGGTGAGCGTTACCGCCGTTACTCTTGAATCGGTGATCACGTTTTCCACTTGTTCCGCGTCGATCAGGAGCGTCTGAAAAACGCCCTCATCGAATCCGGCACGGCAAAAGATCTCTTCAATCGCAAGCGCGCACTGCGGGACATTGGCGGCGTGTTTCAGGAGTCCAACGTTTCCCGCCATCAAAGCTGGCGCCGCAAACCGAAACACCTGCCAGAATGGAAAATTCCAAGGCATGATGGCGAGAACTGGTCCGAGCGCCTCGTAGCGGACATAACTGCGAGCGGCATCCGTCTGCGCGGCCTCGTCTTCTAAAAATCGCTCGGCGTTCTCGGCATAAAATCGGCAAACGCGCACACATTTGCCGATCTCATCCAGCGCCGCGCGAAATAATTTTCCCATTTCCAACGTCATCGTGCGGGCGAGTTTATCCTTTTCCTGCTCAAGTAATGACGCCGCGGCCATCATGAGTTGCCCGCGTTTGGCAAATGGACGTCGTCGATGGTGCGTAAATGCGCGCTCGGCGCATTTCAATCGCTTTTCGATTTCGTCGTCGTTGAAAGCCGGGAACTCTTTGAGCGTTTCACCGGTTGCTGGATTGATCGACGCGATTGCCATTCTCTGTAATAAACGCGAATCAGGTGGCCCGCGAGTCGCGAAAAAAATAGTCCAAACTTCCAGCTTGCGTTGGGTTTGCCTCGTAAGCGAGATGCTCGCGCTGCTCTACAATCGCAGACCTTTCGGAATCAAAATGCGGTCAAGCAAGTCGAAGCTCCATTGCACAATCAGCGCGAGGAGCGCCGCCGGAATCGCGCCTTCCAAAATCGTGACGTGATCGTTCAAATTTAGTCCGCTCAAGATTGGTTCGCCGTAACCGCCCGCTCCAATTAACGCCGCAAGCGTGGCAGTACCAATGTTAATGACCGCGCTGGTTTTAATTCCCGACAAAATCGAGCGCGACGCCATCGGTAGATAAATTCGCCAGAGTCGCACCGCCGGTGCGAGTCCCAGCGCAATGGCCGATTCGCGGAGCGATCGCGGAATGTCCTGCAAGCCGCTCGCAGTGTTGCGGACGATCGGCAGCAATCCGTAAAGAAAAAGCGCGGCAATCGCGGTCCGAACGCTGATTCCGAAAAACGGAAGGGGAACCAGAAGAGCGAGCAAGGCAAGCGATGGAACGGTCTGCATAACGCCAGCAAAACCAAGAATCACGTTTCCGGTCGCGCCACCACGGCTGGCGACAATCCCAAGCGGAATTCCGGTGATTACTGAAAGAAGCAACGAAAATCCCGCAAGTTCGAGATGGCGCAACGTCCAACGCGCAAGCTTTTGCCAAAACGATTCGCCGGCGGTAACCATCGATCCAGCGGCGTTCTGAAAATATAAGTTTGCAGCTTTTGTGTAGTTTCTTGTTCGCTCCGCTTCTGCGTTCAGTCGAACCATGCGCGCTTCATCGAGCGTGCCTGCAAGTCCGTGCAATGCAGCGATCGCGTCGTCGCGCAGGGAAGTTCGAAATAAAAATGCCGCATCGTATTTCGGGAAAAAATCGAAGTTGTCTACCAGGGAGACAAGATCGTTCTCCGCAATCTTCGCATCGGTCGAGTAAGCGTCCTTCACGTCGATCGAGCCTTTAGCGAGAGCGGCGTACCCAAGCGCGTGATCAATCCCGATGATGTTCAGCTGAGGGAGGCCGTAACGCTGGCGTAATGGTCGCCATCCATCACGTCGGTCTAAAAATTCGTGCGTAAGTCCGATTTTGAGTTCCGGATGTTTGCGCAAATCGCCGATCGTGCGAATCCCAAGCCGTTGCGCGTCCTTACGCCGCATGACAAGCGCATAGGTGTTGTTAAAACCAAGCGGCTCCGTCATCTCGACGCCGAACTTCGTCAGCGCATCTCGAATTTCCTGGACCGACAATTGCCGCTCGGTCTTGAGAATTTCTTGCGCGATCGTTCCCGTGTACTCTGGATAGACGTCGATTTGCCCGCCGCGTAACGCTTCCCAAAGGATAATTGTGCCGCCCATGCCTTGTCGATGTTCCGCCGGAATGCCCGCTTCGTTTAGCGTGCGCTTGGCAATTTCGCCAAGGACGTAAGATTCGGTGAACTTTTTCGAGCCGATTAAAACTGGATTGGCGGCGAAACACAACGTTGCGCTGAAAAAGAGAAGAAGCATTGGCAGGGACAGCGCGCTGCGCTGTCCGCGGACGCCGCAACGCGGCATTCCTACCAGAGTCAGGCGAAGGAAACTTTTCATGCCAGAGCGACGCTTCGTTGCGCGTTGATGAACTCGGAAACAAAGGGATTGGCCGGTCTTTCGCGAAGATCGGTTATCGAACCTTGCTGTACGACGCCGCCTTCATTCATGAGCACGATTTCGTCGCCGAAATAAGCTGCTTCCGCCAGGTCATGCGTGACGAGGAGCGCGGTTTGGCGCAAGCGCGCGAAAATCTCCTTGAGATCTTTTTGTAACGACGCACGCACCAGCGGATCGAGCGCGCCGAGTGGTTCATCGAGCAGCAGCAATTCGGGCGAAAGCATTAACGCCCGCATCAAACTAACGCGTTGACGTTGACCGCCGGAAAGTTCAAGAGGGTAACGCGCAAGTAAGTTTTCGGGAAATCTTGTCAGCTCGCACAATTCCAAAAGCCGCGCGCGCATTTCTTCATCGGATTTTCCGAGATGGCGCGCCATCAAAAGGATGTTTGCGCGTGCCGTGAGATGTGGGAAAAGACCGCCTTCCTGAATGACATACCCGATGCGGCGACGCAACATCTCGATGTTGGCAGGCGTAATCTGTGAGCCATCGAAATCGATTGTGCCAGAATCAGGCGCGATCAACCGGATGATGACTCGTAGCAGTGTCGATTTCCCGCAACCGCTCGGTCCGATTAACACCGTGGTTTTGCCGCGCTCGATCGATAGATTCGTCGGATGCAGTGCCGGCGCGCCAGCGTAGCGCTTCGCGACGGCGAGAAGTTGAACGAGCGCGCTCACCGGCGGCTAGTTTGCCACGGTGAAATAGAAAACGCCAAACAAGTGGCCGCTATCAGTCCACATTCGAACAAACTCAAATCCTGCCTTGCGGGCGAGTTGATAACACCTTGCGGGGTGTGTTTGTAGGAATATTCAGTGATGATTTTCTCTCCCGCATGGAAATGAAACTGCCGGTCTTTAATTCGCACACTCTGATTGATTTCGCTGATGAGATAGATCTCGATCCGGCCTTCGCCCGGATTGTAAATCGCGTAATGCCGCCACTGGCGTAGATCGAAATTCGCTCCGAGTTCGCGATTCGCGCGCGCGAGCAAATTCAGATTAAATTGCGCGGTCACACCGGTGCTGTCGTTGTAAGCGCGTTCCAGAACATGTCGATCCTTTCGCAGATCGACGCCGATCAAAAGGCCGCCGTCATTTCCGCAAACACCGACAACGCGTTGTAAGAATGTCATTGCTGCCGGCGGCTCAAAATTACCGATGGTCGAGCCAGGAAAATAAACAATTTTGCGCGCAGTTTTTCGGGAAGGCGAAGGCAGATCGAACGGTTCGAGGTAATCGGCGCAGACCGGCAGGATTTCGAGCTCGGGAAAAATCTTGCGAAACAATACGGTCGATCTTTCGAGTTGTTCTTTTGAAATATCCACGGGGACATAAACGGCCGGCTCTTCCAGCTCTTCCAGAAGAATGCGCGTTTTTGTTCCAGCGCCGGTGCCGAGGCCGATCAGCTCGCAACGGGCGCCGATGCAATGGGCCATTTGATGAGCGTGAAGGCGGAGAATCGCGGTCTCAGCTCGAGTGATGTAATATTCCGGTAGTTCGCAGATTTTTTGAAACAACTCCGCGCCGTTCTCATCGTAGAAATATTTGCACGGCAACGTCCGCGGATGATGAGAGAGGCCGGCAATTGCCTCTAAAAGAAAATCCGATTTCGCCGGCTCAAGATCGATAACGGCGAGCCGATGTGGCTCGTGGTTCATTTTGAGTCGCGCGCGAGTCGAATCCCTGTGAATTGCCAGCGTTTCTCAGGCTGAAAGAAATTGCGATAGGTGTGGCGAATATGAGCACGGGAAGTGGCGCAAGAGCCCCCACGCAAGACATACTGATTGCACATGAACTTGCCGTTGTATTCGCCGAGCGCACCAGGCGCGGCGCGGTAACCAGGGTAGGGTGAATAAGCGCTCCGCGTCCACTCCCAAACGTCGCCAAACATTTGTTGAAGTTGTCGATCTGGTCCTGTCGATGGTCGTGGATGAAACTGCTCGTTCTCGACGAAATTGCCCTCGATCGGATAATCAAGCGCGACACGTTCCCACTCGAATTCCGTAGGCAGCCGCGCGCCACTCCAATTTGCGAAGGCGTCGGCTTCAAAATAGCTGACATGTGTTACTGGCTCTGATTCGTCAACGGGGCGAAAACCGGAAAGCGTGAACTGCCACCACGCGCCGTCGCGTTTTTCCCAGTAAAGCGGCGCCTGCCAGTGTTGCTCGTTTATCGTCATCCAACCGAGCGACAGCCAAAACTCCGCACGCGCGTATCCGTCGGCTTCGATAAATTCGAGATATTCGCCATTTGTAGTGGGCCGCGAAGCGAGCGAAAACGCACCGACCAACGTTCGATGACGCGGGCTTTCGTTATCGTAGGAAAAGGCGGAGCCCTCGTGACCGATCTCCATGGCTGTTTCTTCGAAATGGAGGAAATGCATCGGGGCGGTTTTTGCCGGGACAACGTCGATCTCGCGTTCGCGGAAAACTGGATAGAGCGGATTTTGCCCGAAGACGTGCTTGATGTCTGTGATGAGCAACTCCTGATGCTGCTGCTCGTGATGAACGCCGAGAACTAGAATGGGCTCGATGTCATCGAGAAGTTTTTCGTCAGCACGGGAAAGGAGATTGTCGATATGCGAATCGATCGACGAGCGATAGCGCTGTGCTTCCTTTACGGTGGGGCGCGAGATCAATCCACGGAGATCGCGCCTGTGCATGTCGCCGGCCGCGTTGTAGTATGAATTGAAGAGATAGGCGTATTGCGGAATTTCGGCGCGATATCCGGGAACGAATCTTTTCAGGATAAACGTTTCGAAGAACCACGTGGTGTGGGCAAGGTGCCATTTGGTTGGGCTGACATCCGGTATCGACTGTACAACACAATCCTCGGGCTCAAGATTCGCGCACAGTCCTGTCGTGAAGTTTCTGATTTGGCGAAAACGCGCGAGCAGACATTCGGCGCGCGATCGGCCCCCGTTCGAACGCGGCCGTGCGGCCGTTGCTTCATTGATAGCGGGCGCGGCGATTGAGCTCAAGTGAGGCCGCCTTCCTCCTCGATTTCCTCCCGGCGCGCTTCGAGCATTTGATCGTGCGCCGCTTCCTCGATACCGTCGGTCACCAGTTGCTCGCCGACCGTTTCGTCTTCATCCAATCCGGCACGGGGCGCTCGCTGTCCCGTATTATTCGCGACGACCTCCCATTCTTCCACCAAATCGGCGTTCTGGCTGGTTTCCTCCGGCGGCAAGGGAACAGCGGTGCCAAGCAATTCGCGCTGCGCCTGGGCCCAATCCGCATCAGTAAATTCATCGGGATTGCGCTCGGCAATCATCGCAATTTCCCTGGCGCGTTTTTCTACTTCCTCCGGCGACGGCGCGCCAACGCCGTTGCCGTGCACCGAAATTTTTCCAGCTCCAGGTTGTGAGTAATCGTTCATCACCAATAATACGAAAGGCCGGTGCGGATGTTCGTAAGACACTTTGGACTACAGATTGCAGGCTTGCAATGCAAGCGCTGAAAAGCATGTGCTGGCCGCGATAAAAAATGGGCGACGAAAGACTGATTCAACTGGGGACCGGATCTCAAATCGCTTTTGAAGAATACGGCGATCCGACGGGCACGCCGGTGGTATTTTGTCATGGATGGCCCAGTTCCCGCACGATGGGACAATTAACGGATGAAGCGGCGCGCCAGCTCTGTATCCGCATCATTTCACCAGACCGGCCCGGAATCAGTGGATCCAGCTTTCAGCCGAATCGCAAATTGCTCGAATGGCCGCCGATTGTGGAGCAACTGGTCGATCACGTTGGCGTCACAAAATTTCGAATGCTCGCGATTTCCGGTGGTGCGCCGTACGCCTATGTAACTGCCAATGCGATGCCGGAGCGGGTCCGGACGATTGCGATCGTAAGCGGCGCACCGCCGATTGCAGACCTTGCCGATCACAGCGGATTGCTCAGGCTTTATCGCTGGATGCTGAAATTCCGTCGAACGTCTCCCCAGCTCCTGCGAATACTATTTCATATCGGGCAGCCCTTCGCCGCCAGGCGGATTCCAATCCGATTGCGTCCACTGATCTTGAAGTTCTTGCACCCTTGTGATGCGGCGGTCCTGCGCGACAACGCGGCGTTCGAAGCCTGTTTTGAAAGCGCGCGGCGAGCCTGGCGGGGATCTGTCGAGGGGGTAATGATTGACGCACAAGTTTATGCCGAGCCGTGGGGTTTCAGGTTGGAAGATGTCGATGTACCGGTGCGGCTTTGGCACGGCATACAAGACCGGGCATTTTCGTTTCGTCTGGCGGAAGAAACCGCGAAGCGTCTGCCTAATTGTAAAGCGCACTATGTTGATAGAGCCGGTCACTATTCGTTGCCCATCCGGTACATGCGCGAGATCCTCACGGACTTAATTGCGGTGTAGCCGTCGCCCTGTGACCGAGGCGCCCCGCTCCGCACAGCGAAGCGGTTATAGCAAATGGCAAAGTTTTCCCGTGCGTCGGCTGTACTGCACGGTAAAGATTTGACGTGGAAGATTTCACCGAAGGCGCACCCCATGGTCAACGGTCGCGACAGCAATGGACTGTCGATCCGCCGTTTAACGCACGGATCCGCGAACTGGTCCGTGACTGGGGTACGGAAAAGTCTTCTGAGCTGATCGAGGAAATAATCGTGACGGCGCTCAAGATCGCGCGCGATCAGATGAGCGTGGCCGATCTCAAGCTGATCAATCGATCAGTAAGAGAGATGCGCTACGCGGCGAAGGTCTTCGCGCGATTTCAGCACTTCCGGAAAGTTGCCGTGTTCGGTTCGGCTCGCACTTTGCCCGATGCACCGGAGTTCAAGGTGGCGGAGGATTTCGGGAAGGAAATTGTCGCGCACAACTTCATGGTGATAACCGGGGCGGGCGATGGCATCATGGCCGCAGCGCAGCGTGGTGCGGGACGCGAACACAGCTTCGGGCTGAACATTCGTCTGCCATTCGAGCAGCGAGCCAACCAAGTTATCGAAGGCGATCCCAAACTGATTAATTTGAATTACTTCTTTACCCGCAAACTGAACTTCGTGAAAGAAACACACGCTTTCGCGCTGTTTCCGGGCGGTTTCGGCACGCTCGACGAAACCTTCGAGGTGCTCACGCTCATGCAGACCGGGAAAGCGCGTGTGATTCCGGTGGTCCTCCTCGACCGGCCAGATGGAAATTATTGGGAGACATGGATGAAATTCCTCACCGAGCACCTGCTCAAGCTTGGCTTCATTTCGCAGGAAGATTTTTCTTTCTTTAAGATCGTCCACAATGTCCGAGAAGCGGTCGCGGAAATCTTGCAGTTCTACAAGGTTTATCAGTCAGCGCGTTGGGTTGGCGAAAGACTCGTCATTCGCATTTGTCACCCCTTGTCAAAAAAAGCGGTTGTCGATCTTAACGAGAAATTCGCAGACATCGTGCGGAGCGGCGCGATCGTGCAAGGTACCGCGCTGCGTCAGGAGAAGAACGAACCCGAGATTTGGAATCTCCCCCGACTGATTCTCACTCCTTATCGGCGCAGCTTTGGCCGCTTTCGTCAGCTTATTGACGCGATTAATTCCTCAGCAATCGCGTGAAGCCATCTCCACGGGTTTGACCGGCTGCGGCGATACCGGCGCGTCATTGGGCGAGGAAAGGGGTCTTGCCGCCTCCGTGCCTATCAATGAAGCATCGACTTGAAACTTTGCCTCCATCATGTCGTCAAACGAAAAATGCTCAGTCGCGTAGCGCAGGCCGTTTGCCGCACAGCGCGCAGCCAGTTTCTGATCGGAAATCAATTCCAGGATCGCAGCGGCGAGAGATTTGCTATCGCCCGGTTCGATCAGTAATCCGTTTTGCCGGTGCTGGATGATTTCCGGAATGTCACCCACATTCGTCGCGACGACAGGACGGCCACTGGCGAAAGCTTCACGCAAAACGATGGGGGAGGCCTCGGTGCGCAATGAAGCGATCACGACTATGTCGCAAGCAGCATAAACATCGGGCGTGTCCCAGCGATATCCGACCATGAAAATTTTGTCGGCCAATCTTGCACGGTCGATCGCGTTCCTCACATTTATGCCGCGCCTCAGTTGGCCGGTACCCTGGCCCACGATGACGAAACGGGTATCAGGACGCTGCGATAAAACGCCGTGAGCCGCTTCAACCAAGACGAGTTGACCTTTATCTGGACGAATCATGCCGATATTGCCAATGAGCGGCGTGTCTGCGCTGAAACCCATTTCGCGCCGGAATCTCATTCGATCGCGTGGCGGTTTAAATTTTTGCAAATCAACGGCCGAGCCGACGACCTCGATCTTTGCAGGGTCGATTCCGTTTTCCTGCACGAGCTGGCGTTTGATCACCGATGCGTCGGCAACGATTTTCGAACAGCCATGCTTGAAAATGAAAGCGCGTCTTTTGCCTCCGATTGGATCCGTGATACAGCGGGCGCGGATTAGTGGAATTCCACAAAAATAGAGAGGCAAACAAAGCCAGTGGCCTTTCGAACTGTAGGTTTTGAGTAAATCGATCCGATTTTGGTGGCAGAATCTCCAGAGTCGCCACGAGAGCAACGGATCAAAACGGCGCCGTAACGACATTGCGATAGCTCGCGTGCCGAGCTCGCGTGCTTTGAGCAGAACCTGGCTGTTTGGATTGCAGATCAACCATGCGTTGTGCCGTCGCGCATTCAGCCAATTGATTTCGAGACAGGTGCGATATTCTTGCCCGCCCCAACTGCGACTGCTCTCAACGTAGAGAATGTTCACCTTGGATCGACACCCATCCGGTGGCTTCGTGGCAGCTTAGCCGGTCGCGCCCCGTTTTTCGAGAATATAATCGTGAATCGTATTTACAGTTCGAAGCGCCTTGCCAGCAACTTCGGAGCTTGGCACGCCTACGCCGAAGGTTTTCTCCATGCCTACCACCAGTTCGAGCGCGTCGATCGAGTCGAGGCCGAGGCCATTCGGGCCGAACAGCGGAAGGTCATCTGCGATTTGATCCGGAGTGGTCTGCAGCATCAAATTTTTGACCAGCATCTCCTTAATAAGAGTGCGCAGATTGGTATCGGACATAAAAGAAGTGGCGATTTTGTCGCAAGTCGCGGGATAGGTCAACTGACCAGTAAGATCTCATTCGATCAGAAACTCGTGAATCCGGCGCTTGCGGCAAACGCGGGATCAAATGTCTGCGGAACTGATAGCAGCCGCTTTTACAGCCTAAACTTGCTCGCCTTTGTCGCCCGGCGTGAGGGCTTGATTTGGATCAGGGTGCGCTTCGCTGCTCGCCGGCTGGGTCTCGATTCGGGGCACCGTCGATTCCGCCGGTTTTACGTCCGACTTCGCCGTTTCGTTCTCAGATTTTCCCGCCTTATGCAACTCGTCGCTGAACTCGTCCTTGGCTTTTTGAAACTCCTTCACCGCCTGGCCCATTCCGCGCGCGAGCTCGGGTAATTTCTTTGCGCCAAATAGAACGAGAATGATCAGCAGGATGATAATCAAATCCGGTCCTGCCAAATTCATGAAGCTAGCGATGAGGCTCATAGATCGCTTTCAACATCAGACCGTTTGCCCAACTTGCAAGGCAAATCGATCCAGCAGTGGCAAGCCGGGTTGAAGTTGACAGGCTCCTGCTCATGTGGGAAAAAGTCCCGCGATATGCGTCCGATCTGGAAAGGCAGCATCAGCTTTGGGCTAGTGTATATTCCGGTGGCTGTTTACCCGGCCACACGCGAGGAGAAGCTTAGTTTCCGGCAACTCCGCTCCAGCGATCTTAGCCCTATCAGGTACAAAAAAGTCGCCGAGGCTGACTCAAAAGAGGTTCCCGCCGAGCAGATCGTAAAAGGTTTCGAATACGAACGCGGCCGTTACATTGTTATGAAAGAGGAGGATTTCGAGAAGGTCCGCATCGAATCCACTCATTCTATCGACATCACCGACTTCGTCGATTTGGAACAGGTTGATCCGAAGTTTTTCTACAAGCCCTATTTCCTGGAGCCGCAGAAAGGCGGGGAGAAGGCCTACGCCGTTTTGCACAAGGCGCTTAGCGGGACCGGCAAGATTGGCATTGCCAAAGTCGTCATTAGCAATCGCGAGCACCTGGCCGCGGTGAAACCAGACGGACTATTTCTTATCCTGGAGCTGATGCATTTCGCGAGCGAAATCCTTAGCGCGGAAATTTTGAAGAACGGATCAGCCACAGGGGTTACTGACAAAGAACTGAAAATGGCCCAGGCGCTCATCGACAGCATGGCGGTTTCCTGGGAACCGGAAAAATATCGCGACGAATACCGGACGGCATTGATGGAGATCATCGAGCAGAAAGCAAAGAACAGAGAAATTCCTGGCAGAGCGGCGCCTGCGCCCTCACCGACGAATGTTGTCGATCTTGTCAAAGTGCTTCAGGACAGCCTTAACCGCACTCAATCCCTGAAGCAGAAGCGCGGCTCGGCCCGGTCCAGCGGGCGTTCGACAACCGCGCTGGTGAAGCAGAAGAGGCGTGCGGGCGTTTTGGGCTAATTGCCATTTGATCCGAAGCGCGTGCCCAAATCCGTTCCCGGAATCGGATCGCTCGCAAGCCTGAAAACCCGGTTGCAAATCAAACCTTCTCCATTAGCTTACGCGTTCAATTTATGGCCAAGACTGCCTGGATTAATCGCAACGAGCGCAAGCGCGCGACGGTGAAGAAGTATGCCGCATTGCGCGCGGAGTTGAAGGCGAAAAAAGATTATGCCGGCCTCGCGCAGCTTCCGCGCGACGCCAGCCCGAGCCGGGTGGTGAACCGCTGCAAAGTGACGGGCCGCCGCCGCGCGTTCATTCGCCGCTTCAAGGTTTCGCGTCTCACTTTTCGCGAACTGGCTTCGCAAGGGCTCATCCCTGGCGTAACCAAATCGAGCTGGTAAATTCGTGCTCGACGGGGTCTCGGATGCACGGGTTGCAGCCGCGCAATGAACTTTCTATTTTTGTTTCCGACCACGGCGCCCATTGCTGAAACGATCAGCGAACACTGGGATTCGCCCGGAGTTCTCTTCGCAAAAGTGGTGGCCATCGCCGCGCTCGTTGGTCTCAACGGTTTTTTCGTTGCCGCCGAATTTGCCTTGGTCAAAGTCCGACGCAGTCAACTCGATACTCTCACCGCAGAAGGCAACAGACGCGCCGCCGCTGGCCGACATGTCATCGAGAATCTGACCGCCTATCTCTCCGCCTGCCAACTTGGCATTACGCTGGCTAGTCTCGGACTGGGCTGGCTGGGCGAACCTTTTCTTGCGCGCATACTTCAGCCGCTCTTCTTCCGCCTCGGGGTCGAGTCCGCAGCGGTCATCACGTCGATTTCATTTGCCCTCGCGTTTTCCATCATTACGGCGCTTCACATCGTGCTCGGAGAACAGGCGCCCAAAATTCTCGCCATTCAAAAATCGTTCGGCACTACGCTTTTTGTCAGTCCACCTTTGCGACTTTTTTATGCTGTGTTCAAACCGTTCATCTGGTTCCTGAATGCATCATCGAATTGGATTCTTGAACATATCTTTCGGATGCCGCCGATACGCAGAGGAGAACTAGCTCACACTGAAGAAGAACTGCGCTTGATCCTGAGCGAAAGCGCGAAAGCGAAAGAAGTAAGCCCGCTCGAGAAAGAACTCCTCATCAATGCCTTGGATTTGGGGGAACGTGTTGTGCGTGATATCATGACGCCTCGCGGCGAAGTCGTTTTTCTTGATCTCGAAGACAGCTTCGAAACCAACGTGAAAAAGGCAATCGAATCGCGACACACGCGCTTCCCGCTTTGCCGGGAAAATCTCGATAACACGGTCGGTCTCATTCACATCAAGGAACTCGTGCCCATGATGCGCGATCCGCATCCCGATCTCATGCGCATCAAACGCGACCTGATTCCAGTCCCGGAGATGATGTCGCTTGAGAAACTACTCAATCTCTTTCTCGGTAAACACGCCCATGTTGCCATCGTTGTTGACGAATTCGGCGGCACGGTTGGCATGGTCACGCTCGAAAATGTGCTTGAGGAGTTGGTCGGCGACATTCAGGACGAGTTCGATTCTGAAAAGGAAGAATTTCGCATGATCAATGAAAACGAATTCATCGTCGACGGCGCGATCGGCCTTTACGAATTGCGTGACATCGCCGGTCTCGAACTCGATAGCGCGGACGTCAGCACCATCGGAGGCTACGTCACCCATTTGTTAGGCCACCTCCCGAAGCAGGGCGAGCAAGTAAAAATCGATAATTACTGCGTGACGGTTTCGCAAACGGACGGCCGCCGTGTCGGCCAATTGCATTTCAAAAAAGTGAGCAAGTCGCCGGCTGAAGCGGCTACAAAAGCGGACGCTTCGCCCTGAATCCGCCATTACAACAAATGGATTTGATTGCGGAGGCCCAAGTTACTTGCCCGGATTGCGGGCAAGTTTTTTCGCTCGAAATCGACACGTCTGAGTCCGAGCAAACGTTGATTGAAGATTGCGCGGTGTGTTGTCGGCCGATCACGCTAACAATCCGCTGCCGGCCAGGTGCGATCGTCGATCTTAGCGAGTCACCGGTCTAAGTCGTGCGCGAAAAGCGGGGCGCCGTCGCAACTGCCCGACCAGAGCTTCGATCGCACGGAGAGTGGGCGGACTAATGTGATGCTCCATTCCTTCCACGTCGTGATAGATCACTCGATCGTTGAGACCAAGCAGCTTCAGAAAATCGGTCAGGAGTTTGTGACGGTGGGCAATATTGCGCGCCAGTTTTTCACCCGCGCTGGTTAGAACCAAGCCGCGATATTTTTCGTATTTGAGCAAACCATCCGCGTCCAGGCGCTGCACCATGTTGGTGACACTGGCCTGCGAAATCTTTAGGGCGGAGGCGATATCGACGACGCGGGCATAACCCTTGGAATTGATGAGTTCGAGTATTCGTTCGAGGTAATCCTCGACTGCGGAGGAACTGCCCAGCGCGGACGGAGAGTTTTTGCCTGGCACCGACGAAAAAATAGAAAGGCGAGTAAAATAGTCAACCAAATAAATAATTGTCGGTTGACAAATTCATAGCAAGATACAACTAATTTAGAGATGGCTAATTCTCGGGGGGACGAGAGCTTCTACAGAAAATCGGGCTGGCGTTCACAGCCCATGCTCCGGAGTCTCTCGGAGGTCCACCGCACCCTGGTCGTTCCTCATCCCGCGAGTTTTTACCGCAAGGTCCTCGCTTTTGCCGGGCCAGGTTTCTTAGTTGCGGTCGGCTATATGGACCCGGGTAACTGGGCCACGGATCTGGCGGGTGGCTCCAAGTTCAACTACACGCTGCTCTCGGTCATCATGATTTCAAACCTCATGGCGATCCTGCTCCAGAGCCTCTCCCTCAAACTGGGGATCGCGACCGGACGTGACCTCGCCCAAGCCTGCCGCGACCATTACAGCAAGCCCGTCTCCTTTTGCCTTTGGATCATATGCGAACTGGCCATCGCGGCGTGCGACCTCGCTGAAGTGATCGGCTCGGCCATCGCCTTAAATTTGCTCTTTGGCATTCCTCTCATCTGGGGAGTCTGCATCACCGCGCTCGATGTGCTGGTGATTCTGCTGCTTCAAAACAAAGGTTTTCGCTACACCGAGGCACTGGTCATCGCGCTCGTCGGCACAATCGGCGTCTGCTTCGGATTGGAAATTATTTTTTCCCGACCGGATCTCATTGGAATCGCCAAAGGTTTCCTCCCATCGCCGCAGATCGTGGTGAATCCCGAGATGCTCTACATCGCCATTGGCATCCTCGGCGCGACCGTGATGCCACACAATCTTTACCTGCATTCGTCCATCGTGCAGACACGCAATTATGAGCTCAACCCACGCGGCAAACGCGAAGCGATCAAGTTCGCCACCATCGATTCGACTTTCGCGCTCATGTTTGCGCTCTTCATCAATGCCGCGATTCTCATCGTCTCCGCGGCGACGTTTTATCGCAGCGGCCACAGTGAAGTCGCCGAGATTGGCGACGCGTACAAACTTCTCACGCCGCTGCTTGGCGTCACTGGCGCAAGCACTCTTTTCGCGATCGCTCTGCTGGCCTCCGGCCAAAATTCTACCCTTACCGGCACGCTCGCCGGCCAGATCGTGATGGAAGGCTTTCTCAACATTCGCTTGAAACCTTGGTTGCGCCGGCTGCTCACGCGCCTGATTGCCATTATTCCGGCAGTGGTTGTCACGGTTGTCTCGGGCGAAAGCGGCACGGCAAAGCTGCTCGTGCTTAGCCAGGTGATCCTGAGCCTGCAACTCAGCTTCGCCGTCTTCCCGCTCGTGATGTTCACGAGCGACAAGCTTAAGATGGGTGAGTTCGTCAATCCGCTTTGGATCAAAATGCTCGCGTGGCTGGTTGCCGTCGTGATCGCGTCGCTTAATGCGTGGCTGCTTGTCCAAACCTTCCGCAGCTGGCTATCCTAGAAACCATCGCTATGTATAAAACCATTCTGGTCCCGGTCGAGAATCGTGAAACTGATCAAACGATCCTCGAGCACATCCGCCCGCTCGCACGCCTGACGCACGCGAAGCTGATGCTGGTTCATGTCGCGGACGGTTGGGCGGCGCGCAATTACGAAGAACTTAAATTGCAGGAAAGTGAAGAGATGAAACACGACCGTGAATACCTTGCCAACCTCGAACAAGAGCTACAGGAGGAGGGCTTTGAAGTTAGCTCGGTCCTGGCGATGGGCGAACCTTCCACCGAGATCATCAAACTCGCGCGGGCGGAGCCGGTCGAGCTAATCGCGATGAGCACGCACGGCCATCGCTTCATCAGCGATCTGCTCTATGGCAGCACGGCCGACAAAGTCCGGCATCAGGTGGATGTGCCGGTGCTTTTACTGAAGGTGAAAAACTAGAGTGGCGTTCGCCGCGGCGAGCGAACTCGATTGAAAGCAAGCCAGAGGCTTGCTCTACTCTTCCTGCGTGAAAGTTCTCTTCCTCACTAACGAATATCCGCCGCACATTTACGGCGGTGCGGGCGTGCATGTGGGCTACCTTTCGCGCGAGTTGGCCAAGTCGATGCCGGTGGAAGTCCGTTGCTTCGGCGATCAGGATTTCGAAAAGCACAATCTAAAAGTCAGAGGATTCGGCCTCGACACCAGCGGTTTCACTTGTCCGAAACCCCTGCAATCGGTTTTCGGCGCCGTGCGCCGTTGCACCGATTTCAATACCACGAACATCGATGCCGATCTTGTCCATTGTCACACCTGGTACAGCCACTTCGGCGGTATTTTGGCGAAACTCAATTATGGGATTCCGCTGGTAATTACGGTTCACTCGCTCGAGCCATTGCGGCCGTGGAAACGGGAGCAACTCGGCGGCGGATATGATTTCTCGCTCTGGATCGAGAAAACCGCATTGGGAATGGCGAACGCGATCATCGCCGTTTCAGGCGAAACCAAATGTGACATCGAGCGATTATTCGATGTCGATCCCAAGCGCGTACGTGTAATCCACAACGGCATCGATCCCAAAGAGTACCGAAGAGTCGATTCAACCGAGGCGCTGGTTCGTTATGGGATTGGTCTCGCTAAGCCGTACCTTCTTTTTGTCGGTCGTATCACGCGACAAAAAGGAATTATGGATCTTGTGCGCGCCATCCCATTCATGGATCGGCGATTTCAAATCGTGCTTTGTGCCGCCGCTCCCGACACCCCTGAAATTGCGGAGGAAATGAAAAACGCAGTCGAGAAGGCGAGGACAAAGCGCTCCGATATCGTCTGGATCGATGAGATGGTGGATCGAAAAACGGCGACCGAACTTTATTCGCACGCGGCCGTGTTTTGTTGTCCATCCATCTACGAACCGTTTGGCATTATCAATCTGGAAGCGATGGCCTGTGAAACCCCGGTGGTGGCGAGTGGGGTCGGCGGCATCAAAGAAGTAGTTGTCGATGGAGAAACTGGATTTTTGGTTCCGCTCGAGCAAATGAAAGAGAGCCCGTTCGAGCCAGTAAATCCTGAGAAATTTGCGCGCGACCTCGCCGCACGCATCAATCAGCTCATGGCCGATCCAAAGCTGCGCGAAAAATTCGGAAAAGCTGGACGCAAACGCGCTGAAGAAAAATTTAGCTGGTCTGCGATCGCGCGGAAGACAAAGGCTCTTTACACGACTCTTCGGTAGTGGCCTTCTGTCGGCGCCGTTGGTTCAACAAGGTATACTATTAAGTGGATTATGTTTGTTGATCGCATAAAAGTCTTCGCACAGGCCGGCAGCGGCGGGCGCGGCTGCGTTAGTTTTCGGCGCGAAAAATTTGTGCCCAAAGGTGGACCCGACGGTGGTGACGGCGGACGCGGAGGCGACGTGGTTTTGCTGGCCGATCAGCACGTCGATAATCTCTCAAATCTTTTTTACGAGCCAATCATTAAGGCGAAGAACGGCGGACATGGGCAAGGGAAGAAGATGCACGGGCGTTCTGCGCCGGCGAAAATCGTGAAGGTGCCTGTGGGAACGATTGTTTACGAATCGCGGAATGCGGACCGCGGATTGCGGAAAGAAGGAGGTGGAGAACATCGAACATCGAACATCAAACATCGAACGCCCAGGCAAGACGTGGTCAATGCGAGCGCCGAGCCATCAACTATCAACCATCAACCATCAACCTCTACGCCACTTGTCGATCTTACCCGCCACGGCCAGGAATTCGTGCTTTGTCGCGGCGGCGCGGGCGGGAAAGGTAATGTGCACTTCAAAAGCTCGCGCAATCGCGCGCCGCGCCAATACACCGAGGGCGAAGAAGGCGAGCAGGGGCATTTTTTATTCGAGCTGCGCACGATTGCGGATGCGGGTTTGGTTGGTTATCCAAACGCAGGCAAATCCACGCTTTTGCGCAGGATTTCTGCTGCGCGTCCAAAAGTTGCGTCATATCCGTTCACGACCCTGCACCCAATTATCGGCGTGGTGGAATTGCCCGGTTACCGTCGAGTGACCATTGCGGACATTCCGGGTTTAATCGAAGGCGCGCACCGCGATCTCGGTCTGGGACACGATTTTTTGCGGCACATCACCCGTTGCCGTTTCTTGCTGTTCGTTGTCGATGTTGCAGGCAGCGAGGGGCGAAATCCAGTCGAGGACTTGCGAAACCTTCGACGTGAGATTGATCTGTACGATCCGGCACTGTCAAAACGTCCGTGGTGCATAATCGCAAACAAAATGGATTTGACGGCAGCACGAGAAAACTTGGAAGCACTGCAAAGTCGATTCCGAACGGTCCAAATTGTCGCGATTTCGGCGCAGACGGGCAAAGGCGTCGAAGCGTTGAAAGCCAAACTGGAGAGTTGGTTGGACGGTTCGCAACACGACTCCGCAAGCGGCGCTAAAACCGACGCGGTTGCTTCTCTCGAATAAGAGGTAGACAAGTTAGGCGAGCTAAGACAGACTCAGGACTTCTTCATGGCCAAGCGAGTTATCGCAAGTTATTGCTCGAGCTTTCTCAAGCCGGAGATGTTGCACATTTACCGGCAGGTAAAGGGGCTGCGCCGGGTTAAGACCTTCGTCATGACCAAGGAGCTGCAAAATGCAGAGCGTTTCCCTTTTCGTGATATCGAAATTATTCCAAAGCAGCGCATGAACCTTTTGCGGCACGGGTGGCTCAAATTCGTGAGACGGCGTCCGCC